>Ga0315281_10015353_pt1 | contig 10274 bp, 8 predicted proteins | sample YL17G07_0_MG_FD_204540 | JGI IMG/M metagenome (GOLD analysis project Ga0315281, IMG submission 204540) | Sediment microbial communities from Yellowstone Lake, YNP, Wyoming, USA - YL17G07_0 | ecosystem: Environmental > Aquatic > Freshwater > Lake > Sediment | place: USA: Wyoming | collected...
ATTGCGCCAAAAAAACATATTGATTCTATTATCAAGCTAGAAGAAGACGATACTGAATTAATGGGAAAACTCATTCAGGTTGGAAAAAAAATTGCCGCAGAAAAAAATCTCGCTGGTTATAAATTAATTTTTAATGTCGGCAAAGAAGGCGGACAAATTATTTTTCACGTCCATTTACATTTGCTAGGAGGGTAGGGGATTGTTAATTGTTAATTGTTAACGGTTATTGGTTATTGTTATTGGTAAATGGTAAATCTTGGTTAGTTTGAAGACTACTATCACAGATCTTCGAATCAGCAAATCCCTGCAAAAAGATCCTTCTCCGCCTTTGGCGGATCAGGATGACAATATTCCCTTCTTACTTTTTTAATTACTTTTTTTAATCTAATCCGCCACGGCGGATAAAATTTAACATTTAAAATTTCTCTTATGGTTTCTCTCGATCAAATAGTCAGTTTATGCAAACGCCGCGGATTTATTTTTCCAGGATCGGAAATTTATGGCGGATTAGCAAATACTTGGGATTATGGTCCTTATGGCGTGGAGTTAAAAAATAATCTCAAAAAAATTTGGTGGAAATATTGGGTTGCTGATCGCTCAGATATTGTCGGTCTAGATTCCGCTATTTTGATGAACCCTAGAACATGGGAAGCCAGCGGACATATAGAAAGTTTCAATGATCCTTTGATGGATTGCCGAGAATGCAAAAGTCGCGAACGCGCGGATAAATTGATTGAAAATTGGTGGGAAGAAAAAAGGAAAGCAGGGGAGTTTACCGGTCATGAAAATAGTACAACTGTTTTTAATCCACCAAAACCAAATAATTGGGCTGGCGAGAAAACTCCAAGCAAAGATCTTTTTGAATTTATTTCTCATCATAAAATCGCTTGTCCTATTTGCAAAAAAGTAAATTGGACTGAACCAAAAAATTTCAATTTGATGTTTAAAACCCAGCAAGGCGTTGTCGAAGAACACCAACGCGATATTTATTTGCGTCCAGAAACTGCTCAAGGAATTTTTGTGAATTTTAAAAATGTTTTAAATTCAACTCGCGGACGTTTGCCATTTGGCATCGCTCAAATCGGCAAATCCTTTCGCAATGAAATTACGCCGGGCAATTTCACTTTTCGCACACGCGAGTTTGAACAAATGGAAGTGGAATATTTTTGCCACTCAAAAGATTGGAAAGATATTTTTACGGAATTAGAAAAAAACAGTTTGGATTTCTTTCTTGCTTTAGGAATTAAAAAAGAAAATTTACGCTGGCGCGAACATGATAAAAAAGAACTTTCACATTATTCTAAATTAACCAAAGACATTGAATATCAATATCCTTGGGGCTGGGGCGAATTGGAAGGCTTAGCCTATCGAACAGATTTTGATTTACAGCAACATCAAAAATTTTCCGGAGAAAATCTGGAATATTTAGATCCTGTTACCAATGAAAAATTTATTCCACATGTGATCGAGCCTTCTTTCGGCTGTGATCGAACAGTGTTAACAATTTTATTGAATGCTTATGATGAAGAAGAAGTTAAAGACGAAAAACGAACAGTGTTGCGTTTTACCAACGAACTTGCGCCTATCAAAGTAGCAATTCTTCCGCTTTCTAAAAAAGAAAATTTAAACAATGAAGCGCGAAAAATTTTTGATCTTGTGCGCAGTGAATTTCGAACAGAATATGATGACACTCAATCTATCGGCAAACGTTATCGCCGGCAAGATGAAATCGGCACTCCGCTTTGCGTAACTGTAGATTTCGGCACAATTGGCGAAGATGAAAAACAGGGTGAAAAAAATACGGTCACTATTCGCGAACGAGATTCTATGGAACAAATCCGCATTCCAGTAAAGAAGTTAGTGGAGATTTTGAAGGAGAAACTGGGGAAATAAGTAGAAGGTAGGTAGAAGGTAATAGGTATTAGAAGTAGGTAAGTAATAAGTAATAGGTATTAAGCTAAAAAAAAGGGGGTATTGTCATCCTGATCCGCCAAAGGCGGAGAAGGATCTCTTGGCAGGGATTTGAAAAAATAGTAAATAATTAATTTTTTTCTTAACTTAAGTAGACCCGATACATCGAGATACCAAAAAAATCCGCTTAGGTAGATTTGTAATCTACCGAAAAAAAAGTTATTGATTTGTAATCAATTCAATCAGTAATTAAAGTTGTATTTGAAATTTAAAAAATATGGAATCGATTACAAATCGATGTTTTATAAACGGTAGATTACAAATCTACCTAAGCAAATACACCTGCTCCCGCCACACTATGAAGCTGAAGCTTCAAAACCCTCGGCTGAAGCCGGGTAGAAGTAATTCATTCATTTTTCATTAACCATTAACAATTTACCATTAACCATTATTTAACATGTCCAAAATCACCTCTATCCATGCTCGCGAAGTCCTTGATTCTCGTGGCAATCCTACTGTTGAAGTAGAACTATCTACTAAAAAAAATACTGTTCGTGCCATTGTGCCTTCTGGCGCTTCCACTGGCGCGCATGAAGCTGTCGAGTTACGCGATAATGATCCAAGGCGTTTTCTTGGCAAAGGTGTTTTAAAAGCTGTTGCTAATGTTAATAAAATTTTTGCCAAGGAATTAAAGGGTTTAGCAACAACTGATCAAAAAAAAATTGATGAAAAAATGTGTGAACTAGATGGTACGCCCAATAAATCCAAACTCGGTGCCAATGCGATTTTAGGTGTCTCGCTTGCTGTCGCGCGAGCCGCGACTTTGGATGAAGGCATTTTTCTTTTTGAACATTTTGCTAAATTAGCCGGTAATAAAAAAGCTAATTTATTGCCTGTTCCAATGATGAATATTTTAAACGGCGGAGTGCATGGCGGTAGTGCAGTAGAAATTCAAGAATTTATGATTCTTCCTGTTGGCGCGAAAACTTTCTCTGAAGCTTTTCGCCTAGGAGCCGAAGTATTTCAACATCTCAAAAAAATTCTTCAAGAAAAAAAATGGCCGATCTCTGTCGGTGATGAAGGCGGTTTTGCTCCGCCAATTCAAAGTAATGCAGAGGCAATTCAACTTATTCTCGAAGCGATTGAACGTGCTGGTCATACTGGCAAAATTAAAATCACTTTAGACGCGGCGGCTTCTGAATTTTTTAAGGCAAAAAGCGGTACTTATTGCATTGATGGCAAAGAATTATCAGCTGATGGCCTAATTGATTTTTACGAAAATTTAACTAAAAAATATCCGATCGTTTCCATCGAAGACGGCCTTGCTGAAGATGATTGGGAAGGTTGGAAAAAATTAACTCAACGACTAGGCAATAAAATTCAAATAGTTGGCGATGATCTTTTTGTAACTAATACAGAACGACTGAAGAAGGGGATTGCGGAAAAAGCCGCTAATTCAATCTTAATTAAACTCAATCAAATCGGCACAGTCACTGAAACAATCAATGCAGTCAAAATGGCGCAGAAAGCTGGCTTTACCGCAGTAATTTCTCATCGCTCCGGAGAAACAGAAGACACTACGATCGCCGATCTAGCAGTCGGACTTTCCGCTGGTCAAATCAAAACTGGCTCGCTTTGCCGTTCAGAAAGAATTGCCAAATACAATCAACTTTTACGCATCGAAGAAAACCTAGGCAAAAAAGCACGCTATGGAAACAGTTAGCAGTGAAGAGAACAAGTGACCTTAAAGGTCCCAAAAGACCTTTAATGTCCGGAGGTAGCCAAGTCGGAGTTGGCTAAAGTGCAATATTCGCATTGCCGAGGTCGGGGGTTCAAATCACCCTATGTCCACCAATTTGTTAAATTGTTAAAAACAATGTATTTTTAGTGTGTTCTTTTTTATTTCTTAATTTCCTAAACATGTTTAAAAAGAAATGCAATTCTTTTACTTGCTGTTGCGAAAACCCAGCTCTTGGGCTTGGAATGTTGCGACTAGGAGTAGTCTTATTATTTTTAGGCGCTGGAGTTTTAAAAATTATGAACCCAGCAATAATTCAAGGATTAATTCAAAATCAAATAGGTGTTACAGGAACTCTTGGTATAGTTTTAGCTTGGATTGTAACTGTCACAGAAGTCGGTGGCAGTATTTTAGTTTTTCTCGGCAAGCTTGTTCCAAAGATTCTCTATAAACTTTCTTTGCTTGGATTTTTAATAATTTTAGTTGTTGTAATGCTTACTATTTACATTCCAAGACATGATCCAATGTCTATCCTCTCGCATGTTTTGATGATCACTAGTGTGCTTTGTTTGCTATTCACAAAACCAATGTGCCCGCAGGGAATTTTTGGAGATAAGGAATAAAAAATTTTAAATTTTTACCTGCTATTGAGCGAGGAAAACAAGCTTGTCAAAATAGTGAACAAGGTGTCGAGTTGCATTTCGCTCACGTGAGCGAACCCCAAAAATCTCACAATCAATATGGAGAAATCCAAGGTCAAATAATAATTTGATTGCTATGCTTATTTTGAAACTTGGCGGAGGAGCGCAAATCGATTTGCAAAAATTTTGCGAAGATCTTGCTGTGCTTGCTCGCAAGAAAAAAATTATTCTTGTTCATGGCGGAAATTTTGAGTTTGATCAAATCGCAGAAAAACTTGGACATAAAAGTCGGCATGTAAAAAATGTTGACGGACAAAGTTCGCGTTATACTGATCGTAAAACTTTAGAAATTTTAGAAATGGTTTATTGTGGAAAAATCAATAAAGCTATCGTAGAAAATTTACAAAAAATCGGCGTGAATGCTGTCGGACTATCTGCCATGGATGGACGGATCGCGGAAGGAGTACGCCAAGCTAAATTACGAATTACAGAAAATGGAAAACAAAAAATTTTACATGGCGACTGCACTGGCAGTTTAAAAAAAATCAATCGTAAATTGCTTGATTTACTACTCGAAAATAATTTTCTACCAGTCCTAACTCCACCAGCTTTTGCTGATGACGGTAGCGCGATCAATGTAGATGGCGATAAATTAGCATCTTTAATCGCTCAAGAATTTCAAGCCGAAAAATTAATTTTCTTTTCCGAAACACCTGGCTTGCTCAAAGATTTAAAAGATGAAAAAAGTTTGATTGTTAAAATCCCCAAAAATGAAATTGATAATTTCGCTGAATTTGCTCAAGCTCGCATGAAGAAAAAAATCCTCAGCGCAAAAAGAGCGCTAGAAAATTCTGTAAAAGAAATCATCTTTGCTGATGGACGAGTCGATCAACCAATCACAAAAGCATTGGCAGGAGAAGGAACACATATTTGGTAAATCTCAAATCCCAAAATTCATCCGCGGCGGCGGACAATAAAATCACAACAATCACAATTTTGGGTAAAAAATATTATACTGTCATTGCGAGAAACGAAATGTAGTCCTTAGAGTTACTCAGGATAAACTTCGCGAAATGGAGTGACAAAGCAATCCATTCTCCGTAGTTACTACGAAGGATGAATCCCATGAACAAACCAAACCAAAGTTAAAATAAAGCATATCTTTGTACTGAAAAATACTTCAAGGGATTGCTTCGTTTCGTTATCACTACACTCGCAATGACATTATATTCGCAAGCCATAAACCCCTATTACTTATTCACAATATTCCTTTCTTTTATTGCTTATTTAAACTTATAAACTTTTTAACTTTAGTTTTTAGATTTTAAATAAAAAATATTCCAAGTTTCTTCCTCTCTTTAGGAGGAGTTAGAGGGGGTAATGGAAGTTGAAATACTTTAATAATTAAGCCAACTGTTTTCACCACCACTAACCCCTCGCCACGGCGAGGGGAACTAAAAAACATTCAACCATTCACTATTTACATTTTACATCCTAAATCTTACATCCCCAATGTCCATCCTTTCTCTCGAACAAGAATATTCCATCGGAGTTTATAAGAAAAAAAACTTTGCGCTAACGCATGGTGAAGGAGTTTGGTTGTTTGATGAAGATGGTAATAAATATCTCGATCTCGCTGGCGGACATGGCATCGCAAATATAGGACATGGCAGAAAAGAGGTAGCTGATGCAGTTGCCAAGCAACTAACTGAACTTCCAATCGGTCATGCTAGCTATCCTATCAAAGCTCGCGCGCAATTGCTCGAAAAATTAGCTGAAATCGTACCAGTTTCAAATCCACAATTTTTCTTTTGCAACTCTGGCGCGGAAGCAGTTGAAGCTGCTTTAAAATTTGCTCGTCTTGCCACAGGTCGCACACAAATACTTGCTGCTAAACGCGGATTTCATGGCCGGACTTTTGGCGCGTTATCAGCGACTTGGCGTCCTGAATTTCGTAAACCATTTGAACCATTAGTACCAGATTTTGATTTCTTTTCTTTTAATAAAACTGAAGATCTCGCAGAAAAAATCTCAGAAAAAACCGCGGCTGTAATCCTTGAAATAGCGCAAGGCGAAGGCGGAGTTTATGTTGGTGAAAAACAATTTTTTGATGAAGTCCAAAAATTATGCGAAAAAAATGGCGCTTTATTAATTATTGATGAAGTCCAAACTGGCTTTGGTCGTACCGGAAAAATGTTTGCTTGCGAACATTTTAATATCAAGCCTGACATTCTTTGTTTAGCAAAAGCCATGGCAGGAGGTTATCCCATGGGAGCTGTTGTCGTTCGAGAAGATCTCTTTGCTTCTCTCGATAATATTCGAGGCATGCATGCTTCTACTTTTGGCGGAAATCCCGGAGCTTGCGCCGCAGCATTGGCTACTATAAATATTTTAGAGAAAGAAAAACTTAGCGAAAATGCTGCAAAAATAGGCGCATATTTTATCGCAGAATTGAATAAAATTAAATCTCCTAAAATTCAAGAAGTGCGCGGTTTGGGCTTAATGATTGGCGTAGAATTAACTGACAAATCTGATTCAGTTATTGAAGCTTTGCAAAATGCAAAAATCTTCGCTTTACCAGCTGGTAAAAAAGTCCTGCGCTTTTTACCGCCATTAGTGATTACAAAAAATGAAGTAGATTTGGTGGTGGAAGAATTAAAAGAAATTTTAATTTAAAAAAAATTTGCTTATTATAATTTCTTCTGTTAAATTTTTTTATAGTTATTTGTTTTCTTATTCTTTAAATATGCAAAGACAGCAAAAAAAAGGCATTATCAAAAAGCATCAAACCCATCGTAAAGATACGGGTAGCCCTCAAGTGCAAGTGGCAATTCTTTCTCATCGCATTTCACAATTGAGCGATCATCTAAAAACCCACAAAAAAGATCAACATTCTCGACATGGACTTTTAGGTATGGTTGGCAAACGCAGAAAATTACTCAATTATTTACGTAGTTGCAATCCTTTATTACACAATGAATTGCTTGCTAGAATTAAAACTGAGATTGGCGAAGACGAATAAATTATTTTATATTCCATTATTTCTTTTTGGGACCAGAATCCGAAGCGTCATGTTATTAAACTCCGTTTGTTGTAAAACAAAGGAAAAAATAATGATTTTGACACTTTTCTTTTGGTTCTAAAAAGATATTTATTTTCTTATCTTTTTTTATGGAACCAAAAAAATTTACTATGACTCTCGCTGGACGAGAGCTAGTAATCGAACACGGCAAATTCGCTTTTCAAGCGCATGGCGCTGCCACTGTTTCACTTGGTGAAACAGTGATTTTAGCAACTGCCACAATGTCAGAAAATCCTCGCGAAGGCATGGATTTTTTTCCAATGATGGTAGATTTTGAAGAGCGTTATTACGCTTCTGGCAAAATCAAAGGTAGTCGTTTTATTAAACGAGAAGGTCGTCCAAGCGATAAAGCGATTTTAACAGCGCGATTAACTGATCGTACTCTGCGTCCACTTTTTCCAAAGGGCATGGTAAATGATGTGCAAATTATCGCTACAGCTTTTTCTGTAGATCTTGAAGTTGATCCTGCTACAACTGCTATCAACGCAGCTAGCTCAGCTTTGATGGTTTCAGGAATGCCTTTTGAGGGTCCAGTAGGAGCAGTACGTATGGGATTAGTTACTGATGCTGAAGGCAAAGAAACTTTAGTTGTTAATCCGACTTATGAACAATGTGAAAAAGGACGACTCAATTTAATCGTAGCTGGAACAAAAGATGCAATTACTATGGTTGAAGCTGGCGCAAAAGAAGTTACTGAAGAAAAAATATTAGAAGCGCTTGAAATAGCGCATCAAGAAATTAAAAAGATTTGTGAATTACAATTAGCATTACATACAGCGGTTAAACCTGCTGATCGAAAATATATTATTCATTTACCTGATGAAAAAGCAGTCGAGGAAGTTAGTGCATTTATTACAGATGCTGATTGTGAAGGTCTTTATGCTAAAGAAAAACCTGTGGTTTATGAAAAAATTCACGCATTAACAGAAAAAGTTTTAGAAAATTTTAAAGCTAAGATTGAATCTAATGAATGGAAAAAATCTGATGTTAAAGCTTCTGTAGATAAAAGATTTAAATCTTACATGCGAAAAAATATTCTCGAAAAAGAAATTCGCCTTGATGGTCGCAAAATAGATGAAATTCGACCAATAAAATGTGAGACTAGCGTATTCCCACGAACTCACGGTTCAGGACTTTTCCAACGTGGTGAAACACAGGTTATTACATTAACCACACTTGGTTCACCTGGCAAAGCGCAGACTATCGATACAATGGATACTGACGAAACTCGCCGATATATTCATCATTATAATTTTCCTCCTTTTTCTACTGGTGAAGTCAAAATGATGCGTGGCACTGGCCGTCGCGAAATTGGTCATGGCGATTTAGCTGAACGTGCTTTATTAGCCGTCCTCCCTGATAATGAAACCTTTCCTTATACCATGCGTTTAGTTTCTGAAACACTTTCTTGCAATGGCTCTAGCTCTATGGGTTCAGTTTGCGGATCAACCTTGAGCTTGATGGACGCTGGCGTACCAATCATTGCTCCTGTTTCTGGTATTGCGATGGGTCTAGTAATGGGCAAGGATGGCAATTACAAAATTCTTTCTGATATTCAAGGCATGGAAGATTTTGCTGGCGATATGGATTTTAAAGCCGCAGGAACAGAGCAGGGGATTACTGCCTTACAAATGGATATTAAAGTTAAAGGTCTCACACACGCACTTTTAAATGAAGCTCTTTCTAAAGCAAAAGTTGGTCGCGCTATTATTTTAGCAGCTATGATGGCGACAATTTCTGAACCTCGCAAAGAACTTTCTAAACACGCTCCTTTAATTACTTCTTTACGAATTGATCCAGAACAAATTCGCTCTGTCATCGGTAAAGGCGGTGAAACTATTCGCGATATCACAGAAACTTTTGGCGTAGAAATAGACATTGAAGATGATGGTTTAGTTTTCATTACTGCTCCAAATCAAGAAAGCGGTCAAAAAGCATTAGAACGAGTTAAGCAAATTACCTACAAACCAAATGTTGGCGATACTTTTGATGGCACAGTTGTGCGGATTATGGATTTTGGCGCTTTTGTAGAATTTATTCCTGGCAAAGACGGCTTAGTCCATGTTTCTGAATTAGCAAATAGTTTTGTAAAAAACCCGAATGATGTAGTCAAACTAGGAGATAAATTAAGAGTTAAACTTATGAAAGTTGATGATCAAGGTCGCTATAATCTTTCACACAAAGCTACTCTGTCTAAAGACGAATCTTCTGGTGAATCAAATAAACGAGCAAGATAATAGGGATTTAGGATGTAAAATGTAAAATTTTGCAAGAGCAGATGTCCTTCAGGCATCTGCTTTTTTTATTATCAAATCTCAGATTAGCCAAGTCTTTTCAACTTGACTATGAAGATGAAATCAACAACAAAAATCGGTCAAGCAGAAAACACTTGACCAATCTTAATAAAATAGGAATATTTAGCCTTATTTAAATATAATCACTAATCCTATAACAACAAATAAAACACCCGAACCGTATTTTATATAAATTGGATCAATATATTTTCCTACGATTGAACCAGCTAGCACTCCTATGGCAGTAGCGGCAACCAAACCAAGTGCTGAAGCAAAGAAGATTGTCCATTTAGAAACATCTTGGCTAGCAAAACTAAAAACCGCGAGTTGAGTTTTATCACCCATTTCAGCAAGAAATACTGCAAAAAAAGTAGCAAAAAAAATAGACCATTGCATAGTTTGTTTTTTAAAAAATAGATGTATTTAAATTTTACAAAACTTTTTAATTTCTTAATTCTTCTCTTTAATCTTATTTCTTAATTCTAATCCGCCGTAGCAAATTTTGGTGCCGAGGGGCAGAATTGAACTGCCGACACAAGGATTTTCAGTCCTCTGTCCGCCGCGGCGGACTACCCAGTTCTTCAATTAATCGCCTAATAAAATCTCGG
>Ga0315281_10015355_pt1 | contig 10274 bp, 26 predicted proteins | sample YL17G07_0_MG_FD_204540 | JGI IMG/M metagenome (GOLD analysis project Ga0315281, IMG submission 204540) | Sediment microbial communities from Yellowstone Lake, YNP, Wyoming, USA - YL17G07_0 | ecosystem: Environmental > Aquatic > Freshwater > Lake > Sediment | place: USA: Wyoming | collected...
AACCCGCCGACGCATCCGAGCAACACTTGCTCGCATTGCTTTCAGATTCACACGCGGCTGTCCAAAAACCTTTTCCTCAGAAACCTTATTGGTGCTCATCACTCGCTCCTATACATGTTTGACAGGGAAGTAAATGGAAACTTGGAGCGCATTGTAGGGCTCGAACCTACACTCACACTTCATTCCTTACGGAATGAGAGCCCACCCTTGCATGTGGTATGCGCCTCTGAATTACTTAGTATAGCAATTCAGACCCAGCTTGATATCCTCATAACCGGGCACACTTACATTACCCTCCGTGGTTGCGACAATCGTGGTCTTACCACTAGTAGACTTGCCGAACCGGGTCTTGAGATCCACCGTGATCACAAGCTTATCACCATCAACCTTGACATCACAATTCTTCATATTGATTCCTGCTCCCTCGTATACATGTTTGACTGAGAAGTAAATGAGGGTATGCTTATCAAGCATGCATACCTACATGCCGTTACTCTGCCGTCCTTGCCCTGCATTGGTAACCGTCACAGGGAGCTTATGTATATTCAATAGTCGTCTTCGATCTGTTCCTCTACCACGTCTTCGTAGTTACCACGCTCACCTAAGACTTCAGGCGCATACATTGACTTGGCTGCCCGAATACAATCCTCGCACACTCTGCGCAGAGGGATACCCCTCGCATCATTCATCCACCAAGAGTTTTGCTTGTCGTGCTCACGACTATGCGCCTGTAGATTCTCACGATTGACGATGCTCATGTCATTGCTTTCTTGCGCTTTAGACCGCGCTACTAACATGCTTGCCTGAGAAGTAAATGGACGGCTCGGAACCACCCACGTACGGTCACTTACATTTAGCTTCATTATCTCACACTCGCCCCGACCAGGGTGATTCTGTTTATAGACATGAATCCCAATGTCTGCCTTGCTCCACCAGGGTGGTTTTATATCATACCCAGGATTATTAGATGATAGTTTATCAGGGACATATCCAGGTCCACAACCATGCTTGACCGAGAAGTAAATGGAAGGTAGGGTTTCGCTACCCTACCTTCCCTTACAGTCTCACGCCTTATCGGCAAGTCGGTCTGCGAAGAAACAGACGCCGCCGCCCGGTCCCTTGCCGACGAAGAACTTGCGAGGAGTCGCAAGAATCTCGCCGGTCTTGCTGTCAACGGCATTGCCGTTCTTCTCTCCACACGCATTCGCCCTGATGTAATCACCGATCAGTTTCTTGATCTCAGAGTGATTCGCCGCCGTGGCTCCCATCTCGCGGGCAATCGTGCCCGTCACATAGTCGAGATTCGTTCGCGTCCCCTTGTGAGCGGTCAGCATCGCATCCACAAGGCTTGCCACCTTGACATACGACTCCGCCTGACCGTCCTTTGCCGCTTCCAGGCTAACCCGGAATGCCGCAACCGTCGCGTCCACGTCCACGCCAGCCGACCCAAGAACAAGCCAATCACCAAACTGCTTCATTGTAATATCCTCTTTCATGCGAACCATGATGGTTCAATGTGTTGCTTGATAGCAACGTCGTCTCGTTTGAATCATCGTCCCCGGAAGTAAATGGAACCGCCCACTCGCTCCCACACAACAGCTTGAGCCACCACTTTGCTTACATGAGCACACTTCGTGCTTACTTGTCGCCGTTCTGGTAGGGTTGCTCATCCACACCTTCGTCTTACCGGGAAGTAAATGGAGGCTCACAACCTCCTACAATTACTTACCCTCGGCTAAAGCTGCACCGATCATTGTGGACCTTGACACCAAAGCCCAGCTTATCGGTCGTCTTAGACGACACCTTCATTACAGCGCCCGGCTTGTGCTTCAAGGTGCGAGCGATAGAATCGTTCCGCTCCACTCGCCAGCAGATAGGGGTGCCGCTCTTACCAATGTGCGTCGAAACCACATTGGCATACAGAGACGATGCATCCTCAAACATGCGCCGATCCGCCCACCCTTCAGCCTCTTGCATCATGGCGAAGCCTTCAGACTTACCAGGACCATCTTGGCAGATGATGGTGACAGTGTAGGTCTTGACCTTCTTCTCCCTGACATTCCCCGCCCTATTGCGGGCAGAATCGATCTCATCATCGACCATCTGAGCGAAGGCGAGATCCCTAATCATAATCAGGGTGGGAGAAGCCAGCTCCTTTCCCTTCTCGTATGAATCGAGAAAGGGTGCCAGTATGGCGTGCTGGCGAATGAAGTCGGCATGAGCCGCAAGGAAACCAACAGCACCCTTAGCGCTGGTAGCCTTGTGAACGAACCCACGCAAAGACATGTTCCTTTTCTTTTGCATCATTGTCGTTTCCTCCGCTTATGCTTTCCGTGGAAGTAAATGGAGGCGATTACATTCGCCTACATTCGCGCTCTAATTCACATACGAAAGAAACATCACTGATATATCTTTCGTATGGAAACTAAAACTTGTAACACATGTAATGAAACTAAACCGCTGACCGACTTCTATAAAGACAGAGACACACACCGCTCCCAATGTAAACATTGCTATCAGGCTGCCCGACGTAACAAGTATCATTCTGACGATACTTTCCGTCAAGCTAGACTTGAACAAGTCAATGCTTACATCATAGACCGCCGTAGGTCTTTCTATCTGAAAACATTAGCAATCCTAAAGAAAGAGGGGTGCAAGGATTGTGCAGAGCATGACCCAAGGGTCTTAGACTTTGATCATGTCCAAGATAAGACCGCCGGAATATCTTGGATGATTAGGAATAATGTTCCCTGGGAAAAGATTGAGTTAGAGATAGCGAAGTGTGAAGTACGTTGCGCTAACTGCCATCGTCGCAAGACTGCTAAAGACCGCGACTATTGGAAAGGCATTGACTTCGATTCTCTCTAACTCTTGCCCTCAGTAGTGCTTGACCCGGAAGTAAATGGAACGTCGTGCTCGATGTAGGTGCTCTACTTACTCTTGCCGGTCAGAACCAGAGCGATCATCACACATGCTGCGACTGCACCACACACCAGAATACCCTGGTGATACTGCGCCACACGGGGCACGAAGTGTGCCACACCATAATTCCAGCCGAAGAATCCGAAGACTGAAAGCAGAATCCACGTTGCGAATGCTTTGCCCATTGTCGTTTTCCTTTTCGTTCGTAACTGCTTTCCCCGTCAGTAAATGGGGTGTCGCATTATGTAGGAGCGAAGCGAGTGCTTCGGGATGCGAACCGTTCGGCTCGCTTCGTTTCGTCGTCGTTACACTCCTACTTTCCAGGTCTGTAAATGATGGCTCCAATGTAGGTGGCATAACTCTTGCATCAACTCCGTTGGCACGGTATGTGCTACGCATGCGCGTTGCGCGCTCGCTTGCAGAGGGTGTGGGATGATGTAGGTATAGAGCGCGGCATGATTGCTGCAAACAGCAAGTATCGTACCAACCACAATGTAAGATACAGGTTGGCATTCTGTTTGCTACTTGCAAGCACCATGCCATCCGGCGCAAACGAAAAAGACTCCCACCTTTCAGCGGAAGTCTTACATTCGATATGCTAAGCACCAAAACTTGGCGTCACTGTAGGATGAAAACTCCCTTAGCTTCCAATATCCTTCCAGTGTCATCACCCGCGCAACGTATACGATATCATCACATATCGTACCTTTGATTACCTTTTCAGTAACACTCCAATCATTCATTACAGTTACTTACCAAGTAAGATAGAAAGGAAACCGCGCCGGCTCAATTCTTGCTTAGAAGATTCCAGCTTGATCTTTTCGCCCGCAATGGGATAACTACATTGCACACAATAGACTAGATCGTCTGCAATGATGTGAAACTCACTGCAATCAACACACCTTGTAGGCAGAGGCGGGATCAAAGGCGAGCGACGCAGAAACAGATCCATCTGCACTTGAAAGTCTTTATCGTCGCTCATACTTATGATTCCCCCGTATGTAAATGATCAGCGCACGAAATTGCGCTTGATGTAGGATAACAGTTGTTTAGGTGTGATGTCCACCCCGAACCTCCCACCCCAAGGGCGCACGTTGATAAAAATGCATCGCACCTTATTGCCTATGTATGGATGATGCGTTACATGTGTGCGGAATACCGACTCCACACCTACATGCTCCAGGTTTAGTATCTCACCCTGGCGGATATGTCGGATAGCATCCAACCTTGTCATCTGCTATCCGACATGTCGGTGTTGTGGATCGATGTGGCATGATCGTAGAAGAAGACGCCACTTCTACCACCTTTGCCGTTGATGTGTGCAAGCAACCACTTCCACCCTTCACGCACACATGGTCCGCACACAATGAAGGTCGCCGTATAAGCACACCCCGACGCCGGGTGACTTACACCGCCGCACATTGGGCAACGGTGTGTGATGAAAGTTTCCATCTTACTTTCCTTTAGAGGGTAAGGATACTTTTACAGCGACTATGACGAGTAGCATCATAGGGGCGATGTATAGAAGTGCATACAATCCACCGATACCGAATGCTTTGATTATATCGAACATTGATTATTCCCCAAAGCGATCCATGACCGCCATTGAAAGAGCCTCGGCATGATTGCTACAGTATGCAATCTGTCCGGGCGTGTAGGTTGAGAAGTATTCCCAATCAGTATCGCCAGGGCGAAGTGTAAGGAAATTCATCAGACCCTTGACAGAGGCATCAGAGTCGATTGCATGTAGGGGCGAGCAACCATAGTCCTCACCCTTGAACATGATAATCGACTTGTTACCATTCTCGCGGATCCTAAGCTCATAGCCTAGATTACTACGATTCCACTTGCCGCCATGGTAAGATGTGACTTGCCCAAGGTCGAAGACATGTAGGATAAAGGTAGGTCCCTTGCCCTTGGCATAGGGAGCGAAACGAACCGTCCTGATTCTTTCCTTCATTGTCGCTTGCCTCGCTTATGCTTTCCCGAGATGTAAATGAAGAGTAAGGAAGTGTCGGATATGTAGGTTTCAGTCCCACCCCATCACTTCATTGTAGGCGTCACACCCACCTAGCATGCCAGCCTCGCGGGCTATCTCACGCCGCCATTCATCATCCCCCTCATCCTTACTAGGACGGAAGTGTGGGTTCTTTCTTACACGTTGCAGTCCGATGTGCGACAGTTCCGCATCGGTGAGACCATCGATCTCAATGTAGGCGGTATGCTTATCAGCATCCAGCTTGAATGCAGCTATGGCATCATCCTTGCAATCGAAATCCTCGCCGGTCCAGCAATCATCGTTATCCTCATCGGGATGCGAGCCCCAATGTAATACACTGTATGGCTTGTCCATCGTTCCCTCCGTTCGGCTTCACTACTGCTTTCCCGAGATGTAAATGATGTGTAAGTATATGTAAATATATTCGCGTCGGCATACTTGCTGCAAGTAGCAAGGGTCGTGCCGGCATCCGATAAAGAAGATGTGGGATTGCTCCCACATTCTCCTACGCAAGCATCTCGTTGGCTTCGCGGTCAAGTAGTTCGGGGTGCGCCCACATCCTACCTTCGCGCACATCACGGTTGAGTTGCGCACCTTTCACCGCATGGTCATCAGCCAGGGTAGGGCTAGACCACCAGTAGGACTTGGTGTCAGTTTCCAGCGTACCAGCTACAACCTCCCACAAGGTTGCAGTCTTGCCGCCATTGTAGGGATTGATTCCCGGTGAATGGTGGAGTGCGACCAATGCTTCCAAGAAGATATGGATCTCATCTTGGTGCATATAGTGGATGGTAGGGTCACCTCTCCTACCTCCATCCTCATGTCGGAAGTAGACCTTCACGATGCGAAGTTGTGAGATACTGTAGTCCTTGGGATTATTCATCGGCTTTTCTCCCACACTTGGAATGCCATCATGGCATCCTCGTAATTGCGCCAGCCATTAGCAGGCTCAAACAACAGGCAGAACATATCGAATCGCGTCATCTTCGATCATGCTTTCCCCATCCGTAAATGGATGGTGTTATTCGTCCTGCATGTCGCGCTTAGTGCGACGTTGATCCTTGGATCGTCGCTCCCTTGCGTCCCATGACTTCGCTTTGCAGGTTAGAATCATCTGCAAAGTAACGAGGCTTCGCGCCTTCTTTTGCTTTCGCTTCTTTTTCGCCATCGTCGTTTGCCTCACTACTACTTTCCCGAGACGTAAATGATCTGTAGGCTAAAGTGTGCGGTATGATGTTTGCTACTAGCAAGCTGCATGCCGGCAAGAAACTAAAACGAAAAGCAAGCCTTGCGGCTTACCTTTCATTACATCAGAACGGAATGTCGTCAGAAACCCAGATTGTAAGGACAGGTGCGGGTAATGTATCCGCCATCCCAGGATCGGGCTCGGTGTCGGGACATTCCTCCTCTTTCATTCTCTGGTATGCCATCTCCGACTGGTACTCACATTCCCCACACTCGGCGTCAAACATCCCATCGTCGGATGATGTCTTGATATGTGGGTGACGTGGGCAACGTCTTGCATCGCCAAAGCTCGCGCCCCACTCGTGATCCATCGCCTCACGTTCGGGATCGAAGTAAGGATCCTCCTCTGGAAGACCTACATGAGAGGTATCCTCCCACGATTCATCAGCATTCGCGAGGTCCACATTGTTTCCAAGACGGTCGAAGTGATCCATGATCATACTTTCCCCATTCGTAAATGGAATGTCAGAAAGCCTGCACCTTAGTGATGAAAGCTCCCACCTCATCGGGCGAGCACCAACCTTTCACGGTATCGCCGCCCATGTCATACCATGTCCCATCAGCGTCCCATGCTGCAATCTCCGCGTCCACGCTCTCACCTTTCTCACATGAGCGCCAGGTGTAGTCACGGTTCTCACAATAGTTACCTGAGCCGAACTGTACGGAAACAGTCCACCCGTTTGCGAAAGTAATCTGAATTCCTTTTCCGCCAGTGAGCTTGAACATTGTTTCCGTTCCTCCACTTCTACTTTCCCGGTATGTAAATGGGATGTAGGGGTTTGTATGTGGCATTGTATTTGCTAATAGCAATGATCGTGCCACATAAGCACTCCTACAGTGTCGGATAAGTGCATGCCGGGTAAATTATGCATGGCATAATCATTGCAGTAAGCAAGGTTCATGCCACCCGATAGGCAAAGGAATGGAGCCCTTGCGGGCTCCGACCTTTCATTCCACGAACCCACTCTTCTTGAGTTGTCGCCTAAGCTCCCAGTAGTAGTTGGAATCGCTAGGTGTGCTACTCACAACCACAATCGGCTTCGTTTTATCGGGAGGATAGAACTTGAAAGCCTTTTTATCGCGTTCTTCGCGAAACCCTTGCGCGATTGCTCGCGCAATTAGGTCTCGCACCTTTCCATCGTTCTTGCCCAGGTTCATGACTTCACCCACCCAGGTCCATCATGTAGGGCTTACCACTTGCCTTCAACACAATGTGGTAGCGAATGAGAGAAGAGATGCTCAGGTAGGCAACCTTCTCCACACCATGCAGCTCTCCTCCAAAGTGGGAGAACGCATACGGTCGTGCGACATCGAACCGAGTCTCACCGTGATCGATGTAGGTCTTAGTGACCACAACATCGGAGAAAGGGGACACCGATCCATCGCTCTGAATCGGGCGGAGGATCATGCCGGGCACAATCTCAGTGATTGACGCGGCACGTCGAGTGTTACCATCACAATCAAACCTATCGCTTAGCATTGTCTCACCTCTTGATCTTGTTTGCCGGAGATGTAAATGGAGTGTAGGCTAACGTAAACTTGGTCGTACTTCTCGCACTTCGTGTTTCAGATCACCCAGCGATCGGGCGACTATGATGAAAGAGGCGCAATGTAGTTCGATGTGGTACTCCTGCCACCCGCCGTTCTCTTCTAGGTCTTCGTCGGATAGTATCCCACATGCATGGGAGAGGAGCATGTTCAACACATCATCGGCGGTGTGGGACATTATCGCACCTTGTCGGCAGTGAGGGTGTTGGACTTATAGCAGGCATAGTTACGGTCAGACGACCACCCGGTCTTACCGTATCGCACACCATTGTACGACACGACAGCAGGGAGCCTGACATAGTGATCATAGTCACTACATGTGGTTTCCAAGACGCCGCCCATGTTATCCCAATCGGGATAGACGGCGGAGATTACGATCGCATCCAGAATTGCTTTCGCTTCCATTCGCTTGCCTCACTACTACTTTCCTGAGATGTAAATGGAATGTATGTCTATGTAGGTAATTAGACGTTGGCATATTGTTTGCTACTAGCAAGCTACATGCCAGGTTACAGGCTAAGCAGAAAGGTGGGACACCATTGCTGGCATCCCACCTCATCTTACATTACTTGACCTTGACCACGATTCCGTCCTTGACGGTTACCTGCGCATACCACGTATGCGGCGCGGGATAGTGGGGACCGCTGAGATACTCCACCCCATTGTCGGTTGGAGATCCCAGCCCCGGTGCGAAGAGAGTTACCTTCTCTCCGGCGGCGACGGCATCCTTCAGGGCTTTCTTGCTCTTGAAATTCTTGCTGGTATACATTGTCGTTACCTCTGTTAGTAGTTTCCGGGGAAGTAAATGGGGTGTACGAAGATGTGCTTCACTTCACGAAGATGTAGACAGCTCGCATAGGGCGCTGAATCCGCCCCTCTTTCACGAGATCGAAGAGAAGGGTGCCGATGTAGTTCTTGCTCTTACCCAGCGCAAGCGACAGCTCCGCCAGTGTAACAGGGTGTCGGTTCTTGACCTTCATGTAGGCGAGAACCTTGGTTTCCGTGTTAGCGGGAAAGGTGCGCACGGGCTTACCTTTGCCGCCGACGATCACGACCGAATCCTTTTCGTCCATCTTGTCTCCTTACTTGGTTACACTTCTACTTTCCCCAGATGTAAATGATGCGTACAATGTATGTGGCATCATACTTGCTAGAAGCATGATGCATGCCAACGATAATCTGAAAGGAAATGTGGGACACCATCGCTGGCATCCCACATTAGATCACTGGTAGTACCAGGAGTTGATTGCTCGATTGACTTCCGCAATGGTCTGCTTTTTGCAGTATGCCGTCAGAATAGCGTTGTTGTAGGCGTTCTCCCTACATTCAACGATATTGAAGTTGATCTTGACGGGATGCTCTGCATACATTGTAGCAGTGTCATCGACAAGGGTGTAGACGATCTGCATTGTCTTACCTTTCAGGAGAGGGAGAAGGGATACTCGCCGCGAGGACCGACCAGCTTGTGACCATTACTGCCACAACACTCAGGTCCGCACGAATAGTAGGTCGGGTGCGCAAACTCGGAGAGTGTCGCATGGTAGAGGATATCAATTCCTCGCCCACGTTCGATGAGCTTTGCGGCGCGCATGGCGATCGGCAGGGCAAGCCCCGTTTCCAATCGAATCTTTTTGCCGAGGGTGCGAGCCCGCTTTTTGGTGGTTGCCATGATCTTGCTTTCCCTAGAAGTAAATGATGGTACAGAACACACCAGCCCACATGATCGCACTGACAACCAATGCAATCACAATGCCACCGCCCGGATACTTGTCATCGTTCATACAATTACTTTCCCCACTCGTAAATGGATATTCGTATTCGTGGCATCATTCATGCTAATAGCAAAGAACGTGCCGGTGCGGGTGGCAAAGGAAAAAGGAGAGGCAGCCTTTCGGCTTACCTCTCCTTTCATGTCGGTCAGGGTCGGATAGTTACCGACCCGATGGCACCGCGCTCGGAGCGCATGGTAGGCGGACATCGCACACCGCTGTCAGCCTCCTCCTGAATCGCACCTCGTTCCACCAGCTCCCACTTCGCCGCCTCCTTCGCACTTTTCAGGTCGGCAAGCTCGCAAAGCTGCTTGATGTGGTGAAGTGCGATGATGTGCGCCTTCTCCAAGAAGTCGCCGTTGATCAGGCGGAGAGGGGTGAATTCCCCACGTAGAAGCTTGCCGACCTCCATGTCCCACTTCTCCGGCGAGAAGACGCCGCGCTTCTGGTACTTTGTCGCACCCAGCGCGTAGTGTGCGTAGTAGGTGCCCTTGGGGGCGGTGCGCCCGCTGAACCCTTCGCCGTTCGTGTGGCGTGCGGTTCCCTCGCTTCGCTCGTCCTGCGTCTGACGTGCGAGAAGTCGCACCATGGCGGTTGTGATGAGCATCTGTCGCACCGTGAAGTTGAAGGTGCGACCGTTCGCCGCGACGAACGCTCGGTTGTCAGAGAGGGCAGCCACGATCTTCTGTTGAGTCGTCATTGTCGTTCACCTCAATTATACTTTCCCGGTATGTAAATGGAATGTCGTTTGATGTAGGCGGCATGATGCTTGCTACTAGCAAACATTGTGC
>Ga0315281_10015356_pt1 | contig 10273 bp, 10 predicted proteins | sample YL17G07_0_MG_FD_204540 | JGI IMG/M metagenome (GOLD analysis project Ga0315281, IMG submission 204540) | Sediment microbial communities from Yellowstone Lake, YNP, Wyoming, USA - YL17G07_0 | ecosystem: Environmental > Aquatic > Freshwater > Lake > Sediment | place: USA: Wyoming | collected...
TAATCACCGCCAGCTCCGTGATGATGGATTGCACCACGCCCACGCCCGTCAGCGGCAGGGTGCAGCACTTCAGGATTTTCGTTTTGCCTTCGCGCGTGGTGTGCTCCATGGCGACGACGACCCGCTTGGCGGCGGCCACCAAGTCCATCGCGCCACCCATGCCCTTCACCATTTTTCCCGGGATCATCCAGTTCGCAAGGTTCCCCTCCTCGTCAACTTCCATCGCGCCCAGCACCGTCAGGTCGATGTGCCCGCCGCGGATCATGGCGAACGACTCGGCGCTTGAAAAGTACGCGCAGCCCGGAATTTCCGAGATCGTTTCCTTGCCTGCGTTGACGAGGTCAGGGTCTTCCTCACCCTCCAACGGATACGGCCCTACGCCCAGCATCCCGTTTTCCGATTGCAGGACCACTTCCATGCCGGCGGGAATGTAATTCGCCACCAGTGTCGGCATGCCAATGCCCAAGTTGACGTAGAAGCCGTCTTGGAGTTCCTGCGCCACGCGGCGAATGATGCGTTCTCGCTTGTCCATCACGTTCTCTTCCTGACGGTCCGGCGCTCGATGCGCTTGTCAAAATGCGGCCCCTGGATGATGCGGTCCACGAAAATGCCCGGCGTGACGATCGCCTCCGGGTCGAGGGCGCCGAGCTCGACGATTTGTTCCACTTCCGCGATCGTGACGCGCGCCGCCGTCGCCATCATGGGATTGAAGTTGCGCGCGGTTTTTCGGTAGATCAGATTCCCCCAGCGGTCGCCCTTCCAGGCTTTGACCAATGCGAAATCGGCCTTGAGCGCGTGCTCGAGCAGATACGCCCGGCCGTCGAACTCGCGCACTTCCTTGCCGTTGGCGACTACCGTCCCGACTCCGGTCGGAGTGTAGAACGCCGGAATGCCCGCGCCGCCGGCGCGCATGCGCTCGGAAAAGGTCCCCTGTGGAATCAACTCAGCCTCAAGCTCGCCCTTCATCACCAGCTCTTCGTACAGCTTGTTGTCGCCGATGTAGGTCCCGATGATCTTCTTGATCTGGCGGTTCTCCAGCCAGCGGCCGGTGCCGAAGCCATCGACGCCGGCGTTGTTGCTGATGACCGCAAGGTTGCGGGTGCCGCGGGCCCGCACCGCCTCGATGAGATTCTCGGGAATGCCGCACAGCCCGAAGCCGCCCACCATGACGGTGGCGCCATCGAAGAGGTCGCAAATCGCTGCTTCCGCGCTGGGATAGACTTTGTTCACGGAGGCTTCCTGGAGATCAGAACGAAACCTTCGAACCACTAACTCAGCTTGTAAAACTCCCGCATGGTTCCGATGCGCGGGAAGAGCGCGTAGCGCTTCACTTCCAGAATCTGCTTCAGGTGGCCCAGGTCGTGGAAGGCCCATTCGTAGACGAATTCCTCCGCGCTCATTTCGCCCACCTTTTCGTGGATGCCTTGGCGTTTCAGTTGCGCGGGCCGCAGCGTGCGCAGCCACTTCAGGTTGGCGCGGCGCTGGCGTGACCAGGAGTCGAGCAGGCGCTTCGGGTCTTTGCGGTCATACCGCAACGCCCGGGCGCGGCCCTCCTGGTCGATGGCGAGAAGCGTGGGGCGGTCCTGCTCCACGATGTCCCGGATGCGCTCCCGAAAACCGATCTGCTCGATGTCTTCGAGATGCGCCAGGATTTCCACGACCGACCACTTGCCGGGCGCGGGGCGCGTCCGAATCTCGCGCGGCGACATCGCCGCCACTTCGCGGCGGATCTTGGCCGGTGTAGACGCGAGGATGGTAAAGACGTCTTTCAGCATCGAGTGGCTTAAACCGTTTCCAAAATGAGGTCGGAGTTTAGCTTCGCTTGTTTCGGGCAAGCTCCCAAGCCCTTGAAGGATAAGCACATCCTAGCTTCGTGGAGTTTTTCAACAGTCCCTTTGTTTTCAACAACATCCTAGCTTCGCTTTGTCCCAAAAATTGTAACGCCTTCATTCCAGGTCACATGCTAGCTTCACATACTCCTATATATAAGGCGCCCTCCACCAGTTTGACCACGCGGGTCCCTCCTCGCCGCCTTGCCACCCTCGGTTGGATCGCGCCCCCGTACCCATGGCAATAGACTACCACACTTGCCCACGTTTGTCAAGCCGGCTTAGTGTCCGGGCCGGCTCGGCGCGGAGCCCGAGGTCCCTCAAGCTTTCTTCTCTTTTAAAGCCTTCGTTTCGATGGCAAAGCGATCCGCCAGTTTGGGCCGGTCGGTATCCTCCCAATGCTGGGCGCTGATGGTCTGGCCGATGCGCGCGTTGCGGTCGGGGACCGGCGGATGGGTGCGCGTCCAGAAGGACTGGCCGCCCTGCTCGGTGGCTTGATTGAGCTTGGTCAGGAAGCGCTGCAGCCCGTCGGCGGGGTAGCCGGCGGCGTGCGCGTATTTGATGCCTCGCTGGTCGGCGTCGAATTCGTCGCCCGGAGCCAGCCCCTGGTCAAGCAACTTGACCAGGATGCCTTTCGACATCTTCTGCATATAGGCGCTGCCCGGCGTGTAGGCCTTCGCTTCGTCCATGCCGGCGCGCATAGCCTTGTCGCGCTCGACGATTTTGAGGACGTGCCGGCCGGCGATATGGCCGACCTCGTGGGCGAGGACGCCGGCCAGTTCCGACTCGTCCTCGCAGAGCGCCAGCGCGCCGCGAGTGATGAAGATGTAGCCGCCGGGCGCGGAAAAGGCGTTGATGTCGACTGAGTCGAGGACGGCAAAGTGATAGGTGATGTCCTGCCGCTCGGATTGCGCGGCAACCGTGCTGCCCACCAGGTTGACGTAGCGCGTGAGCGCGTCGCCTTTGTAAAGGTGGAAAAACGCCACGGCCTTGGCGGCGACTTCCCTTCCCACGTCACGCTCCTCCTGAACCGTCATGGGGGCCATCGCCTTTTGAACGGTTTGAGCTTTTTCGGTCGCCTTCTTGAGGATGTTGCCGAACTGCGCGCGGGCGTCGCGGGCCGTCCCGAGCAGCGCGAGGACGGCCAGGATTCTCACCCCCCAGAACCAACCGGCTCGAAGCATGGGCTTCTTCATGGTTTCCTCCTCACTGCTTGGGTTTCAATTTCCCATCGTCCTGGAACTTTTTTATTTCCGGCGCGGGCACGGAGTAGTTCTCCATCGCCGAGACCGCCTGGCGGTCAGCGGCCGTAGGCTGAGCGTCGCCGATTTGCGCGCCTTCGCCGACGGTTTTACTCCCTGCCGTGCGGGTGGCTTCCTGCTGCTCCGAACTCGACCCGGCGACGGCCTTCAGGCCGCCGAAGAACCCCCCGCCTTTCTTTTTCTTCTTATCCTTGTCAGCCTTCTCCTGCCCCTGCTGGGACTGGTCCTGCTGCGGAGCGGTCTGGGCAGGCGGAGGGTTCTGCGTGGATTGATCCTGCGCAATCCCTGGGGGCGCAGCCACGGTCCCCAGGAGGACAAAGGAAATAACCACGGCGACAAATCGATATGCAGATTTCATGATGCTGCCTCTCTCACTTGAACGGAATCTTTCATTCCCAGCAGTTCGTAGACCACGATCTTGTGTTCCTTACCCTTGACGGAAATCTCTCCCAGCGGCCGGACTTCGGCGACGTCGCGGATCAACTGGTAAGTGGCGTCGCTGACGACGATGGAGGCGTGCAGCTCCTTGGTGGCGCTCTCCAGGCGCGAACCGAGATTCACACTGTCGCCGATGACGGTGAAATCCATGCGCTGTTCGGACCCGATATTTCCAAAAAGCATTTCGCCCGTGTTGATGCCCACGCCGACCTTGAGTGTGGGTCGTCCCTCACTTTGCCACTTTTGATTGAGTTTTTCCAGCCCCTCGATCATTTCCAGCGCCGCGCGCGCGGCCAGCTCGGCGTGATTGGGTTGCGCGAGCGGCGCGCCCCAGAACGCCATCACGCAGTCGCCCACGAATTTGTCGAGCGTGCCGTGATTTTTGAAGATGACGGAGACCATCATGTTGAGGTGCTCGTTGAGCGTCTTGATGACGATTTCCGGCGGCAACTTTTCGGAGATGCTCGTGAACCCTCGAATGTCGCTGAAGAGCACCGTCAGGGTGCGCTTCTCGGCGCGCAGGCTATCCCAACTGAAATCCTGCAGTATGGTTTCAACGAGTTGCGGCGAGATGTACTTGGTGAGCGTCCGCCGGTAGCGGCGCTTTTCGCGGCCCTCGGTCGCGTAGCGGGTGAGCGTCGAGCCGGTAAAGGAAACGATTCCGGCAACGAGCGGCGCGGCCATGGGCGCCCAAACACTTTCCCATCGGAACAAGGCGCACACCAGGGCGAAATAGATCCCGCCCAGAGCCAGAGCCAGGATGGTATTCGAGAGCGCCGAGCCCACCAGGTAAACCACTCCCGCCATGGCCAACGCCAGAACGACGGTGGCCACCGTCGTCCAGCGCGCGTCGGCGGCGCGCAGGAAGTCGCCGCGCAGCAGGTTGTCGATCAGCGTGGCATGGACTTCCACGCCGGGATAGGTTTCCGAAAAAGGATTGGAGAGCAGGTCGGAGGCGCTCGCCGCCGTCGCCCCGATAAGCACGATCTTGTCTTTGAAGGTTTCGGGAGGGATTTCAGGTTTCTCGCCGTTCTCATAGGCCAGTGCGGAATTGAAGACCTTCCACACGGAATAGTGCTTGTAGGTTCTGTAAGCGGGCCCGTACCAGCGGACGAGCAAACGCCCTTGACGGTCCAGCGGCACGTCGCGGCCCGCGAATTTCAGCCCCGGCCCGGGAGCGGCATCGACATCCGGTTTTCCACCCAGGGCGCGGGCGGCAATGACCATTGAGAACGATGGGTAATGGCGGTCGCGGAAGAAGAAGATGGGCGTCGCCGTGCGCACCGGGCCGTCGGGGTCGCTCTGGACGGTGATGCAGCCCATGCGCGGCGCCGCCTTCAGAAATTCATCCTGCGAGAGATCGACACCCGAATAGGACTTCAGAACCAGCGGGACCTGCGAATCGAGCGGAAGCGCAAAGGGCTCAAGCCGCTGGCGCAGCTTCGCGCGCGCGGCATCGTCTTTTTCGCGGAACGTTCCCATGTTGAGCGCGAAGGCCAGGACGGCGCTGGGACGTTCGGCGAGCGCTTCGGCGAGCTGCGCGTCGTCACCTTCGTGCGGGTCAGCGCCCTGGAAAATCAGGTCCAGGGCGATGACCTTCGCACCCCACTCGTTCAGGTAGTGAACCAGTCCGGCATAAAGCTTCCGCCGCCAGGGCCAGCGCCCGAAATTGTCAATCATGTCCTGGGAATTGAAGCTCGTGTCATCGAGCGCGACGATGACAATGTCGCGGCTGGCGAGGCCCTCGGGCGTTAACGCCCGGAAACGCCAGTCGAGCGACTTGCGCTCCACCGTCTCGAACCAGCCCACCCGTACCGCCCCGAGCACGAGGAGAGAACTCAAGAGGCCCAGCCCGAGGGCCTGAAACGCTTTCGATTTCGCCCACTGGCGGAGATGATTCATGCGCATGACATTTCCGAAGCTGTCATCCTGAGCGCAGCGAAGGATCTCGGCATTTCTGAAATCAGGCAAATGCAGAGATCCTTCGTCGTCCCCAAAAGCGGGACTCCTCAGGATGACAATCCCCGAAGTTTTCCGATAAAGACGCAGATCTGCAACCGGCGCTACTTGGCGTCCTTGAGCCGCTCGCGGAGCTTCAACGCCTGCTTGAAATCGCGTTCGAGCTCGCGGTCGCTCAGGTGGAGCTTCATGGTTTCCAGCTTGTCGATGAGCGATTCGAGCGCCGACTGGATATTTTCGATATTTGTGAGGCAAATGTCACGCCAGAGATTGTAGGGGCTTTCGGCCAGGCGGGTCACGTCACGGAAGCCCGAGGCCGCGAGTTCGACGGGCAGAAAATCCTCCACGCTCTGCTCGGCGATCATGCTGGAGAGTCCGGTCGAGACAAGTTGCGGCAAGTGGGAAAGGAACGCCATAGCGCGGTCGTGGGTGGAGGCTTCGGTGACGAACGGGCGGGCGCCCACCGCCTCGAGCAGTGAAGAGAATGCCTTGACGCGCGCATCGGTGAGGTGGTCCGGCGAGAGCGGCGTCAGGACGTAGCGGGCGTTCTCAAACAACTTCGCGTCGGCGTTCTCAAGGCCGGAGCGCTCCTTCCCCGCCAGCGGATGCCCGCCGAGAAAGAGCGGCTCGTCGCCAAAATGCTCGCGGGCGCGTTGGCAGATCAAGCGCTTGGTGCTGCCGGCGTCGGTAACGAGCGCGCGCGGCGAGACCTCGCCCTTAAGCTGCGAGAGCAGGTCGAGGATCGCGCCGACGGGAGTCGCCAGGATCACCAGGTCCGCATCGCGCGCCGCCGTGCGAGCGTCCGCCGTCCCTTCGTCCACAACGCCCGCGGCCAGCGCGCGTTCCAGGACCTCCGGGCGGTCGCAGCCCACCCGGCGAGCTTTCACGCCACGCGCTTTGAGCGCCAAGCCCCACGACCCGCCAATCAGGCCGAGGCCGACAATCGAGATTCGCTTGAAAGGCGTGTCCATGGAAATCAGAATTCAGCAGTCAGAAGTCAGGAGTCAGAAGCCGAATTCGAAACACGAAATTCGAAAATCGAGATCCGAAAATCGACAATCATCAATCATCAATTCCCTGGTTCCCAACACCCTGCGCCTAAATAGTGCGTCCCACCGCCGGCGCGATCATTCTCAGTTCCTTCATCAACTGCTCGAACTGGTCCGGATAGAGCGATTGCGCGCCATCGCTCAGGGCTTTTTCGGGTTCGTGATGAACTTCGATCAGCAGCCCGTCGGCTCCCGCGGCCACGGCGGCGCGCGCCATGGGGGGCACCTTATCCCGCCGGCCGGTTCCATGCGAAGGGTCGGCGAGGATGGGCAGATGCGAAAGCTTTTTGATGACCGGAATCGCCGAAACGTCGAGCGTGTTGCGCGTATAGCTCTCGAACGTGCGGATCCCGCGTTCGCAAAGCATGACGTTGTAGTTCCCGCCCGACATGATGTATTCGGCCGAGAGCAGCAGCTCTTCGATCGTGGCCGCGATGCCGCGCTTGAGCAGGATGGGCTTCGCAACCTTTCCGAGTTCCTTCAGCAGGTAATAATTCTGCATGTTGCGCGCCCCCACCTGGAGCACGTCCACATACTCAAGCATCATGGAGATCTGCGTCTGGTCCATCACCTCGGAGACGACGAGCAGGCCGTACTTGTCCGCGGCGTACCGCATCAGCTCCAGCCCCTTCTGGCCGAGACCCTGGAAACTGTAAGGCGAAGTACGAGGCTTGAAGGCGCCGCCCCGCAGCACCTTCGCTCCCAGGCTGGCGACCTTGGCGGCGATGGTGTCGATCTGCTCGGCGCTTTCGATGCTACACGGGCCGGCCATCACCACCACTTCCTCGCCGCCCACGGCCACGCCCTTGCCGAGCTTGACGACGGAGCCCTCCGGCCGGAAATGCCGGCTGGCCAGTTTGTACGGCGCGGAAATGCGGAGGACCTCCGCGACGCCTCCCAGCAATTCGATGTCGCGCGTGTCGAAATCCACCTTAGCGCCCACCGCGCCCAGCACGGTGTGGCGCGCTCCCGTCGAGCGGTGGATATCAAAGCCCATGTCCATCAACTTGTTGATGACGTACTGAATTTGATCTTCCGTGGCACCTTCCTGCATCACGACAACCATGTTCGGTTACTCCTTCCCCTTGACGGCCCCGCCTTCCATGGAATGGCGCTCGAGGGCGCGCGCCTCGTCGATAATGCGCTCGAAGAGCCGCCGCATGGCCGCGTCGTCGAGCGGGCCGTGGTTGGATTTCACCACGTTGCGCAGAATTTCCGCCTCGCGCTGCGGCTGCCACGCGGGCAGGTTGAGTTGCTTCTTGATGTGGCCGATTTCCACCGCGCATCGCGAGCGCTCGTTCAAGAGCTTCACCAGTTCCTGGTCAATCTCGTCAATGCGCTTTCGCCATCCGTCAAGATCGTTCATTGACTTCCTTCCTTGAGCCAGCGGACGAATTGCTCGATCGCGGCTGCTCCTCCGGAATGATAGCGTTCTTCAATGGCATGCACCACGGCGCTGCCCACAACGGCGGCATCAGCCAATTCCTGCACCTGGCGGACCTGGGCGGGCTGCGAAATTCCGAAGCCGACGGCGAGCGGCAGTGATGTCACGCGCCGCGCGCGCTCGACCAGCGCTCCGACGCTCGCGGAAAGTTCGGCGCGCTCGCCGGTCGTCCCCGTGCGCGAAATCAGATAGAGGAATCCCGTCGAAAGGCCCGCGACGAGTTTCAACCGTTCGTCGGGCGAGGTGGGCGAAGCAAGAAAGATCGTGTCGAGATTGTGGGCTCGCATCGCGGCGACGTAAGCTTCGCCTTCCTCGGGCGTCAAATCAACCACCAGCGCGCCGTCCGCGCCCGCGCGGCTTGAATCCTCGGCGAATTGCCGCAGGCCGTAGCGCAAGATGGGGTTGAAGTAACCGAACAGAATAATCGGCGCGCGCACCGTTTCGCGCCAGGCGGGCAGCTTCTCAATGATCTTGCGCAGCGTGGTTCCGCCGCGCAGCGCGCGTTCGGAGGCGCGCTGGATGACCGGCCCGTCCGCCAAGGGGTCCGAAAACGGCACGCCGAGCTCGATGACGTCGGCGCCGCCGCGCTCGATGCCTTCGAGAATTCGGCCCGTGTCCTCCAGCGACGGATCGCCGGCGGTCAGGTACACGACCAGCCCCTTCGCTGCACGTTCACGCAGGCTGCGGAAACAGCTACTGATGCGCGATTCTGGATTTGAGCACGTCATTATGAATTGATGATTGATAATTGATGATTGTCGATTGACGACCCTTCGCTCGCGGTCAGTCAATTATCAATCTTCAATCATCAATCGGCAATCAAAGGATTCCTGCCGACTGGAATATTCCCAGGTCCTTGTCACCACGACCGGAAAGATTCACCAGGATAATCCGCTCGCGCTTCATCTCCGGCGCGCGCTTGACGATTTCCGCCAGGGCGTGCGCGGGCTCGAGCGCCGGAATAATGCCCTCCGTGCGCGCCAGCAGGCGAGCCGCCTCCAGCGCTTCGGCGTCGCCGACGTGAGTGTACTTCACGCGGCTCTGGCGAAAGAGCGCGGCATGCTCCGGCCCGACCGCGGGATAGTCGAGTCCCGCGGATACGGAGTGCGTATTCGAGATCTGGCCGTCGGCGGTCTGAAGCACGTAAGTGTAAGTTCCGTGGAGGACACCCGGCTTGCCGCCGGCAAAGCGCGCCGCGTGCTCGCCGAGGTTGAGCGAGCGGCCACCGGCCTCCACGCCCACCATCTTCACGTCGCGGTCCGGAATGAAATCGTAGAACAGGCCGATGGAGTTGCTGCCGCCGCCTACGCAGGCCACCAGGAGATCAGGAAGCCGCCGGGCTGTGGTCAGGATCTGCTCGCGCGCTTCCTGGCCGATGATGCGCTGAAACTCGCGCACCATGAGCGGGTAAGGATGCGGCCCCAACACCGAGCCCATCAGGTAGTGGGTGTTTTCGACGTTGGTCACCCAGTCCCGCATGCCCTCGTTGATGGCGTCCTTCAAAGTTTTGCTGCCGCTTGCGACCGGTGCGACCTCGGCGCCGAGCAACCGCATGCGGAAAACGTTGGGCGCCTGGCGAGCCATGTCCTCCTCGCCCATGTACACCGTGCATTCGAGGCCGAGCAGCGCCGCCACGGTCGCCGTCGCCACACCGTGCTGGCCCGCGCCGGTCTCGGCAACCACGCGCTTCTTGCCCATGCGCTGGGCGAGCAGCCCTTGACCGAGGCAGTTATTGATTTTGTGCGCGCCGGTATGAAGAAGGTCCTCACGCTTCAGATAAATCTGTGCGCCGCCCAGATGCTCCGTCAGCCGTCGCGCGTGAAAGAGGGGCGTGGGCCGCCCGGCGAAATGCCGCAGAAGACGGTTGAGCTCAGCTTGGAACTCGGGATCGCGCCGCGCCACCTCGAATGCCTCCGTCAACTCCTCCACCGGATGCATCAAGGTCTCAGGCACAAAACGCCCGCCAAATTCCCCGAAGCGCCCGCGCGCGTCGGGCCACATTTCCGTATTGGCGATTTTTGCTTCCATCTTCACACTGGGAAACCCAAAGTGATTTTGCGGCAAACTCTCGAATCGAGTCGTCGGGCCATCGGATCATCGGGTCACTGAAGAAGGCCTTCCCACGCTCCGATGACGTGATGAGCCGATGGCGCGATAATTCACTCTTCGTTGTCCGCTTCGGCCACGGCAGCAAAGAACGCGCGCAGCTTCGCTGCATCTTTCACGCCCGGCGCGGATTCGACGCCGCTTGCCACATCGACCGCGAAGGGCCGGACCTCGCGAATCGCCAGT
>Ga0315281_10015357_pt1 | contig 10273 bp, 8 predicted proteins | sample YL17G07_0_MG_FD_204540 | JGI IMG/M metagenome (GOLD analysis project Ga0315281, IMG submission 204540) | Sediment microbial communities from Yellowstone Lake, YNP, Wyoming, USA - YL17G07_0 | ecosystem: Environmental > Aquatic > Freshwater > Lake > Sediment | place: USA: Wyoming | collected...
TATTTTTCAATAACTAATTCACCGCAAAGGTCGCTAAGGACGCAAAGATTTCTTAGTATTTTTATAAAAACTTCTTTGCGACCTTAGCGTCCTCTGCGGTAATAATACAAGATTTAATATTAGAAACAGCACTAGTATTTCTTTATCACTGTCTTACAGCAGTCCTTTTTCGAGATACCATTCGTACGTTCTGGAGACGGCCTCCCGGAAAGGCGTAATCGTATAGCCTAATTCCCGTCGGGCTTTCTCTGAACTGTACCAGTTGAAAAATCCGGCTCCGGAGAATAGCTCGGAGGTCACCATCGGCTGACTCCGTGTGACCATCCCGGCTAAATCAAAAAACTTCGCCCCCAATTTGAGCAATGGCACCGGCATCTGTATTCTCGGTACAATGCCCCCAACAATTTCAGCAGTCATTTGAAGTGCCTGCTTGTGGGTGAGATTCTCTCCCCCTAAAATGTATCGCTCGCCGATCTTTCCACTCACCGCCGCGCTGATGTGTCCCCGCACGACATCCTCAACGAAGACGATATTCATTCCGCCTTTGATATAAAAAAGCGCCTGATGTTTCTTCACAGACTGGATCAGCTTGCCGCTCAACGAGTCGAGTCTTCGACCGTTGAAATGGATATCGCCGGGACCGATGACGACTCCGGGATTCACCATCACGGCGTTCAATCCCCGAGCAACCCCGGCGGCAATTTCTTGCTCGGCCAGGTGTTTGGAATTCTTGTATCCGCTATCGACGTTGTGCCAGTTGAACGGTGTTGTCTCATCTGCCAGTGATCCGTTTGTCGGATGACCGATGGCTGCGATGGAACTCGTGTGCACCAGGCGCTCGACATTTTCACGCAAACACGCTTCCACAATGTTACGTGTACCGCCGACATTGACCTCTGACTGTAGTTGCCGCAATGGTTTCCAGAATGTGACCATTGCTGCCGTGTGAAATACCGTATCGCACCCGCGAATTGCCGCGCGCAATGAGTCGATATCGCGAACATCGCCGATGCGATGATCCACAGAAAGATGTTCGAGATTAACGAGGCTTGACGTGCGCCGCCGGAGGATTCTTACGGCGAAACCTTGTTGTGAAAGGGCAGCGGCGAGATTCGAACCGATGAATCCTGTGCCGCCGGTGATGAGAATGTTCTTCATGGGGAGACAACCAACGGTTGACTAATAGCGATCTCAAAAATGTCCCGCCGTTTGCCCTTCGACGCTCCCGACTTCGTCGGTCGACGACTCGACTCGTCGAGGATTGCTCAGGGTGAACAAATCCCTTGCTCATCCTGAGTAAGTGAGCGGAGCGAACGCATCGAAGGATCGCTTATCTTGTTCTTGAGATCGCTTCTACTCAACGCGTTGGGAGGAGTTTTGCGGCATCCTTGGCAAAGTAGGTGAGAATCAAATCCGCACCTGCGCGCTTGATGCTCGTGAGCGTCTCCATCATCACGCGTTGCTCGTCGATCCACCCGTTGCGCCCGGCTGCCTTGATCATCGAGTACTCGCCGCTGACGTTGTATGCCGCGGTCGGCATCGCAAAGCGGTCCTTCACGCGGCGGACGATGTCGAGATAGGGGAGCGCCGGTTTTACCATAACGATATCCGCTCCTTCGATAATGTCTTGTTCCACCTCGCGAAGCGCTTCATCGGAATTTGCGGGATCCATTTGATGTGAACGTCGATCGCCGAACTTCGGGGTGCTCTCAGCCGCATCGCGGAATGGTCCATAGAATCCTGACGCATATTTTGCCGCGTACGACATAATAGGGATGTTCTGGAAGTTATTCCGGTCCAGGATGTTCCGTATTGCTTTGATCCGCCCGTCAAACATATCCGAGGGCGCTATCAGGTCGGCTCCCGATTGGGCATGGGTCAGCGCCTCTTTAGCGAGAAGCTCAATCGATTCGTCGTTAATGATTTCGTTCCCGCGAACAATGCCGCAATGTCCGGTGGAGGTGTACTCGCACAGGCATACATCGGTAATGACGACGAGTTCAGGCACTTCTTTTTTGATGGCGCGGATCGCCATCTGGATAATACCATCGTCGTCGTAGGCGCTGCTCCCGACCTCGTCTTTATACTCTGGTATCCCGAATAGTATCACCGCCGGTATGCCCAATGATTTTACCTCGGCGCATTCTTTCACAAGTTCGTCGATTGACAATTGGAATACATCCGGCATCGACTTGATTTCGTTTCTGACCTTTTTCCCTGGGACGACGAAAAGAGGGTAAATAAAATCGTTGCGGGAAAGTTCTGTTTCTCTCACCATGGCACGGAACGATTCCGTCATGCGCAATCGGCGTAAGCGTTTGAATGGCTCGGTATCCGTGCGGCTATCCGGGTTAAGTGTAGTCTTTTCGTTGAACATCACCATGGTCGTTCCTTCTGTGAAAAATTCATACCCATCTCAATTGAATTGTTAAATATACTAGAAGAAGGGGAGAAGTTCAAATTGCGAGCAGTGCCTGAATTTCGATGCTTCTGACTTGGTGGGATTGTCGTCATGCTGAACTTGGTTCAGCATCTGCTTTTTAGACCCCGAAACTCCTCCTGAGGCGGATGCGCCTTGGGCGCAAAGTTCGGGGTGACGTCCGAGTTAGATTAAGGCACCACTCCATCGCACTCTTTCATGCTTTGCCAAGAATCATGGATGCTGTTCGAAAGACAGAGTCCAGCATTCTCTCGGTCAATTTTCCAGTGAATGTGTTTTGCTGGCTAGGGTGGTAGCAGCCGAGGAGGGTGAGGGTATTATTGAGTTGATAGCGCACACCGTGACCAAACCGCGGGCGCGACCTGAGATTCGTCCATTCCAACTCGCGGACGCAGTCGAAGACGGAATCAAATCCCAATTTGCCGAGTCCAACTATGACATGGAGATTCTTCAAAAGTTGAAGTTCCCGCAACATGAAGGGCCTGCAATTTAGTATTTCTTTTCGCAGCAATTTGTTCTGAGGTGGCGCGCAGTGGCATGCAGCGGTTATGTAGCAGCCGGTCAGTCTCATTCCATCATCGCGGCCGGTCGAAAAAGGCTGGCTTGCAAAGCCCGCTTTGTACAGGGAACGATAAAGCCAGTTTCCACTCTCGTCGCCCGTAAATATTCTCCCCGTGCGATTGCCTCCGTGGGCAGCGGGTGCAAGTCCCACAACAAGCAAGCGGGCATCCGGATCACCAAAACTCGGAACAGGCCTGCCCCAGTAATTCCAGTCCACGAAGCGCTTTGTTTTCTTTCTCGCGATTTCCTCCCGCCATCGTACAAGACGGGGACACTTCTTGCACGCGATAATGTCGGCGTTTGCTGACGATAATTGGGAAAGGGAGTGGGAGGCCATCATTCAAAAGGGATAAGGGATGGGGGAAAAGGGAAGTAGCAGATCAGACAGATGATCTAGAATCAAAACATTATCCCTCATCCCTTCTCCCTCTTCCCTAAGCAGGGATTTTCTGCAAAAACGCAATGAGGTGTTTATTAAACTCCTCTGGATTCTCCATATTACTCATGTGTGCCGAGTTTGGAATAATGTGGAGCTCCGAGTTTGGGATCTTCTCATTCATGGCCTGGGACGCTGCGGGGGGCGTTAGGGCATCATGCTCGCCGACCATAATGAGCGTGGGCACCGTGATCGAGGGGAGAGACGCCGTTGTGTCTGTCCGTGAAGCAAGCGCGAGTAATGCCCCACAGAGTGAAACGGGAGCAGTCCGTTCGATGATGCTTTGTATCAACTTAATGGCGTCAGGCTTTGCATTGAAACTCTCCGGCGTGAAAACATTTGCGACAAAATTCTCCGCAAACACTTTTGGTCCGTTCAACTTCACTGCTTTGATCGAAGCTGCGCGTTTGATCTTTGCCTCGTTGCTGTCGGCCTCGCTTTTCGTGTCGCACAATACGAGTGCACGAAATCTGTCGGGGTTTCTTTCAATGGCCCTCAACGCGATATATCCTCCCATGGAAAGGCCGACCACAACTGCCTTGACAATGTTGAGATGGTTGAGAAGCCCGATAAGGTCATCGACAAACAATTCTATTGTATATTGCCCGTCGCCGATTTCGCTCTCTCCGTGGCCGCGGACGTCGTAAGCTATAATGCGATACGCCGAGGCGAGCGCTTCCACTTGTCCACCAGGGAATGACCACATCCTGTGGCTGAAAGGGAAGCCGTGGATAAAGATCACCGGAGTTGCGTTCGAGATTCCGATGTCAATGTAATGAATGAGCGAATTGTTGACTGATGCCTTCATCTGCCTCTTTCGGGGTTACTTCCGTGACTGGATCGGCACAAAGTCTCGCTTGTCGAATCCAAGATAGACCTGCCGCGGACGCGCAATTTTTTGCTCTGGGTCCTGCAGCATTTCCTGCCAATGGGCGATCCAACCTGATGTTCGGGGAATTGCGAAGAGCACCGGGAACATTTCTACCGGGAATCCCATCGCCTGATATATCAGTCCGGAATAGAAATCGACGTTCGGATACAATTTTCGTTTCATGAAATACTCGTCCTGCAACGCGATTCGTTCGAGTTCGAGCGCAATATCCAATTTCGGATTGCGTCCCGTCACCTCGAATACTTGATCAGCGAGTTTTTTGATCACCTGTGCCCGCGGGTCGAAGTTTTTGTACACGCGATGGCCGAATCCCATCAGTTTTCCTTCGCCGCCTTTCACCGTCTTGATGAATTCCGGGATTTTATCAATGCTGCCGATTTGATCGAGCATCCGCAGAACTGCTTCGTTTGCGCCGCCGTGGAGCGGACCATACAGCGCGGCCGCCGCGGCCGCCGTTGCGGAGTACGGATCGACATGCGAACTCCCCACGTTGCGCATTGCGGTGGTGCTGCAGTTTAGTTCATGGTCAGCGTGAAGGATAAATAGGATTTCGAGCGCGCGTTCAAGAACCGGGTGAGGATTGTACTTCACCGTTCCGATCCGGAACATCATGTTCAAGAAATTTCCGGTGAAGCTTAATTCATTATCCGGGTACACGTACGGCATTCCCTTGCTGTGCCGGTACGCGAACGCCGCAACCGTCGGGACCTTGCCGATAAGCCGAAGCGTTTGTTTCCATCGGGTCCCTGCATCGAAAATATTTCCAGCTTCCGGGTAAAAGGTGGAGAGTGCCGCGACAGTGCTGACAAACATCCCCATCGGATGAGCGTCGTAACGGAAACCTTCCATCAACAGCTTAACATTTTCGTGAATAAACGTATGGAGCTTAATGTCAGTTGTCCACCCGGTCAGTTGGTCCTTTGTCGGAAGCTCGCCGTGCAGGATAAGGTACGCAACTTCCAAATAAGTGCATTTCTCGGCAAGTTGTTCGATTGGATATCCGCGGTATCGGAGAATCCCCTTGTCGCCGTCTATAAACGTGATTGTGCTTTTGCACAACGCGGTGTTCATAAACGCCGGGTCGTAGGTCATCATTCCGAAATCATCGTCTTTTACTTTGATTTGGCGCAGGTCAGTCGAATGGATGGTGTTATTGACGATCGGTAATTCGAACGATTTTCCGGTTCGGTTATCGACAATTGTAAGGGTTTCTTTAGGCATAGTAGTCTCCGGGAAATTCTCAGTGTGAGTACTCGGTTATTAAAATAAATGTAGGGGGCGGATACGTTCGGAAGGACCTCTTGCAGTGTATTTAACCTTCCAAGGATTGTTTCTGGTTCCGCGAGAATTGTCTAACTACCCCATAGTACGAACGAAAAGGTTGAACTTCAAGAGCCCACAGAAGAAAAACTTCCCGGATTCGGATCGTAGATGAGCGACATCCGAGGCGGATGGGATCTCGCCGTATTTACAGCGCGGCTTCCGCAAACTTTTCCAGCTCTTTGCCGGAGGCGAGTTCAATTTCAGCATGGAGGCTGCGGCCGTGTGCATCCATAGTGACGATCGCTGGAAAATCTTTTACGCGCAAATGCCACATTGCTTCAGGGATGCCAAAATCGAGGAAGTCGACACCTTCAATTTCTTCGGTGCACTTAGCGTAATATTGAGCGGCCCCGCCGATCGCATTCAGATATACTGCACCGTTTTCTTTCAATGCGGCGAGCGTTTTGGCGCCCATTCCCCCCTTACCCACGACCGCCCGGATGCCGAATTTACGGATGATCTCTCCCTGATATGGCTCTTCGCGGCTACTCGTTGTCGGGCCCGCGGCCTTGATAATCCATTTGCCGTTTTCCTTCAACACGACAGGACCACAATGATACAGAACCTGCCCGTGCAGATCGACGGGAGAATCGTGATTAATTAAGTGTGCATGTATCGCGTCGCGTCCCGTAAACATTTTTCCGCTGATAAGGACAACATCTCCGACTTTCAAAGAGCGAATCTGTTGTTCGGTTATCGGCGTCTTCAATGGAATTTCTTTTCCAGTAAGAGATATTCCTTCTTTCATTGCCATCCGGATAACCGGAGAATCTTCTTTATAGAGCCACCGTTTTATGGCACCAGTGCGCGCGTCGAGCACGACGCCCTGGCGCCGAAAGGCCCAGCAATCGTACGCAACGGAGACGAAGAAGCTCGCCGGCAATCGATTTTGCACGCCGATTTTGCAGCCAATGAGCGTGGTGTTGCCTCCAAAACCCATTGTACCGATGTTGAGCTTGTTCGCACTCTCCATGATGTTCGTTTCCAGCTTGGCGAGTTCGGGAACCGGATTCACATCGTCGAGCGTGCGAAAGAGCTGCTGTTTTGCATGCTCGTACCCCGTCGCTCTGTCGCCACCGACGGAAACTCCTAGCGCACCGATCGAGCATCCATGACCTTGAGCCTGCCAGACGGCGTGCAGGATGCACTTCCGAACGCCATCGAGGTCTCTTCCCGCTTTTCCAAGATGCTCGAGTTGGATCGGGACCGAATATTGAATATTCTTGTTTTCGCAGCCGCCCCCCTTGAGAATCAACTTCACCTCGATCTCGTTTTCGTTTTCCCATTGTTCCCAATGAATGACCGGCGTGCCGCTCCCTAAATTATCTCCGCTGTTTTTTCCCGTCAAAGAATCGACGGAGTTCGGCCGCAATTTGCCAAGTTTTGTGGCCTCCGAAATCGCTTCATGGATGAGTTTTTTCATCCGGAGCTGATTTGCGGCGACCGGGGTATGCAAGTAAAACGTCGGCATGCCGGTGTCCTGGCAAATCGGCCCGGTATAATCGCACGCCATATCGATATTTGTCGCAATAGTCTCCAGCGCGAGCGATGATCGGGTCCCGGGGGTTTCTGCCTTTGCAGACCTAGCAATCGCGCGGCGAACATCGGGGGGCAAATTTGTCGAGGTATCTGTGATGAGAGTGAGAATGCTGCTTTTGAAATCGTCCATCGTCGTGATCCTTTGTATCAATGCATTGTTGAATTCTATTTAATAACTGATGTCACTTAAGAGAGCAAATATCACCACAGAGACGCGGAGAAAAGGCTCGGAAAATATTGAATGACTCAATCAATCTTAAAGATACTTATTTATCATTCTCTGTGACTCCGTGGTTAAAAAATCTTCAAATTGCGTAACATCATTTAATGATGTCGTCCGTCCAATAGGTAATATTGTCCCCTTTGTTGATGAGGGCAATTTTGATCGGCACAATCGTAAATCGTGCCTGGTTACCGATAATTACCTGTGATAGGTCTAACCGAAACCATACTTTAAATGCGACATTGTGTTCGTTAAACTTTGCCGCCTTCGCAGTTTCCTTGTCGACATGCCACGTGTATTCGGGCTTCATGTTTAGAACCAGATGGGCAAACTTGTAACCTTTGGTGTTTGTTTCGACTAATGACACATAAGTATTCTGTGTACATGTCGTTACAATACCGGGTGCACTCGGCGGCACCAAAATGCGAGTGTCCGTCGAGACGCTGTACGTTTGAATGTCGGCGTTGTACTTTATCAGCTTCACCGGCATTAAGGTGGCAAAGACGCGTTGCGCAATTTTTTTCGTTTCGGCAAACGTCTGGATGTTTGCGGTAAGTTCATCATGACGCCTTTGTAGCCGCGTGTCGAACTCCGCCGCCGTCTCGAACTCGCTTCGTGTGAGCGTCGCATCCTGATATTCGTCAACGCCCTTCTTGACGATGTCCCACACGGATTTGACAACATCGGAAAACTCTTCAGGGGAGAGTGTTTGCTCCATTTCAGGGGCGTCTAATCGATTTTGCGCTGAGAGCGTGAGCCCGCCGCAAAGAAAGAAAAAGCTAATCAATGCAACTTTCATGTAATTCTCCTTGGTCGTCACAAAGAAACAATATTCGCGGTTTCGGCGAGAAATGTCTTTACCCGGTTTGCCACGATTTCGGAATTGATAATGCAATCGCCGACGGCAATTCCGCCGCGATAGTTGCCGCTGAGGAACATACCCCGATGGCGTGTTTCAAATTCTTCCATGTCCTTTACGATCGTAAGATGACCGATCCGGTATTGCGGGATCGCCTTATCCCATCGCCTTACTCGAGAGTAGACCGACCGACCTGATATACGCATAATCGATTGCAATTCTTCGACAACCAAATCTGAGAGTTCAGCGTCGCTGCGCGCAGCGAGATCAGGCTGTCGTGATCCTCCGACGAATGAGGTTAGTGCTGCATGACCCTCAGGTGCCCGGTTCGGGAAAAGAGTTGAGCTCCATATTGTTCCCAAAATCCGGCGATTTTCCTTAGACGGGATCAAAAATCCAAATCCGTCGAGCGGTCGCGGAATGTCCTTTTGGGCGAACCCCAAAAAAACCTCTGCTACCGGAGGATAATATATGTTTTTGAGAGAAGTTGCAAGGGGAATGTCCAGAGGTTCTACAATCGTCGACGCAATGTATGAAGGAACTGCGAGGATCACCGCATTCGCATTCACGGAGAGATTTTTCCCGTTTTGCATGGCGGCAACTCGAAACGAACCCCCCGGGGGCGCCATTTTTTCTGTCGAAAGTCCGACACGCTCTACGTTCGTATTGGTGAACACGCGGTTGCCAAGTGCTTTTCCAATTGCTTCGGGGAGTGTTTGCATCCCGCGCCGGTAAGAGAAGAGACGCGATCGGTCTTTGGCCTTTTCGGCTCTCTTTTTTCTTTCCCGCGCCCCAAGGATTTGACCTTTTACCAATCCGCCATATTTTTTCTCAAGTGCGTACAATTTCGGGAAGGCCGCCTGAACGCTTAGCTGTTCAGGATTTCCGGCATAGACCCCAGCCACGAACGGATTGATTGCGTAATCCAAGAATTCTTTTCCTAATCGCCTGGTCACGAACTCAGCGATGGTCTCTTCTTTCGAGGTCCGCCCGATGAATGGTTCTTTCATCAGGCGTAATTTTCCGCGTATCGACCATAAGCGGGAGGTAAGGAACGGTCCTGGCTTCATCGGCAGGGGATGAAGAACTCCGTCGCGGAGAATGTAGCGATTGTCAGCCGCATCGTTCGCGTAAATGAGCTCGTCAGCGATCCCGACATCAGACGAAATTGTCTTGAGGAGCGGCGTGGTTTCCAGGGCGCTGTTTGGACCGGTTTCAATCAGCCAGCCGCCATCGTGGTCGGTTTTCATCGTACCGCCAACGACCGAATCCTGTTCTAAAAGAACCACGTCGATTCCGGCTTTGTGCAGCCACCACGCTGTCGCTAATCCGGTGATGCCGGCTCCAATGATTACTACATCGTGATGATCGGTCATGGATAGCTTCAATTACTGATGGTACGCAAATTAAAAATCTTCGACCACAGAGACACGGAGTCACAAAGAATCATAAATAATTATCTTTAGAATTCATTGAGCTATTCAATATTTTCAGCTCTAACAGGCTGTTGAAAAAGAAAACCGCAAAGGCGCAAAGGACGCCAAGATGAAAGTAGAGCTTTTGTTTCTTTCTCATTTCAACAATTTTTCTTTGCGTTCTTGGCGTCTTGTCCCAAAGGGATCCCTTCGAGAGCGGTTCATCTTTCATTCAATGAGGGTTTTTCAACACCCTGCTAAATCTCCGTGCCTCTATGGTGAATTTTGTACTTTCGCGTGAAATCAGTCAATTATTCAATTGTTTGAGTACGAGGTCGGTGAGGCATGCAATGAACTTTTCGTTCGCGATGAGGGCCGGCATCATGTCAAAATACCTGATGCCAAGATGCTCCGCTTCTCCCCTCGCCTCCATATTGATTTCTGAGAGAGTCTCAATATGATCTGTCACAAATGCGATCGGGACAACGAGGATGTGAGAGACCTTTTTGGACGCCAACATTTCAATTGTCTGAGTGAGCGACGGCTCAAGCCATCTTTGCGGTCCGACTTTGCTCTGGAAACAGA
>Ga0315281_10015359_pt1 | contig 10272 bp, 8 predicted proteins | sample YL17G07_0_MG_FD_204540 | JGI IMG/M metagenome (GOLD analysis project Ga0315281, IMG submission 204540) | Sediment microbial communities from Yellowstone Lake, YNP, Wyoming, USA - YL17G07_0 | ecosystem: Environmental > Aquatic > Freshwater > Lake > Sediment | place: USA: Wyoming | collected...
AAACCGTTCTGCTCATTACCCACAGCATTCCAGAAGCGGTTTTTCTCGGCGACCGCGTGATCGTCATGACCGCGCGGCCCGGACGTATTGCGCGCGTCATCGAAATTCCATTCGCCCGGCCACGCCCAATCGACGTCATGAGCGAGCCGCTCTTCGGCCGCCTGACCGGCGATATCCGCAAGCTGCTTTACGGCCTCGGCGAGGCCAGCCCGGCTCCCATTGGAGGCATCTCATGACGACGAACACGGAAACCGGTCAGGACCAGGCACAGCCCCCGGGCCGGTTCGTCCTGCTCATGCGCACCCGTCCCGAGTTCGTGCTGTCGCCCCTCCTGCTCGTTGTCGTTGTGACGACGTGGGAATACGGCGTCGTCCTGCTCGATGTGCCGAATTACATCCTGCCGCCACCCAGCGGCATTTTGGTCGCGCTGTGGCGCGGTCTCGATGCCGGGATTTTCGACCGTGGCGGCTATTGGTTACACGCTGGCGTGACGGTCGCGGAAGTTCTGCTCGGCTTTTTCATCGGCAGCGGCATCGGCCTGCTCCTTGGCACCGCCATCTCGCAATTCCGCCTGCTGGAAGCGACCCTGCACGTCTACATTGTCGCCATCCAGAGCCTGCCCAAGGTCGCGCTCGCCCCGATCGTCGTATTGTGGTTCGGCTTCGGACTGACGTCCAAGATCGTGATTATTTGTCTCCTTACCTTCTTTCCATTGCTCGTCACCAGCATGGCGGGCTTTAAGGCCGTCGATACCGAGCGGCTCGAGTTGATGCGCGCGCTTGACGCGAGTCCGTGGCAGATATTCTGGAAAGTGCGGCTGCCGAGCGCCATGCCCTACATCTTTGCCGGCCTCAACATGGCCGCGGTGCTGGCGGTGGTCGGCGCCGTGGTTGGCGAGTTCGTCGGCGCGCAGCGCGGGCTCGGCACGTTAATCCTGACAATGAATGCGCAGATGGATACCGCCGGCACCTTCTCGGTCTTCATCATTCTGTCGATCGTCGGCGTCGTGATCTATCAGACGCTGCGCGTGCTTGAGCGCCGGGTCCTGTTCTGGTCCGGCGACAGCATGCGCGTGATCGGAAGCTGACCGCTCGCTCATTGAAAAAAAACAGGACCTGCAAAAAGGAGAAACGCTCGTGATAGGCCGCAAGGACGATCCTGCTTTCATCTATTTCCCCACCAATTATCGCTGGTCGATGGGACTGCTGATTTGCCTGAGCGGCGCCCCGTGGGGCGGCGCCGAAATCGACGAGGTGCATCGCGTCGGCCGCGCGCTCGATGACAAGGTCGGCGACGACCAGGCCTGGTTCGATGAATGGGTCAAAATGGGCGACATGATCGAAACGCGCGGCCGCGCCGAACTGGCCAAGGGGCACAAGTTTACCGCAGCAGCGTGTTTTCAACGCGCCACGCGTTATTACCAGACCGGCGAGCGGTTTATTCACCCGCGCACGCAATACAGCATGAGCGTCTACGCCAAGGCGGTGAAAATCTTTAAAGAAGCAGCCGCGATCGTCAACAATCCGCGCATCGAGCCGGTCGAGGTGCCCTACGGCAACGCCCAGCTTCCGGCGCTGCTGGTTCATCCCGACCGGACTGTCGCGGGGCAAAAGCCGGCGCCATGCATGGTTTTTTTCGACGGCTTCGATGTCACCAAGGAATTGCAATACGGCTACGCCGTGGCCGACCTTGCCGCGCGCGGCATAGGCTGCCTGATCGTCGATGGCCCCGGCAATGGCGAAAGCGTGCGCTTTCGCAATCTGCCGCTGATCGCCGAAACCGAACATTACGCCACGCCGGTCTATGAATACCTCGCCGGCCGCAAGGAGTTCGATCCCAAGCGCATCGGCGTAATGGCGCTGTCCCTCGGCGGCTATTATGCGCCGCGCGCGGCTTCGCTTGAGCCGCGCTTCGCCTGTTGTGTCGCCTGGGGCGCGCAGTGGGACTATCACGAGGTCTGGGCGCGGCGGTTTGAGCAACTCGACAGCGGCAAGGTGTTGTCATTGTCGGTCCCGCCGGAACACCTGCAATGGGTGCTCGGCGTCGACAGCCGCGATGCGGCGCTCAAAAAACTCGAAGGCTTCCGCCTCGACGGCATCGTGCAAAAAATGAAATGCCCGTTCCTGCTGTTGCACGGCGCGGGCGACGAGCAGATTTCGCTCGCCACCGCCGAGAAATGTTTCGCGGCCGTCGGCTCGAAACAAAAGGAGCTCAAAGTTTTTCATCGCGAGGAAGGCGGCTTCCACCACTGCCAGGTCGATAACGTCACGATCGGCGTCCACTACATGTGGGACTGGATCGCGGACGCGCTCAAGCCGGGCGTGTAATCCGTCTTTCTCTCAACGAAGAGACATATCAACCAGATGAGTACACCCGAGCCAATTTTTCCCCGCTTTTCCGAAACGGAATACCAACACCGCTTCGATCTCGTCCGCGCGGAGATGCGCAAAGCCGGGCTCGACGCGATCGTCGCCGCCGGCGATTCCTCGTTCCGCGGCAGCAATCACGCCAATGTCTATTGGCTGACCAACTGGCTCGACCCTTACGCGGCCTATGCCGTGCTGCCGCTCAAGGGCGAGCCATTCCTGGCCATCAGCAATGAACTCTACATTCACACCGCGCGGCGCGCCGCTGCGATCCCCGATGTATTCGGCACCTTCACTCCGGGAAAAGCGATTGGCGAGCGGCTGAACGACCTCGGTCTCGGCCGCGGGCGCATCGGCCTTGCCGGCGTGCGCAATGTCGGCCGCGCCTCGATGGCCTATGAGCATCAACGCGATCTGATCGCAACCATGCCCGAAGCGAAGTTCGAGGATGCGCTCGAAGCGATGCAGGCCGCGCGCCTGATCAAGAGCGCCGAGGAGATCGGCTGGTTCGAGAAAGGCGCGGCCTTCACCGACCGTTGCATCGTGGCGATTGCCGAGAACCTCAAGCCCGGTATTCCCGAATACGAGCTGTCGGCCTATATCCACGCAGCCATCCTCAAGGACGGCGGTTCGCTGATGTTTCATTTCCTCGGCTGCACGCCGATGAGCGCGCCCGAAATCGTCTTCCCGTGGCAGTATCCCTCGGCCCGCATCGTCGAGCGTGGCGACATCCTGATGACCGAAATCAGCGCCGGCTACTGGGGCTATTGCGGCCAGATCCAGCGGCCGTTCGCGGTCGGAACAGCGCCGACGCCGGAATACCAGCGGCTCTATGACCTGGCGCAGGAATGCTACCATCGCGTCTTCGCCGTACTCAAACCGGGTGCGACCGATGCCGACATCCGCGCCGCTGCGCAGTTCATCGAGACGACAGGATGCCGCACCCGGGATGTGCTCATCCACGGCTGGGGTGTTACCATCGAGCCGCCACGGGCCGACCTGCCGAGCGCCATGATCAAACGGGAACTCAAGCCATTCACCATCGAGCCGAACATGATGTTCGTTTTGCAGCCGCATGTGGTGAGCGAGGACGGCAAGCGCGGCGTGCAGGTCGGCAATCTCGTGACCATCGAGAAAACCGGGGCCCGCTCGCTACAAAAATCGCCGATGCGTTTTTTCGAGACTGGAAAATAGGGAGGACAACATGATCACACGTCGCATGTTCAACGGACTCATGGGGTCCGCGGCTTTCACCCTCGTCTCATCGCCCCAGATGGTGCGCGGCCAATCCTTGCCGGTGATCCGGCTCGGCAATGCTTCCGGCAGCATCGACACGCAAGTGATCTTCTTCACCATGGGCCAGCACCCCAAGCTGAAATTTTATGAAGAAGAAGGCTGTATCATGGACATCACCAATCTGTCCGGTGTCGGCCAGTCGATCCAGGCGATTGTCGGCGGGAACTGCGAGACCTCGGCGATCTCGCCGACGGCTTTCCTCAACGTCTTTGCCAAGAATCCAAATATCGACTTGACCTTTCCCTATTGCTGGCTGCGTCAGCCGCACTGGTCGGTGGCGGTCAAACCCGACAGCCCGATCAAGTCGCTGGCCGACCTCAAGAACAAGAAAATCGGCATCCGCAATCAGGGCGACACCGGCTATTTCGGCGCCCGCGCCATGTTCAAGGAGCTGGGGATCAATCCCGACGCCGATGTCGAATGGATTGCCGTCGGCGAAGGCGGACCCGCCGGCCAGGCCGTCTACAGCGGCCGGATCGACGCCATGGCGTTCTGGGACGGCAGTTTTGCACGCATCGAGATCGCCGGTTTCCCGCTGCGCCATTTGCCGAATTCGCCCAACACAGGAAAACTGTTCGGCAATTGCTTCGGCATGCGGCGGACCGACCTCGCCAAGAACCGCGACCTCTATGTACGCTTTTTCCGCGCCATGGCGAAGTCGACGGTGTTTTCCTATGCCAATCCGGAAGCCTCCATCAAATTGCACTGGGAGATTTATCCAGAATCCAAACCCAAGGGCAAAACCGACCAGCAGGCCTTTGATGAAGCGCTCAAGATCGTGAACTCCCGCAAGGACAAATGGCTGCCGGGTTCATGGCAGGCCGATAAACGCTTCGGCGCCATGACCAGGGAGGAGTGGGACGCGCAGGTCGCATTCGCCGGCCTGGAAGGCCAGATCAAGGATGTCTCGCCGGTGTTCACCACCGACCTGATCGCCGACATCAACAAGTTCGACCGCGCCGCCATCGAGGCCAGGGCGAAGGCGGTGAAAATCTAGCTCTTGGCATAGCGTGATGAGTCAAAATCGCAGCGAAACCCGCGACGGAATGAAAATCGATTGGGATGCCCCGATCGAAATGGACGACGGCATTGTCCTGCGGGCGGATGTTTTCCGCCCCATCGCCGATGGAAAATATCCGGTGATCCTGAGCTACGGTCCCTATGCCAAGGGACTTTCGTTCCAGGAAGGATACAAAAGTCAGTGGACGCGGCTTGAAAAAAACTTTCCGGAAGCGATCCGGGGTTCGAGCAACAAATATCAGAACTGGGAACTGGTCGACCCCGAAAAATGGGTGCCGGACGGATATGTCTGCGTGCGCGTCGACTCGCGTGGCGCCGGCCGCTCGCCGGGCTTGATCGATGTGTGGTCGGCGCGCGAGGCGCAAGACTTATACGGCGGCATCGAGTGGGCCGGGACGCAAGCCTGGAGCAACGGCAAGGTCGGCCTCAACGGCATTTCCTATTACGCCATGAACCAATGGCAGGTGGCGGCGCTTCAGCCGCCGCATCTGGCGGCGATGTGCCTGTGGGAAGGCGCTTCGGACTATTACCGCGAACTGTGCCGCCACGGCGGAATTCTCTGCGACTTCCTCGGCGATTGGTACCGGCGGCAAGTGAAGACCGTTCAATACGGCGTCGGCGAGCGCGGCGCGCGCAGCCTGGTGACCGGCGAACTTGTCGCGGGGCCGGAGACGCTGTCTGAAGAGGCGCTGGCCAAGAACCGCGCCGACGTTGGACAGGAAGTCTTGTCGCGCCGGCTGATCGACGGCTACTACAAAGCGCGCATGCCGGCGTTTGAAAAAATCACCACGCCTTTGCTTTCCGCCGCCAACTGGGGCGGACAGGGCCTGCATCCGCGCGGAAATTTCGAAGGATTTCTGCACGCGGCGTCAAAACAAAAATGGCTTGAGGTGCATGGCGATACCCATTTCTCGCATTTTTATTCCGGCTATGGGGAAAGCTTGCAGAAACGCTTCTTCGCCTTTTTTCTCAAGGGCGAAAACAACGGCTGGGACCGGCAGCCCAAAATCCAGCTCAATATCCGTCACCCCGGCGAGAAATTCTCCGTCCGTCACGAGAATGAATGGCCGCTTGCGCGCACGCAATGGACAAAATTCCATCTGCATCCGGCCGATACCAGCCTGCGTCAGGAGCCTCCGGCGGACGGCGGCAAGCTTGCCTACGAAACGACGGGGGATGGTTTTACATTTCTGACGCCGCCGCTCGGCGAAGCAATGGAAATCACCGGCCCCGTGGCAACAAAACTTTTCATCTCGTCGGATACCAGCGACGCCGATATATTTCTTGCGCTGCGCGTATTCGCGCCCGATGGCAAGGAAGTCGTCTTCATCGGCAGCAACGATCCGCGCACGCCCGTCGGGCTTGGCTGGCTGCGCGCCTCGCACCGCAAGACCGATCCGAAACTGACCTTGCCGTACCGGCCATGGCACACCCACGACGAGGAATGGCCGCTCAAGCCCGGCGTTCCGGTCGAAGCCGATGTCGAGCTATGGCCGACCTGTATCGTCGTTCCGTCCGGCTACCGGATCGGTCTTTCGGTGCGCGGCAAGGATTATGAGTACGACGGCACCGACGCCGCACTCCCCTACGCACCCTACCCCATGAAAGGCATCGGCCCGTTCACCCACACCAATCCGCGCGACCGCCCGCCTGAAATTTTTGGCGAGACGAATACGCTGCACTTCGGACGCGAGCAGCCATCCTACCTGCTGCTGCCGGTCATCCCGCGAACGAAAACACGATGACTTTGGCGCGTGATCAGGCTGAGTGGAATCCGGTCAGCCGCACCCAAGTCGGCTATAGCCGACTTGGGCATTATATTTCCGCCGATCTCGGGTAAACCCGAGATCGGTATCACGCGCTAAACTATTAAGTTAGAGCGCGGACGCAGATAAGTTTACGCAATCTGCGTAAACTTGATTGCGCCGCAAAACCGGCTTCCACTTTTGCTGATCGCGCTCTAATGATGAATAAGGCTATCGCCGGTTTTGCTGGCGCGTTGTATCAGTCGATCGAGGAAAGTTGAGTGAAATGCCTAATCGCGTAATGGCCAAAACCGGCGCGGACGTGGAGATCGTCCTGCATCCCATCCCCAGCCGAAACAGCAAACCTTACATCATTGCCGAGGGCCAAGACCGCCATCTGTGGTTTTGCGAAAGCGGCACGTCGAAGATCGGCCGGCTCAATCCCGACAATGAAAGTTTTGTTGAATTCCCGACGCCAACGCCCGATGCGCGGCCAATCGGCATCGTTCCGGGCGGCGACGGGCATCTGTGGTTCTGCGAGAACGCCGCCAACAAGATCGGCCGCATCTCGCTCTCGGGCGCAATCACCGAATTTTCCGTCCCGACCCCCGGCGCTGGTCCCGACGGCATCATGCTCGGGCCCGACGGCAATATCTGGTTTTCGGAGGCCCATCTCAGCAGGATCGGCCGCATCACGCCTTCCGGCCAGGTCACGGAATTTTCCGCAGGCCTCACGCCGGGCTGCCGGCCGCTCTCGATTGTCGTGCGCGACAATGAGTTGTGGTTCAGCGAATACGAAGCCAGCCAGATTTGCCGGATGAGCATCGATGGCAAGGTCATAGCTGAATACAAGACACCGACACCGAATTGCGAACCGCGCGCCATGGCCGTACATCCGGACGGTAATATCTGGTTCGTGCAAACAAAAGCCAATGGCCTTGGCCGCATCGACCGGCAAGGCCGGATCAGCGAATTTCCGGTAAAGACGCCGGATGCCTCGCTGCGCGGCGTCACTGTCGCGCCCGATGGCCATCTCTGGTTTACGGAAAACTTCGCCAACAAGATCGGCTGCATGGCGCCGGACGGCAAGCTCGTCGGCGAATATTTAATACCGGGAGAAAACTGCGGTGCGCGGGCCATTATCGCCACGGCCGATGGCCGGCTGTTCTTCTCCGCCCACGACGCCGGAGCGATTGGCGAAGTCATTCCACGGCGCTGACCAATGAATTACGATTTACCGCATCACCAAACTGGAGACCTTGCATGAAAGTCGAACCGATCAAGTACGCGCTTGGGAACATGAAATTCGACGGCGCGCTCGTCTATGACGAAAAGATCACAAAACCGCAGCCGGCTTTGGTGATGGCGCCCAACTGGATGGGCGTCACCGATAAGGCCATCGAACGCGGCCAATTGCTCGCTGCCGACCGCTATGTGGTGTTCGTCGCCGACATGTATGGCGAAAATCGCCGGCCGAAGGATTTCGGAGAGGCCGCTGCACTCGCCAATCCGCTGCGCGCCGACGCCCCGGAGACGAGACGCCGTATCCGCGCCGCGCTCGACACGCTCATCGCCCAAGGCAATCAGCGCAAGTTGATCGACAACCGCCGCGCGGCCATCGGCTTCTGCTTCGGCGGCGGCAATGTGCTGGAGCTTGCGCGCGACGGCGCCGATATCGCCGCAGTCGTTTCGATCCATGGCGATCTGACATCGCCGCGGCCGGCCAAACCCGGAATCATCAAGGCCGCGCTGCTGGCCACCCATGGCGCGCCGGACCCGGTCTCGCCGAAGGCGCAGCGCGATGCGTTCGAAGCTGAAATGGACGCCGCCGGCGTCAAATGGCAGATGCTCACCTTCAGCGGCGTCCTGCACGCCTATACCGATCAGGGCAACGATGTTCCCGGCGTTGCGGCGTGGAACGAACCGGCGACCCGTTATACCTACACGCTCGCGCACGCTTTCATCGCCGATGCCTTTGCCGGCAAGCTTTGAAAACCATCAGGAATCAATGACCACGCGGCGCTGCAGCGGGAAAAGCTGCCAGCCGAAGCGGTCGGCGATGAGGCCCCACAGGCCTTTCGGCGCCTTGAGCATGACAACGATGGCGACGGCGCCGAGCATCATGAGGTAGAGACTGCCAAGGTCGGCGAGCGTCTGCCGCAGCAGGAAGAATATGATTGTGCCGATGATCGGGCCTTCGACGCGGCCGATGCCGCCGATCACCGTGATGAAAATGACAAAGGCGGTCCAGTCGTTCACGCTGAAAGCGGTGTCGGGCGAGATGCGCAGCTTTTGCAGGAAAATAAGCGCGCCGGCCATGGCGGTGCCGAAGGCGACGATCACGTAAATCACAAGTTTGAGGCGCGCGACGTTCACGCCATTGCTGCGCGCGGCCAGTTCGTTATCGCGGATCGCGGTGAGCGCAAGTCCGTAACGCGAGCGCAAAAACATGACGATCAGAACAATGATGGCAACGGCCAAAGCCAGCGCAAGCCAGTAAATCAGAAATTCCCGCATCTGCCGGGTCGGCGCCAGCGAGGTCACGATGCCGATGGGCAGGCTGATGCCCGAGCCGCCGCCAAGCACCGTGACCTGCGACGCCAGCAGGCGAAACACTTCCGCCATCACCCAGGTGCCGATGGCGAAATAATGCCCGCGCAGGCGGAAGATCAGGCCCGCCACCGGCACGGCGACGATGGCCGCGATAATACCCACAACCGGAATCGCAACGAGCGGAGGAACATCGAACTGCATGGTGAGCCCGAACAGCAGGTAAGCGCCAAGCCCGACATAGGCCTGCTGGCCGACCGACACGAGGCCGGCATAGCCGGCGAGCAGATTCCACAGGCTTGCCAGCGCGACATAGGTGAAAATCTCGGCCAGCAGCGACAATTCCTGCCGGCCCGCCCAAGCGGGCGCCGCCGCCAGGACGGCAAAGACGATGGCGGCAATCGCGAGGCCGGCATTGCTCGCACGCGTCGCATGCTCGATCCGGAACGGCATGCTCATCCTTGCACCTTCGGAAAAAGACCTTCCGGCCGGACGGCCAGCACGATGAGAAATGCAATGTGCCCGGCCAGCAATTGCCAGCCGGGATCGAGCTGCGCGCCGACGGCCTGCGCCACGCCAAGAATGACGCCGCCGGCCAGCGTGCCCCACATGCTGCCGAGCCCGCCCATGATCACCGCTTCGAACCCGAAGATTAGCCGCGCCGGACCGATCGATGGATCGAAATTCGCCCGCACCGCGAGAAACACGCCCGCGACCGCCACCACCGCCAGTGAAAGCGCCATGGCCAGCGCGAAAACGTGACGATTATCGAGCCCGACGAGCTGGGCCACCGCCTGATCGTCGGAGGTGGCGCGGAACGCGCGGCCGATTGCCGTGCGGTAGAACAGCCATTGCAGTCCCGCGATCATGGCCACCGCAACGATGAACTGCAGCAGCGGCAGGATGCCGACCGCGAGCCCGCCGCCGATGTCGATGCTGGCGATTTCAATCGGGCCGGCCTGAAGTTTCCGGCTGTCGGCGGTAAAAAATTCCAGCAATCCGTTCTGAATAATGACGGACAGCCCGAAGGTCACCAGCAGCGGCGGCAGCAGATCATCGCCCAGGGTGCGGTTGAGAATCAGCCGTTGCAGCCCGTAGCCGATCAGCGCCATGACCGGCACGACAATGATGAGCGAAACGAGCGGATTGATTCCGAGCGCGCCGATCGTGACCAGCGCGACATAGGCCGCAAGCACGATCAGGTCGCCATGGGCGATGTTGACCAGCCGCATCACCCCGAAAATGAGCGAAAGTCCGGCGGCGAACATGGCATAGAGGCCACCGACCAAAACGCC
>Ga0315281_10015360_pt1 | contig 10270 bp, 11 predicted proteins | sample YL17G07_0_MG_FD_204540 | JGI IMG/M metagenome (GOLD analysis project Ga0315281, IMG submission 204540) | Sediment microbial communities from Yellowstone Lake, YNP, Wyoming, USA - YL17G07_0 | ecosystem: Environmental > Aquatic > Freshwater > Lake > Sediment | place: USA: Wyoming | collected...
AACATATTTCATAATAAGACTAACTTGAATTTTAAGTTTTACACGCATGACCGTGTGTAGTATATGTGAGAATGAATAACCTAAATGGAAAAACCTTCAGCAATATCTTTCACGGCTTAGCTAGTAGTGGGCTTTTCTAGCGACCTACTCTATTAGGTTCTCGCGTGTGTGCTAAAAGATAGTGAATAAAAGAAATTCTCTATTTTAAAGAGCACTAAAATAAGTTAAATAAAAATGAGACTGTGTGAAAACTCGGATTCATTGTGTATCTCTTGTTAAATGAAGTTGTTTGGAATACGTCGATATTATTTATAGATGTCAATTTCCTTGCAGTAAAATTAGTTTTCACACAGTCTCAAATCTATTTAAATATTCAAAAAATATTCCTCAAAATAAATCCTCGCCGCCTGCCGATCGATTTCAAAATCTAAAACATCTAAATCATTCCGGCTTACGGAGAAAATACTTTCAGCTTCAATGCTCTTAGGTTGTCCACACCAACCTAAACATACATAGTAATGAACAACTTGGGCTTCAACCGGAGTCTCGTGCAGCCTTGTTATCACATATACGAACTTCGAACAATCTAAGTCAAGCTCTTCTTTAAGTTCGCGTCGACATGTTTCCTCAAGAGATTCGCCTAACTCAACATGTCCGCCGGGTATGACTACGGTATTAGGATCGATTGCTTTATCAGATCTACGTTTCTCAACAATGATCCCATTTTTAACTGGTATTATTAAAGCGACGACATCAACGCATTTTCTTGAAAAGCTCGTATTCATTCAACTCCGTTTCATTGACTCTTGCCATTCAACGACAGATTGATTCGAAGGCAATTTGGATATTTTTCCATAATAGAGAAAAAAGCATTTACCCGGCACATGACTATAAAATCCTTATTCGTTACAATGTGCCTTTTATTCAATGCGTAATCAGGGGGATACCCAAACGAGTGGTTGGGAGATCGAGAGTATAATCAATTTCGATTTAAGATTCGGAACCCTGAGTAAGAATGGATTTGCATATTTTGGGTTCCACGATAAAAACGGGAAGCAATACGCTATTTCGCATCAAAGACATTTCCTAGGGCCCGTAGACAATAATGACAGTCTGAAATGGACTGTTGCCACTAGTAGTATCTATGAAGATGTACCCAACATCCACGCGGATCTGAAGTATCCAATGTACATCGACAGCATGCCCGACGGGACTCTGATAACATCCAACTTCGGTAACAACCGCATCTACCGTATCAACGAGAGTAAGATGAAGGCGAAGCTGTTCGTGGATGGCTCGGCTATTGGCATGAAGGACATGGGCAACTGTGTCGTTGATAATGAGGGATGCGTCTGGGTCAACGAGGTTGTAGGCTGTAAGGTCTGGAGATTTGACTCCACCGGTAGACCCATTTTAATACTTGGAAACGGCAAACCCGGCTTTCAATCGGAAGAAGTAGATTTTCACAAGGTGAAGTTCAACTGGATCGACGACATCCGTCTAGGTCCAGACGGCAACATCTATGTTCTTGATAGTATGAACTTCGCAGTGAGAATGATAAACATAAAAAACAATACGGTTTCCACATTGGCAGGCACAGGAAAAGGAGGATACGACGGAGATGGCGGTGATGCCAGACTTGCTACTTTCGGTAGCAATCCTAAGGAGCATTTCAACGGACCAATTTCAATGTCGCTAGATGAAGAGGGGAACATCTTCGTGGGAGATAAATTCAATTATGTTGTGCGTATGATTCATAGAAAGACCGGTATTATAGAGACTATCGCTGGCAATCACGTGAGTGTTGAAGGTAGAAGAAACGACCCTAAGGAAAAAGACAGATTCAGGCTAAATCTACCTCAGATTAGTAGTATGGACTATTATAATGGTCGTCTATTCATTCCAACTGATCTAACGACCGATGTTGGTGACCTTGTGGTACTTAAATCAATATGATAGAACGATAGATACTTGGATTGGAGCTGACTGATCGATCTCGCGCGCTGCCTTGTCCCTAAATGAAATCCCAAAACCCTGGAAACACTCAGATAACCAATAGAGCGCCTAAGAAGAAACAAAGATCCACCACAAAACCACGCCCAAACTCAACTAATCCAAAGCAAACACCCTAAAACGCGAGCCAAGCCACATAGACAAACACAGCACCAACTAACACCCCACGCCACGAACGCAGACACGGACCCTCAGACATTGAAGAACGTCGGTGAGACAACCTTCTCCGCCCTACCCAGGTTCTCCGCAGCCTCCCTGTTCAGGATGAGGCACAGAACACTCAGCAGAACATACACAGAGACACTCGCCACGCCTCTCACCCTGTTCACCGCCAACCCATACTGGGTCTTCAGGAAGCTGAAAGCCGACTCCACCATCGGCCTCTTATGGTACTCCCTCACAAGGCCATCAGGGCCATGGGTACGGAACATCCGGTCGACCCTGAGGACGCCGTCACCGCTCTGGTTAGAAGTGTAGGGTATCACCGAGTCCTTGACCAGGCTTCTAACCCTCCCGCTGCTGAACTGGCTGTCGTCGATCAGCCTCCTCAGCCTCGCGCTGGCCCTGCCTAAGACCATCCTAGTCCTCTCGACTAGGGATGACGCGTGCCTCTTCTCGTTGTCGTTAGCAGGAGCAACCAGGATAGCCAGCGGGAGGATCCGCTTCGGGTCCACCGACAGGTGGAGCTTGTAGCCGAGGTCGTACCCGCGCCCGTTCCTACCGACCTTCGCATCCGAGTCGGAGAAGCCGATTCTGCCGTCGTCAGGGTGCCTGATGCTCCAGGCCTTGATGAAGCTGGGGTCGAGGACGGCGTCCACCTCCTCGACGCGGCTTCTCCTGAGGAGCATGACTACCTTCTCCTCGATGATGAGCCGGAGCCTCTCGGCTCCGACGCGCCTGGTGAAGCGGCTGATGACTGACCTCGTGTAGCCCCTCTCGTCCTTCTTTATCAGGCAGAGCCGTCTGATGCGTGTGTCGACGTCCAGGATCCGTGTGAGCTCCCTGAGGCTGCGGACGCCCTTCATCCGCATGACTAGGAGGGCTCTGAGGATGCCGATGGGGCTTCTCGGCGGTCTGCCGGGGCCGGATATGTGGTAGCAGCCTATGAGTTGCTGCTCAGCAATGCTTAAGTCGACGTTTTTGAAGAGTGTCTCAAGGGTCTCGTGTTCATCTTGTCCTAAGTGAACTCACCTCCTGTAGTTGGACAGACCGTTGGGGGACGAGACCCCAACTGTCAAGATAAGCTTATTCTGAATTTAGGGACAAGGCAGCGCGCGTTGTGGGGTCATCCTAGCTCTTCTCCTTCTTCGCGTGGGGAGAAGGGAGCAAAGGTAGCCTGCTAACCCCTTCAATCCTTTTACCCTCGCACCCTAGAGTAATTACGAATCGTATGCCTTCCCTGAACGAGAGCCCAACCCTCAAAGATCTCCAGCGATACGTCGCCGAGCTCGAAGAAGAGCGCGGATTCTCGGGCGACACCGTACTCCATAAGTGCCTTCTACTCGGAGAGGAGGTGGGAGAGCTCTTCAAAGCCGTGCGGAAACACGAGAAGATCAAGACTGACTCCCACTCAGACACTAAGGTGGTCAACGAGGAGCTGGCTGATATCCTGATCTATGTCTGCTCAATAGCGAACCGATACGGAGTCGACCTTGAAGCAGCTTTCCGGGGGAAAGAAGAGGTAAACAAAAACAGGCAGTGGAAGTGAAGCCTGCACGCGCTCCGTAGACGAAAATATATTATAGTTGCTACTCTAATATTATAGTTGTAACTATAATATATCTGGTGATCGTATGTCAAGAGTCAATCCAAAGGTTGTAGCTTCATCTGCGCTGATGACAGCACTGGTCTACGTTATGACCTCCATAAGCGTCAGGATGCCGCCCCCGCTCGGCTTCTGGCACATAGGGGACATTGCCTCGTTTGTCGCTGGGATCATGTTCGGCCCCATCGTGGGTGCCTTCGCATGTGGTGTGGGGGCTTCCCTCTTCGATGTCTGGAGTCCACTCTGGGGGAGCAGCGGCATAATCTGGGCGCCGGCCACTCTCGTGATCCGTGGCTCGATGGGCTACATAATGGGGCGTATGAGGAACACATACCCGAAGAACAGGCTCGTATCCGACGTCGTCGTGATGATTATATGTGCGACGTGGAAGAACATCGGCTACTTCCTCTACGATTACTACCTCTTCGGTGCCGTTGCGTACCTCGACCTAAGCACGTTCTTCCTCCTCAGCGTAGTCGACATCGCAATAGCGGTGCCATTAATAATTGCGTTGAGGAGGGGACTGGGTCAGGAAAAGATCATGTGAGGCTGAGTCAATGATAGTCGACGCGCACACACACCTTGGTGAATTCCCCCTCTTCAATGTCTCCCTCGACGCGGGAGGCCTCGTGAACCTGATGAATAAGTACAACGTCGCTCACTCGGTCCTCTTCTCGCTGCCAAACGAGCTCACCCTAGACGCCGTGAAAAGTTACCCAGACCGGTTAAGCGGCCTCGTCTGGGTTAACCCCAGAGATGGGGAGAGAGCTCTCGAGAAGATAAAGAAAGGGGTTAAGGAGTGGGGGTTTAAGGGCGTGAAGATGCATCCCCTCATCGACTCGTTCCTCCCTGATGAGCCCGCTGTCCATCCAATCATGGATCTTGCTGTCAGTCTGGGTGTTCCGGTTCTGTTCCACTGTGGTCACCCTCCGTGGAGCCTCCCCTGGCACTTTGGGAACTTGGCGGATGTTTACCCCGACGCCAAGATAATCCTGGGGCATATGGGTCACGGGCATATCGTGTACATCAATGGCTCCATCGATGTCGCGAGGAGGCACGATAATGTCTATTTGGAGACCTCGGGGATGCCGATGCATACGAAGATCAGGGAAGCGGTTGAGACCGTTGGGCTTGATAGGGTTATGTATGGTTCGGATGCCCCTTTCGGTCATCCGTCCTTCGAGATCATGAAGGTTGAGGTGTCGGGCCTTAGTGAAGGGGAGCTCGAGAAGGTTCTATCCGAGAATACGTTGAGGCTCTTCGACATAAAGTTGGGTTGAGCTTTTTTGCTGGGTAGAATCCATATTGTGAAAGGTAGCTCAACATTGGACGCTTTGTGTGGGCGATGTTTATTCGCTAACTATTTTACTTCGCGTATCACTCCCATGAGCCAGCGGGTGAGTGGGGCCTCCCACCCGATTCCGCTGTAAAAACCCCGGTGAAGGGAGGCAGCATAATGAAGAAAAACGCGCCCGCGTTTTTTAGATAATCAAATAACTCTTCGTCAAATTTACAAATAAATTCGTGCTCACTTTGCCCAATCGCCAAATAGCTTCTGAGAAATTTCTAAGCCATAGATTGTTCCTCCTAAAAAGCTCTGATACAACGCCATTTGCCTGAACTCACTTTCTTCTTCCCTTCGTCTGAAAGTAAGTCCACCCAAACTTGAGCCCCTGAGCCATCAACGTAGATTCCTGCTTGAGGTGGCTCGTTAACAATATTCTTGAGGCATAGACCGAACCCCCTGCGTAAGAGCTCACTACGAGTAAGATGCTGTTCCTCACAGACTTCATCAAGTAGTGTTAGAATTTCCTTTGGAAGTGTAATCGAAATAGGTACAAACTCGTTTTCGCTAAAGGATATCTCTCATTATAACTTAATACTATTTGGTACGATAGCCCACTGCCTTTACTATATAATACTCCCAACATGCGAGTGCGAACGGCGAACATCAGACCCTTGAGATGCTGATCAATGAAGAGGCCCTGCTCTTCGCGAAGTATCTTAGGAGTGAATATAAGAGCTGGGACCGAGAATTCAAGAAATAATTTAAATGTTTAACAAGTATTCGAAGGGTTTGGTTTTTAAACTTTTAACAGTTCGCGTGCGAATGTGGATGAAAAAAAACATAATTAATTAATTTTAAATATAGTTAAGATCATTCACGACCATCCTTATCAACCCACTAACTTAACTATATCTCCTTTCTAGAACTACATCTAACTTATCCATAGTTATGCAAACCGATGTTCTTGGTGCCTTCCATTTATCGCGTGCGTGAGGATGAGTCGAGCTTAAAACACAAGAGGATCGCACGTACAAAAACGACTTATTTCCCAAGTATCTTCAGGGCCTCACGAATATCTTCAGCGATCATCTTCCTCTTGCTCTTCTCAATGAAGAAACTCGGACCCGCTTGAAGATATGAGGGAAATACCCTGATGTCGCCATAATAGTAGGGAGTCTTCCTGATCTTATACGTTGAGCCTGGCGGTATCACTCGCTTCCCCGTTCTCCTCCTCACAATTTCATTGAATGCTTTGATCGCTACATCCCCCATAAGCATCACAATGGACAGGTTCGGGAACATATCAAGCTCTCTCCTTAGCAGAGTCGAGCAAGTCTTCACCGTCCCTGTTCCGATTGAGTACCCCGACTTCCCACATTTCACAGCAGTGGTAAAGTAGAATCCGCGACCAAGCAGCTCATCTATTGTACTCACGTTCAAACCAGCGTCTTGGAACGCTTGGACTGTAGTTTTTTGGAAAAGTGGCTCGCCCTCAGAGTAGTAATAATCAGAGGTGTTAGCAGGCGCTGCCTCAGAAATCATGATTGCCTGAATCTTCGAAGGGTCGATCTCGACGTCAGGAACAATGTACGCTCCCTTGATGATATCAATACAAGGGAAATCGTTGCAGGATACCTTCTCAGAGGTTTTCATGAATTAATACCCTCAAGTTTGAAAATGATCTGCGACAGATAAGAAAATTTACCCGGCACATACCTGAAAAACCCCTATTCTTCATATGTGAATAGAATCTAACAAGGGAAGTGGCTTTCTTTAAACAGTTGTTACTTATTCTAATACTGTGCTTCTTCTCCGTCAGAGTATTTTAAAACTACAGGGTAAGCAAACTGCATCAGGATAAGAGCATTACTTTGAGGATTAGGTAGCGCGCTATAAACTGGCATGTAAGTATATTTTAATCGAATAGGGTAGTAGGTCATGGATAGGCTTACGCTGGCTAATATTGGGAGAATGACGCTGAATAAAAACGAGTTTCCCCCATGTAGATGCCGGCTGCGACTGCGCTCCCCCAGAGCACAGCGTTCCCTAAGTTACTTCTTTCTTTTTTCTCCGGGATAGGACCAGCTTGTTGTATGAACCTGTTTTAAGCAGGAGACCGTAGGCATCACTCCCTATCGGAGTGAGGCTATATTTGTCATCAACCTGTTTCATGAACGGCGCCAAGCTTCTAAGGTGGTATGAGAGGGTGGGGCTGTCAGGTATCCCGATTGAATTCATGATGTCGGTGAATGTAGCACCTTTCTTTTCGCCGACGTATCTGAGGATGTCTCTTCTCTTCTGGTGATCTAGTGTTTTGAAGACTTCCTGCTCGAGGCTGTCAGTCTCTTCCTTCTCTTTCTCATCCATGCTGTCCACTGATTGTTGTGCTAATTTATGATATGTGGGGTATGAGGTTTATCTGGGGTAACGTTGTTAGAGACTTTTTAGCCCTGAACAAAGTTGAAATACTTCCATGGGATAGCGGGTGGGGATTTCTTGATAAAAAATTGAATGATCCGCTATTTTCTAAGAAAAACTATGAGTTGTTTGATAATATTGCTCATCTGACTCTGAATAGTTATGAAAAATTTAATGAAATTAGAGCCTTTTACGAAAAAGAACCCAAATTAAGAATCACATCTGAATGGGGCTATTCGACTCCTAATTATAAATAACATGATATCTAAACATTCACTCTCAAAATATTTAAACAATATTTCCGTAAAGGGGCATATGACGGTATTTTATTTATTTAGGGATATTCCTTTATCTATATATTAAATGTACATTTACATCTTAGAGATTATTGAGGGTAATATAAGGTCTAGTAATCTTCTTGAATTCTTAAATATGTGAAGATGTGGGGGAAAGGAGATGTTATCAGATAAAAAACGTTTTGAAGTTCTCTATCAAGATGTTCCAATAGATGAAAAGCAATCCCTTATCAAATTCAGAGAATCACATCCTATAAAGCAAATTAAATTTAATGGTTATTCTTGGAAATACCTTGTTGTTAACTCACATGAAAGTACAATCATCTTTCTTCCGGGGGCGACTGGAACAGGTGAGGGTTTTTTCAGAATCATGGAATCGTTAGCTTCAGTCTATAAGTCAATAGCACTTTCTTATCCTCCAGTTAACACAATTGACGAAATAATCAATGGTATATTAAAAATAATGGATGCTGAAGATGTTCTAAAGGCAATTTTTTTAGGCACTTCTTGGGGTGGCGTCATTGCTCAGTGCTTTAATAGAAGTTATCCAGATAAAGTTGAAAAACTGATCCTTTCTAATTCCCTTTTTCCAGATCCTTCCTTTTCTAAAAGGAATATAATTAAAGACATATTATTAAGGATCATTCCAAACACATATCTTAAGCAAGCTTCAATAAAGGCAATGAAAAAGAGATACCTCCCCTTAATCCCTGAAGACGATAGAGCTTTTTGGTCTGCTTATTTTCAAGAAATGATAGAAAATGAATATGATAAAAAAATGATTTTTTCTATACAAAATAGTTTCAATAGTATTATTAATAAATATAATTTCACTCCAAATGATCTTAAAAATACTAATATACTCATAATTGAAGCTGATGACGATCAAGCAGTAGATTATTTTGGAAGAGAAAAATTAAAACAAATGTATCCACATGCTTCTGTTTATACTTTTCATAATACTGGTCATCTGATAATTACATCCAAACCTCAAGAATATTTAAAAGTATTAATAAAATATTTAGAGCATTAATAATAGAGCACGCTTTATTAACAAGGTTCTAAGCGACGAGTAAGGTTATATGACATTATTCAGATGCGCTATGACCAAATGGTGGTCAGAGTTTTTTTCCGATGTCTCGGGCCCTCTTCAGCAGCCCCATTCTTGCATTAACAGGTCTCTCCCCCGTGTTTTCAGCGACTATACACTCAATATTCTTCATGCCCCATCTCCTCTCAGAGTCCTTCAGCCAGGCGAGGACACTATCGTAGATGTGAGGGTCATCGTCACCATATGTGATCACGTTTACAGCCTTTGCTCCCTCAGGCCATCTGGACTTGTTCTCCTCGCTGTAGTAACGACTGTAGTAGTAGAGACGCTGGATGAATACGTGTGTACGGGAGTCGACTGTACTGAACCATATAGGTGCACCCAGTACCAGCGCGTCCATCGACTCGATGTATGGCTTGATCTCATCGAAGCCATCCTTAGGAAAGGTGGTCTCCCCGTTTCTATCACCTAGGTGCCCGATCTGGATATCGACGAGCTTCAAGAGGATAGTCTCATGTCCCACCTCCTTCGCCCCGGCCAGCACTTCCTCCACAAGTCTTACCGTGTTGCCGTCTCTCTTCGCTCCGCCTACGATGCCCAGTACCTTCAAGCATACACCGGTTGTTTTATCTTCTGTAATTAAATGAATGTATGCCCGGCATATGACAGTACAATTCTTTTCCCTTCATTTTAACTAATAATATGCTATGCTTTCAAAAAATGAGGCATTGAAATTAGCTCGAAGTTATGCTTCTAAAGATTTTCTATGTTCGGAATCGGTCCTTATGGCATTAGCAAATACTCAAAAAGTTGAAAGTTCCCTAATTCCTAGGATTGCTACGGGATTCGGCTCCGGTTGTGGTCGATGTGGAGAAATCTGTGGGGCTTTATCTGGAGCCATAATGGGTTTAGGAATAAAATATGGAAGAGATAAAGTAGAAAATCTTGAAGGGCATCGTCCATACTGGTTTTCTACACAATTAATCAATCGGTTCAGAGATGCAGAAGGTGCCATTAGGTGTAGTGACCTTCTTGGCTTCGACTTATCAGCTCAAGGGTCAATCGAGAGATATCGTTCAGCTAATCTTTGGGAGAAAAAATGCATCGGACTTATAGTGAAAGCAACAGAAATCGCTTATGATATCCTATCCGAAGAAAAATGAATCGCTGTTTTCGTGAGCACACGCGAAAATAATTAGGATAGAATTTTGGATATTAGTTCTTTTTTTGTAAAGATATAGCTTGAGTTGGGCATGTTGTAACGCACAATCCACAGCCTATACACCTAGTTGAGTCGGTTAATAAGGAATTATTGCTTTGTGGATTTAACCGAAACTTTTAGATAAATAAACCATAACTCTAGACCATGAACTGGAAGGAGACCGATGAGAGGCTAATCCGGAGAGGAGAACTCATCCTGGACCCCTCTCTCCTGGAGA
>Ga0315281_10015361_pt1 | contig 10270 bp, 12 predicted proteins | sample YL17G07_0_MG_FD_204540 | JGI IMG/M metagenome (GOLD analysis project Ga0315281, IMG submission 204540) | Sediment microbial communities from Yellowstone Lake, YNP, Wyoming, USA - YL17G07_0 | ecosystem: Environmental > Aquatic > Freshwater > Lake > Sediment | place: USA: Wyoming | collected...
ATTCGACACGTGGCGAATCAGCATGATTGCCACCCTGACGGAAATCATTTATGGACAACAGCCATAATGGTGAGGCATTACCGCTGCCCCTGCTGCCGGACGACGGTACGATCGAGCAGGCCTTGGTCGAGCTCGATCTGAAGATGTCGGCATGGACCGGCGCAATGGCTGAGGCGTTGACGGCGATCCGGGAGGCCGTTGTACCTCATCAGGAACGCAGCCTCGACGATGGCGGCAAGCAGGAAGCGATTGAAAACGACGAACCGGAACCAACCCGCGCCGAGGCGCCGTCCGTGTCCGTCCATGACGCCAAGATGACGGAGACAGCCGCCTGCTCCCCTGCTGACAAGACGCGGGTAGCCGAAAGGCTGGCCGAATATCGCGCCGGTGCCGATGTTGATGTCTCGACGGACCCACAGGCGGAGAGTGAAGAGGAAAAGGCGCTGCTGGCCTCGGTCGATGGACAGATCGCCAAGCGGGTTCGCGTCCGCAGACGCCTGAATCCACACAAGAGCGTGCAGGAGTTGCTTGAAGAGTGCAAATCATCGACGTCGAAACCAGCCGTCGAAAGACCCAGGAAAGTATCCTGGTGGAGGAGGAAAACATGAGCAGAGACAAGTCCGACCAAGTCAGTCAGGCTGCAGCGGCTGCGATCGATATTAATCGGATCGAGGCCTTAGGCTCGGAAGTCATATCCGCCGTCAAGACACTGAGAGAGCTGCTTGACGCACGCACAAGTGCACTGGAAGCCTGTAGATCGGCTCTGGAGGAACATTATACCAAGCTCAATGAAGATCGCAGTGAGTTTGACAAACAGCAGAATGAACTCTGCGACGAGCTTGAAGTCCGAGAGCGAGAGCTGGTCGATCGTGAAGCCCGATGCAGGGAACTGCAGGAGAAGCTTGACGAGATGACCCAGGGCCACGAAGCCGACGTGGCGGCGTTCCGAGATCAGGAAAAGCAATTGACTGCTCAGTTGCAGGAAGTGCAGGCCCGGGAAGAGGGTCTGGCCGGTCGGGAATCCGATATTACCCGGCAGGAGAAGCAATTCGCCGAGAAACAACAGCAGATCAAACAGCAGCTCTCATCCCTTGAGGAAGGCCGGCAAAAGCTGACCGAAGCTTCCGCCAGATTCGAGGAAGAGCGAGCCGAGTGGGAAGCGTCCCATGCGGAAATAGCCAAATCGCAGGAAACTCTAAATCGTGAACAGGCCCAGCTTGAAAAGACCCGCAGCGACGTGATGGCACAACGGGACGAGTTGGTTCTTGAGCGACAGGCGATCGAAACCCGAGAAAGTGAACTGTCCAAATTGGCCAAGTCGCTTGATCAACAGCGCCTGGGAATTGAAGAGCAGCAGAAGCAGGTGACGCTGTTCGAACAAGAATGGCGGGCACGCATGAACGAGCTGAGCGGCGTGCGAAGCAGTCTGAATGACCTTCAGAATGAGCTGACGCTTGAGCTTGGAAATGTGACTGAGCAAAAGGAAACGTTGCTGCCGAAGTACGGCGTATCAAAAGGCGGTGAGGGCAAGGCTGCCGCCGACGGCGGGCTTCCCCAGGTATCCGAACAACAGCGCGAGGCTGTGGAGCGTTTTCAGAAACTGTGCCGGGATGCCAAGCGCCGGGCAATCGGCAGCGATCAAATGTAGCGGATTGGGCGATTCGGTTCGAGCCCAAGGAGCCAGACGATGTCTCTAAAGCTTTTATTGCGTAAGCGGAATGTAGAGAAAAAAGAGAACCGCGAGCAGACGGCTCGGCGGGGAAAGCCGTTCGAACCGGCCGAGCCTCTAAAGCTCGACACCGACCAACTTCACCAGTACGTCCAACTCGAGCGTTACGGCCTGATTGCGGCCAACCCGAAGCACTGGGAGGGTCATCCCGATATCAGGTCAGTATATCGGACGGCGATGGAAAGGATCGACCAGACATTCGCCGTGGTGCCGGAAGGTTTCGTGTCGCTGCCGCAAACGGTGCATGATTATCCCGGTTGTCCGGAGCAGGATATTGAAACCCAGCCTTTCTTGCTGGCGTGCTGCGCCGTCACCAATGCACAGTTTCAGAAATTTGTCGATACGGGAGGGTACGGCGATCTGAACTTGTGGGCGAAGGACATCTGGCCGCACTTGATCGATTTCAAGGATCAGACGGGTGCAGCAGGCCCGCGATTCTGGCGGAACGGACGGCACGACAAGAATTTGGCCGACCACCCGGTGACAGGTATTTGTTACTATGAAGCGGCCGCTTATGCCCGATGGGCCGGATTCCGACTGCCGGACGAAGCCGAATGGCAGATGGCGGCCAGTTGGCGGATACGCAGTTCGGCGCATGTACTTCGGCGATATCCCTGGGGGGATGCTCTGGATACGGACCGCTGCAATATCTGGCCGTCAGGCGTGGGCGGCACGGTTCCGGTCGACTCGTATCCGTTGGGCGGCGCGCCAAACGGCGCCTTGCAACTGATTGGCAATGTCTGGGAATGGACGGCGTCGGATTTCATGCCCGTGGATGAAAACGGTAAGCCGATCGTCGGCGATATGCTGATGAAGTCCATCCGTGGCGGCGCCTTTGACACCTATTTCGCCTGCCAGGCGACAAGCTATTTCCGAACAGGTTTGCCGTGTCTGGTCCGCGCCCACAACGTGGGCTTCCGGTGTGCACTGGACGTTCGTCAATCACGGCAACAATAAATATCAGGAGCAAGAAGCGATGGGATCTTCTATTAGTACGATAGCGGGAACATCCTGTTTGATCTGCAACACATTGAACACTGTCGAGGCGATCTACTGCCGCGAATGCTCCGCACCCATGGGGATCGTCTACGATACCATTGCTCAGCAGCGCGACCCCCATATCGTCAGCGTGGTCGGAGAAAGCAATGTCGGCAAGACGGTGTATCTCGGTTTTCTGCTGGACATGCTTTCTCAGTGTGCAGGCAATTTCGAAGCCATCCCCAAAGGCGCGTACTCCATCGATCTTCAGCAAAATGTGATCAGTCACATGGCCAATCGGCGTTTTCCGCCCAAGACCCCGATGGAGCCGAACCAGTGGCATTGGGCGTATTATCAGGTGCGCAAGCGCACCCGCAACGCCAAATGGATCGACCTGATCATGCCTGACATGGCGGGTGACTCGCTGGCCGCCGAAATGGCCGCTCCGGATACATTCAATGCGATACGAAATCTTCTGTACAAGTCGTCGGGCACGCTGATGCTGATTGATGCCGCCCTCGCCGCCAATGGGTCGGCAAGGCCGGACTTTTTTGCCATGAAGGTTTTGAGCTACATCGATTCGATCGGTGGCGGCAAACGTGACGAACGCATCAAGACGCCGACAGCCTTCGTGTTGTGCAAGTCGGATTATTGTCCGGAGTGTTTCGATGATCCTCGACAGTTCGCCAAAGCCAATCTAAATCGGTTGTGGAATCTCTGCGAGAGCAGGTTTGAAAACATCGAATTCTTCGCCTGCAGTGCCGTGGGGGCTCTGGCCTACGCAACGGCGGGCGAAGACGGCGGAGATTGTGTTCGTCCTATTCCCCTTCATACCGCCCTCCAAGGGATTTTGGAGCCGTTTGAATGGGTCATCCGGCAGATTTAATGCAATCGCCATCCGCAAGAACCGATGCGTCCCTTTGCGCCGAGCAGGCGATTTTCACGTCTATCCGCTCGCCAATGGGCGAAGGGTATCGCATCATTGCCGCCAGCCCCGGGGTCCGGTCCGATGAAAAGGCCGAAATGACTCAGCGGTCGCCCTCTCATGGGAGCCTGTGCGAAACGTCGCTTTCAGCAACTGGCCTTCTAAGCTATCCCCTGAAAAGCGGAAGATATTGCGTGGCCTGTTCGCGCTACGCCGGTACCGAACACACCGCTCGCGGGGGGCAGCGGGTTTATACCCATCTTATCCTGCTGGATGACGAGTCTTATCGCCATTTTGACCTCAATCCGGCCAGAATACAGGCAGCCGTCGTCCGAGCAGTCGGGGAGACGCTTACGCTCAAGCCCGCAGCCCTTGATCCGGTTCTGTTGGCCATTCAATCGACGGCTCTTCCGGAAACGTACGCAACGTATACCCCTATCGATGTGATTTGCCGGATGGCGGCGGCTCTGCTGGAGGACAAACGGACTGTTGTCAACGGTTCCGACCCGGCCACGGAAATTTTGGACAAGACGTTGTTCATTTTGCCCTTTTCGGTTCGGCAACGCCTTTCAGCAAGCGTCGGACTCAATTTCTCACTTTCACGTCACATTCAACTCAGCGTCATCCACGGCAATACCAGCGAGACTCAGCGTGCCATTCGTGGCCAAGGAATCGAATGGCTTGATCTGCAGGCACCGACGCCGCCGACGCAGGCGTCACCTTTTGATCCCTGGCTTGGGCTGGTCAGACGCTGGTGGAACGAACAGCGGTTTGATGACATTCGCCGGCTCACCAGTCAGTTGACGTTTGATGCCACGCCGGAGTATCTCAAGCGCATTGCCGAGGTCTGCAACGACAGTGATGCCGTTCGTGCCGCGGATGAATCCGGACTGGCTGGGCTTGCTCATAAGTATATCCGCTTTGATATTCAGAATGCTTTGGAACAGCGGCTTATCGAGCAGGTCATTGAAGCGGCAAGCCGACGCACGGCAGAACTTCGAGCCGAACTGCCGCAGTGCCGATCGTGATCAAGGATTCCATATATCCTGCCACGCCTGCCCGATAACCTTTGTCAGACTGCCCTGCCGGTAGTTCCGTACCCGCTCAATGGCGAGAACCTGGCCCGCGTCCGACAGAGCGATACGCAACGACCAGAGGCTGATCAGGCTTTCAGGCCGAATTCCGTAGCGCATATCATGAAGATCGACCATACGCATGCCGTGATGATATGTATCGGTCGCTCGGATCTGCTCCATGGCAAACCAGCGGAACAGCCTGGCTTCCGGAAGTGCCAAGGCGCGGCTGGTCCAGACATTGTCGACGATCTTCGCCTGCGTCCAATCGGGATGTTTGAGATCGTCTCCGAACAACATGTTTACCCGCGCTGCGTTCCACTCGTCCGGAGTTTGCCTCGTTACCCGCCAGACAAAAATGGTGAACAGTTGAGGATATGCATGGTATTCCGCCGTGGATGGTGTGGGGTCATGTTTCTGCATGTCGGATACGATTATCCTGTTCAGGGCGTACCCGGCGGCCAAATAGCTGACGGATAAGCCAAATCCGATCCAACCGATGGCCAACGTCAACTTCCTGGGTTGTGTTTTGATTTTTCGAACACTGTAACAACCGATCAGGGTAAGGATTAAGATCGGTGTGAAAATAATGTCAATGATGGGAACGGCATCAAGCGCGAACCGGCGGGACGTGATCGGTGAAAGCATCTGGGTGCCGTAGCTTGTACACCAGTCGAGCAGCGGATGGCTCAGGACCGCTACAAATACACATGCATAAAGCAAACAGAATGATGGTTTATCTGCGGCCTTTGACGGCGGCCCGTCTTCGGTCCCCGCGGGCGGACCAGTCTGGCCACGTCTGACCCATTTCCACAGCAATGCGATGACGAACGAAATCAGCGGCACGATAAGAAGCGAGTGACTGAGCCCGCGGTGTGTACTGAGATGGTTAAGGTCGCCGGGTTCGGTTCCGGTCAGCGCCAGGACCTGTTCGATGAGTATGTCAAGGTCGGGCACGATTGCCGCCCCCGCCGCTACCCACGTCGCCACCGGGCCGATGCGCTGGCGGAACCCCAACTGTGCGGTTACAGCCCCAAGCAAGCCTTGCGTGATCGTATCCATTCGCCTTCAACTCCGGTACCCTTGCGAGTCAACGTTGGGCAAGCTCCTCGCGGATATTCGCGGCGGTTGGATGCTTGCGGAGCAGATCCGAAAAATCAGTCCCGCCCTCGACGGCTTTCTTCACTTCGGCGGTGAGTGCCGCGTCACCAAGAAGGATCGCCCCGACAAGACGGTTGTCTCGAAAAACGAAGCAGTGATAGTTGCCATCCGATGCGCCATCAACCTGAATGTAACTTGCATCGGCGGGTTCAACCTGACCGATACTGAAAAGCTCCACCCCAAGCACTTTCAACGTATTCGTTCGGGGAATCCCGCCGAATTCGGCACCGAGGCCGAGTGCATTCATGCCTGCGATATTTCCCTGATATTGCGCCGGCCCCCAGATGCCGTAAATCGTTCCGCGGTGTTCGGCAACGTCGCCTGCCGCCAATACGTTCGGATGGGAGCTTACCAAATGATCGTCCACGATCAGGCCCTGATTGACGCGGAGGCCGGCGGATCTGGCCAGATAACTGTTGGGGCGAATGCCCGTGCAAATGACGACTACATCCGCAGGGATAGCACGATTGTCCTCCAGCCGAACGGCACGGGCACGTTCATCGCCGACAATCTCAGCCGTGACCGCATTTGTCATCAGTTCAATGCCCATTCCCGTCACGTGTCGGGTCAGCATGTCTGCAGCGGCCTGATTAAGCTGACGCGGCAATAACCTGCCGAACCCTTCGAGCAGTGCAACGTGGGATCCCTGTCGTGCCAGCCCCCCTGCCGTTTCCAGACCCAATATGCCTCCACCAATGCAGACGCATTTTGCCCAGGATTTCCCAGCCTCCAGGATGAATTTGGCGTCATCAAGTGTGCGAAAACTGGTCACCCCCTGGCGAGATGCGCCAGGAATGGCGGGCACAAACGGATGGGCACCGGCGGAGAGGATAAGCTTGTCAAAAGGAAGTTGCTGACCGTCCGACAGCTCAACCTGTTGTTCCTTCAGGCGGATGCCTGTAACTTCCAGACCGCGAAGCAGTTCGATTTTCTGCTCGTGATACCACTGCTCCGGGTGGATCGGCATCGCGTCCTCGGTGATTTCACCCGCCACCAATCGAGTGAGGTTCAACCGATAGTACGGAAGATGACGTTCCTTGGAGATCAAGGCAATCTGAGCGTCCGGTGCGCCGGCTCGAACCGCCTGGGCAGCCGATATGCCGGCAATACCCGCGCCTACGATCACGACCTTCGCTGACTTGCCCGAAAGCGAGGCGGGTTCTTTGGATTTCTTCGTGAGCCGCCGAAAATTGTCCGCCCGCACTCCGCAGACCGGGCACGTCTCGGGCGGATCGTTACCGGCATGAACATGATTGCAGTTCAAACACTGCCACTGTGGAACCGACTCGGCAACCGGAACGAGCGGAAGATCAACGTAAGGCTCAAACGCTTCGCGAGCGGCGCCGCAGACGGGGCACCATTCGGGCGGCTGCGACGCACGATGAACATATCCGCAGACACTGCACTTCCATGCGTTGACAATCTGATCTGACATCCAACCGCCCCGCAGGACATTGATTTTACAGCGTTCACCTTAACGAGCTACTTTATCTCGAGAAACCGATCTTTAGCCGCGTTGCAGATCGGACATCGATCGGGTGCCTCGTCCAGAACGGTGTTGCCGCACACCTGGCAGACAAAAATACGTTTCGGGGGAAGGTCCTGGCCGGACTTGATCGTCTTCAGTGCGTTCGAATAGAGCCCATGATGAATCTTTTCAACCGCGAGTGCATTGCGAAACGACGTAGCTGCCGGTTTGTTGTTCTCGCGCTCCGCCTCAGCCAGGAACTCCGGATACATATGGGTAAACTCGTATCCTTCACCGTCGATCGCCGCCTGCAAGTTCCTGGCGGTGTCTTGAATGCCGCCCATAACACGAAAGTGAGCATGCGCATGCACCGTTTCGGCCTCGGCGGCGGCTCGGAAAAGCTTCGCCACTTGTGTCAACCCGTCGGCTTCCGCCTTCTTGGCAAAGGCCAGGTATTTCCGATTGGCCTGACTTTCTCCTGCGAACGCCGATTGAAGGTTTTCTGTTGTCGCCATAGCATCTCTCCTAAGTTCAGATCGAGTTCTGGGTATGTTACAGCCCACAATGCAGCACCCACCTTTGTATTCGTATAACATACTATACAGGCTTAGCGCCCGGCAGGCAAGAATCGAGTCGCTTGGCAGCGGCACTACGGTATTCGACTGGATTGTGGAGTTGGAGGCCGCAAAGCACTGCGACGCCAGCAACGGTCAACATGTGGAATGGATCACGTGACGGACCACAGACGAGTATACGAAGATTGATGGTATTGGAGACCCGAGCTGGACGACGCCTTCGCCCATTCTGGCTGGAGTCCCTCACGAGGGCTGCTGCCCCCCGTTACAAACCCGACAGCGACCGGAAAAGTAAACCTTCACCTTGTGGACGAAAAACTCGGGTACGATATCTTCCGAAGGCAGGTCGTAAGGAAACTTCTCAAATGCGACGTCCGAAATCTGACCACAGAAGCTGCAGACCGCGTGATGATGAGCAATGGGCTGGCCGTCAAACCGCTGTTTGCCCGTTCCGCTGTCAACGGTCTGCAATACATTCATCTGGGCAAGGGTCTGGAGGGTCTTATAAACGGTTGAAAGCGACAAGGTCGGATGCTGTGACTTCATCCGTGAATAGATCTGTTCTGCCGAAGGGTGAGATCGATCCGTACGAAGCATTCGAAGGATGGCTAACCTTTGCCCCGTCGCTCGCAGGCCACACCTGCGCAACTGATCAATCACTTGCTGCTCGCCTGTCGCATCCATGATCGCCACTCCTCACCACGCCCGATTTGTAGGAAATAGCTTGTACTAATAACGCCGAGAACGAACCCAGCTCATTTTACCACAAAATCTGAGAAAAACCAAATGTCAAAAGATAAAGTTTATTATACTAATCTATATCAGTGATATTTAAATCAACTTTTCTCGTGTCAGTTTCCTCTGTATGATAGGGACACATGAGATTATCGCTGTCCGAAGGAACTTTCAAAGCCATAACCCGTTATAACGACAAGAGTAATCATGACGAAGTTACCCAACTGGCCCTATCTTACGCCTGAATTGCCCCCGCTGGCGGGGCGGATCAAGGTTCAGCCCGAAGATTTTGTTGTCGAAGAGATCCCACAGTATCCGTGCAGCGGCGAGGGCACGCACATCTATTTTGCCGTCGAAAAGACGGGCATGACGACGCTCGATCTGCTGCGGCGTCTTTCGCGCGCCCTCGGGCGCAGGGAAAGGGACTTCGGCTACGCCGGGTTGAAGGATTCGCAGGCGGTTACGCGACAAATAATGAGTTTGGAGCACATCGAGCCGGAGCGAATTCAGACATTGTCGCTGTCGGGCGTAAAGGTATTATGGACAAATCGGCATGTAAATAAACTCAAACTGGGCCATCTGGCGGGCAACAAATTTCATATTCGCATTCGCGAGATCGGCGAGGCGGCAGAGGCGCTTGCTCGGCCTTGTCTTGAACTGCTCGCTCATCGCGGTGTTCCGAACTATTTCGGCATTCAACGCTTCGGAGTCCGAGGCGATAGCTGGCTCCTGGGTCGATCGATCATAAGGGAAGAGCCAAAGGAATTTCTCGACCAATTCTGCGGTCGGCCGCAGCCCAACGAGCGAGACATGGTCCATCGGGCGCGGGAAGCGTTCGATCGCGGCGAGTATGAACTTGCCGCCGAGATCTGGCCCGGCTTCTTCCGTGATCCGAAGCGGGCGTGTCGCATCCTGGCGGGAAAGAACGACGCCTATTGGCGTGCTTTTTCGTCTGTCGATACCAAGCTGAAACGCCTGTTCGTCTCTGCCTATCAATCCTACCTGTTTAATGAGCTGCTCGCTCGCCGATTGACCGACTTCGACCGGCTTTTGCCTGGCGACCTTGCGTACAAGCACATCAACGGTGCGGTTTTTCGAGTTGAGGACGAGCAGGCAGAGCAACCGCGCGTCGATCGGTTTGAAATCAGTCCGACCGGTCCGCTTTTCGGGTATCGGATGTCTTTTCCCCAAGGTCAAGCCGGGAAGACGGAAACAGAACTTCTTGAAGCAGAGGGTTTGTCGCTTGATGCTTTTCGTGACGTCAAGGGACACAAGATCAAAGGCAGTCGACGGCCTCTGCGCGTCCAAATGGCCAATGTGGATGTTGCGACGGGCCAAGACGCCCTTGGGCCGTTTTTGAACCTGAGTTTCGATCTGCCTTCCGGCTCTTATGCCACAGCCGTGCTCCGTGAGCTGATGAAGGATCACCTGCTCAGCCAGAGCCGCCAGGACGTCAACGCCGGTGACTGAAATCGCTGATCACTGACGGCGGACGGTATCTAAGTACAGCCTTTCACAAATAGGATAACAAAAAGTAATGGAATGTCTTGCCTATGGCCGATGTAGAGGATAGGTCAATAAATGTTTTCGGAGGATCCGAAGTATGGGACAGGGACGTCACACGCA
>Ga0315281_10015362_pt1 | contig 10270 bp, 15 predicted proteins | sample YL17G07_0_MG_FD_204540 | JGI IMG/M metagenome (GOLD analysis project Ga0315281, IMG submission 204540) | Sediment microbial communities from Yellowstone Lake, YNP, Wyoming, USA - YL17G07_0 | ecosystem: Environmental > Aquatic > Freshwater > Lake > Sediment | place: USA: Wyoming | collected...
AAAATTATCAATAGTTTCTCTTAGGCTGTAGCTTAAAGCATAGTTAAACCAATGATTGGATGAGGGAGAACCGAATAGGAATAGATAGCCGACATCAGGCCTTAGAGTCGGATATGTTTTCCAGCCCATGCTTAAGAGGTGCTTATTTAAGGCGCTTCCCAGAAATCCGTTGATTCCCGTAATTGAACAGGATTTATCTCTTTTCATTTTAAATTTAAATATAACTTGGAAACATGATCGATATGGTAATCTTCTGATTTTTTGCGGGCTTTTTCCGAAATTTCCTGATAAAATTCAGGATTATCTTTAAGGAGTTTGAGGCTAGCCAGCATTTCTTCAATCGTGTTTGCGTGAACAAAATTATCTCCCCATTCTCTGACATAATCTTCTTCCGGATAAGCTACGGTAGGAATCCCAAATGAACTGGCATTACCGAGTTTATTTGGACATCTGTAAGGTGTAAAGCGGGGAGACCAGGCTTTAAGCCGGTAGGCCACTTGGATATCAATGTTTTTGTAAAAATTAACTACTTTTAGCCTGCCTTCCATATCCGGGGTACTTTTATAGGTATTCCAATAATGTTTGTCATATCTTAATTCTAAGCCGATTTTTGCCAATTCTTGTCTAAATAGCTCGATTGGATATTGAAAAGATGTGTTGCTACCGATAATTCCTACTACCTTGACTTCACGCTTTGGCCTTATCCACCTATCGTAATTGACATGGTGGTGAGGGATAAGGACAACATCATTCCTTCCTAAAAGATTATTTAGGTAATCTTGGGCGACTTTGGAAACGGCAATAACCCCCAGTTCCGGATGAGTTTTAAGATGCTCTGCAGCATATGGTGCATCATCCACATTTAAATAAGAATGCTTGGGATGATTTTCCGGGGGAATTATTTTGACATAGATGCAGATATCGTTTTCAAAACCACTTGTTGGATTTTTCTTACCTCCAAAAAAATCAGCAACCTGTTCGCCTAAAGTATAACCTGATCCCCCTTTTGTGTAAAAAAAACTAAAGTTTTTCATTTTAAATTTGATAGATCAGTAGTATTAGACAACACGACTGTATTGGGAAAACACCTTGTATAGTCATATCTATATTTGAATAAAGGATAGATGCCGCTCTGGGTATAGAATTTGTTAAAAATATCCGAATCATGAGGCAAAATATAATTAGCTTTATTAGCTAATCTCTTAACTTCTTCTATTCTCCTCCTGGCCGGGTGGTGATCTATTAAAACCACGTCCCAAAATTCATTGTCTATATCTGCTTTATTCCAATCTTCAACAAATTTGATCTGATGAAAGTCTGATTGATATACTAAATTAGCCTCATACCATTTCTTATCTGATTCATAAGAAACAATCGGCCTTTTAGTTTGAGTTGCCATTGCGTGCATCACAATAGTTGATAATCCCACGCCTAAATCTAAAATTTTGCCATCAGTGTTCCCCAAAATTTTAACCAGAATGGGGATATGCGAACCATACACTGCCAGACTTGCATGTGTCATACAATCGCCTCCCTGCTGTAAAGCTTTAAGATATCACTCGCCTTGCCCCAGTAGGGGATTTCATAGGCTTTTAGATCTCCAAGTTTTTTCCGGTTTCCAAGGACTTGATACCCAATTGCTTCCGGGTGGCTGAAAACAACATTGGGGACTGTTGACCAGAACTCTTCTTTTTCACGGACGGTGACCCCAAGTAGATTTTCATATCTGCCGGGATCCCCCCAGACATGAATTATGTCTTCCTCTTTTTTACCTTGTTTAGTTAATTCTTCAAATTTGGCAAACCTTTCTTCCATCGCGGCAACCAACATGTCGCGTTTGGCAATTAAACTATTAACAACTTGCCTATTGGCCTTAAATGAGAACACAGGCTTGGTCCAGGTATAGATTGACCACTTGCACATGTTGTAAGCAAACCTGTCTTTTTCCGGAACGTATGTATGAAAGTGTTCGTAAGAATATAGAATATCATCCTCGGCCATAGCCACATATTTGGTATTGGCAGCTTTTGCTCCTGCCAGTATTTGTCTATAAATATTTAAGTGAGACCTTCCAATATCTCCCAGACAGATATTTGTTCCGAAATTCATCGGTTTTTGGGAGACACTAACAAGTGGAAGGTCTGCGGCTGCCTTTAAAAGCTGTTTTTTGGTATTTTCCAAAAAATAAGGATTATGAGTATCTAACCAATTCGAAGAGTAATAAACTATAGTTAAGTCAGTCATTTTCTTTACCCGCCTCCCAAATTTTCAGGTTCATAATTTTTCCTTCCAATATTTTTTCCACAAAGTTTTTGCGTCTCCCCAAGGTGATAGCGATTCTGCAAAAACTCGGGGACGCCAGGATGTTCTTTTGCCTCCCAGCGAACTGTAATAGTTAAATACCAATGACGGCTGACTTGACTTAAAATATTCAAATTTTGCGTTGGGAATTCCGAATTTTCTGTCAAATCTGCCCGGCTCCTGCCAATATCTTTGTGCGTTAATAGGAGGCGCACTGGGATACAAATTAAACCTGGGTTTGAGTGTTTTTATTAGTGAGTGAGTCGAGCAAATACAAAAACACATGCCGGTATCGTTTATTTCTGTTTTATGCCAAAAGGTTTTATCTTCGGCATACCACCAATTGAGATCGTAACTAAAAACATCGTCAGCCGAAGGTCGGTGAGCAAAATGCCCCATAGTATAAAGCGTATCATCTTCGCAGCAGGCAACAAACTTTGTTTTGACCTCTTTTGCACCAGTTAATATCTGTTTGTAACAGTTGTAGTATGATTTACTGATATTACCAACACAAATGTTTATTCCGAAATCAATCGGTTTTTGGGAGACACTAACAATCGGGAACTTGTTTTGGGTAATTTCGAGTAGATGTTTCCTGACGTTGCCTGCGCAAACGTCCGAGATTGTATTGGCAGTGTAATATAGTAAGGTTAGATCATTCATATAAATTTTTGGTTGTTCCCCAGATATGCTCTGAATAAATCTTTCCCGTACCTTCGTATTTAATACCGCCGCAGTGTGTCGGCAAGAAATAGTAACTCGGATATATCTTTATTGGATATTGCAACCTTTCAACTTGCTGGGTAAGGAATTTGTTACCCGTGCTTAAGAATGGCTTAATAATAATTTTTGTCCTTCCTCTCAAAAACTCTGTCAATTCCCACATCAGACGACAGTTTTTACTGGATGCCAAAATCATAGCCAGCCTTTTGCCTTTAGTCTGTTCATTTTCGTAACATGTAAAGCAGTCTTCTTCTATGTTCATCAGTTCATTAATAGGATTTAAACATATGCTGTCAGCTTGGGCAACAAAGCCTCCGTAATTATATAAAACTTCGTAGGTGATAATGTCTGCTGCTCCATTATATAAGCCGCGGCTGGACAAATCTTCAATCTTATCTTTATTTATAAAAGGATATTTTTTGACCCTTTCATTGTCCCAAAGAATAAAGTTCCAGGTAGGATGTTTTTGTTTCCATGTTTCCATCCATACCAAGGGTATTTTTTTAGGACCTATCCAAATCTGATGCATCGTTTTTTCTCTGATCATATTAAAAATTGGTCGAAATAAAAATCATTCATGATTCTTTCGGCAGTACCCCAATATGGAATTTCCAAAGCTCTTATCACGTTGGCCCTTTTATGTGTTCCCTGAGCCAAAAATCCGAGCGACTCGGGGTGGGAAAAAACTACCACCGGCTCGTATGTATAAAAATCTACCGCTTTCCTAGGGGTAACACCCAACTCGCTTTCGCATGATATCCTCCCCGGTTCACCCATCCAGATTTCTGGAATTCTTGCAGGATCGGGATATCTTGCAAATCTTTCCCCGAGAGATTCTATCCAGAGATTTGTTGGTGCAATTAATGTTGCTAGAATTTTTCTGAATTTTAGCGAAAAGAAGGGAGGTTTAGACCATGTATATATATTCCATCTGGTCATGTTGTAGGCAAATATATCTTCAGGGGGAAGGTATGTGTAAAAATGTCCCGGCGAGTAAAGCACATCATCTTCGGCCAGTGCTATGTATTTTGTTTTGGCTAGCCTTGCGGCTTTTTGAATTGCCTGATATATGTTAACCGTAGACCTTTCCGGATTTTCATCGGGAATGTTTATGCCAAAATTTATCGGTTTTTTAGAAATACTTATTATTGGAAGACCGTCGGCCGCTTTTAATATTTGCTGTCTTACCTTTTCCGCAAATGATTCTTTAAGTACGTTTGCTGTATAGTATATTATAGTTAGATCTGGTTTATTCATAAGAGCTATTTAATAAAAAACCAACTAGGCTGTCTGTCGTCTTTGCAGTCGTTATTTCCGTCCTTACTTGTTATACATAATTTATATCCGTTTTCTTTAACATATTCATCTACCGCCCCAATTACACCGCGATTGCCGCTGTACCGGAAAATGTAATAGTCATGCCCGGCCACAATACCGCCCTTTCTGACTTTTTTGGTCCATTCGCGTATGTCTTCTTTTACAGGTCCGTATCTATGATTGGCGTCGATAAAAACAAAATCAAGCGACTCGTTGTGTACCTCCTTCACCGCGTCCATACTGGATTTTTTAATGAGGATGGTGTTATATGGCGCCAATTTTTTTTTGGCCAGTTCGAATATTCGGTTTTGGCGCCAAATGTCTACACACAGAAGTTTTAATTCCGGTATATTTTGACAAAGAATTTCCGAATATCTTCCATCAAAAACTCCAATTTCAGCACCGGTTTTGAAGCCTAATTCATTAAAATATTTTGCCAGTTCGATCCTATTTTTTAACAACATGGTCAATTGGGTTCATAAGTTTGATAAGTCCTTAAAATTGCTTAACACGGTGGTGTGCGGCATAGCCTTACCGTACTCATATCGATATTTAAACAGAGGATAGATTAATTTGTAGTGAAAAAATGAATCATACCGGCCGTTGCTGTCATGTATTATTACGTAATCAGCCAGATTAGCCAGTCTCCGAACTTCAACAATTCTTCTTTTATCTGGTGCATGATCTACAAAAGCGACCCCCCACCTGGTATTTTCAATATCAATATTATCCCAATTCTTAACGAATTCTATTTTATGCATATTCGTTGCAAATGCTGCGTGCGCGTCAAAATAGTTCTTATCGCTTTCGCAGGAAACCAATAACCTTTTTTTATCTGCGCAGAGTGAATGCAGAAGGGGAGTGCTGAATACCCCCATCCCGAGTTCCAGAACCGGCCCCTCTGATATATCTAGTACCTTTATTAATATTGGTATATGGCTTCCCCATTCCGGGCTGTATTTATTGACAGTGAAATTAAGCATCTAATATAGTTTATTTGTTGTTCCCCAAAAATGTTCGGAATAAATTTTACCCTTTCCTGTGTACTTCGTTCCATCATAAAAAGTTGGCGAAAAAAAATAACTTGGATAAATCTTGATGGGGTATTTTGAACGTAGGACAAAATTTGTAAAAAAAAGATTTCCTGTAGCAAGCCACGGTTCTTTTATCCTTTTTTTCCTCAAACGCAGTGCTTCCGTCAGCTCTTTCATTAGGGGGCATCCTTTAACTGTGGCCAAATGCAGGCTTAAAAGATTTTTTTCAACACCCCTCTGTTCCCTTTCATTTACATAAGAAGTAAAACAGTTTTCCTTAATATCCATTAATTCGTCTATAGGATTTAGGCAAATTGTGTCTGCTTTAGCTATAAAACCTCCATAGTTATACAGTATTTCATAACCCATAATGTCAGATACACCATGATATAGTCCTTTTTTCATGCATTCATCTATTTTGTTTCTATTGACGAAAGGGAAATGACTGAGTAGATCATTATCCCAGCGCATGAATGACCAGGCGGGGTGTTTGTCCTTCCAAGTTTGCATCCATGCCTCCGGCGCCGGTTTTGGCCCAACCCACACCTGATGAATTATCCGTTCTTGAATCATATATTATGCTTTTTTTGACAAAATATTCATTTTTGAGTTAACTCTATAAAATCGTCTAATTTCTTGCCAAAAATATCCCTCAACTGACTATAATGTGTTCTAAAGTCCGTGTAGTGTAATTTAACCCCGCTATCTTTATAAAGTGATATGCCATTTATTCCCGGTTCATAATATTTCTCGAATCCCTTCATTGGTGAAAACATTACAACTCGGACACCACACAAACGGGCGATTTCGCTTATTGCAGTCACTGGATCGTAAATGTAAAGCACCTCACAGGTATTCAACATATCGGCTAAGGCCTGTTGATCCTTCATCCGGGGAAGTTCAGTGGCATCAGCAGGATGCAGCTTTGTATTTTTACCTTTGCCAACATAGTAAAACTTTTTAGTGCGGAGCTTCCCACGATCTTTAAACAATTGCATATTGAGAATCGGAAGAAACATATAGTGGCTTTGGGGAAGACGCTTTATATAAAGTCTGCTGAAAGCAAATAATTTGTCTTTTGGATCAAATTCGGTAGGGCCAGGCCTAAAACTTGACGTACCGGGAGTCCCTTTTCCCATCATCCCGGGCTTCTGAAGGATATACCTGACGACGATATCAGCACCCATAGGGTTCCCGTGGTAAACTTCCGGATAAATTGCTACAAAATTTGGATCGGGATACTTTATATTTACACCTACAATCTGTCCCTTGGCCAAAAGCCAGCCATAGAATCCCCACAAGACCCGAATTCCACCGGAGTCAATTTTAAATTTAGGACTAACAACACTATAAGGTCTCATTAGTTTTTTTATCTTCTCAAACTTAAAAAACTTGGTTTTCCATTCCTGACCATTTCTCTGACGCACTTTTTAACCATGCCGTATTCGGGCCAGAATTGAACTATATTGGGGAAAATCCGAAGTATGAATTTGGTGTCTGTCGCCCAATGACTAAATTCGTCACGTTCATATTCCTTTCCCCGTCCAATTCCAACCAGCTTAACCGGGATATTCTCGTGATTTACATAATTTCTGATCCATTCAAAAGGTCTATTTAGAAGAAAGGTGGACATCGAATAAGCAAATGGAATTTTCCCTTCTAAAGCAAGGCCGCAAGCTATTCCTATCATTGCCTGTTCGCCTGCGCCGCAGTTTATAAATCTATCTGGAAACCCATCTCGTATCTTTTCTAAAAATCCAAACCCCAAATCTCCAGTAAGAAGCCATATCTTTTTGTTTTTCTTCATCGCCTTATATAACTCGTCTACAAAATCTTTTCTCATTTGACTATCTCCTTGTATTTATTTTTATTCATGACCACATAGAGAGCAGCTACACCCTGCAGCCAATTTGGATACTTGGACATGCTTGTTTTAACCACCGAGGAGGGGAAAAAGCGTTGGACTCTTATATTGATCAATTTCGGATTAGTTTTTCCCAAGGCCGAGTAGCCATTTACATTAATGAATACTTTCAGATTTTTAAGTTTTTGTTCTCCAGCGATCCTTAAAGCTTCCCAGCAGCTTCCTTCAGCCAACTCTCCGTCGCTAAGCAGTACATATATATTTTTGGTTCTGTCGGCGAGAGCCATACCGACAGCAACTGTGATTCCCATACCCAGTGAGCCGGTTGAACACCAAATGCCGTCTTTTATATTCCTTGTGGGATGAGTTCCGTGTCTTTTGGCTAATTCTTCGGCATCTTTTCCTTCGTATTTTTCCAAAACTGTTGCCAGTGCGACAAATGCGTGCCCGTTTGAGAGGATAAACTTGTCTTGCGGCCTTTTAATCTTATAAATTTTATCAATTATTCCCACAGCAGTTAGGCAACTTCCTATGTGCGCAGCTTTATTTTTATAATGAATATCTATAACTCGTCGTTCTAATTTATTGATAGATTTATTCATATAGATGCTGCCTTAACCATTTTCTTAATAGTTTCTTTTAGTTTTATTTTTGGAACCCAACCATAATCATCCTTTGCTCCAAAGTCCCTAGAAACCCAATCCTCTGTGTCATAGGGTTTAGCTACACCCGGCCTAATATTTGCTTTTTTCTTCGTTAATTTTTCAACTATATTCAAAACCTCTTGATTGGAGTAGGATTTACCCCAGCCCAATTCATAAATTCCTCTTGCGGCCTTACGGGATAAAGCCAGTATTCCTTCAATCACATCCCGAACATCGATAAAGTCGTGTCTGGGTTCTCCCACAAAGTCTATGGGTATGCCAGTGATGCAAGATTCGATTAAACGGGGAATCAGGTGGTTTTTCTGCTCTCCTACACCGGTTATCGAGAATGGTCTCACTATACAAATCGGTGCGTTATGTTTTTCCGCGAAAGACAAAAGTATTTCTTCTGCTGCCTTTTTACATCTGGAGTACATTGTTTGCACAGGCAGTATAACCGAAGAGGTACTAACAAAGATAAACGATTTAACCTTGGCCCAATTCACCTTAAGAAGAACGTCAATTAAGTCTGTAATGTTGGCCTTGAGAATTTTGTTGTCTTCTGTCTGATCGGACATGTTTCCGTATGAAGAAAGAAAATAGAAATAATCAAAATCCTTAAGTTTAATAGTCTCAATTTGATCGTGGGGGATTGAGACAGGGTTTGACAATTTTTTTGTCAGATATTTGCCTAAAAATCCTGATGTACCCGTCATATAGGTTTTCATATAAAATTTTTATACACCCTTGATTTTTATACTCTGTCCGTGAAAACTGACGTTTTTCAACCACTTTTTGACTTCATCTGTAAAAGGCATGGTATCAAAATCAAGTTTGGGAAATACTCCGCCTTTGGCATGATGGTAGGCGAGGACTTGTTCGCCCCGGCACATTAATTTATCATTCTCGATATAAAATTCAGGCTCCCGGCCTAATGATTTACAGCCATAATAATCTTTACCCTTATCGACTATTTTGAGTTTAAGCTCGGGCATTAGATTATAGATTATTAAATTCATGACATCATTTTCTCGTCTTTTGTATTTTCTGGCATCCTTATTTGCTTCCTGCCATTTAAGCCAAAATTCTTTCTTGGAAGATGCAATCATTCCTCCCTGAACATACATTTCTGCGGTTATGTTATCAAATGAAGCATTTTCGTAATCATTAAAGTTCCATGGTCCGGCGATATCGTAATCAACATTATCAAATACTTCAGTCATTCTACCTGTTATTACATGGTCAGCATCCATATTGACGACTAAATCGTAGTCATTAAATAGAAGTTCAGCAAAATAAGGTTTGGCGTTATACCAGTCAATTCTCTTTTCCTTGAATAGTTTATCAATCACATCCTGCCTAAAAACAACCAAATCAATATCCGGATGAAATCTCCTGAAACTGTTAATCATAATAGGAGTTCCAGCCAAATAATAATGCTTATCATCAACCGGTACGAAACAGACTTTCTTCATATTTTTCTGGCTAAAAAGCGGTTTTTTGTCGGTTCTGAATATCTATATCCCATTTTCTCCAATACATCTTTAACTTCAACTCTTCTTCCCCCCTTCTTTGAATGAATTTCGCCAATAATTGTATAAACTTTGTCTTTGGGAAAATCACTTGCGTCTAAAACTTCTCTTTCCGTTCCTTCTATGTCAAGTTTCAAAATATCAATATAATCAATACTATATTTATTCATAAATTGCTTTAAGGTAATACATTCAGTTACATACTCTCCTTTTTCTGTAATTTGTGAACCTCCTCCGCCCAATACTGGGTCTTTGGTGTATTTTCTTTGCATATTGTTATTTGCAATAGCAATACAATAGGTTTTGATCTTATTTAATTTGTTTTCTTGGATCGTTTTATTTAAACTTTCTATATTCCCTGGATCCATATCTATTGCATGAACTTCTTTGGCTAATTTATAAATCCAGAAAGAAAAAGTACCCACATTACAGCCAACATCAACAACCAGCAAATCTTTAAAAAGAAAGGAGTATTCGTTGCCTTCTATGACTTCTTTGACAAATCTGTCCGAATCAATGTTTATTATCATTTATGACTATTGTCATCTGGAAAAAAGAAAAACCCTCGCCGAACATTTGTATTCTCTTGCCTTAAATCCCAACCCGACCATGTAGTCCACCAATTTATGCCAGTCAGGGAAGTGAAACTCCACCTCGATGGCTTTGATCTTTTTAGCCACGTTTTTAAAACCCTCACTCCTTAGAATTATATCTTCAGCTCCCTCGACATCAAATTTCATAAAATCAACATTATCAATCCTGTTTTGACTAAAGAAAGTATCCATTCTCATAGTTTTAACCAACTCCGGCTCTGCGTAGGGATGTCTTGTTCTCGATGGGTACACTAACGAGCCA
>Ga0315281_10015363_pt1 | contig 10270 bp, 11 predicted proteins | sample YL17G07_0_MG_FD_204540 | JGI IMG/M metagenome (GOLD analysis project Ga0315281, IMG submission 204540) | Sediment microbial communities from Yellowstone Lake, YNP, Wyoming, USA - YL17G07_0 | ecosystem: Environmental > Aquatic > Freshwater > Lake > Sediment | place: USA: Wyoming | collected...
TCCAAATCAAATCCTCAACGGAGGAGCAATACTTTCTTCTCGGGTGTTATCTTAACCCCAGTATTGATCCAGCAACGTATGATTCATGGATTGCTACTGAGTATCCAATGGCGGTAATGTATGAAGCATCGAGAATTATTCTCGCTGGAATCCATCAGGATGATCTCTCCAAAACAATGGAAAAATTGGTGGCTGAGGAATTGCAAACGATTCGTATGGGTAACATTGAAACGGTTGGTTCATAGGAATATGCCATCATGAGCGCAAGTATTTGGAATCCATCAGGTTCAATAGTTCCTACCGTTAACGCGGATCTGACACTGCAAATGCAGAAGTTTACTGCAACTGCAGGACAAACCGTATTCACTCTCACCCTATTCACATACCAACCTGCCACCGGATCTCTCCTTGTTGAGATCAATGGAGTAGGGCAAGTAATTACGCAAGATTACACGGAAACATCTGGTACTTCCGTGACTTTGGTAACTGCAAGTGAAGCTAATGATCAAGTAGTGATACGAGGATTCATCGGTACGACTGGTGCAACTTCGGCCGCGGTTAGTGCAGCTGCTGCATTAGCCTCACAAATCAGCGCTGCTGCGGATGCAGCAACTGCTACTACTCAAGCTGGGATTGCTACTGCAGCTGCTGTTGCTGCTGCTGCCAGCGCTGCTGCGGCAGCTGCATCGGCTGCATCCATAGCACTCCCACTCGCAATAGCATCTGGAGGTACAGGACAAATCACCGCAGCGCTCGGACTCGCAGCTCTCATTGGTACTGCAACGAGCGCATCCACAGTAGTGAATCTCCCTGCTGGAATTGCTGGCGTATCTCCAATTCGTATCGCTCATGGTATAGCTCCTAGTGCGCCGGTAGATGGAGATATTTGGACTACAACTACCGGACTTTTCGCACGGATTAATGGTGCAACCGTAGCATACGCAGCCTCACTTGCGCTCAGCCTAATCACTGCAGCTGCTGGCGCAAACTCAATCAACAATGGTGACAATGCACAAACTTGGAATTGGCAAGTAACCACTGCCGCCAAGAGTGCTATGAAATTTACTGAGAACGCTGCAAGTACTGGTGGCTCCGGCGCTCAATATCTCATTGACATCAGTACTCTCGCAGCATCTACCGCTGAACCATTTCGCGTAAAAGCTCGTGGTGGTGCAGATAACATCATTGTTACTAGAGTTGGTGCAGTAACAATTACTGGCACTACTGGTACTCTTGGAGGTGGAACTACTGGTTCTGCAATCATTATCACCGCAGGAGCTGGTGCTGCTAACAGCGCAGGCGGGTTAGTCTCGCTGATTGGTGGAGCAGGAACTGCTACTAACGCTGCAGGTGGTGCTGCTAACCTCACCGGTGGGGCAGGAATAGGCTCTGGTAATGGTGGAATACTAACTTGTACCAGTGGTGCAGCAGTCTCTAGCGGACAATCGGGAGCAGCTAGTTTTGGGAGTGGTCTTTCAGCTGCTATCAGCGGCGCTGTTACTATAGCTTCTGGCGCAACTTCCGTAGGTGGAGCCAGTGGACAAGTTAATATTAATAGCGGAAACGCCGTTAGTGCTGCGTCTGGAAACATAGTAATATTGACTGGAACTGCTACTAACACCGGTAATCGTTCAGGATCAGTAACGATTACTACTGGCACAATGAGTGCCGGTAATGTGGCTACTGGGGATATTACACTCACGGTAGCTAATGGTTCTGTAGGTAGCAGTATTGCAGGTATCATCACTCTCCAAGGCGGTTCTTCGTATCTCGCTCAATCAGGAAACTCCGGTGGAATTGTACTTCTCGCAGGAAACGCAGGAACTGTAGCTAGTGTTGCTGGCGGTCCGATTGTAATCACAGCAGGTGCAGGATCGGTTACTACTACTGGCGGCATTGGTGGTGCAGTCACAATAACTGCTGGTGCAGGTGGATTAGCTCTTGCAGGTGGCGCATTTAATTTAACTAGCGGTGCTGGAGGTACAACTGGCGCTGGTGGAAATTGGACTGGGCGCAGTGGTGCTGGTGGTGTTACGTCAGGTGCTTCCGGTGCTTGGAGTGCAGGTTCTGGAACAGCAACTGCCGGCTCCGGTAGTGGCACAGTTACACTTAGTTCAGCAGATGTCACAACTGCTGCTTCTGGCACTATTACAATCAAGAGTGGAACCGGGCAAACCGGCGGGACTGTAACCATTCAAGTTGGGGCATCAGCGAATGGAGCAGGCTCTGTACTTACACTAGCAGCTGGTTCGGCGGGAGGAGCAGGCAGCAATGGCGGGGACATCGCTATCATACCTGGCGGTGCAACTGGAACCAGTATTCCAGGATTAGTATTAATAGGTGTATCTCAGGTTGCTTCTCGCTCTCATTTAACTCCGTATACATTTTCGGGGTTAGTTGCGGCAGACTGTGTAACGCGTACTTTGATGGTATCTACCAGAAATCAGTTGTTTATGGCGGTATCTGCAACATTTTCAACTGCTGGTGGTGCTTCCTTTGGTTTTACAATAACAAAAGATACCGGTACACAGGCTCCAGGTACTGGTACTGCACTTCTTAGCGGAACAGTATCCCTTACAGGTACTGTAAATACTGTAGTTAATGGAAGTGTTATTGCTACCATCGCAACCATTTCATTAACAATTGGAGATAGATTAGGAATAGTATTTTCTGGCACAGCGTCACCTATAGCTGGACTTAATATTACGGCAATGTGTTCTCCGATTTAAACTCAAATGCAATTCAACTCCCTGATTCACCAACTCAAAGGACTCAAAATGAAAGTTTCAATGGATACAAAACTGCTCGCACCAAACGACAAACCCATGATGCTTAATGCAACTGAGCAATGGACATTGGGAATTGCATTGTATACCGCACTCACGCTTGATACTCCCACGGATGCGGGACGCAGCGGTGCTGAGAAGTATGCTCTTGCTAAACTTGCCAAACGAGTTGCACAAGCAGGAGAGGTTGATTTAACAGTTGAGGAGGTGGTACAGCTTAAAGAACGAGTTGGAATTACTCTTCTCATCTCACTAGTTGGAGCTGTGTACGATGTGTTTCTCGCAGCCGAGACTCCCAAGTTTGTTCCTACTATTGTACCCACAGGAGAAATAGAAAATGGCTCTGCGCCTAGTGTTTGATTTCCACGGATTGGTTGCACCTGAGGCGTATGCTAGGGTGGAACAAGTGGAGTGGAAATACGGAGAAGTAGCAACTGCTACTATTGTCGTGTACGCGACCCAAGCGGAAGCATCTCCCATTTCCAGTTTCATTGTGGAGTTGCCAGATTTCGATCCCACCGCCGCACAAACACAAGCGTACACAGGAAGTAAAGAAACTGATGTATTCTTGAGTGCGGTGGATGTAATCGATGAGGTTCAAGCTAATCCAATGGCAGCGTTAGGAGGGTAGCAATCATGGACTATGTAGCTGTAGGAGTTGTGTGTATTCTGGTGGGATTCGTACTTGGACTTCTGTTCAAGGATCGTTTTATCGCCCGTGAACGCGAGGTTCTTACAGACCTCTCCAACGCCATTCGTCCGAAGGATTAAGGTACTCACATCATGGCAACCAAAGTCAAGGGCAGTAGTTGGAACTCAGTAGATACTCTCGGATACGCGTGTATTCTCGATTATGCAGCTCCTACTGACGGTGTCAGTGACTGCTCTACTGCTCTTGCTTTGGCACTTGCTACTGGTGCTCCTGTGTACATTCCTCCTGGTACCTATGTTATTGGTGCATTTATTCCTGCGTCTGGCTCCATCATATTCGGTGCTGGACGTACCAGTATTCTTAAAGCGCTGGCAGGTATCAACACTGCGCTGATTCAACTCAACACTCTTACTAATGTAATCCTCCGCAACTTCGCAATTAATGGAAACAAAGCAAATCAAGCAGGTGTAGGATGCCACGGAGTGTATGTGTTGGGAGGTTCCAATCATCAATTAGATAATCTGTACATATACAACACTCTCGGCGATGGAATCAATATAGCAGGTACTTGTACTGATGTATTCATTCGTCGTCCAGAGATTACCGGATTCGTGAAAAATGGTATCACCATTGAAAAAGGATCGCGATACACACTCATTGAACCCAATGTGTATTCCAGCGACGGTGCTGCCAACCCCGGTGATGGGATACAGATACTACCAACTGCGGCGCCGGACTCGATAGCATCAGTTGTTATCCAAGGCGGCAGATCACGCTCATGCGTAGGGCGCGGACTCGCAATAGTTGGGTTCGGTTCTAAAAACGTGACCAATGTAACAGTGCATAATTTCGTAGCTGAATCTTGTACCTCTCATGGAATCCACCTACTCACTACTGAAAAAGTGTTAATCAATGGTGGTATGGCGAGGAGCAATGGGGGAGATGGATACCGCCTTGAAGGTGACACTCAAAACTCTCGTGTTCTTCACGCCATTACGGAAGGTAACACTGGATTTGGTTGCCGTGAAATTGTGAGTGGCTCTACTCCTAACCTCAATGATCTGGTGGGAATGGTATCGACCGGTAATGGTACCAACACCATCACCAAAGTGGGTGCCGGCTCGCTGATTCCGTATTGATTTTTGGGGGCATTGTGGCACAAATTCCATTCCGAATTAATCTTGGTGCTTCTGGATTCCCATTTCTATCAGAACTTAGCGGTCGCACCATTGTAGTTCCTCAGTTGGATCAAAGTGCTCCACGCACTGAGATTGAACCAGTAGCTGTTCCATGTGCATATTATATGCACAATGTGATCCCAACAGCACAAGGTTACTCCTCCGTAGTGTATCAACTCCTCAATCTTGCACCAGCAGATACCGATAACACATTTCTCAATGTGTTTGTGATACGTGATGCTGCCGGAAACAAGGCGTATCTCGCAGTTACTACCTCGGGACGCAATTACATTCTTAAAACATATCTCTCCGGCTGGATTCGTACTACCGATGTAGCTCCGTTGGTGGCAGGAGGACTTGTAACTACTGCGTACGTAAACGGGGTTACATACATTTACTACCAGCAAGTTGGCTGTTATACATACAACTTCGCTACCAATGTACTTGCAGTTCAAGCACTCACTGGACTCACAGCAAACCTAATTTTTGGGATCACTACCTCCAACGGGTTCCTGATAGCGTATGGTTCAGCCGTGGTGTATTGGAGTTCCACCGTCTCTGTTACCGACTTCACTCCATCAATTATAACTGGCGCAGGTGGCGGCGCGGTTCAAGACCTCAAAGGTGCCATAGTAACTGTGATTCCTCACAAACTAGGATTCATGATATACAGCACCTATAATATAGTGGTAGGTATCTATACCGCTAACATTCGATACCCATTTGCACTCAAAGAAGTGGTTGGTTCTGGTGGTCTTGCTAATGCGCGATTGGTGGATAAAGATCCAGTCAGCGGAGATCATTACTTATACGGAACTAGTGGAGTACAATTAGCAACTTCTCAAATCACCAATTCTGTGTTCCCTGAACTCACTGATTTCCTTGCCGGCGGATACTTTGAGGATTACGATGAATCCACAGGAGTGTTCACTACTACATTCCTTTCCGCTCCGATGGTAAAGAAGATTACTTCCGTAGCGGATAGGTATGTAGTGTTCTCGTACGGTATCAGCGTTCTTACTCATGCACTTATCTTTGATACCGCACTCAACCGATTTGGAAAGCTTAAATTTACTCATGTGGACTGTTTCGAGTACCTCTTGCTAGGTGCAGCACCAGTAGATGCGCCTCGCAATTCTATTGGATTCCTCCAAGCTGATGGTACTGTGAAACTTCTCTCTATGGCTATCAATGCGCCATACGCAGATGGTACGATTATGTTTGGAAAGTTTCAACTTACTCGGCAATCAATCTGTGATCTACTGAGCGTGGAGATGGAGAATGTGAGACAAGATGCAAGCCTTACTGTGCATGATCGTGCAACATTGGACGGTAAGAATCTATCTGCACGTCCTACTGGATACCTCGCTCAAACTAATGGATTGTTTCGCCAATACCGATTCAGATCTAGCGGTCTCAACCACTCCCTCGAAATAAGCGGAGCATTTAATTTCACATCAATTGTGATGTATTTCGGTCAGGGTGGGTGGAGATAATGCCAGGCTATCCCTCACAATTCGATGCATCAATTAATCTGCTGCTTCCAACGCGCCCAGTTGGAATCGATGATCCGGTATTATATGGTGAATTTAATACACTATACGGTGCACTCCAAACACTAGTAATTGGTATTGATGCTATTGATCGGTGTGCTCCCATATTCGATTTCACTGCAACTCAGGGACAGCTTGTAAACCTAATTAATACTGCCGGAGTTACTCATGCCAAACTCGCAACTGCCGCAGCAGCTGGAACTGCCCCTGCTTTGGGATTCGCCTCCTCTGGCGATGGTGTTACGTCAGGAAACAATGGAGATGTGCAAGCGAAAGGAAAGATTATTGGACTCACAGGTCTCACCCCTGGAGCAATCTATTATCTCTCCGATACCGTTGCCGGATCATACCAAACTGCCAAACCAGTTGGTGCTGGAAAAATTGTTCAGCCAATAGGATTTGCAATGGATGCTACCGTGTTGTATTTTAATCCTACTCTCCTATACATCACACTATGAACCTCTCCCCCAGTTTCACTCTTGAGGAAGCTATTGTAAGTGAAACTGCTGCTCGCCTCGGCATTGACAATACTCCTACTCGTGCAACCACTGAGGTATTGGGAACAACCGCGCGACGCTTGGAGATAGTGCGATCCCTCACAGCGCATCCAATTCACATCAATTCATGGTACAGGAGTCCCGAACTCAACGCCGCAGTAGGTTCTGCTCCAACATCTCAACATATCCTCGGTGAAGCTGTAGATTGGATATGTCCTCGCTTCTCTACTCCGTTAGGTTTGTGCAAGATGTTGATGCAATATATGGAGCAGGTGAAATGGGATCAGTTAATCCTTGAACATACGTGGGTGCATATATCATTTTGTGCAAACCCCACTGCTGTGCCACGAGGTCATGTGTTATCCTTACTCAATACTGGCAAGTACGCTACCGGGCTAACTGATATGAAAGGTAATCCATTGTGAGCGGCGAATTGATGGAGCGACGTAGAATTTCTGAAGATGTTTCAGAAACTTTAGCCGTTATGCGTAGCTTGGACGCAAAACTTACCGAACACATGGCTCGGGAAGAAAACACTTTAGAAGAAATGCTTAAACGAATAAGTACGGCATTTCCTAATGCAGATTTACCAGCACATCGTATGTACCATGAAGAAGTAATGGTAGCGATTCAAGAACGTGCTGATTTGCGTCGCTCCCTGATTAAGAGTGTAGCAACCTTTGGAGTTCTCGGAATTCTTGGTTGGTTGTGTCTTGTAGCGTGGCAAGCATTCTTACACGGACCGCAATAATGAGCACTTTCACTGATACTCTCGTTGGAGTAGCACCTGCACTAGCAACTGCACTTGGTGGTCCACTTGCAGGAATGGCTGTTGCAGCTATCTCCAAAGCATTTAATTTGAGTGATGCAACACAAGATTCCGTGAAAGACCTTGTGCAAGGCATGACTCCTTCTGATCGCATTAAGCTGCAAGAGCTTGATAATCAGTTTAAACTTGATCTTGCACGCATCGGCATCACACTAGAGCTAGCGCAAATTCAAGTGAATCAAGAAGAAGCCAGATCTGCCAATTGGTTTGTTGCCGGTGGACGCCCGGCAGTTATGTGGGTTGGTGCATTTGCTTTCGCGTATGCGGGAGTAATAGAACCCATCGCGCGGTTCACTGCAGCAGTAGGATTTCAGTACACTGGAACCTTTCCTGCGATTGATACTAACATGATGCTTCAAGTTCTTGGTGGACTCCTCGGATTGGCAGGTATGCGCACCTATGAAAAGCGTACTGGAACGGAAGGGAATAGATAATGGGAACCAATCTTGCTACTAATAACTCAGCTAGTGTTGGTGGTACCGGTATCGGTACCGACATTGCTAATGTGCTCGCAGCCATTGGTGTGTTCACCGGTAGCACTACGAACGTTAATGTTGATTCATCGGGTAATGTAGTTAGCAACTCTGGTCAGCTTATCAGTGGTAGTAGCACTGGTACTACCACTGGTACCTCCGGTCAAACACAATCGCAAACTGGAACTACAGGTTCCACTACAACGGGTACTTCATCCAGCGATGGTACACAGACAACCGACCAAACAGGTTCCAGTACTCAAACATCCACTGGTTCCACGACTCAAGGAACCACAGGATCTACCTCACAAACCACAACTGGTACTGATGTATCGAATATTATCGGAGGTACAACTCAAGCACTCACCGGAAATAGTGTGGTTGATTCTATCCTCGCTAGTACTGGCACCACGTCTCAAGTTTCCACTGGAACTGAAACTCAAGCCACGAGTGGTACTCAAACTCAGAATCTTGCTACCACTAATGTTGGTGCTTCCACACTTGCAGGGACACAAGCTACCACCGGTACTACAAGTGGTACTCAAACTCAAAATCTTGCTACTACTAATGTTGGTGCTTCTACACTTGCTGGTACTAATGCCACCACCGGTACTACGAGTGATACTGGTTCCACGACTCAAGCAATAGCTGGTACCAGCTCACAAGCACAAACTGGTACTAGCTCTACCAGTGGATACACTACCACACAATCTGGTTCCGTCAACACCTCGCAACTATCAATTTCCCAAGCTGGGATTGATTCAATGGTGAATCGTTTGATGGGGTCTAATGAGGGACTTGCATCCGTTACAGGAATGGAGAAGCAGGCAGGAATGTATAACTCCACAGTGAACGCACAACTCACCAATGATCTCGTATCTCGTATCACTGGACAAGTTGCTGAGCGTACCGGTCTTACCACTCAAACTGTTGGAGGTTCCAATACCGTAGTTGGTGGACAAACCACCACTGATAATCAGACCACTGCAGGTACCACCGGTCAAACTGCTACTGGTACTACTGCTAATGTTCAGAGTATGGCACAAAACGCAGCTACCACACAGACGGGAACTACTAGTGCCGGCGGTACAACCACTGGTACTATTGCTGATGTTCAGAATATGGCACAAAATGCAACCACCACACAAGCGGGAACCACCAGTGCCGGAGGTACAACCACTGGTACGGTTGGTACAGTTGGTACATCCACCGGCACCACTGCATCCAATGTAGCTGGTACCACTACCGGCTCTCAGACAGGGACACAAGGAACTACCAGTACTCAAAACACTGTGGGTACTTCTTCTCAAGCCGGCACTAATACCACTAATCAAACTGCTACTGGAACCAATGTAGCAAACATCGTTGGCACTCAGTCTCAGAATGTATCAGCCACTAATACGGCAAATGCAGTAACTGGAACTACTCAAACTGGCACTACTGGTAATGTACAAACTGGCACCTCAGCTGTTAACACCACTGGTACCACCAATACCACTGGTACTACTGGCTCCAACACAACTCAAACAGCGGGACCGAGTACTGTAACTACCGGTCCATCAACACAAACTCAATCTACTGTACGAGATCCGCAGCTTGATATCGGCTCCGCTCTCGGTCTTGCTGCTGGTGCAGCTGTACTTGGTCCAATTGTTGGTGCCGCTGGAAGTGCTATTAGCGCCGGTGTTACTGGACTTATTAGGGCTGGTACGGCTGCGATGACTGGAGGTACAAATGCTGCGACGGGAGTACTTAATGCTCTCCGCGGATTAAATGCTGATGGATCTGATCCTACAGCAATAATTCCTACTGACGCATCTACAGTAGGGGCTGATGATGCAACAGTTAATGCTGGTATCGATGATACTATGACTAGTATTGATTCCACTAAAATTGCCGTCGATTCGACTGATGACTTAGATTTTGGTGGTGATTCCGTCGATTCGTTTGTTGATTCCGCTTCTTCCTTAACTGATGACGACTATTCGTTAGTCGATGTTGGCTGGCTGGATACGTAATGAGTATCTCTCTCACTAACTCTGACGATATAGCAGCTATATTATCTGGAATGAATCCAGATGTGTATACGCAGCGATACGCACGTCAACTAAACATACCCGGATCTAATCCGGCTGCTACTGCTAGTACTGCTGCTGCTACTACTAGTACTGCTGCTGCTACTACTAGTACTGCTGCTACTGCTAGTACTGCTGCTGTTGTTGTAGCTGCCGCAGCTGCTGATACTGGTTCTGAACCTACCGGCACAGTTCCTACTGGTTCAAATACGACGCCCTATACCGTT
>Ga0315281_10015364_pt1 | contig 10270 bp, 10 predicted proteins | sample YL17G07_0_MG_FD_204540 | JGI IMG/M metagenome (GOLD analysis project Ga0315281, IMG submission 204540) | Sediment microbial communities from Yellowstone Lake, YNP, Wyoming, USA - YL17G07_0 | ecosystem: Environmental > Aquatic > Freshwater > Lake > Sediment | place: USA: Wyoming | collected...
GGTGATTTCTCGATTTCAGCTTGGGACAGCTCATAGGAGTCAGTGGAGTCGCCTCGCCATTGATCAAACGAGAGAGGGAAAACCTGCTGGATGTCGTACGGAAGAGTTCTTTGTCAGAGGCAGGTGTTCTCGTAGGCACTCCAGATGGCATGGTCTTCTTTCCCGGTTCGACTTGACCCGCAGACATGATGGTTTGTCTGCAGCAGGATGAAGGTCAACACCAGCGGGTCAAAACGGCTCCGACATCAAAACGCAGGGCTAAGCTTCGTCCAGCTCTCGCGCGTAATTAGACTAGTCTAGCGATTCGGTGCCATGTTTATCTGTTGGGGGGGATCAAGGGAAACGAGGGTACAGGGCAAGTGAACTTTGGAAGCTTCGCCACCTTCAGATTGGTTTACCGTGCGTGGTACTACTTCAGGCTAGGGTACTCAACCTATCTTACGTTCCTTCTGGGATACTTCTCAACGCTCGTTACAGTCTACTATCTTGCAGTCAGGAACATGCCGCCTCTGCTCGACTTGTTTCCTCATTTTCTGGAATTTGCTGCGCTTGCCACTGTGGTCGGGGTGCCCTTAGCGGTCGTGATTGGGTGGATTCATCTAAAGCGCAGCAGATTGTTCAGCAGCGAACAAGACATATCAGTCGAGGCAAACCCGTACATCTACAAGCTCCAGCCGGGCTGGATGAAGGAAGCTTGGGCACCCGTGATGCTTGCCCAGCTCGCGATGCTTAGGAGACTGTCAGAGAAGGGAGGGTTGCTGACCGACTCGGAGAAGAAGGAAATAGCTGAGTTGGAAGGGAAGATGGAGTCTCTCATTAAGGGCGGTTATCTGGGTTCTCCAAGGCGACAACTGAGCTTCTGACGGGGAATCACGATGGTACGCAGTTTGAATCTGGGCACCCCATTGTAATTGCGATATGATATTTGCGTGCTACAAAGAAGAACTGGGAGATGTTGAAGTGACTCTGAACAGTGAGGCGCTCAAGACAAGGAATATCTATTGAACGGTTACCGCAGTTGTTGACGAGAGCCTCGGCGTTCGCAAGAAGTACTTGATTGAACACATGGCAGAAAGAATATTGATTGCCGTCCGTTCTTCTACCCACTGAGTTCCCTACCTGCCTACAAAAGCACAGTACAGGTAAGTCTTGCCGGTCAGCGCAACCGTGTCAACTGCAAACTGAGTCCCCTTGGAATCAATCTCCCTTCAGGGTTGAACCTGACTCGGGAGAAAGTCAGATACGTCTGCCGGAATTTGAGGGAGATATTGATGCAGGGACGATCAGACAGCAAAACGGGTCCGATGACCCACGAGAACCCCCGGAGAACCGGGGGCCAGATGTCACTCGACATGTTCAAGGCTGCCTTATGTTGAACGTGTTGGAGAGCACGAACTTGCTGATGTTCTTGAAGTCCTCGTAGTTAATCCAGACAAGTCGGCCCTTGAGCATGATCCAACATTGGGCTCGCCTGGTGGAATAGATATCCCTAGGGAAGGCTGTCCTGTACATTCCCCTGAAGCAGTCATACACCTCTCCCAATCCCCTTGAGTTTAGATTTTCCCTCGCAGAGATGACGGTGCTCTCAAGGTACTTCTGTTTGGTGGGCAATTGTCTCTCCAGATATCTTGATAGCGCAGCCTCAACAGTGGCCTTTGATGCTTCGGCAGAGAGGGTTGAATGCTCCGACAAGTAGCTAGTTAAAGCATCTTTGAAATGGTTCTCCTCCTCGCGGTACGCAGGTCCTGCGCGTAGGTGCGCTATATCAGGAACAGACTGGACCCTTTCTGAGGAGCGATCCTTAGCACAATAGAAGATGTTCAGATACCTCGTCTTGCCGTGAATAACGCCAATTCCGGTTGAGTACAGCTCTCGGAACACCACTAGCCGCAGTCCTGATTCAAGGATTTCTCGCAGAATGTGCTTCAGTAATGTAGTCCGATGCACCGCATAGAATGTGGTGTCAGTGGCATAATGCGATATATGATATTCGAGACGAAGAGCCGGATCAGAATAAGTGAGCGATTTTCCCTTGTAGACTGGGCTCCAGTTCAAAGAGGAACGAGATTTCGGGTTCACCCAGAAATTCAGATAGTCTCCATGCGCAAATGCAAAATCGGGGTTCTGTTCTAGGAAATCAACAGACGCGTTTATGGCCGCCGGTGCGACAAGATCATCATCCCCCGACACCACACAATACTTGCTATCACAGTAGTTGAGTGCGTCGGATATCTTAGATTCGAAGCCGCCGAATGGTTCAGGGTTTTCTGTGTAGGCGCGATACGTGATGTCCAACGATGAGCGCGACGCAACGATTTCCTTATTTGTGATCTGGGTTGTCTCGGCCCCAGAATCAGCGATGATGATGGGATAATTCCTTCCGAACGTACTGAAGTATCTGAGGGTTCGAGCCAAGTATCTAGGCCGATTGTATGTTGGTATTATGACTGAGCATTTCTGGCCGGATAATATTTTGGCCCCCTGTTCTCTGGTAATCAAGAACTCACCATGAATCACACCGCTTTAAATTGTTGTTCTCAAGCGAGTCCAACGAAGGAAATGCGAAGTGTTAAGGAGAGTGCATTGTTCCTCACAATCCGAGGACTACAGGGGATCCGGTTCGGGAGTTGTCATATTTGGGAGGTCGACTGGATCGGCTGTGTGTAGTTTCTTATTATTACCTATGTGAAGTTCTCTTGTGGATACGCATTTTAGATTTGTCGTTCTTTTCTTGAGCACGTTGAGTTTGGATTGTGTGCCGTTTACCTATTCGAGGCCTCTATCCTCACTCTCGTAGTCTTCGGCATCTTGCTAAGAGGAGTCTGCAGTTATTTCGCCGAGGCTTTCCCTCATAACTTGCGAGTTCCTCTCATGTTGATATTGTACTCCTTGACGAGTGTAATGTCTAGGAATTCTTCTTCCTCGAACCAATTCTTTACTTGCTTAGGCGAGAATGAGAAATTGAATTCTGGATTGAAGGCATCAAACCAGCCGTGCACATTTCCCCCGTGAAGCCGGGTCATCTTTTCACAGTATCTCATTTTTTCTACAAGGTCTAGGGTCTTCCATACTCGTCTTCCCTCTTGGTATGCTCTTTGAGTCTTCTCATGGTACACCATGACATGAAGGATGCCTCCCGACTTGACCTGAGATGCCACTTTCGCAAACGATTCGCGAGGGTTCGGAGTATGATGAAGCACTCCCCAGCATAGAACGAAGTCGTATGACCTGTTGAGCTGCAGGTCTCTGAGGTCGAATACGCAGGCATCTGGATTGATTCTCCTACACGTCTCTACGGCCTCGGCTGAAATGTCGAATGACTTGACGGTTGCCCCGAGTTGCAGGAGGGCGTATGTGTACCTGTCATTTCCGCAGCCAGCATCAAGAGCTTTCTTGTTCTGGAAGAAGGGCGGCGGGAGTCCTGTAAAGTCCAAGAGTTCTTTGACTCGATCCTGATTGTATTCGATGTAAGGGCTTGGGATATTCTTCCATTGATAATCGAATTCCGCCTGATCCGAACACTTCGTTCGTGTCACCAGCTCGCGGTTTCATTGTATTGATCGTGTCACGGCAAAGATAACGTTTTCCGGACCTTGTTCAGCAACCACCAGAAGCTCTATCCATGGAATAGCGTTTGATTCGCCGATCAGAAGGATCCGCAAGTCGCCTTTCTAGGCGGAACCAGGATCAGTTGTCAACCAATAGATACCGCCTTCGAGTATGTTTCTCTGCGAGTCTCGGTGACAAGTGATCGTTTCGACACCTTTTCTTAAATACAAGGAAGGTGGATGCGTGAGCCATATTGCCTGCGTGGCGGAACTTTCGCGTTAGGCATGTGTGGGTGTGCAAGCGCATTGGTCAAGGACATGTTCAGCATTGCTTTTGATCCGGAGCTATTGAAGGCGTGGCTTACGCTGAGATTCAATCCGTCACAAAAATGTTTCCTGATGAACCATGGATTGAAGAAGAACACGACTAGGAGGCTCTCAGCAAGTGATTACGAGGGTGGGACGCCTAAGGAATCGACAGACAGGCCCGATGCTCAGCTTCGTTCGGTTCTCTTCGATATAGTACGGTCCAAAGCGGAAAGTATTCCAAAAGGAGAGAAGCTGGGCGTTCTGTGCAGCGGCGGCATAGACTCGACATCCGTTCTGGGAATTCTCTGCAAGCTAGGCTATGCACCTGAGGCGTACAGCATAGGGTTCGGAACCGAGAACGATGAGATAGAATCTGCCAAGAAGGCGGCAGATTTCCTAAGGGTTCCGCATCACGTGCGAATAATCGACAAGATTTTGTCTACGACGGTTGACGCTAATCGGGTGCTTGATGAGCCGTACCGTGCTGGTTGTTTCTACTACGACGCATTGAGATTCGTCAAGGAGTCAGGCGTGAAATACGTCTTTGATGGCCTCGGTGTGGACGAGTTCTTTGGCGGCTACGGTTTCCGCTATGAACGGGTGATGCGGCTCATAAATGAGGGGATGAAAAGAGTTGACGCCTACGTGCTGGGTGCTCATCCATATGACTACGTGCCATCTGAATCTGAAATGTTTGGTGAAAACCTTCGGAAGGTCAAGATAGATTGGACTGCCTTGCTTCCTCACTTTGATAACAATCTTGCGATTCTGGATCAGCTTTTCTTGGCAGACTACAATGCGAAATGTAGGCAGAACTTTATCCCTCTCGCGGGCCTTGCGGATCCGCTACGGATCCAAGTGTTTTACCCTTGGCTGGATGACAGATTCATAGACTTCTCTTTGCGGATCCCTGTTGATTGGAAATTCGACCCCGCGACCGGCGAGACCAAGATACTTTTCCGAAGGGCTGTCCGGGACTTGGTGCCTAGCTCAACTATGGAGAAGAAGAAACAGGGGTTCGGTCCGACCGCCACAAGAGTCTACCAAGAACTCAGGCTCGAGGCTAAAGATGTTGTGCTCGATGGCGTGATGGTCTCAAACAACTTTGTTAGTCGAGATTTCTACAAGAAGATCATGAAGAAGAACAGCCCATCCGTGGTGGAGATCAACAAACTCTGGGACTTGTACACATTGGAGGTTTTTCTCAAGGATCAATCGGAGATGAGATAGATGGTTCGGAGTCTAGTAACGGGCGGAGCAGGTTTCGTCGGCAGCCACCTGACAGAGGAATTGGTGAAACGCGGCAGAGAAGTCATAGTAGTCGACGACCTGAGCAACGGCAGGGTCGATAACCTGACTGCCGTTCAATCTAGAATCACTTTCCGGAAACACGACATTAGTCAAGGGTTGGACTTGCTGGAAGAAGCGAAGAAGCTGGACGAGATATACCATTTGGCCTGTTACCCGCGTCAGATCTCTTTTGCAGATCCCATAAGAGATTGCCAGGTGAACTTGACTGGGACGATATTCTGCGCGGAACTGGCTCGCAAGGCCGGAGCCAAGGTTCTCTTCACAAGCAATACGGGGATCGTTTCGAATCCCCCAAGTTTGCCAGTTGACGAGACCTTCGCACCGAATCCTCTAACTCCTTATGATACCCACAAGCTCGCAAGCGAATACATGCTAAAAGCTTACCACAAGTACTACGGTATCAGAACTGTCACGGTGCGTTTCGCCTCAATCTATGGTCCTCGCCAACGCGTGAACGAGAAGCTTGGCTGGAAGCCCGTGATTCCGGAGTTTGCCACGAAACTGCTCAGAGGCGAGGCTCCAAGCATAGACGGGAGCGGAGAGCAGACTAGAGATCTCCTTTATGTCAAAGATGCCGTCGCAGGAGTCGTCCAGGCGATGGAGTCGAAGGCGCCCGAAGCGAATAGTGGTGGCGTGTTCATTCTGGGAACGAACAAAGAGACGAGTATCAATGAAGTCTACCGGCTCATATCGAAGCAACTGGCACTGAATGCTCAACCGAAATATGGCCCCGCAAAGGCAGAGGACATTATGCACATGTGTTACGACTACACGAAAGCCAAATCCACGTTTGGTTTCGAGCCAAGAACCTCGGTCGAAAACGGGCTGAGGGAAACCATCGATTGTCTAAGAACCGAGGCCAAGGGATGCAGAAGCGACGACTAGTAGACCTGATCTTCGCAGAGCCGTCGGGTTATAGGAATAGGAAGACCAAGGGAGCGGGTTTTAGGGAGCTCCCGTTCCTGCGGATTGTCTGATCGCTTTCAGGATTCTCTTGTATTCCTCCGCAGGTCGTGCGGGCGCACCCATCACGGTTGTGTCATCGGGCACGTCTTTTACGACTACTGCTCCCAATCCGACCATTGCCCTGTCTCCAACCGAGACTGTGTCCCTTATGCACGCGCAAGGTGCTATCCATGCAAAGTCGCCTATTCTTGCGCTGCCACCGATCATCGCGTGCGCAATGATCGCCGTGTTTCGGCCGACTGTTACATTGTGCGCAATGTGGACGAGATTATCTATTTTCGATCCTTTTCGGATGATCGTATTTCCCAGCGTCCCTCGGTCAATACAGGTGTTGGCACCGATTTCGACATCGTCTTCGATTATGACGCCTCCCATGTGAGGGAATTTCTCCAGTTTTCCTTCCTCATTTCGTTCGTAGCCGAAACCGTCTGCGCCGATTACTGTCCCGGAATGAATGACGACGTTGCGCCCAATTCTAGTTCCTGAGTGGACACTGACATGGGAATGAATGGTTGCTCCTTCCGCGATCTCACAGTTGCCAATATAGGCGAAAGGGCCGATGTATGTGTCGGGGTGGATTCTTGCATTTGGATCAATTGTCGCTGTTGGATGCCTGCCACGAACCTTGGGTTCGGCGAAAAATGTCTGAACGACATGTATGAAGGAAAGTCTCGGGTTCTTGACGGCAACCAGCGTCTTCCCGCTATGTGCAAGTTCATCGACGAATCTTCCATCGGCACATATCACGACGTTAGCGTTTGTAGAACGAATCAGTTCCAGAGGCGTCTTGGCGGACTTGCTGCAGAAGGTGATAGCAAGCTCATCTTGGGCTTCACGAATCGATGCTGGGTGAGTGACAGTCCGCTCCTCGGGTCCAACAATCCTCACAATGTCATCGTTCAGAATCTCAAGGATTCTTCTGAGTTGGATTGCTTCGATGCCTATTCCCTCCTTACTGGTTTCCTCCCTGTCGCGATTCTAAATCCTATCTCTTGTCGTTGAGTGTATGCCCTTTCTCTTCTAAGTAGACTCTGCTGAACGAGTTCAAAGTTGTTTCGTAACATGCGATTCCACTTCTGACGCAGAGGCATCTCATCAGGAGTCCACCACTCAGGATGGGTCAGCAATTGCAGTTTCGGGTATGTCCTATCGCGAAAGACCACGATAGGATTCCCTTCTTTCCATACAGTGTTGCTGTCGGAAATGTAGTGGAAGCCATCCATGTCCTTGCGGTTGTAGGTGTTAATGCAGTTCACCTCTATTCGGTTCTCTAGAACCATCTTTGAAGGCTGGTGAAACGAGATGACATCTACCGGAACACCAAACTCGTGGGACAACAGCCTGCGCTCCCAATCGACGCAAGCACTCATTTGTGCTGGAGTCGTGCCAGGGTAACGTTGCTCGTCAAAGTGGCATCCAATCTCGTGGCCCGCTGCAATGATCTCGCGGACCAACTTGGCATTAGGAATGGAGAGAATGTTGTACATGGCTGAACGAACCATCAGAAAGTACGTACTGCGTATACGCATCTTCTCTTCGAGGCTTGCCATCGCTGCCGCGGCAACAAGGTCATTATCGCAATCGTGGCGTAGGCAACAGAGAAGCCCCTCATGTCGTCGATAATCTCCAATCTGACTGAACCTGATACATTCGTACCCGCTTCGAAGTGCGCTTGTGAGAATGTGCTTGTATTCCCTGAGTGTGAAGAGTGAATCAGGTGACCGTGCATTCAGACTCAGACTTTGGATCCTCCCGCTTATCTCAATCTTCGAAGCGCGGTGTGTGCTCGGCACTGACCTCCCACGGAACCCATATCGTGTCATGCTTGATTAAACTGTTCTCTCGATCAGCCTGGTAGTTAGTGGCAGGCTAGAGGCTTGTGGATTCATGTGACAGTTAGTCGGATGAGAAACAAGGCGAACTCGTCTCTGCTTTCAATTCGCGAGGATCCCGCAATTGACTACGCGAATATCACGCCCGTTGATGAAGTGCGAATCCACTGCATTGTCTGAAGATCGGACTAGCATCAGTTGAAGCACGGAAGGAAACTATTTATGCAGACCGGTGAAATGCGAGGCCCGCCTTGCGGCGCCGGTGTCGTCTCATGAAGATCGGGCTCATTCTAAACATGGCTAACAATCAATGGCTCATAGCGAAAGCACTCAGGCGATTGGGTGTCGATGCCGAGCTGGTCCTGTCTGCAAAGGATTTTGGAATGGCGTTTCCACATTGGGAAGAGGCAGACATACCGGGTATGGACCCTTATGAGATCGACGTCGCTGAACTCTCAAGGTATTATAGTCTGCCAGATTGGGTCCGGCTGTGGAATCCTCGCGATCTGCATGTGAGACCTGAGAACGTCATCGACCTTCTATATATGGCCAAAGAGTACGATCTGCTTCAACTGTCTGCGCCATCGGTGATATACCTCCAGTTCATGGGGAAGAAGTTCATAGTACACGAGGCGGGCTGGATAAGGAATTTCGCGTTTCGTGATGGAGCAGCCGAGAAGTTGGCTAGGCGAGGATACGACAAAGCGCAGTGCGTCGTGATGACGAACCCAGACTGCTATGCTCTGCTTGAGAAGATCAAGTATCGAAAAGCGGTTTTCATACCTTTCGTAGTGGAAACAGAACGTTACCGGCCGATGCAAGTTGACCGCGATAGCGTTCTGACATTCTTGCATCCCACGAGGCATCTGTGGAATGGCAAAGGCAACGACAGACTGCTCCGAGCCTTCTCGAAATTCATACACCAAGGGTACGACGCTAGATTGGTAATGATGAACTGGGGCACGTCGGAAGATATCAACCAGTCTAGGAGACTGGTTCAAGAGCTTCAGATCGACAGGAATGTCGAATGGCTAGATCCCGTCTCGAAGCCAAGGCTAATCCAGCTATACAATCGTTCAGATGCTGTCTTCGATCAGTTCATGGTCGGTAGCTACGGGACCACAGCCATTGAAGCAATGGCATGTGCGCGTCCGGTTGTGATGTACCTTGAGAAGTACTGGAACACCAAGTGTTACGGAGAGGTTGCGCCTGTGCTGAACGCCCAGACTGCCGATGAAATATTCGGAGCGATGGTCGCCCTCACGGATGAGCGCTACAGGCAGAAAGTCGGATTGGACGCCCGGAACTACGTGATTAAGCATCACGGACCCGAGGTCATCGCAAAAAAGTACATGCAACTCTACAGGGAAGTATTAGAATGAGCAAGAGACCATCGATGTTTCACGAAGAGAAGAGGATACTCGCAGTCTTTCCCTACTTTGCTGTTGTCTCGGTTTTACTTGTTCTGACGATACTTAGTTTTGTCCCTCAAGAAGTCTCCAGTAAGATGTTCGATTCTGTTTTGTTAAGAGCGATGATTGAAGCGGCCATGCGCACGAAGCGAAAGCTCTGGTAGATTCTCTTTGACGTTCGAAGGATATGAATGCCCATGTGGACATCTGTAGGAAGATGATCAATGGCTCATGCGCAAGCGAGGACTGCCCTTACAGCGCCCCTTCGTTCATTAGATTCCAGATTAGTCAGATGCGTTCTCGAAACCATACGACCACCTACCGTTGCCGCAGCCGCAGTTCAACACGGATTTGCCTGCGATGTCTTCTCTGGAGGTCTGCAACTCGTCAAGTATGTAGTCTGACACTTTCTCCCTCCAATTCGCGTCTGACAGGAGGTACGGTCCTTCAGCCAAGTTTCGCCATTGAAAGTCAAAGGATTGAATAGTCGCTTCGCGTTTTTCTCCATTCGTGTCACACCTTCTTAGTGGGTCAGCACTGTCTCGGTTTTGTGAGAAAAGCCTGCGAGGCGTGTGATCCGGCCAACGCTGAACGAGAATTCTTTCGATCACGCATGGATCAGTGCTACAAACGCTTATAAGGGCTCGATGGTTCTTGGCGGCTTGTTAGGTCTACAGTGGAAGGCTGGCTGTTAGCCGTAACGTGTATGCGTGTAGGCCAACGCTCCTTTTCCCTGTCCTAGCATAGAACGACTGTGACGCGAGGTGAATCTGTTGAGTTCCGAGGAAAGATCCGGTGGAAGATCCTTCAACAAGCCAGTTGAAGAAGGCAAAGAGTACGAGGTTGACATCAAAGAGACCAGCCGCAAAGGCGACGGTGTCGCCCGCGTGGA
>Ga0315281_10015365_pt1 | contig 10269 bp, 24 predicted proteins | sample YL17G07_0_MG_FD_204540 | JGI IMG/M metagenome (GOLD analysis project Ga0315281, IMG submission 204540) | Sediment microbial communities from Yellowstone Lake, YNP, Wyoming, USA - YL17G07_0 | ecosystem: Environmental > Aquatic > Freshwater > Lake > Sediment | place: USA: Wyoming | collected...
CTTCGCATGCTCACGTCAACCCCGCCTTGTCGGCCCACCACGCGGTGACGACGAGCTTGCCTTCGTGGCCCTTCTCGTAGACCTCGCTGTTGTCGTGGATCTGCGACCTCGGCACCCAGTGCTCTTCGCCACCAACGACGCAGAGCAACGCTTTTGCTGTGGCCGCAGTGGCGCGCACGTCGTTGAACTGCGCGGTGCTGTCGTTGTCATCGTCCTCGTCTCTGAATCCTCTGGGCATGTCCTAGCTCCTATCTAACTTAAGTAGAATCAAGCGTTGCTCTTCCACAAGACGCAACAGCGCCTCTAGGAGAGCGTTGTACTTCACAGCAGAAGAGTTGACTGGAGGCTCCCATTCGTCGTTCAGGCACAGCTTGAACCCGTTTAGAAGTAGGGCTTTCTCCGCTTTCTCGTAGCGCAGCTTGTGCCCGCGCTCGCTCTTATTAAGCAGCTTTGGCGGGGGTTTGAAGTGCGACAAACACTCTCTGCATGTAACAAGCTCGATGCTGGTGGTACACATCGGCCCGTCAAACAGAATACCGCACGCAAACGTACTGTTGCGTACCTTTTTCCCTTTTGCTGACACCCAGTGTACCAACATGCCCTACTCTCCTGCTGTCGTGCGTATGACATCCTCGGCAATCTTCGCCGACGTGTCCTCCGACTTGGTCAAGAACTCGATCTGACCTCGGCGCTTCAGCTCCTCGAAAGACGCCTCCACCTTGGCGTTCGCGTCCCCGAGCTGCTTCTTGATCCAGTTGAAGCTGTCGATGCTCCGCTTGAAGGTGTGGATGGCGTCCTTGTCGGCCTTCGACACAGGTGCTCGTATGCGCCATTGAGGCGGGGCGGGAACTCGGGAGGGTTTGGGTTTCTTCTTTGGTGTTAGTTCCATGATCTACTCCTCGGGGGCCTTGAGCCGAATTCCGCCGAACGCTCTGTGCTTGTTCGTTCGCGTTTCAGGCAGCATGGTGCGAAGCACACCGTAGAACTCTTTCTGGGTGCAGGCTTGCACTGGTCGCTCGACGTACTTCGCGTAGACGTGCTTCGTGTAGGCGCACCACAACGCTACACGATCCTCCGAATAGCCAGGCGACGTAACGCACATCTCTTGCAGAAAAGACTTAACACCTGCTCTGGCTTCGTCCGACACCAACGAGGCGCTCTTCAGTTTAGGCAGGATCGGATCTGGAATTCCGCCACCTGTTCTACTCGTCGGAACAGATGCCCCTTTGATGAGCATCACCAAGTAGGTTCTCCCGTAGAAGTACCACGACAATTTGCGAGATATGAACAGCTCCAGCCCGTGCGTGTCGCAGAGTTTGAAAAGCTCAAGAAGATCTTCATCAGACAGTTGGTATGGGTGACCCACCAACACCTCCGGTGCGCCGTTACTGCCCTTCCCTGCGAACAACTCCCCGTGATCTAGCCAAGGCGGAATACGGTTGCATTTACTGCACTTGCCTGTTGTGTTCAGCAAAGCGTGAATGCAGCCTGGGCGAAGTTTATGCTTTCTAAGGCCAGACCGGATCAGCCACTTCTCTAGATCCTTCTTACCCTCTTGCTGTCGAAACATCGTTTCAACAGACCCAGGATGTGTTTTGTTTGTCAGCCATGTCATAGCATTTACTCCTCTGAATCGCGGGCACTCTGTAGCAGCTTCCTCAACGTCTCGGCGCGGATGGACACCTGGGCGTCGTCTGATAGCGAAGAGAGATCGTCGTCTCCGTCGTCGCCCCAGATCCACGACCCGTTGCCCATCTCCGCAGCGCGCCGTGCTTGGTCGCGTTCAAGCGTGCGCTGCGCAAGCTCGTCGCGCAGCACTGCTGTAGCCTCCTGCAAAGCCTCCTGCAAAGGCATTCGCATATTCGACCGCTCGCGCATCACTTCGTCCAGCATCTTGGTCAGTTCTAGCAACGGCAGATGGCATAGAACCAAATCTTGATCATTCCTCAAACGGATCGTAGAAGTCTCCGCTTCCGATGCTCCGAAGACCACATCCGAGGGTGTAATGCTTTCTGCACTCAAGATGTCTTCGGGTGAGATGATGACTTCTGGAGTCTGCTTGTCCCTCTGCCAGTAGCGGACCAGCAAGAAGCCGTAGGGTCGAATGAGATCGCTCATCGCCGCATCTCCGCGTTGCACGCCTTCACGCACTCACGCCGCTCGATCAGTTTCGGATCGCTTGAGCACTCGCGGTAGAAAACCGACGTGAGCGCGATGCCCGTAACGCACACCACGCAGATGCGCCAGACGATCAGCCCCTTGGTTGCTTTTCTCATCGACGTGCTCTCAGCATGTCTTCCTCGCCCTGAATCGTTTTGCGGTATTGAACCCAGCCTCGGACGTTGCCGCGAAACTGATTCTCGGGTTCGTACCCAGGCATCGCGAGTCCGCCTGTGATCGGTGTTGCGACGTGCTCGAACGGGCTCATGTGGCCGTTCTTCAGCAGATCGTCGTGCAGCTTGATATCCGCGTCGCGGTCGCGCTTACCGTCGTGCGTGAGGTAGCTCACGCGAGCGCAGCGACCGACGCTGACCGGAACCAAGATCGAGTGCTCCACTCGCGCAGGGAGCCCTTCTTCTGGAAGATTCATCTCGCGTGCGAGCTTGAAGGCTTCCGCAATGTCTTGCTCGTTAATCAACGGCAGATGCCACTCGCCGTACTTCAGCTCGACGGGCGTGCTCGCCGCCAGCGCATCGCGCATCAGCTCCGCGACCTTTCGGATCTCGGGGTGCGCCGCAGGGTGACAGCGAAGGTTGAAGAAGTTCTCCCACTCGGTCGCGGTCACAATGACCGTGTGCCACATGAAGGGTTCAAGCAGGCGGTTGGTGATCTGCTTGTGGATGTCGAGAGACATGAGTGAGCTGACGCCATTCACGGCCCAATCGCGAGCATGTAGCCAGGCATCTCGCGCTCTCCGCGCATCAAACTCGTCCACTTCTCGCTCTGCTTGCATTCCCTTCTGGTTCCTGCCCCAATGCGTCGGGATGTACGGGTGCTCCTGCACCATCGAGATCATCTTCTCGACCGGGATGGCGCGGCTGCTCGCGCTGTTCCTGCTGAACATCCTGTGCGTGTTGAACTCCGCGAGCACGATGCGCGGGAAGACGACCTCCATCGTTGCGAGCGGAACGCCGTCTGGCGAGATCGAGTGTGCGAGGATCTTTGCGGAGTGGGTCATGTGCTTTCCTTCTGCTGTGCTTTGGCTGCTCGACCCAACGTGCTCCAGCTCGGGCTGCGTCGTGTCCACTCTTTTGCGACGGCCTCAAAGAACTTGTCGGTGAACCGCCCGATCATGTGCGCGTTCTCTGGTCCTGGTTCCCATCCGACCACGTAACCCTTCTCGACCAGGCCCATCGGGTCTGGCTGCCAGAAAGGGTTGTGACCGTACTCCAGCAGAGTTGGGTCTGGATTGGACCGATTGAACAGCGTCGCGATGTCCTCGCGGGAGAACCCGATCCATGCGTCGCTGCTGTGCAGCTTGTGCCACCTGATGATTAGCGCCGCTGCGTACTCCAGCTCGGCCTTGTGCAATGTGCCAACAAGCGTGTTGACGATGTACCCGTAGTGAAACGGGAAGTCAGTCGGCAGCGGTCGCGCAAGCTCGACATCCGTAGGTGTTTTTGCTGAGTCTGTCACGGCTTCCATCCTGCTTTCTTGCAAGCGACGAGCGCCGCGCCTTTGCTCCCAGAGCACGGCACGCCGTGATAATCGTCACTGCTACGCACCCTGAGTGACGGTTTTGCACATGCCTTCTCGCATGCCTCAGAGCATGCGCTCACGTAGTCGTCCGGGTCGTTCGTAGACAACGTCCGCAACTCTGGCGAAGCGCAGCCCGCGAAACACGTCTTCCAGCCTTCGTCGCCTCTGGGACACATCTCTTCTGTCCAGTAGTTCGGAGGGGTGTTGCAGGAGCAGAGTAACAGCGTTGCTGCGAGGATCTTGTACGCTCTGTCCATGCTCACTCCTTGGGCAGCACTGCGTTGACGTACTTCTTGGCAAATGCGTCGATGCCATCCGCTAAACCGTTTACCTCGTACCCTTGAAGGCTTGGGTGTTTCTCCAATACCTTCTCGGTGATGACGAGGTACAGCTCCCAACGTCGCTGATTTTTGAGGGCCTCAAGCTCTTCGTGGAGGGCCTCAATCTCTTCGTGGAGGGTATCAATGTGCGCGTCCTGCGCGGAGTCATCGGTATCCAGAAGATCTCTCGCCATCCTCAAACACCGAAAGATGTTCGGAAGCTGAACAGCCAATCCCGGGGATGCGACCATCACCTTGGTCATCTCCTTAGTCATTGCGGAACTGATCGCCGCCTGTGCCTCTTTCAAATCCCCAAGAGATGGCGGTTTTCCTGTGTTGTCTATGAAGTCCATCCTAGTGCCTCGTCCCTCTGCTCTTCTTCTTGTTGAATCGCTGCTGCCGCTTCGCGAATATCACCGCTTGGTTCTTGGTCATCGCGGAGACCTTGTCGGTCTTCAGCCCTCGGACCAGCTTGAGCCAAGCGATGGCTTGGTCTGCGGCCTCGGGGTAGCTGTTGTGGACGAAGGCTTCGCTGGCTTCGTTGTGCTTGACCAGGATGCAGCAGCCGCCGCGCAAGATCTGAGCTGACACGCAATCAGGCGCGATGCCGGTCTCGGCGCAGATCTTACGCAAAGACCTCTGCGCCTCGGTGAGCGCCTCGGTGCCCTTGCTCTCCAGCTTGGCCTGCAAGAGCTGGCTGCGCACGAACCAAGTCTGTACCTGCCACCAGGCTTTGAGGCGGGCCCAGAGCGATAAGCGTTTTCTCAATGACATGTCTGTTCTCCTGCTAGCATGCACGCCCAGCACAACAGCGGGGCGCCTTCGCCGCCGTAGAAATCGTTTGATGGCGTACATTCGGAGACTCGCTTGCACCTTGAGCATTGGCACATTTTGTACCCGCGATCGGTCCCTCCGTGTGTTATGGGGTTTTCTCGGGTTATGCGATTTACATCGCCTCCCATCAGCTCAAGCATATCGGAGTGGAAGTCTTCCTGCGTGTAGCCGTGGTACTCGCAGACGATGCACGGCCAGTGTGGTCCGCCCTCGGGTCCATTCGATGGGCGGAACGTCTCTCCAGGGAGCGCCTGAGCGAACACATGCACCATAGGCAAATCAGAACGCAGCCAACCTACACTGCTCTGCGAGGCGAGCGAGCGGAACACTTTCAGCTTGGGTTTATTGGCCATTGACTCAATCCTCATCCTCGTCGGCGTCGAACCTTCCGATCAACATGTGCCACGTTGCGGAGAAGTAGAAATACCCAATCCACAGCAGCAGCCCAACCCACGACTTCTCGACCGCAAACACAGAGAGCATCGCGAGTTCCAGGGCGACAGCGATCATAGGGCCGATGCGCGGCGGCTCAGGGTCTCGCTTCCAAACTTCTTCGTTCATGCTCATGGGTCAGCCTATTTGCGAGGGGCACGAACCTTGTGGCGCTCTTCATCTGTCATGCGCTCGTGGGCCCATAGTCCATGAATTTTGTCCTCGTAAGGCTCAACGTGGTTGACCCATTTCAGATCCGAAACCGTTGAATCTGTTAGACCGCTCGTCCACATGTTCGACAACAATGTTTGAACTTGGAAGACTGCGTCTTCCGCTGTGTACGCCATCAGGTGCCGATCCAAACACACACTGCTGTACACCTTTTTGTAGTCAGGCAGGCGGTACGTCACGACGTAGCGCCTTGGTGTTGTTTGGTCCATCACTCATCCTCTTTGCGAACACGAAATAGCCACATCGGGGTGTGCTCGCCCATCCATGCACCCGCGACGTTGTTGAACATCCACTCTTGCGCTTCGGACTCTGACTCGTATCCGTTCTCCATCAACAACTCGACCCCTTTGTCGTAGTCGTACACCGCGAGCGTCGGCTGGCCGCAGCGACAAGCGAAGCCCACGAAGGCGTCTTCAAAGCCATCAGCCAACAGGGCCTCTGGGTTCTCGTCAGAGAGCATGGTCAAGATCTTGTCGCGGGTCACTGCTACCCTTCCTTTGCTTTTGCGGATTTAGCCTTACGGGCACGCTTCGCAGACGCTCGACGTCGGGCGTCCGTCTTAGCCTCGTGTAGTTCTAGCAATTCCGCTGCCAGGGTGCTCTTTTCCGCCCTAAGTCTTGTCACTTCGGCACTTAGGGTGGCTCGGAATTTCGACCCCTCTTCTATTTTTTGTTTATCCTCTTGAGCTTTCTGTTTTGCGGCAGCCAAATCCCTTCGCCCTGTCTCAAGCGTGCGGAGCAAGGTGCCAGGATAGCTCCGGTACAGTTGAAGCACGGCCAATGTCACGACATCTTTCGACGGATCGTGTATGGCCGAGATCTTCAACACGAAGTCTTCGGCCTGCTCTGGGCTTTCCGCCGGTAGCAGACCGAACTTCTCTGGGGTTTCGTTTTCGTCAAGAGCGCCGAGGAGCGATAGCACATAATATGGTTTCATGTTCTGTTCCTTACTGGTTGGGAATCTATAACTTCTTGCTGCTCATCGCCCAAACCCTCGGCCCCAGGTGCTGTGCAACTGCGGCTGCACCGGCTCGGGCGCAGGCACCGGCTTGGGCTTCCTGCTGTGGTCCGCGTACATCCAGACCTTGCACTCTCGGGTGTGGTTCGTTGTGTAGTCGCTCTTGCGGTAACGCCCAGTGAAGATCCATTTCTTGCCTCGAAACACTGCGCCCCAGGCGTTCTTATGCACCCTGTCGCAGCCGCCCTCGCGGCACTTGTCGCAGAACTGCTCGGGGGCGAGGCCCTCGGCGTCTGCGAACCGTCGTAGGTCGTCAATGTGGACTTCACCGTTCTCTATCGCAATCTCGACAGCCTTCATCCGTAGTAGGCGCACCCAATCCGAGTTCGTGTCTGAGACCCTATCCAGGCCCCCCTTCTTGCGTGCTGCTCCTGCGGAAGTCATCCCAAGCTCTTCCTGCGCTCTATCTCGTGGTCGAGGTACCAGCGGGCCTTCTCCAGGTCTTGCACTGGCGTGCCTTTGTGCTCGGCTCTGGAGATGTACTTGACGACGTTGCCCAGGCAGAAGCCGAGGCCCCAGGCTTCGATGACGTCGATCGTCTCGATGCCGCCTTGTTTGTAGTGCGGCGGATGGTTGACGAGATCTGGCGTAGGCTCTCGCTCGGCATTCATTTCGATGGCCTCGTACTCAGTGTACACGTCTAGTTTGCGAAAGCGCATGCCTCTACCTCGACTGCACGCGCATCGCGACGTCGCGCTCGAAACGCACACCGGCAATCGGCTCTGGCTCTGTCCCTGCCGCCTCGGCAGCCGCGCAGTACTCCTTGAGCTTCTTCGCGTCTGGGACTCGGATGACGTACTCCAAAGGGAGCAGCATCGCGTCCTCCACGACAGCCTTCCAGAGCAGCTTCATGCTGACGCCGTCGATGTCTGTCGAGACCGTCAAGCCGCTCAGGTCGGCTCGGTCGTCGCCCGCAGCATGTGCTGCTGCGGCGTCTTCCATGACCTTGCGGTTGTTCTCGTCCTCGCGGAGACGGGCCGCAGCGAGCTGCGCTCGCAGGAGCGCCTGGGCGTCGGTCCACAACTGCTTGGTGGGCCGGAAGATGCCGCGAATGCGCGAGAGCGCCGTAGAGATTGGGCTCGATACCTCTTTCTCTGTGCGCTCCAGCTCCTTGAGCGACTTGTTCGACTCATGGACCCATTCTGCGACATGCAGCATGTCGTCGTGGGTGCGGATCTCAAACTGCGTGGCTAGAGCCATCACGTCGGCAGCTTCTTTGGTGTTGCCTTCAATGCTCTCGACGGCGCTTTTGACCGCTGCGAGCCAGAAGAGAACATTTTCGACGCTGCCTAGGCCGATGTGCTGCGCTCCGATTCCAGCCCGTTTGGCTGCCGAGGATGCGCTGACGTTCAAGGCCAGCGACGGCTTTTCTACTTCACCCATTCCATCGAGCGCGAGCTGCCGCTCCTCTGAGGTAGGCGCGACGTGCTCAGGATTCTTCTCGGCGTAGTCGAGGGCCATCGCTGAATGGCGGGCGCAGAGGCGGACGTTGTCCCGGCCCCAGAGGTCACCTGGGAGCGGTTCTCCGAGTTCAGTGCAGCGCATGGCTTCGCACTGACCGGCGGTCGTTGTCTTCTTGAGGTTGGGTAACGGCATTTGGGGAGTCTACCTGTGCTTATGCGAGAGTGCAAGCGCTATGCGTGTTTACTTAGGACAGCACATGTCCCGATGCTTTCGCCTCGTGAACCAGTCTGTTTATATCTGCGGTGTCGATCAGAACGCGCCGCCCGAGACGGATTGTCGCGAGCTTCCCCGCCTTCAAATATCTTCGCACAGTTTGGGGACTAACCCCTAGTCGCGTAGACGCAACTGCTACCGAGACGAGTTGAAAATCTTGGATTGACATGGGCATAGCTTACCTATGCTTATGCGAGAGTGCAAACACTTTTCGCTGCTTCTGGGTGTTTCCCACTGCCGAGGCATCGTCCCTGCTTGTGTCCCGCTTTCTCCTGCGGATTATACTTGTGCCCGTGCTTAGTCAGCGTGCCGTCCACGCGGATTCGCATGAGTTTGTGGCAGACCGGGCAGACAACCTTGAGGGCGGTCATACTACGTAATCTCGCTCAAAGGCGAATGACGCGACCTCCCCAGCGAGTGCGTGCGCGTTGTCCTCCAAGGACTCCTCGCCGAGCTTCTCATCGAGAAACCGGACTTTCTTGCCGTGCGCCACTGCGAAGGCAAGCTCGCGACCAGTGCTCTCTCCGATGTAGCCGTCCACATTCAAGATCAAGACCTCGTCGGCGAGCTTGACCTTGTGCAGGTGCAGGTGCAGCTTGTCCAGGCGATCTTTCACCTCTTGACTTAGGGCGAGGCCATCGTCGCTCTTGGTGTTGACGCCGATCGTCAAGACGATCCTTCCGGCGAGCGTCTCTCTGAGGTTCGCCTCCTGAAACGCATCCATGAAACGTGTGCTGCCGCAGAGACAAACAATCTTGGGTCGCATATTACCTCGACGGGGTTGGTCGAACTTGGCGTGCCATGAACGGGTGTGTGAAGGGATCTAATGGACCCGCAGAGTGTGGCGGGTGTTCGTTGCGCCTGGCTCCGCACACGCACAGGTCCGGGTCGGGGTTCGGCGGGTACACTACTTCTTCCATGACGGACTCGACGTCAGCCTTCACTATGCCGTACAGAGCGAGCGTGCACTCCAAAGCGTCGTTTAGGTGCAGCTCGGTTTTATACTCCGCAGGTCCAGGGCCTCTGGGCCAAAGCACTTTCATCGCCACCAGGCGCAGGAGTCTTTCGGAGTTGTTCATTCTATCTACCTTTCATTGCAACATGCACTTAATGCAGCCGGTCACGAAGTGCTTGGGGCAGATGTTTCTCAATTCTGCAACCTCTCCCGCCTTCTTGAACTTGGATCTGCCGCCTTCCATCTTGTCGACTAGGTGCCAGCCGTGACGTGCAAGATGTTGGACAACTTCAGACGCGATGTTCGTTTCTTCAGCCTTCAGTTCGGTCAAGAACGTCAACAGCGCATCCGGGGTAAAAGTCCCCGGAGCAATTCCCATGGTCTTTTCCAGCTTCTTCACGTCGCCGCCCCAGATCACAAACCCGCCCTGGGATTTTGCGTACTCTTCGTATAGCTCTGCGATCACATCAGGCACGATCTCGAAACGGATCACCGCGTCGATTGGCGATAGGCCCTCGGCGAAAGCCTGCATGATCTTCTCTTTGAGTTTAGGGTCCATCTTCTACCTTTCTTGTTTTCTTCTTCTTCAGAGCTAGGTACGCAGCGCCTGCTGCCGTTGTGACTCGTTCAGAGTCTTCTTCGTCCAGCGCATAGGGTCCACTCACAATGTCTGGTGGTGCTTCTAGCGGCTGCACTGGTGGAGGAACGTGCTGCTCGACAAGCGATTGTCGGCCAAGCAGATAAGACCACCAGCCGCACCGCTCCTCGCCGCCGCCTGTGGCGTACATTTTGATCAACGTCACCCACACCCTGCGCCCTGAAGGAGCGACGATCTCGATCTCAGACCTCGTCACCCAAGGACCACCTGGAGTGTTCTCTGGAATCAAAACACGCCAGCCGTACTGCGTGGCGAGAAACCGTGGGCCGGTCCCTCGTAGCTCGTAAGCTTCGTCCCGCCGCACAGAAGCCTCTTCACGCGCTACGCGGAAATCACGAGCTTCATCGAGGCGCTGCCGCTCTGCGTAGCTCAAAGGCTTTCCAGCAGCCTTCTTCAACCTGGCTGCGGCGTAGAGCTTTGCTCTTTGGGTTCGCTTGGTTCGGGTG
>Ga0315281_10015366_pt1 | contig 10269 bp, 9 predicted proteins | sample YL17G07_0_MG_FD_204540 | JGI IMG/M metagenome (GOLD analysis project Ga0315281, IMG submission 204540) | Sediment microbial communities from Yellowstone Lake, YNP, Wyoming, USA - YL17G07_0 | ecosystem: Environmental > Aquatic > Freshwater > Lake > Sediment | place: USA: Wyoming | collected...
AAATATCGTCGCGGAAGGTTTTGCCCGGGGCGTCGAACACCACGGCCACCTGTTCCGGGTTGTAGTCCTTGAGCAGGCGACGCAGCATGTTGGTCACGCCGTACACGGCGCCGGTCGGCTCATTGCGTGAGTTGCTCAGGTTCGGCATGGCGTGGAAGGCCCGGTAGAGATAGGATGAGCCATCTACGAGCACCAGGGGTTTTTTGGGGTTCATATGGTTATTTTTGAGCAGGCTTGCTTACTTTAAACTGTGTGGTTGCGCCTTGTGTGTGCTAAATAGGAATTATGGAAGATAAAACACCTGTCACCCGCAAATCCACCGAATCCTTCAACACCTCGTCGAAAATCCTGTCACGCGAGTCGTGGAAGATTTTTCAGATCATGGCGGAGTTCGTGGAAGGCTTCGAGCGCCTTGAGCAGATCCACCCGTCGGTCAGCATCTTCGGCTCGGCGCGCACGCCGGTCGGGCACCCCTACTATGTCATGGCCGAGCAGATCGCGCGCCTGTTGTCGGATGCCGGCTTTTCGGTGGTGAGCGGCGGTGGGCCGGGCATCATGGAGGCGGTGAACAAGGGCGCGCAGGCCGGCAAGGGCCCGAGCGTCGGCCTGAACATCCAGCTGCCGCACGAGCAGAGCGGCAATGCCTATCAGGACATCAGTCTCTCGTTCCGCCACTTTTTCGCGCGCAAGGTGATGTTCGTGAAATACGCTTCCGCGTATGTGGTGTTGCCGGGTGGTTTCGGCACGCTCGACGAGCTTATGGAAATCATGACCCTGATCCAGACCGGCAAAAGCCGGCGCATCCCGGTTATTCTGGTGCACGCACCGTTCTGGCAGGGTCTGCTCGCGTGGTTCCGCGATACGCTGGTGCCGGAAGGCACCATCAGCGCCGCGGACCTTGATCTCATCACCGTGCTGGACGATCCCCAGGATGTCCTGCAGGCCATCTTCCGGTACTATGAGCACCGCGGTTTCGAACCTTCCGTCGAAGAAGAGCAGACCCAGCTTAACCTCTAGGCCACTCACACTATGCGTCACCTGATCTCTGCAGCGCTTCTGGCGCTGACCATGCTCGCAGTCCAGGCGGCGGATAAAGAAAAGCTCGGCACCCTGCCGGAACCGCCGCCAGCGGTAACAAACTACAAATCCCCACCACAGCCGCCAACAGGACAAGATGACGCTGGCGCGCTGCCCGAGCCGGAAGTCGTGATTACCACCAAGGGTGAGGATCGGCACGAGGAATACCGGATTGCCGGTCGCCTCTATATGATCAAGGTCACCCCGAAGAACGGCCGGCCGTACTATCTCATCGACAACGAAGGCAAGGGCGATTTCGCGAAAAGTGATTTCCAGCCCAAACTGAGCCCGCCGATGTGGGTAATCAAGCGTTTCTGAGGACAAAGATCATGGCACGCACCAAAAAGATACCGCTGAAAAATGGCTGGCGGTGGGTGAACCACGGCATGCTGCAGTTCCGCCAGCAGCCGGTGTTGTGGCTGGCGATGGCTTTTGTATATCTCGCAATGGCAATCCTGCTCAGCCAGATTCCCTTCGTCGGCTGGCTGATCCTGGTTTTGTTCACCCCGCTGAGCATGCTCGGCGCGCTAGCGATGGCGCAGACACAAGACAGCACTGGGCTGCCTGCCAATGCCGTGCCAGCGCCACCGGCCGCGCGCGAGTTCCGCCCCTGGCTACTTTACCTGCGCGACCTGCTCACACGCGCCGCGCTCCGCCTGTTTAACGGCTTCAAGGATGAAGAGAAATTATTGCCGATCATGGTAATCAGCGTCCTGCTGCTCGGTGGCGTGATCGGTATCAACATCCTCGCACAGCTGCTTAAGGTTGGTGGCGCAGCACTGCCGGCGATGTTATCGGGCAGCGTTGGCCCGACCGTATGGATCACTGCCTTGATTGGCCTGGTCGTGGTGCTCGGCCTCGAAGCGCTGCTGCTCATGGCCTTTCTCTACACCGTGCCACTCATCCTGTTCCGGCAGGAGCATCCCCTGCCGTCTATTGAACTGAGTTTCTCTGGCGCACTGAACAACCTGGGTGCATTTGCCCTGTTTGCCAGCGTGTTTGCCGTCATCGGCGAGGCCATGCGCATCCTGTTTCTGTTGTTCTCGTTTCCATTTGACTACCTTGTTTCCTTCCTGGTTGGCCTTGCAGTACTGCCGGTATTTATCATCAGCCTCCATGCGAGCTACCAGGATCTGTACGGCCGCGCCAAGTAGTAACACGCCGTAGATGTGGGACATGCTCTATGACCCTGCGGCTCTATCACGGCGAAGCCCTGGCACGCTACGGTTTCGGTGACGGACACCCGTTTGGCCCGGACCGGCTTGGTGCATTCTGGAAGGAATGTGTGGCGCGCGGCCTGGATCGGCGCGCGCAAATCGCCACACCGGTGCAAGCCAGCGATGCCGAGCTGCTGCGCTTTCACACCCATGAATATATCAAACGCGTAAAATTTCAGTCGCGCACTGGAATCGGCTACCTGGATGGTGGCGACACACCGACATTCCCCGGCGTGTACGAAGCGGCGGCCACGGTGGTCGGCACAACGCTTGATGCCGTGGCACATTCTGTATCGGGCGCGGCGCCGCGCGCCTTTGTGCCGATTGCCGGACTGCATCACGCGCGTCGCGACATGGCGGCCGGCTTCTGCGTGTTCAATGACATCGGTTGCGCGATCGAGACCCTGCGCGCGGTACATGGAATACGCCGTATCGCCTACGTGGACATCGACGCGCACCATGGCGATGGCGTGTACTATGCCTTTGCCGGTGACCCGGAGCTGATTTTTGCCGATCTGCACGAAGACGGACATTTCCTTTATCCCGGCACTGGCGCGGCAATCGGCACCAAGCTCAATATCCCCATGCCGCCGGGTGCGGATGACACAGCCTTTCTGAATGTCTGGCCGCGTGTCGAGGAATTCGTGCGCGCCGGCCGACCCGAAATCATCCTGCTGCAGGCCGGGGCCGACAGCATCAACGGCGATCCCATTACCCATCTGCGTTACACGCCGGCTGCACATGTGCATGCCGCGCGGCGCCTGCGCACTCTGGCTGATGAACGATGTGGTGGCCGGATTATCGCCATGGGTGGCGGTGGCTATAATCGCGCCAACATCGCCGCGGCGTGGTGTGCCGTGGTCGAGGCGTTGCTGGACTGAATGCAGGTTCCCGGTGGGCCCACTGCTTTGACATTACACAAGGGCTTGGCCAGAATCGGTGTCATCGTTGCACACCGACATTTTCTCCCGGCCGCGCTGCACGCTAACGCCGGGCTCAAAAAAATATTCCATGAAAGCACTGCTCGCCCTGTCCCGCACCATCGACTCCCTGAATGAACGTGTCGGCCGCACCGTGCTGTGGCTGGTGCTCGCCACCACACTGGTGTCAGCGGCCAATGCCGGGATGCGTTACAGTTTCGGCATGGCGTCCAACGCCTGGCTGGAACTGCAGTGGTATTTATTCGCGGCAATTTTTCTGCTTGCTGCCGGCTACACGCTCAAGCACAACGGTCATGTGCGCATCGATATTCTTTACGGCCGGCTGTCGGAACGCGGACGTGCCTGGATCGATCTCGTTGGCACACTTGTTTTCCTGCTGCCGCTCTGTCTGCTGCTGGTGTGGTTTTCCTGGCCCGGCTTTACCGATGCCTGGCAACACAGCGAAATGTCGCCGGACGCCGGCGGTCTGTTGCGTTGGCCGGTACGACTCCTGATTCCGCTCGGTTTTGCGTTACTGGCCCTGCAAGGCATTTCCGAAATTATTAAACGCATCGCATTTCTGCGCGGGCTCATCACGCTCACGCAAGAACAGCCGGTGGAAAAGATATGAGCATCCATCTTACAAATCCCTCTCCCCTCCGGGGAGAGGGGGTTTCTGAGATGGGAACTCGTCACGAACACGTCGCGTCTGGAGGCCACCACTGACCTTCGAGCTCATGGCGCCGCTCATGTTCGTGACGCTGATTGTGATCCTTCTGCTCGGTTACCCGGTAGCGTTCGCGCTGGCCGCCAACGGACTGCTGTTTGCGATCATCGGAATCCAGGCGGGGTTCTTCGATTTCGTTCTGTTGCAGGCGCTGCCGGAGCGGGTGTACGGCATCCTGTCAAACTCGACGCTGCTCGCCATTCCGTTCTTCACCTTCATGGGCCTGGTACTGGAACGCAGCGGCATGGCCGAGGCCTTGCTCGATACCATCGGCCAACTGTTCGGCACAAGGCGAGGCGGCCTCGCCTATGCGGTGATCTTTGTCGGCGCGCTACTCGCCGCCACCACCGGCGTGGTCGCCGCTTCGGTCATCGCCATGGGGCTGATCTCGTTACCGGTGATGCTGCGCTACGGCTATGCACCACGCTTGGCGACTGGCGTGATCGCTGCCTCCGGCACGCTCGCGCAAATCATTCCGCCGTCACTAGTGTTGATTGTGCTGGCCGATCAGCTCGGTGTATCGGTTGGTGACATGTACCGGGGCGCGTTACTGCCCGGCCTGATACTTACCGGGCTGTATGTTCTCTACGTGTTCGGTATCACAATCGTACAGCCGTCTGCGGCACCGGCGCTGCCGCCGGAGGCACGCACCCTGCGCGGCCTGGCGCTCGCGCGTCTGGCCGTGGTTTCCATGCTGCCGCCCCTGGCGCTCATCTTTCTGGTGCTCGGAACAATTTTCCTCGGCATCGCCACGCCCACCGAAGGCGGCGCCCTCGGCGCGGTTGGCGCGCTGCTGCTCGCCGCCCTGCACCGGCGCCTCAATCTCACCCTGCTCAAGCAGGCGATGGATTCGACCATGAAGCTCACCAGCTTCGTGGTGTTTATTCTCATCGGCTCGACAGTGTTCAGCCTGGTGTTTCGCGGGGTGAATGGTGATCTGTGGGTGGAGCAATTGCTTACGCAGCTGCCCGGTGGCGCGCTCGGCTTTCTCGTGGTCGTGAACCTGCTGGTGTTCACGCTCGCGTTTTTTCTCGACTTCTTCGAGATCGCATTTATTCTGGTGCCACTGCTGGCCCCGGTCGCCATGAAACTCGGCATCGACCTGGTATGGTTCGGTGTGCTGCTGGGCGTAAACATGCAAACTTCGTTCATGCACCCGCCGTTCGGTTTCGCACTGTTTTATCTGCGCAGCGTGGCACCGAAGGAAGTGAAGACCAGCGACATCTACTGGGGCGCGGTGCCGTTCGTGCTGATTCAGGTCGTGATGATCGTGCTGGTGCTCGGCTTTCCGCAGCTGGTCAGCAGCACGCCAGCAACAACCAGTAATGAGGTCATGGAGATTCAGCTGCCGTCTGATCCAGGCAGATTCTTGCCGCCAGAATGAAAGTGAAATTAAACGTAGGGCGGGTTAGGCGCGAAGCGCCGTAATCCGCCGCATGCTTCGCATCATACAGACAACAATCATCCATTCGGCGGAATACGCTTCGCTATTCCGCCCTACGCGTTTGCTGCCCCACACGCGGGCGAACAGGTGCTTGTAACTGTCTTGCAGTTACGCACAATACAAACAGGATTTTCTGCACCCGTTACTTGCCGCGTTTCGCCTTCTTTGCCGCCTCATTGCCGACCCCAGTCACAATTCCATTTTTTATGACGACTGGCGTCGCCTGTGATTCCCGAATGGCGGTGAAGGCAGGTTTACGAATAAGGTAATAGAGGATCTCGTAATTATCGTCTTTCAGAGTAAAAACATCGCTCTTGTATGGATTTGACACAGGCGTGTTTTTTAACATGGACTCCTTGGTCCCCATGATCCCGACAACCTCATTCCTGGTCAGACCCGGCGATATTTTCTGGATGTTGTCCTGATTTTCCGCTAACCATGTTTCATACACGGAAGAGCCTGACAGAAATAAAATACCGCATACAGAAATAAAGAGAAATAATGATTTATTTGCCACAGTCCAGCCTCCTGATTATTTTTGTTGCGCGTCGCAGAATTTCAGACTTGGAGAGAGCAGGAAAATTCCAGCCGCACACATATCTTACTTGCCCGAATAAATAAAATTGTCATAGGACGACTCCGCCACCTTGAACCACTGGATGCTGAGGTCGCGGAATTTCTTCCACTCGATGTAGATTTTCTTGAAGGCCGGATTCCTGGCCGCCTCCTCTTCATACAGCTCGAATGCCGCCTTACGTGCCGCGACCAGCATGTCATGCGGGAACGGATGCAGCTTGACACCCTCACGCACCAGGCGCATGAGCGCCGGTGGGTTTTTGGCATCGTACTCGCTCAGCATCTGCATGTTGGCTTCGACTGCTGCTACTTCGAAAGCAGCCTGGTAAGCGGTCGGCAATTCCGCCCACTTCTTCATGTTTACGTAAAAAGACAGTTGCGGACCGCCTTCCCACCAGCCGGGGTAATAATAATGTTTGGCGACCTTGTGGAAGCCGAGCTTTTCGTCGTCGTACGGGCCGACCCATTCGGTGGCATCAAGCGCGCCACGTTCGAGCGCCGGATAGATATCGCCGCCGGCGAGTGTCTGCGGTACGGCGCCGAGGCGCGCCATGATCTGGCCACCGATGCCGGGGATGCGCATCTTCAGGCCCTTCAGGTCGGCGAGCGTCTTGATCTCCTTGCGGAACCAGCCACCCATCTGCGCACCGGTGTTGCCGCCCGGAAAATTGAGAATGTTGTGGTCCTTGAACAGTTCGCGCGTGAGCTTCAGGCCACCGCCGGAGTACATCCAGGAATTCTGCATACGCGCCGTGAGGCCGAAAGGCATGGCGGTGTCAAAGGCAAAGGCCATGTTCTTGCCAACGTAGTAATAGCTGGCCGAGTGACCACACTCAACTGTTCCGTTCTGTACCGCATCCAGTACCTGCAGGCCTGGCACAATTTCACCGCCGGCAAAAACCCGGATCTGGAATTTTCCCTGAGTAATTTGTTCGAGCCGCCTGGCGAGCACTTCGCTGGCACCGTAGATGGTATCGAGGCTCTTTGGGAAACTGGATGCCATGCGCCAGCGGATGGCGGGCAGGTCGGCCGCGCGCGCCGAGGTAAAAGCACTGGCCAGCAAGCCGGCGCCAGCGCCCTTTATCAAGTCGCGTCGCTTCATGGTAATTCTCCGAGTGGCATATCAACGTATCGGCATTGTGCCGAATGCAGCGGGTTACGCCAACCTGAACGATGGGACAGAGGGGTCTTTGGTGCTGAGACGCCAGAGCGTTTATTACCGCTCCGGTTTTGCGTGGCGGTTAACGTGCCGTAGCGAGGGCAGTGCGTCGTTCAGCCGAACCGCGGCTACTGCCCTTGGCGGCCGCGCGTCGTTCAGCCACCACGCGATTGCGGCCATTGGCCTTGGCCGCGGTCAGCGCCTTGTCGACGCGCGCGAGGAAGCGCTCCAGGTCTTCGCCCTTGTGAAAATTGCTGGCGCCGATGCTGACGGTAACCGGAATTTTCTTGCCATTGAATTCGCAATCAACGCTCTCCACACCGTCACGGATACGCTCCGCAATATTGGTAGCGTTCTTGAGCGTGGTATTGGGCAGGATTACCAGAAACTCTTCTTCACCGTAACGCCCGGCATGGTCGGGCATACGCAGGGTGTCGGTAAACACTGCCGCTACACACTGCAATGCCTTGTCGCCGGCCTTGCGCCCCATTTCGCGATTGATGCTGGTCAGCAGGTCGAGATCCACCAGCGCCACCGACAACGGGTGGTTGTAGCGATTGGCATAGGACATGGCTTCAAGCAGACTGGACGTAACCCCGCGCCGATTGGGAATGCGCGTCAGCGCGTCCATGGTGCTGGACGTGGTGGCACGTGCCTTGGCGTTGAGGTTCGCCTCATAGTCGCGCGCCAACGGCGTGATAATCAGGGCATGCACGAGCACCGCTGTCAATATCGCCGTGACGATCGCTGTCGACCAAACCCCGGTACCAGCGGCACCTGCGATGAACGCACCCGCGAACGCCAGCAACAGCAACAGCACAAAGCTGCGCCCCGCCGACAAGCCACCCTGCGTGTCCTTGAGCCAACCCGCCAATCCCTTTCTGGCCGACCCGTTACCACCAACCTGCTCCTGTTTCACGTCTTCCTCCGTTTATGGAACGTACGCCTGCATAAAATTGACATTTGAATTCATTCAGCTGCCTGCCGTGTTCCCACTATAGTTTATGGGAAGGCGAAAATAGCAGAGCAGCGTTAAATCATTCTTGCGTTATGTGCGATTACAGCGACTGCAAATTGGCGTAGGCCAGCACCAGCCACTTGGCGCCAGCGCCGTTGAAATTCACCTGTACCCGCGCATGCTCACCCTGTCCTTCAATACCCAACACGACGCCCTCGCCGAACTTGGCGTGGCGCACGCGCGTTCCCAGACGCATGTTCACTCCGTTGCCGGACGCGCCAGTATGCGGGGAAACCGGCTCCGATGCATCTGCCCCGCGCCAGGCCGGACGCGTGACCACCGCCTGGGCGCGTACTTCATCGAGCAGCTCCGGGGGGATTTCCCCCAAGAAGCGCGATGGGCTGGTGTAGTGCTCAGATCCATAGATACGACGTACTTCTGCATGAGTAAGCACTAACTCTTTCCTGGCCCGGGTCATCCCGACGTAACACAGGCGGCGTTCTTCCTCGAGCCGCCCCGGCTCCTCAATCGAGCGCTGGTGCGGGAACAGGCCCTCTTCCAGGCCTGTCAGGAACACCAGCGGGAACTCCAGCCCCTTGGCGGAGTGCAGGGACATCAGCTGCACACAGTCTTCCCAGGCCTCGGCCTCGGCATCACCCGCCTCGAGTGCGGCATGCGCCAGGAACGAAGACAGCGGGTCGAGACCCTCGGCCGGGTCATGCTCGTAGTTACGCACGGCGTTCACCAGCTCTTCCAGATTCTCGACCCGTGCCTCGCTTTTTTCGCTCTTGTCGTTGCGGTGGAATTCGAGCAGGCCGCTGCCGTGCAGTACCTGTTCGGCCTGCTCGCCGAGAGTGAGGCCGGCGGTGTCAGTGGCCAGGCGTTCGATGAGGTCGAGAAAGCCTTTCAGGGCATTGGCGGCGCGCGCTGCCAGCGTCTGCTCGGCGAGCAGCGAGTGCGCCGCTTCCCACAGTGACAGACTCTTGGCCCGCGCATGCAGGCGCAACGTGTCGAGCGTGCGATCGCCGAGCCCGCGCGTCGGCACATTGCACACGCGCTCGAACGACGGGTCATCGTGACGGCTCGCCACCAGCCTCAGGTAAGCGAGCGCATCTTTAATTTCGGCGCGCTCGAAAAAGCGCAGGCCGCCGTACACGCGGTAGGGAACACCGGCCTGCACCAGCAGTTCTTCGAACACGCGCGATTGGGCGTTGGAGCGATAAAGTATCGCGACCTCGGCGCGTTTGTGGCCGAGCGTCTCCCATGCCTGGATGCGGTCGAGCACGAAACGCGCCTCATCGATTTCGTTGAAGGCGGTGTACAGCATGATGCGCTTGCCGTCTTCGTCGTCGGTCCACAGCTCCTTGCCGAGTCGGCCCTCGTTGTGCGCAATCACCGCATTCGCGGCCTTCAAGATATTTCCGGTCGAACGATAGTTCTGTTCGAGGCGTATGACCTTGGTGCCGGCGTGATCCTTTTCGAACTTGAGAATGTTGTCCACCAGCGCGCCGCGCCAGCCATAGATCGACTGGTCATCGTCGCCGACCACGAACAGATTATTGTGCCCGCCCGCGAACAGTTTCAGCCAGTTGTACTGAATGGCATTGGTATCCTGAAACTCGTCCACCAGCACCTGGCGGAAACGGCTCTGGTAATGTTCGCGCAGCGTGGCGTTGTCGCGCAACAACTCGAAGGCGCGCAACAACAGCTCGGCAAAATCCACCAGGCCGGCACGTTTGCAGCTGTCCTCGTATTCGCGGTAGATGCGGATCCACTGGCGGGTCTGCGGATCCTGACCTTCGCCCAGCTGCGCCGGGCGGCGGCCGGCGTCCTTGTGGCCATTGATGAACCACTGCGCCTGGCGCGGTGGCCAATAGGCCTCGTCCAGTTCCAGCGCCTTGAGCAGGCGCTTCACCACACGATACTGGTCCTCGCTGTCCAGAATCTGGAAGTTCTGCGGCAGCCCGGCCTCTTTCCAGTGGGCGCGCAGCAGGCGGTGCGAAAGTCCGTGAAAGGTGCCGACCCACATGCCGCCGACGCCGAAACCAAGCATGGTCTCGATGCGCCCGCGCATCTCGGCCGCCGCCTTGTTGGTGAAGGTCACGGCCAGGATGGCGTGCGGCGAGATGTTCAACACCTCCACCAGCCAAGCGACACGGTGGGTGAGCACGCGTGTCTTGCCGGAACCGGC
>Ga0315281_10015367_pt1 | contig 10269 bp, 8 predicted proteins | sample YL17G07_0_MG_FD_204540 | JGI IMG/M metagenome (GOLD analysis project Ga0315281, IMG submission 204540) | Sediment microbial communities from Yellowstone Lake, YNP, Wyoming, USA - YL17G07_0 | ecosystem: Environmental > Aquatic > Freshwater > Lake > Sediment | place: USA: Wyoming | collected...
ACGTCGCCCATGCCAAGGTGCAGATCGAGCTGGGTAACGTCGAGCTGGCGACCACGGAGCTCAACTTCGTGGTCGAGATGGACCCGAAAAATCTGGAGGCGCTGATCCTGCTCGGCAAGGTCTCGCTGATGCCGACCAAGCAGCCCGACGGGACGATCGGCGTGTCGAAAGCGAGCCTGGAGAGAGCCGAGCTCAACCTGCAGGCGGCGGCTATCCTCGCGCCACAGAACGAGGAAGTGAAGCTGGAGCTTGCAAAACTCAAGAGAACGGGAGAAAAGAGATGAACTTCGCCTACAAACGGAGCTACATCGGGCCGATCGAGGCCGTGCTGCTCGACTGGGCGGGCACCACCATGGACTTCGGCTGCATGGCGCCGGCGGTGGTGTTCATGGAGGTCTTCAAGCGCAAGAAGGTGCCCATCAGCATCGATGAGGCACGCGCACCCATGGGCGCGCACAAGCGCGTGCACATCCAGCGCATCAGCGAACTCGACACGGTGCGGCAGCGCTGGCAGGAAGCCCACGGACGGCCGCCGAACGACGGCGACGTAAGCGCCATGTTTGCCGAGTTCGTGCCGCTGCAGCTTGAGTGCCTGTCCAAATATTCGGCCCTCATCCCGGGGACCCTGGAGGCGATCGCGGCGTTGCGCGCGCGCGGCATCAAGATAGGCTCGACCACCGGCTATCTAACCGAAATGATGCAGATCAACCAGGCGGACGCGAAGCGCCAGGGCTACGAGCCCGACGCCACGGTGTGCGCCTCCGATGTGCCCGCCGGCCGTCCTTTTCCCCACATGTGCCTGCAGAACGTCATCAAGCTGGGCGTGAGCACGGTGCAGGCCTGCGTGAAGATCGACGATACGGTACCCGGTGTCGAAGAGGGCCTGAATGCCGGCATGTGGACCATCGGCCTGGCGGTCAGCGGCAACGAGGTGGGGTTGACGCTCGATGACTGGAAGGCGCTCCCGGCGGCCGCGCAGAAGGTGAAACGCGCGCGCGCTTACGCGCGCATGCAGCAATGCGGCGCGCACTACACGGTCGATAGCATCGCCGACATCATGCCCTGCATCGACGACATCCAGGCGCGCATCCGGCGCGGGGAGTCGGCCTGAGGCGCCGGATGAGGGCCTGATGCAGACGCTGCTGAGCATCCTCTCGGGTGTTGCGCTCCTCGTCTGGGGAACGCACATCGTGCGTTCGGGCGTGTTGCGCGTATTTGGCGGCAACCTGCGCACGGTGCTGGCCGGGAGCGTCTCCAGCCGCTACCACGCGTTCCTCGCCGGCCTCGGCGTCACCGCGCTCGTGCAGTCCTCCAGCGCCACGGCGCTCATCGCCAGCTCGTTCGTCGCCAAGGGACTGATGGGGCTCGCGCCCGCGCTCGCCATCATGCTCGGCGCGGACGTCGGCACCAGCCTCGTCGTGCAGTTGTTCTCGTTCGACCTGTCATGGCTCGCGCCGCTGGCGATCGCCGGCGGCGTGATCCTGCACCTGTCGAGGAAGGCCACGCGCGCCGGGCAGATCGGCCGCATCGCCATCGGCGTCGGCCTGATCATCGTCGCGTTGCAGACCATCCTCGCGGCCGCGAAACCCTTCACGCAGGCAGCCGGCGTGCGCGTAATCTTCGGCTCGCTCACCGGCGACGGCATGCTCGACATGCTGATCGGCGCCGTGTTTGCCGTGATGGCGTGGTCGAGCCTTGCGGTGGTGCTGCTTACCGCGGCGTTCGTCGCCAGCGGCCTCATCGGCATCAAGGTGGCGCTGTTCCTCGTGCTTGGCGCCAACCTGGGCAGCGGTATTCTCGGCATGGTGGCCACGGCGGGCTCGAATGCGGCGGGCCGGCGCGTCGCGCTGGGCAATCTCATGTTCCGGGTGGTCGGCTGCGCGCTGATGGTGCCGCTGATGGGGATCGTCGAAGGGCTGCTCGTCCAATTCGATCCCGACCCGCAGCGCCTGGTGGTCAATTTCCACACCGCGTTCAACGTGCTGCTCGCGGCAACGCTGATCTTCGTCACCGAGCCGGCGGCGCGCTTGTTGATGCGGCTGGTGCCGGACGACCCGCGCAAGGCGGGCGGGGCGTGGCTGAAGAATCTCGATCCGGACGCGCTCGACACGCCGGCGCTCGCGCTCACCAACGCCTCGCGCGAGGCGCTGCGCATCGGCGACGTGGTCGAGCACATGTTGGGCGGCCTGGTGCGCGTGATCCGCGACAACGACGGCAAGCTCGCGCGCGAGATCAAGCGCATGGACGACGAGGTGGATGCCCTCTACACCGCGATCAAGTTCTACCTCACGCAGATCAGCCGCGAGGCGCTGGATGAGCGCGAGAGCCAGCGCTGGGCCGAGATCATGTCGTTCACCATCAACCTCGAACACGTCGGCGACATCATCGAGCACATCGTCGATGACCTGGAGGAAAAGAAGATCTCCAAGGGGCGCTCTTTCTCCGAGGCCGGCATGAAAGAGGTCGAGGAGCTGCACGGACGCTTGATGACGACGCTGCGCCTCGCCCTCAACGTGTTCCTCGGCGGCGACCTGAAGACCGCGCAGATGCTGCTCGCGCAGAAGGTGGAGTTCCGCGACCTCGAGCGCAGCTACCGGGCGTCGCACCTCGAGCGGCTTGCGGGGCAGACCGCGCTGTCGATCGAGACCAGTTCGCTGCACCTGGACATCATCAACGATTTCAAACGCATCAACTCCCACTTCTGCGCGCTCGCCTACCCGATCCTCGAGCAGGCCGGCGCCCTCGCGCCGTCGCGCCTGAGGGAGGAATTCCGCAACGGCGCCGCCCCCGCCGAGGTAGATTCCGAGGACGCGAAGCGAGGCTGAACGGATGCCCGAGATGAGCCTGGGCGTGACGCTGGCCGTCCTTGGCGCTGCGCTGCTGCATGCAGCCTGGAACGCGATGCTGAAGGGCGGCCGCGACACCATGCTCGACATGGCGATCGTGGTGGCGTGCAGCGGGCTCGTGGTGCTGCCCCTGTTGCCGTTCCTGCCGCTGCCCGCGCCGGCGAGCTGGCCATACATCGGCGCCTCGCTTTTGATCCATATCGGTTACTACAGCGCGCTGGTCGGCACCTATCGCGCGGGCGACCTTTCGCATGGTTATCCGTTGATGCGCGGCGTGGCGCCGCTGCTGGTCGCCGGCTTCGGCGCGGTGGTGCTGGGCGAGCTGCCCGGCGGCTGGATGTGGCTCGGCATCCTGCTTATCTCCGGAGGCGTGATCGGCATTGCCTTCGTCGGCGGCGCATCGTTCCTGCACAACCGGCGCGCGACCGCATGGGCGCTCACCAACGCTGCGCTGATCGCGGCGTATACGCTGGTGGACGGCACCGGCGTGCGGCTGGCCGGCTCCACCGCGAGCTACGCGGCGTGGATGTTTTTCTTCGACGGCTTTCCGTACGTACTGATCGTCGCCTGGCTGCGCCGCGCCGAATTCCTGCGCTACGCGCGCCGCCACTGGCAGCGCGGGCTGGCGGGTGGTGCGTTGTCGGTCGCGGCCTATGCGATCGCGCTGTGGGCCATGACGCGCGCGCCGATCGCCGCGGTGGCGGCGCTGCGCGAGACCTCGGTGATATTCGCCGCGATGCTGGGCAGCTGGCTGCTCAAGGAACCATTCGGCCGCGCTCGCCTCGTCGGTGCGGCGGCGGTGCTCGCAGGCGTCATTGCCTTGAGGTCATGAAATCAATTCAGAAAAGTGCGGAAATAATCATTGTCGGCGGCGGCATCGCCGGGGTGAGCGTCGCCTATCACCTGGCGAAACTGGGTCGCAAGGATGTTCTTCTGCTGGAGCAGGGAACGCTCACCTGCGGCACGACCTGGCACGCGGCCGGACTGGTGGGCCAGATGCGGCCCAACCGCTCGATGACGCGCATGAGCCAGTACGGCATCGGCCTGTATGCCTCGCTCGAAGCCGAGACCGGGCTCGCGACCGGATGGAAGCAGTCCGGCAGCGTGAACGTGGCGCGCACCCCGGAGCGCTGGATCGTGTACCAGCGCCAGGCGGCGATGGCGCGCAGCTTCGGCATTGAAGTGCACCTGATCACGCCGCGCGAGGCGCAGGAGAAATGGCCGCTGCTGCGCACCGACGACCTGCAGGGCGCGCTCTGGTTTCCGCAGGACGGCAAGGCAAACCCCACCGACCTCACGCAATCGCTCGCCAAGGGTGCGCGCGATCTAGGCGTGAAAATCGTTCAGGGTGTGAAAGTGACCGGGGCCAAGCTTGTGAATGGCGCTGTTGCGGGCGTCATGACTTCCAGCGGTGAAATGAAATGCGAAATTCTTGTGAACTGCACAGGGCAGTGGGCGCGAGCCTTTGGCGCGATGGCGGGCGTGAACGTGCCGCTGCATTCCGCGGAGCACTTCTACATCGTCACGGAGCGAATCGCCGGCGTGCATCCGATGCTGCCGGTGATGCGCGATCCGGACGGGTTCATCTATTTCAAGGAGGAAGTCGGCGGCCTGGTGATGGGCGGCTTCGAGCCCAGGGCGAAACCCTGGGGCATGGAGGGCATCCCGGAGAAATTCGAGTTCCAGCTGCTGCCCGAGGACTGGGACCAGTTCGAGCCCCTGATGAAGAACGCGATCCACCGGGTGCCCGCGCTCGAGAAGGTCGGCGTGAAAACGCTCCTCAACGGCCCGGAGAGTTTTACCCCGGACGGCAACTTCATCCTCGGCGAGGCGCCCGAGGTGCGCAACTACTTCGTTGCCGCGGGATTTAATTCCGCGGGCATCGCCAACGGCGGCGGCGCCGGCAAGCTGCTCGCCGAATGGATCGTCGGCGGCGAGGCGCCGATGGACCTGTTCGATGTGGACATCCGGCGCTTCGGCCCCTACGCCGCGGGCACCGATTGGCTCAGGGAACGCACGGTCGAGACCCTTGGCCTGCATTACGCCATGCGCTGGCCGCGTCAGGAACTTGAATCGGGCCGTCCGCTGCGCGTCTCGTCGCTCTACGAGCGCCTGAAGGCGAAGGGCGCGCAATTCGGCTCCAAGATGGGCTGGGAAAGGGCCAACTGGTTCGGTCCGCCCGCGGAATACACCCTGGGCCGGCCGAACTGGCTTGCCTCGGTCATCGAAGAGCAGCAAGCCGTGCGGCATGCGGCCGGCATCTTCGACCAGACGTCGTTCGGAAAACTTCACGTCAGCGGCCGCGACGCACATGCGCTGCTGGAGCGGGTATGCGCGAACCGGATCGGCGAACTGACCTACAGCCCGATGCTCAACCGAAAGGGCGGCTATGAAAGCGATGTCACCGTGCAGCGCCTCGGGGCAGGCGAGTTCCTCGTCATCACCGGATCCGCGCAGCCAGTGCGCGACCTGGCCTGGCTGCGCCGCCACGTCGCGGACGGTGAGGATGTGCATATCGAGGACGTCACCGACCGCTGGTCAGTGATCTCGCTGCTCGGGCCGAACGCCGAATCTGTTCTTGCAAAGATTTCCCTAAACGAGAAAACTCGCGCGATACCCGCCTCCTATGTTGGCGGCCCGGGCTGGGAAATCTATGTGCCGATCGAAAACGCTGCCGCGCTCTATGACCAGATCACAAGGGATGGCGATGTCAGGGACTGCGGCTATTACGCGCTCGATGCGCTGCGCATCGAAGCCGGCCGGCGCGCCTTCGGCGCCGAACTGTCGCCTGATTGCACGCCGTTCGAGGCGGGCCTCGGATTCGCCGTGAAACCGGACAAGCCGGCCGAGTTCATCGGCCGCGAAGCGCTGCGCCGCGCGTCCCGGGCCGAACTCGTTAAACGGCTGCTGATCTTCAGCTTCCCGGCAACGGAGCTCTTCGCCTGGGGCGGCGAGCCAATCTTGCGGGACGGGGCGCCGGTGGGCGAACTCACCTCGGTCGGCTATAGCGCCGCGCTGGGACAGATGGTCGGCATGGGCTTTGTCCATGGCGCAAACCCGGAGAGCGTGCAACAGGTGCTCGGCAGCCGCTATGAGATCGAAGTCTCCGGCGCCAAGGTTGCTGCGCGTGCGAGCATGAAGGCGCCATGGCCAAAGTAGTCCGCACCGATCGCGAGCTGGAAATGCAGGGCGTGGATGCGGCGTTGCGCGCGGCCGGGCACGAACTTGTACTGCTGCCCGACGGCGCCAGCGAAGACGAATTCGTGCGCGCACTGCGCGATGCCGAGCTTCTTCTCATGTGTTACACGCCGGTCACGGCGCGCGCCATCGGCTCGGCGCCGCGGCTGAAGGGTATCGTCAAGTACGGCGTGGGCATCGACGCCATCGACATCGAGGCGGCGAAGGCGCGCGGCATCGCCGTGGTCAATATTCCCGAGTATGCCGAGGAAACGGTGGCCGAAGGTGCATTTGCACTGATGATGGCGTTGGCGAAAAAGCTCAAACCAATTCAGCGCGCAATCGACGACAAGGGCTGGGTCTGGCCGCAGGCCCAGTGGCTGGGACTTGATCTCGCCGGCAAGACGCTCGGTCTGGTCGGCGTGGGCAAAATCGGCTCGAGCATGGCGCGCATGGCGCAGGGCTTCAGGATGCGGGTAGTGGGTTTCAGTCCCAATTCTCTTTTTCCTCCCGGAGTCGAAAAGCGAAATCACCTGCAAGAGCTGCTTGCCGAGTGCGACTTCGTTTCGATTCACTGCGTGTTGAATGCGGAAACCCGCGGTCTCATCGGCGAGCGCGAACTCGCGGCAATGCGGCCTTCGGCGTTTCTCGTCAACACGGCTCGCGGCGCGATCGTGGACGAGGCGGCGCTGCTGCGCGCGCTGCAGGAACGGCGCCTCGCGGGCGCCGCGCTCGATGTCTATTCGCGGGAGCCGCTCGCGAAAACGGGGCACCCCTTGAGCGCGCTCTACGCCATGGACAACGTGATCCTGTCGCCGCACCTCACCTTCTACACGCACGAGGCGATGGCGCGCCTCGAGGCCGAGACGCTCGAGCGCTGCATGGAAGTGCTGCAGGGCCGGCCGGTGACGATTAAGTCATACGATCCCCGCCTGCGTGCGCAGCGAAAAGGCGTGCGCTTCCTTGATTGAAGGGCTGGTGCGAGCGTTGCACGCCGCGCGCGAATTCCGGCCGCAGGACTATCTTTCGCTGCGATCGAGCGTGAGCGCGATCGGATGGATTCGCCGCGACCTGGCAGTCCTGTTGCGTTCCTGGCCGAAAATTTTTGAGATCTCTGAAGAAAACATCCGCCTGCGGCCCGTGACTGAGGCCGAATTGAGCGCGGCGCTGGCGGAGGTGGCGCAGGCGCTGGCGCGAGATGGCGCGATCCGCGGCTGGCGCGGCGAGACCTATGCCGTGCGCGACGAGGCGGGCGGCGAGGCGCTGTTTCACATCGAGCGCGCGGCGATGCGCTTTTTCGGGTTGACCTCTTCGGCGGCTCATCTCAATGGTTGCGTTTTTCGAAATGAAAATCCAATCATTTGGATCGCGCGGCGTGCAGCGACGAAGTCGATCGACCCCGGGATGCTCGACAACCTGGTCGCGGGCGGCGTCGCCTCCGGACAGGACGCATGGCAGGCGTTGCTGCGCGAGTGCGGCGAGGAAGCGGGCATCCCGGTTGCGCTGGCGGAAAAAGCGCGCCCCGCGGGCGTGCTCCGGGTCTGCCGGGCAGTGCCCGAGGGGCTGCACAGCGAGATTCTCCACATTCACGACCTCGCGCTTCCGGCGGATTTCGCGCCGCGCAACACGGATGGAGAGGTGAGCGAGTTCCTGTCGCTCGATCCGGAGACGCTGCTCGAGCGCATCGCGCGCGGCGAATTGACCGTCGAGGCAGGGCTCGTAGCCGCGGATTTCGTACTGCGCCACGGCCTGATTCCGGATGAAGAAGGAAAAATAGGCGCGGCTGTTGAAGCATGCCGCGGACTTACACTGCCTTGAGGTGCCAGGCCTTGGGGCGCGTGAACGCCTGGATGCCGTAGCTGGAAAGCGTCACGCCGACGCCGGAGTGCCCGACACCCGACCAGGGCAGGCGCGGACTGACGCGGTCGCAGCAGTTCCAGTAGACCGAGCCCGAACGGATCTGCGCGAGGATGCGCCGGGCGCGCGCTTCGTCCGGCGTGTAGACGCCCGCGGTCAGCCCGTACTCGGTGTCGTTCACGAGGCGCACGGCCTCGGCATCATCCGCGACCTTCTGGATGCCGATGATCGGGCCGAAGCTCTCCTCGCGCATCAGCTCCATCCGGTGGTCCACGTTCGAGAGCACGGTCGCCTCGAACCAGTTGCCGGACCGCGCAATGCGCTTGCCGCCAACGAGCAGCTTCGCGCCCTTGGCGACGGCGTCCGCGACCTGGCCCTCGAGGACTGAGAGCTGCGGCGCGCGCGCGAGCGGCCCGAGGTAGGTCGCATCGTCCGTCGGATCGCCGCGCTTGTATCCCCTAACGGTCGCGACGAAGGCCGCCACGAAGCGCTCGTAACCGCGCTCGTGCACGTAGATCCGCTCCACCGAGCAGCAGCTTTGCCCCGCGTTGTACATCGCGCCGTCGGCGAGCGATTCGGCGGCCGTTATTACATCCGCATCCTCGCAGACATAGGTGGGGTCCTTGCCGCCCAGCTCGAGCTGCAGCTTCACCATGCGCGGCGCGCAGGCCGCGGCGATGCGCGCGCCGGTGGCATACGACCCGGTGAAGAAAACGCCGTCGACGGGCTGCTCGACGAGCAGGGCGCCGGTGGATCCGGAACCAATCAGGACGGAAAAAACATCCTGCGGAACCCCGGCGGCGTGCAGCATCTCGCCGATCGCGAGGCCGGTGAGCGAGGCGATTTCCGAGGGCTTGTAGAGCACGGCGTTGCCCGCGAGGAGCGCCGGCACGAACACGTTCGAGCCGACGAAATAGGGGTAGTTCCAGGCCGAGATGTTGGCGACTACGCCGAGCGGTTCGCGCGTGATCTGCTCCCGCATCTGCGCGTCGGCAAGCACCGTTTCTGGATCGAGTGCTCTTTTTGTGTTTTGAAGAAAGAAATCAATCCGGCCGGGGAGCGCGGTCAGTTCGTTGCGCGACTGGGCGATGGGCTTGCCCGTTTCGGACGTCAGCGTGCGCGCAAGCTCGTTTTTTCTTGCTTCCGTCAATTTCTTGAACTTTTCAATTACGCGCAGGCGATCGCCGAGCGGAACTTCAGCCCAGGCCGGCTGCGCGGCGCGCGCGCGCGCATATTTCGCCGCGACTGTTTGCGCGTCGTCCTCCGCGAGTTCGCGGATCAAAGAGCCGTCAGCGGGATTGAGAATTTTCACGCGAGGCCTGGAGGAATTCGTCGAGCAAAGGCGCGCTATCCAGCACGCCGTCGTCGCGGCCGTGCAGGAATTCCGGGTGCCACTGCACGCCGACGAGGTACTCCGGCCCCTCGTATCGGATCGCCTCGATTACGCCGTCCTCGGCCGAGTGCGCCTCGACCGCGAGCCCCTTGCCCAGGCGATTCACCGCCTGATGGTGCAGCGTATTCACCTTGGCGCGGGTTATGCCGGGGTAAAGCCCGGCCAAACGCGATTCGCCGAGAATCTCGATATGGTGGTAGTTCTCGTCATAGATCGCGGGGTCCTGGTGCAGCTGCGCGCCGGGCTTTTGCGTCGCGGTGTCCTGGAAAAGCGTGCCCCCCAGCGCGACGTTGATGATCTGCTGCCCGCGGCAAACGCCCAATATCGGCTTTTTTAGATTCAAAAAACTCTTAAAGAGTTCAAGTTCATAGCGGTCCCGCTCGGGGTCGCCCGCCCACTCGGGCCTGAGCGGCTCCTCGCCATACGTCTGCGGCGATATGTCGGTGCCGCCCTGCAGCACCAGGCCGTCGAGTTCCGCCGCGTAGTCCGCAAGAGTGAGCGCGCCCGCTGGTCCCTTGACGGCGCGGTCCACGACGTCGGCGACGAGATAGACGAGCACACCCGCCGATTGCAGCCAGCGCGCGAATGACTGCTCGAGATAATAGATGTCCTTCTTGAGATAACCGCGCTTCGCCGCATCGCCATACTGGATGCGTGCCGAGACGCCGATGCGCAGGCGCCTCGTCATAGTGCGGTGGCGAACAACTGCTCGAAATCCTGCCGGGTGCAGGGACGGGGATTCGTCTGGTGGCAGATGTCCGCTAGCGCGATCTCGACGAGTTTGGGAATTTGATTTTTCTTCAATCCAACAAGACTTAAGCGATCAGGGATGCCGATATCTTTCTTCAATTGCACAAGAAAGGAAATGAGGTCCGTGGCGCCGGCGACGCGCGCCAGCTCTTTCATCTTTTCCCCTGCCGCCGGAAGATTGAAGCGCATTACATGGTCGATCATCAATGCGTTGGCGAGGCCGTGGTGCAGGTCGGCCACCGTCGA
>Ga0315281_10015368_pt1 | contig 10269 bp, 9 predicted proteins | sample YL17G07_0_MG_FD_204540 | JGI IMG/M metagenome (GOLD analysis project Ga0315281, IMG submission 204540) | Sediment microbial communities from Yellowstone Lake, YNP, Wyoming, USA - YL17G07_0 | ecosystem: Environmental > Aquatic > Freshwater > Lake > Sediment | place: USA: Wyoming | collected...
CGAACTCGACGTTTTCTTGGAACAGCGAACTGGCAATTCGTTTTGGCATGATGCTGGAACGGGTGCGGCCTTCCGTCGTGGTGTTCGACGGCACTTGGCCTTTTCAGGGGTTTTTGACCGCTTGCGAGGCGAGCGGCGAGGCACCCGTCATGGTCTGGTCGAATCGTGGCTTGCTCAAGCCGGATGTCACCTCTGTGCCGGTAGATGAGGGAATCTTCGATCTGGTGATTCAGCCCGGCGAACTGGGAGCGGCGGCGAGTGAGGCGTGTCTGCCGGGGGGCGGTAAAAAAATCACTGTCCCGCCAGTGTGCTTGCTGGATGAGGATGAACTGTTGGATCGAAATGCGGCGCGGGCCGCGTTGGGATTGTCGGCCGATGGGCGCTATGTGCTTTTTTCGCTTGGGCCGGGCAACTTGAAGGATGTGTCAGGTATTGGCCAAGGGCTGATTCGCGCTTTCGAGGCGGAAGGTTTCCGGGTGGTGTGGGCGAAAGCGCCCATTTCGGTGCGTGATGTCGAACTTCCCGAGGGTGTCATGCCAATCTGCGTTTATCCCTTGGCCCGCTATCTGCGCGCATTTGATGTCTTTGTGGGGGCGGCTGGCTACAACACTTGTTGCGAGGTGGTGCAGGCGTATATTCCTTCGTTGCTCGTGCCCAATACCCAATTGGTTGATGACCAGATGCGCCGCGCACAAAGGGTGGCAAGCTTAATGCCGACGGTGGTGTCCGCCTGTGAAACAGATAGCCAGCGGATCACCGCAGTTGAGGAACTGTTGGAGATGACGGCTAAGGTTGGAATGAACAGGCCTTCGATTCTCATGAACGGTGCTTCACTGGCGGCAGAAGAAATCTTCGCCCTGGCGGCGGGCAGGGGGCGACATTGAGTGTCGTGCAGGAAACGCTGACGTTGAGACGAGAACTGGCCGGGCTGGCGGCCGATCCGGAATGGGATGTGTTGGCGCGCTACGATTTGTTGGGCAAGAAGCCGCCGCAATCACTTCAAGAGCGTGCGCTGCGATTTGCAAGGCGATTGTTGGCGGCAACGGGTTTGATTCCTCCGCATGTGACGAAGTATCCATGGCGGTCAACTCTCAAGCATGTGCCCGTGGTTGAAGATGTCAGGGCGCTATTGATCTGGGCGCCCGGAGTGCGGCGCGATGAATTGCGCCAGGCTTGCGAGGATTTTTCGAGGCGATTGAAGAGCAACTCTGCTCTTGTCCCGGTACTGGTTACCGACGTGGCGGATTTTGCCTATTTCTCTCGTCTGGGGTGGTTGGTGGAGTATCTGCCGGAATTGAGTGGCGAAGGGCGATCCTATCGGGAAAGAAAGCGGCGCTATCTGGCCTGGCGGTATCGCGATGCCTTGATCGTTCCTGTGTCAGCAGGGTTGGCGAATGAGGTGGAATGGGGTGAATTGATGGGATTGCGTTGTTGATGATCAGAAAGAATCGTTATGCGATGTTGACGGTGGATACGGAAGCATTGCCCCTTCGTGCTTCAGACGAGCACGTTAAGCGCCTTATTTGGGGGGAGCACGAGGCGGGCACGGCGGGGGTTCGTGAAATGTGTGCCGTCGGGAATGAGATTGGCGTCAGGCACATTTTCTTCGTCGATTTTTGTGGAGCCTTCAATCGTCAGGATGAGATCCGTGAGGTGGTTCGCTGGTTAGATCAGAATGGGCAGGATGTCCAATTGCACACGCATCCTGAATACCTGCCTCCCGATTTCTGGCCGCAGCATGGATTGAAAGATAAGCCGCGCTATCTGAATCAATTCGATTACAAGAAGGCCGAGTTTACGATCGGTTACTTCGGCAAGATGATTTCCGATGTAACCGGTAAGCCGGTTCTTGGTTTTCGTGCGGGTTCGTTTCGCTGGAATGCCGACACCATTCGCGCGCTTCAGGCTGCCGGTATTCCTGTTTCCTTTAACAACTCGATGCACGCATCCATCGTTGGGCAGTGTATTTATAGTGAGCCGACCAACTTGCCCTATATGTGGTCGAATGGCGTCATCGAGGTGCCGGTGACCGAAAGGCAGTTTTACCCCCAAGTTCGCAAGAGCTTGTGGAAGATAACGGATTTCGTGGTTAAGCACCTCAAGGTAAGGGAACGATATCCGGATTTCGGCAAGGAGTGGTGGCGGCGTTTGCAGTTTCCGGTGAGCTACGGAAATTCGCCGTCGCTCATTTTGCGACCGTACCGGGGGCATTCGTTATTGGTGTTGCTGATGCATTCATGGTCGCTGTTGTATTGGGATAAGCAAGGCCATGGAACCTATCGGGATGATCAGCGGCTTGAAGCTTATCGCAAGTTGGTTCATCGCCTGGCCAAGGATTACGACATCATCACAACGACTGAATTTCTTGATTTGCATGCTCGCGGAAAGATATCGACAACGCATACGGTGGATTTGGCTAACGCTGAACTCAGGTTGAAAAATTGAATGCTGTGAATAAACGGGTGGCTTGGCAGGCCTCCTGGGTGGAAAAGTGGCCCAGCTTTGTCGCTGCCGGAAATGTATTGGAAGTAGGATCGGGCACGTTCGAAACTATTGCGCATCTGGCCAAGGCATATCCGGACAAGCAGTTTTATGGCGTTGACTTCGAGCTTCGCCCACAAGCGGTTTCCGTGGCTGAAAATGCACCTGACAATCTTGTCATCTTGAAACAGGATGTGCGGGATTTGTGCTCGCTCCCTGAAAATCATTTTGATTTTGCGTTTTCCGTGGCGCTGATTGAGCACATCAGGGAGCTGGATGCCCATTTGAAAGAGATTTACCGAGTGCTGAAGGAAGGAGGGTGTTATTGCTTTATGGCGGCCCCATTGTGGTCCTCGTCGCTTGGGCACCACTGTGACCACAATGCGCCAGACTGCCCTATTCCTTATTATAGTCATCTCTACATGACCAGAGAACAGTTGGGCGATTTCCTGATCACCCAGGCGGGCAAAAGCCCGCATGAGAGCGCGCAGATCCTGCGGCGCGTCTATGACAGGAAGGACTTGTCGCGGCTTAGCCGGTCACAGATTAGAAAGTTCGCAGAGCAATCGCCTTTGCGGATAGCATCGTGGAAAGAGAACAAGGACAAGAACTATGACAACCGCCTCGCCAAGACCGTCTTGCAGAACAATCTGTACGGGCTGGAGGCAAGCGATCTACAAATATCCACAGTTCTTTGCTGCCTCATCAAGGCCGGCGAGGGATACAAGTCATGTCGGACTGATTTTTTTCGGTTGTCACGCTTTGCTTTCCTGCCGTTCGCAATAATTTTGCAGCGTTTCAGGAAACGCATGGCGAAGGGGAAATAGTCCGTGCTGGAGTTTGTTTACGCAATCAATCGTGTCATGACGATATCCGTTTTGGATTGGGCGCTAAATCGGCATGTGGCTGGGCAGCGTAAGCCGCCGTATGTTCCTGCGGCCAAGCGCATGCTTTATATGCCGGCAAGTTGTTTGCCTCATCACATCAGTGGCTACACCACGCGCACTCATGAGGTGATTCGTGCCCTTGGCGAAGCGGGGGCGGATGTTCAGGTGCTTACGCGTCTGGGTTATCCGTGGGACCGCGAGGATCGTCTTGGGCAGCCAGAAGGGGAAGAAACCGTCGTGGATGGCGTTACCTATGCACACATTCGCCATCCGGCCAACAACCGACCGGCTTTGTTGTTTGCGCTACAGGCGGCAGGCGTGATCGCAAAGCATGCCTTGCGCAAAAGGGTCGGGGTCATTCACGCCGCATCGAATCACGTCAATGCACTGCCGGCGCTCCTTGCCGCCAGGCGACTGGGGATTCCATTTCACTACGAGATGCGCGGACTATGGGAACTGACGCGTGTTTCGAGAATGCCCGCTTATGAAAATTCACAAGGCTTTAAGCAGGGGCTCGAACTCGAAGGTTTTGTGGCCCAAAATGCCGACAGGGTCTATGTCATCTCCGATCAACTTGGAAAATATATGCAGGAGCATTGGGGAATTCCCTCTGATCGGATGGCCTTGCTGCCGAACTGTGTGAATCCGATGCGCTTTCCCCCTGCTGATCCTCAACGTGTTGAGTCGAATACGATTGCTTATGCTGGCTCGCTGCTTGCGTATGAGGGACTTGATGTTCTGATTGAGGCTGTGGCTGTGCTGGCGAAGCAGGGCGTCGATGTGCAGGTGAAGATTGTTGGGGACGGCGAGGCGAAAGCTGCTCTGGAGAGTCTTACTATTCATTTTGGATTGTCTGATCGCATCCAATTCCTGGGTAAGCTTGCCCCTCAAGCTGCCCGCGAAATTCAGGCCCGCTGCGCTTTGGTGTGCATACCGCGCAAGCCGTTCAAGGTGTGCGAAATTGTGCCGCCGATAAAGCTGGTCGAAGCGATGGCGTTGGGGAAACCGGTGATCGTGCCGGATCTGGCGGTGTTTCGTGATGAGCTGGGTGAACACCTCGGCGGTTGGTTCTTCAAGGCGGGGGATGTGGCCGATCTGGCGCGCGTCATCGAACATGCGTTCAAAGATCAGTGTGCGCTGGCACGAGCTGGCGCCCAAGCCAGAGCGTACGCAACGATGCAACGTAATTGGCGCAGCCATATGGCCGATATGGTCAAACACCTGCCGGGCTGACGGGGAATTCGCATGGTTGCCAGAGTGATACGAAAACTTAGTTCGACTTTCTACAACTATCCGACGGTGCCGGAGGATATCGAGCCGCGTGGCAAATTCAAGAACTTGAAGGTTGCTCTGGTCACGGATTATTTCACCACGGAGTGTTTGTCGGTTGAGTGCAGAATCAAGTGCCTGACGCCGCAGAATTATCGTGAAGTGATTCAGTCGTGGAAGCCGGATCTGGTTTTTGTCGAATCCGCGTTTCATGGCGTCGGTGGGAGCTGGCGTTATGAACTGGCCAAGCAGCCGAGATTGATGCGGCTGAACAAACCTACGGCAATCTACCGTTTGGTCGAATTCGCCCGGTCTCGCGGGGTTCCAACTGTATTCTGGAACAAGGATGATGGCGCTTTCTTCGATGCCTTTGTCGATGTGGCGAAATGTTTTGACTACGTTTTTACAACAGACATTGAATGCGTTGAAAAATACCGCAGGCATGTGCCAGAAAGTACGCCGGTCAATGTGCTGATGATGCCTTACCAGCCACTTTTCCACGACTTTAGCGGTTTCAATTTCGCGCATAACGATGCCTGTTTTACAGGGAGCTATTACCGGCGCATCTTGAATGAGCGGAGAAGATTTCTTGACATGGTTTTCGAGGCTTCCGCCCAGGCGGGGGTGCTATTGAATGTTTACGACAGGAACCATGATCGCTTGTCGCGGCATTTTGAGTTCAGGTTCCCGAATAAATCACACATGAAAGTGCATGCCAGGGTGCCGCACAGGGATATCGGACGCATCTACAAAAGCCACGTCGCTTCGGTCAATGTGAACTCCGTGACCAGTTCGGAAACCATGTGCTCGCGGCGTTTGTTGGAAATTCTCGCCTGCGGCGGTATCGCCGTGACCAATCCGAGTCGTTCTGTTGATAAGTACTTTCGTGATTTTTGCCATGTCGCATCAACACAAGAGGAAATACGAGAACTGCTGGCACGATTGAGGTTTGGTCCTTCCCGCGAGGATCTCGATCGCGCAGAGGCCGGGGCTCGTTATGTGCGAGCCGAGCACACCTGGGCGCATCGCTTGGGTGAAGTGTGCGAAATAGCAAGGATTTGAGACGCGGCGATGCTTTTTCTTTCTGTTGTTATTCAGGGAATATTTTTTGTCATTGTGACGTGCTTTGCCTTGTACGTTATTCTTGAGTTGCGGGTTGTTCTGATTTCGAAGAATGTCAAACGCAAGAAGCTCTCAAAAATAAGTCTCCCGCCGTTGGATATGGGCGGAGGGTTCTTTCCGAAGGTCAGTGTGCTTTTGCCGGTTTGCAATGAGTCGAGTGTGATCGAGCGCTTGATCGATTCAGTATGTTGCATGGATTACCCGCCAAGCCAGCTTGAAATATTGGTTCTGGATGATTCGGCGGATCAGACAACCAAAATGGCAGCTGATCAGGTCGCACGGCATGCAGCTTCAGGAGTCAATATTCGTTTATTGAAGCGCGTGGATCGTCATGGTTTCAAAGCAGGTAACTTGATTTTTGGCATCCAGTATTCCAGCAGTGATTTTGTCGCGATTTTTGATGCAGATTTTATTCCGCCAGCGGATTTCCTGTTAAAGACTATCCCCTGCTTTAAAAATGAGAAGCTGGGTTTTCTTCAGACCGGGATTGGTTACGTCAACCGCAATACTTCGTTTCTGACCAAGTTTCAGGCTATGGAAATGGGGCATCAGCAATTCGTAACGGTTGGCTTGAGCGAAGACGGCGACATGGCTTCCTTGAGCGGCAGTTCTTGTGTCTGGCGGCGTAAATGTATCGAAGAGATCGGCGGCTGGGACACTTCAAACATTACTGAAGATGTCGATATTGGCTACCGTGCGCAGTTTGGCGATTGGCAATACGCTTTTGTCGTGGATGTCGTGTCGTTATCTGAACTGCCGGAGTCGGTGAGCGCTTTCCGCGTACAACGCGAGCGTTGGGGACGTGGTTTGATACATAGTGCATTCAAGTTTGTCAGGCAGATGCTGCGTAAGGAGATGTCTGTCATGCATCGCTTGCAAGCGTTGTCTGTCATGTTTTCATCATTGCTGTTGGCTTCGATTTACGCGTTGATTATTCTGAGCTTGCCTTTGGCCTGGTTCATGGATTTCGATGGGATGTTGTATCGTTGCGGCGCAGTGATATTTTTTGTAATGGTCGCGGTGTGGGTTGGCAGTAATTTTATTGGCTCGCATGAAGGCGGTCGATTTGCCGGCAAGCAAGGAATTTTTACCACGCTGATCGAAATGTATGCCTATGTGGCGATGTTTTTACCCATGTCCTGGTACTATTTTGTTGGTGGAATCCGGGTCTTGGCTGGGGTTTATGGAGAATTCAACCGAACGCCCAAGGGGGCAGAGGCAAGTTGTACGGAACAACCACATATCAATTCTGCGTTGTTCTGGGGGGAAATCGTGACATTTTTTTATTCGGCTGCAGCCCTCTTAGTCGGTGTGCTGGAGGGGAATTTGGTATTGGTCCCTTTTAATTTCACGGCTTGTGTCGGCTTTGGGATGGTGATTTATTGGTCTTGGCGGGAAAGTAGTAGTGCGAAGAGTTCACCCCAGAGGTTGGTGTTATGAGTTGCGTCGTTCAGGGTCTGCGACGCGTGCTTGCCGCACTGAGCTATTTGCTGGATGGGCTGGATGCGGCGTGGCGCAACGAGGCCGCCTTCCGCCAGATAGTGATGCTCGCCGTCGTGCTCGCGCCGGTGACGTTTTTCATGCCAGTATCCGTTATCGGCATGACGCTGCTGGTTGGCGCTGTGATGCTGGTACTCATCGCAGAGTTGCTCAACTCCGTGCTCGAGATGGCAGTGAATCGCGTTTCGCTGGAGAACCACCCCTTTGCCAAGCGAGCCAATGATTTCGGTAACTATTACCATGACCGTTAACCCTGATCTGCCACAAACGATATTGATCACAGGGGCGACTGGCGGTATCGGTGGTGCGCTGGCCGAAGCGTATGCCGATACTGGAGTCACATTGATTCTTCAGGGCCGCAATGTGGATCGCCTGGCGGAATTGGCGGCAACGTGCGCGGCGCGCGGCGCGCGCGTCCTGACGAAAGCGCTCGATGTGCGCGACCGCTCGGCGCTTGTTGCCTGGCTCACCGAAGTATCCGAGCAGGAAGCTCCCGACCTCGTGATCGTGAATGCTGGTGTAAATACGAACATCGGCCCTGAAGGCAAGGGGGAGCGGTGGGCAGAGGTCGAAGCGCTCATCGAGGTGAATGTGCTGGCCGCGATGGCGACGGCGGATGCCGTGCTGCCGGCAATGCGGCGGCGCGGCGGCGGGCAAATTGCGCTCATCAGTTCGTTGGCTGCCTGGTTCGGCCTGCCGGTGACGCCGAGTTACTGCGCCAGCAAGGCGGCGGTGAAGGCGTATGGCGAGGCTTTGCGCGGCTGGCTGGCGCAGGAAGGAATCAGGGTGAATGTGGTGATGCCCGGCTATGTCGAGTCGGCCATGTGCCGGTCGATGCCGGGGCCGAAGCCTTTTCTGTGGACGCCCGGGCGGGCGGCGCGAGCGATTCGGTGCGGACTTGAGAATAACCGTGCCCGCATTACTTTCCCGTTTCCGCTTGATCTCGGTACGTGGTTCCTGGCCGCGTTACCGGCAAGCGTCTCCGAACGGATCGTGCGCTGGCTGGGGTATCGTGGCTGATCCCACCCTTGTATCGGTGTTGCTGGCGGCTATCGCTGGACTCGCCGTTTCCGTCGGTATCGAGCGATTGATGACGCCCAAGCCTTCACTTTTGCGGCCATTGGGCTGCTGGGTTCTGCACGCGGGCCTGTGGTTATTGGCGTATGGCCCGCTCGTGCTGGTTCTTGGGCGGCCCTGGTTTGCGGCTACAGGTGTTTCGGCTTTTATGTTGATGCTGGTACTGGTGAACAATGCGAAGGTGAGGGTGTTGCGCGAACCCTTCGTTTTTCAGGATTACGAGTATTTTACCGATGCCATCCGGCATCCGCGTCTTTACATTCCGTTCCTGGGCTGGGGCAAGGCGCTGGTCGCAACGCTGGGCTTCTTGCTGGCCGTTGCGGTGGGCTTAGGGCTGGAGGCTGTTCCGGCAGATCGATTTGTTATGTCGGGGCAATTGGGTGGCGTGGCCGGCGTGCTTGCAACCGGAGTGTTGTTGCTTTCGGTCGGCTCAAGACAGCATCTGTCCGTGAGTTTTCAGCCCGATGGCGATCTGGTTGCCTTGGGTTTTCTGGCTAGCCTGTGGCGCTATGCTGCGGAAGGCCGACAGCGACCGGCCGCAGCCTCGCCTTTCGATTTTCTGGTGCCAGTGGCCGATACCGCAAACCTTCCGCATCTAGTCGCGGTGCAGAGCGAATCTTTTTTTGATCCCAGGGCGCTGTATTCCGGAATTCGGCCAGATGTTCTGGCCGAATTTGACCGGCTCAAGATATCGTCAATCACCCATGGCGGGTTGTCGGTTCCGGCATGGGGAGCAAACACGGTGCGCACCGAGTTTGCTTTTCTCTCCGGCCTCGATGACGCCATGCTCGGGGCGCATCGCTTCAATCCGTATCAGGCTGTCGCCGCCGGCTGGGATGTTCCGTCGCTGGCGAGTTTTTTGAAGCGGCTGGGCTATCGCACGGTGTGCATTCACCCCTATCCGGCAAGCTTTTATCAGCGTGACCGCGTCTATCCAAGGTTGGGATTTGACGAGTTTCTGGACATTCGCGCATTTGCCGGTGCGGAGCGCTTCGGGCCTTACGTGAGCGATGCAGCGGTGGCCACAAAGATATCGGATGTGCTCGAAAAATCCTCCTGCCCGGTTTTCGTGTTTGCCATCACCATGGAGAACCACGGGCCGTTACACCTGGAGAAGGCGAATGCTTGCGACATGGCCGACTTTTATGCGGTCACACCGCCAACCGGCTTTGACGATCTGACGATCTATCTGCGCCACTTGCGAAATGCGGATCGAATGATCTCAAGCTTGGAGGAGGCGATGTCGCGCTGTGAGCGACGCGCGGGACTTTGCTGGTTCGGCGACCATGTGCCGATCATGCCATTTGTTTATGATGCGCTTGGCGCCCCCGGTGGCGCGACCGACTTTTTGTTTTTTTCCAACGATATTGAATGCAACACGGAACAGATGCATCTCTCTGCCCATCAACTTGCCATCCACTGGCTTCGCGCCATGAAACTGATCGGGGATCATTGACTATCCTTTCGCTAAATAGCGCTATCACAAAGAACCTGTAACGTTCTTTTTCTGACGGTAAAATGTAATGCTGAGGACAGTGAAAGTTAGGTTTTATATGAGCTCCCGGACTTCGGAAAAATTGAATGAGAGTAACATCTTCCGACGCGCGCGATGAGATGTACATGCGCCGCGCGCTGGAACTGGCGCGCCATGCCGAGATGGCCGGTGAAGTGCCCGTAGGCGCGCTGGTGGTGCTGAACGATGAGATTGTCGGAGAAGGCTGGAACCAGCCCATCATTTCGCGCGACCCCACTGCCCATGCTGAAATGGTCGCGTTGCGTGCGGCAGCGGCGCATGTCCGGAATTATCGTTTAATCAATGCCGTGCTCTATGTCACGCTTGAGCCCTGCGCCATGTGCGCCGGCGCCATGGTGCATGCGCGCATCGCGCGCGTGGTGTACGGGGCCGCTGATCCGAAGTCCGGTGCGGCCGGGA
>Ga0315281_10015369_pt1 | contig 10269 bp, 9 predicted proteins | sample YL17G07_0_MG_FD_204540 | JGI IMG/M metagenome (GOLD analysis project Ga0315281, IMG submission 204540) | Sediment microbial communities from Yellowstone Lake, YNP, Wyoming, USA - YL17G07_0 | ecosystem: Environmental > Aquatic > Freshwater > Lake > Sediment | place: USA: Wyoming | collected...
TGGAACCGCTCAAGGACGTCGTTTATGGCACGACGACAGCATTCTCCCTCGGCGGCCTGCTCGATCGCCTCAAATTCATCTGCACGACATACGATCCCGGCGCGGGACGCTACCGTATCGACTATGGGCTGGCATTCGGTAGTGTTATTGCCGCGTTTTCGCTATTGGTGATGGGAGGGCTCATCCTGCGCGAGTGGGTTCGCACCAACCATGCCTGAGGAGCAGGCCAAATCGATGCGGAGAAATAAGTGATCGGTTTGGTTCGTGGTGTCCTCCGGCGCGGATTTGAGTTCATCGAGCGGCCTTTCGACCGGCTGTTCGGTCCCGCACTCAATCCAGTCGCGCAGCTTGGCGCGCTCGGCTTTTTCTTTTTCTGGATTGTCGCCGTCAGCGGCGTTTATCTGTTCATCTTCTTCGACACCGGCATCGAGCGGGCCTACGAGTCGGTCGAATATATAAGTGTCGATCATTGGTTTCATGCCGGCGTCATGCGCAGTTTGCATCGTTACGCCTCGGACCTGATGGTCGTTATGGTCGTGGTCCACCTGGTGCGCGAATTCGCCTACGATCATTATCGCGGCGTGCGCTGGTTCTCCTGGTTCACCGGCCTGCCGATCATCTGGCTGCTCTACACTTCCGGCATCACCGGTTATTGGCTCGTATGGGACAAGCTCGCCTACTACGTCGCCATCATCTCGTCCGAGCTGCTCGACTGGCTGCCGATTTTTGGCGAACCGATCGCGCGCAATTTCATTTCCACCGGAACGCTGACAAACCGCTTTTTCACGCTCATGGTTTTCATGCACGTCGCGGTGCCGCTGTTCCTGCTGTTCATCATGTGGATCCACATCCTGCACATCTCGCGCCCCAAGGTGAATCCGCCGCGCACGCTCGCGGCGCTCTCCCTCGTCGCGCTTGTCGGCATATCGCTGTGGAAGCCGGCGCTGTCGCAGGGTCACGTCGATCTTGCAAAGGCTCCGGTCGAGGTCGGCCTCGACTGGTTTTATCTGCCGCTTTATCCGCTGACCGACATCTGGGGCAAAGGCGCGGTCTGGGCCTTCCTCGGCGCTTTCTCGTTGATCATCGGACTTATGCCATGGCTGCCGCCGCTGCGGCGCGCCAAGCCGGCGGAAGTCGATCTCGCGCATTGCAACGGTTGCGCGCGCTGCGCCGAGGACTGTCCCTACGAAGCGATCCGCATGGTCCGCCGCACCGACGGCCTGCCGTTTCCAACCCAGGCCGAGGTCAATCCCTCGTTGTGTACCTCCTGTGGCATCTGTGTCGGCTCCTGCCCCTCTTCCACGCCATTCCGCCGCACCGAGGAGTTGAGAACGGGAATCGATCTGCCGGATTTCTCGCTGAAGGTGTTGCGTGAAAAAACCGTCGCCGTGGCTCAAACGCTGCAAGGAACCGGCCGCGTCCTGGTCTTGGCCTGCGAGCATGGCGGCGGCGCCGGCCGCGGCGGCGCCGTGACGCTGCCCTGCGTCGCCATGACGCCACCTTCATTGATCGACTATGTGCTCAGCCGCAATCTCGCCGACGGCGTGGTGATTGCCGGATGTGCCGAGAGCGCCTGCTTCAACCGCCTCGGCATCGCCTGGACACAGGCTCGGTTCGCCGGCGCGCGCGATCCTTATCTGCGCGCGCGCGTGCCACGGGAGCGCGTCGCGACGATTTGGACCTCGGCACTCGCCACCAAACAGGCCGATGCGGAGATCGCCGCCTTTGCTGAAAAGATATCTACTCTGCCGCGCCTAAAGCTGCGCTCGCCTCTGCCGCCGGCGAACCCAATCGCTCATACCAGCGCCAAGCCTGCTCTCACAGAATTGGAGAGCGGAACATGAAATATCTGCGCCTTGCCGGTCAGTTCATTGTCATCGCTGCCTTGTTCGCCGGCGTCGCCACGTTTGCCGATTGGCCGGTCTACCGGCAAATCCCCCAAGGGTCCGGTATTATCGTGTTGACTTTCGTTCACACCGCCAGCCGCGGGACCGACTGCCGCCGGCTCAGTCCCGAAGAGATCGCCAAGCTGCCGCCGAATATGCGGCGCGTGCTGGATTGTCCGCGCGGCCGGCGGCCGATCGATGTCGAGCTTGAACTCGACGGGCGCAATGTCTATCGGGCCAGCCTGCCGCCGACAGGAATCGCAGGCGATGGACCCGCCCGGCTCTATGAACGCTTCGTGCTGCCCGCCGGTTTACATGAAGTTACGGTGCGCATGCGCGATACGCCACGAATCCAGGGTTTCGATCATGAGCGCAAAGAGCGTGTCATGCTCGCAACGGACCAGATGTTCGTTATCGACTTTCACCCCGAAAAGAGCGAGTTTATATTTCGCTAGAGCGCTTTCATGTTGAGTGGAATCATGAAAGCGCTCTATCTCTTTGCTTGGTCGCATTTTCTGCGGCGAACCGGTATCCACTTCGCCGGAAAATGCTCTAAAGGATGATCCGCATGGCCTTATTACAATGGAAGGATCATTATAGCGTCGGCGTTGAGGCGGTCGATCACGAGCACAAAGAGCTGATCGATCTCATCAATCGTCTTTACGATGCGATGAGCGTGAAGGATTCGAAGACTTCGGTCGAAGCGTTCTTTGGCGATCTGTTCAAAGCCATCTCCGCCCACTTCGCGCTCGAGGAGAGATTCATGCGCGAGCGCGGCTACGATCAATTGATCCAGCACAAAGCAGATCACGAACGTCTGCTCGATGATATTCGCGACATCATGGACGATTTCGAAGGCCACGATGAGATTGACAGCGTAACCCTTGCCACACGGCTCGAAACCTGGTTTTCGCGTCATTTCGAAATATACGATGCGCACTTGCACAAGGCGCTTGGAACACACCCGCACTGACGAAAGTCCAAAGCGACGTAATGTCTACTCAGGTTTGTTTAACCAGCCAGAAGAAGGAGCAGGTACGATGACGAAAAAGCTTTTGATTGCGACAGCGATTTTCGCGTTCTCGATGGATCTTGCGCTTGCACAAGATCTTGCGGCGGGCGCGACATCCTTCAAAAAATGCGCCCCTTGCCACGACGTCGGCGAGAGCGCCAAGAACAAGGTAGGGCCACTGCTCAACGGTCTTGATAGCCGCAAGAGCGGCACGGTCGCGGGTTATAATTATTCCGATGCCAATAAGAATTCAGGCATCGAATGGAACGAGGCCTCGTTCCTGGAATACATCAAGGACCCGAAAGCCAAGATCCCGAACACCAAGATGGTGTTCGCCGGCATCAAAAACGAGAACGAGGCAAAGAACCTTTGGGCTCACCTCAAGCAATACGACGCGGCTGGCAAGACCAAATAGAACGCCGCTTCTGTTACAATTATAGCTATAGCCGTGCGGAGGGCGATGAATTCCAGCGCCGTTCGTCGCCGCGATGGTCGGTCGCCCAGACAGTGATACCGGCAAACTTCCCGGCCATGCCCTCGATCTCGGCGGGTGAGGCCGCTGACAGCGCCGTCGACAGGGCATCGGCCAGCGCGGCGGAGCGGTGCCGCACGGTGATCCTGCGCCAGTGACCGGCGCTTCGTCCGGTGCGTGGATCGAACAGATGATGCACGGCGCCAGCGGCGCCAAGAACACAGCCCTCGCCTTCCGAGGTCGCAAGCGCGCCCCCGGTCAGCGCGATTGCCTCGGCATCACGCCGTACGATCAGCCACGGCGCGCCGTCCACACAGGGTCCAAGGGCGCGCTGCTCGCCGAGATCGACAAGAACATGAACGAAGCCTTGTTGGCGGAGCAAGTCAGCGACTCTGTCCGTGACATACCCTTGACCAAGTCCATTGAGCGTGACGCGCTGACCGGGTCCAAGCTTTATCAAATCGACGTCCAGCGCAATCCGCCGCCAATCGACCGCGGTGTGGGCTCTTTCAATAACGGCATCGGGCGGCAGGTCCGAATTCGGTGCAGCCGTGAACCAATCGACATGTGCCTCCCACAGCGCCTGAACCGTCGGATCGAATAATCCGCCGGTCGACTCGGCGACAGACAGCGCCAGGGCAAGCGAGCGCCGCATATCGCCGGAAGGCGTAGCGAGAAAACCAGCGCTGTTGAGACGACAGATCTCGGATTGTTCTCGGAAAAGACTGAGCGCGTTTTCAAGCCGCTCGATTTCAGCGCTCACCATCTGCGCCGCGGCACGGGCGTCCTCAATGGAAACGCCGGAAAAGAGAATACGGGCATCGCTTCCCATGGCAAAACCGCGCCATTCGTATTCAGCACGCGCGCGGAATGGAAAGCCGGTGGCGACAGCGGCGGCACTCGCCGCCAACATGGTGATTGCACGCCGCCGCGTCGGGCGTTCAAGAAGCATGCGAACCTCCCTGGGTTGGTGTCGCGCCGATGTTTGTTGTCGCCGGAGAAGCCGGGCGCGGCCTGCGGCGTTCCTCCCGCTTCTTGAGATGCAGGCAGACGGAGTTGTCGAAGTAATTTGCCTGACACTGCAGGCAATAGATGCATTCGTTGGGATTGATCTGTCCAAGCGGATGGATGGCTTGAACCGTGCAACGTCTGGCGCAAACTTGACACTCCGAGCCGCACTCCCGGTAGCGCCTGAGCCATTCGAACATCCGCATGCGCGCCGGGATGGCGAGCGCGCCGCCGAGCGGACACAGGTAGCGGCAATAGAAACGCTCGATGAAAAGACCCGCCGCGAGCAGCAGCAATGCATAAATGACAAATGGCCACTCGCGCATGAACTTCAGCGTGATCGCGGTTTTGAAAGGTTCGACTTCGGCTAGCTGAAATGCATCCGTAATGGAGTTGAGCGAGATCGCGAGAACGGCGAGAAACAGCACGTATTTGATCATCCACAGACGCTCGTGCAGGCTGAACGGTATTTCGAATTGTTTGAGGCCAAGCCGCTGCGCGAGTTTGTAGAGAAGCTCCTGTAACGCGCCGAAGGGGCAAAGCCAGCCGCAAAAAACGCCGCGGCCCCAGAACAAAATACTCACCGCGACAAAGCCCCACAGAATAAAAACCATCGGGTCGAGCAGAAACAGCTCCCAGCGAAAACCCGACAGCAAGGCATGAATGAAGGTAAGAACATTGACGACGGATAATTGTGCGTTTGCGATCAAGCCGAGAAAAACGAAGGTGAGAATGAGAAACCCGGTGCGCAGGTAATGATAGAAGCGCCCATGCGAAGTGACCGCATTCTGAAAGATGAGAATGCCGCCGAGACCGCCGAGCATGAGCACGAGGGCCGCAATCTCGAATCGCCGCTCCCACCAGATATCCTGCCATAGCGGCCGTTCATTGGCTGCCTCGTCTGCCGCGCGCTGATCTTCGCTCGCCAAGATCTGCTGGCGCTCGGCCGATGGCCGGACAAGATAGGTGTCGGGGATGCGGTAGTTGAGCGACACAACGACAGGAGCGCCAGACGTCCCGCGCGCCAGCGCAAGATCGAGCCGAAACGGCGCGGTGGAATCTAATCCACTGCTTTGCGCGATGCGGAAGAGACCGATCTCGCGGAAATCCGGAGCGCCGGGAACACGCAGGCGTTCGATATTGCGATGATCGTCGGATCGCAGCTGGATCGTACGGTTGCCCTGGATGAGCTCGATTCGATCAAAAACTCCTGAACGCCGCCACTCCGTCCCTTTGAACGAATAGAGCCCATTCGCGGCGATCAGCACGAGGTCGTCATCCGGGCCTGATCCGGCAAGAGCGCTCTCATAATCGCGCTGACCGACGAGACTCTCGCCGATCGTCGGCGGTGTCGCCAATGCAAGCCAAAGATCGATAAATGGCTTATCAGATTCATTATCGCGCGTGCCGAGCAGCCGCGCCGCCTCGCCACGGGACAGGGACAGGTGGCCTATCGCTCCTTCGGCGACAAGGCTCGGCCATGATGCCCGCCGCAGATTTTCCCGGTCGAGACGGGTTTTCCCGGCGGCGGCCGCGCTACGTGTCCGCAGCACGGTTCGCGCGGAGCGCACGATCGCATCGCGGATGATTGCGCTCGTCACCGATGCGCCGGCGACCGCCTGTGGCCCCCTGACGCCGCTACCGGATCGTACGGCGCTGGTTGCGCTGACATCGAATCCAGCGAAATTTGCGACGTAAGCTGCAAGCGCCTCGCGCGGCACCCCGATGACCAGGATCGGTTCTTCGTGCGCGACGATACGTGCCCCGGCGATGCTCCCCTCCGGGGTGACCGCCGCTACGATGTCGAGCGGGCGGCCAGAATAGCCAACCGATCCAGATACTTGCCGGGTCGAGAATGCATAACCGAGTACCTGCGCATTACGGCCGCGCACGATGGCGGAAGGCGGCTGGCCGGAAGCCTCTTCGATCGTAACGGGGGTGGCAGCGGGGAAAAACGACGCCGCCACCGTCAAATCGGCGGCAACAGCGGCGAGGGTCGTAGAAATACAGACGGCCACGAGCGCAACGCAAACCACCGCATGCCGCTCCGCTGTCGCGCCGAATACGAATCGCATAAGAATATTCTTAACAGAAGTAAGCTTCTCTGTTTGACCTCAATCAAGCCGATTTCCACGGTTTGGCGTTGGGAATCAGTATTGACCGAAGTCAATGCCCATTTGGCGCCACTGCAAGAAGTTGTTTATTGCGGAATTCCCATCAGGAGAAACACCATGAGGCAGGCTTTATTGAGAACCAGCGTATTCAGGAGCGGAGTGGCGGCGGCAAGCCTGTTGCTGATTGGCGGCGCTTTCACGGCTGGCCATGCCCAGCAACAGCCGCCCCGGCCAGCGCCCGCGGATGTGCAACAGCATAAAACGACGCCTGGAGGGCAATACCAGCCGAGCCTCGATGTGATGGGCGAGCAGAAGCTCGAGCAGCCAGGGATCAAACCCGGCGATCCACAGTTGACCAAGGCTGAATTCGACCAGGCCAGCCGCATCTACTTCGAACGGTGCGCCGGCTGTCATGGCGTGTTGCGCAAGGGCGCGACGGGCAAGGCGCTGACCCCCGATCTGACGAAAAAGCTCGGCTTCGAATATCTGCGCGACTTCATCACCTACGGATCGCCCGGCGGCATGCCGAACTGGGGCGGTTCCGGCGAGCTCCAGCAGACCGAAATCGAGTTGATGGCGCGTTATCTTCTGAACGATCCGGCGCAGCCGCCGGAATTCGGCATGAAGGAGATAAAGGAAAGCTGGAAAGTTCTGGTGCCGGTCGCCAAACGGCCAACCCGGAAGATGAACGATCTCGACGTCGACAATCTGTTCGCGGTTACCTTGCGCGATGCTGGCGAGGTCGCGTTGATCTCAGGAGCAAGCAAGAAGATCGAACTCATCCTGAAGACCGGTTATGCCGTGCATATTTCCCGCATGTCGGCGTCGGGACGCTATCTCTACACTGTCGGACGCGACTCCAAGCTTAATCTGATCGATCTCTGGATGAATCCGCCGCAGAGCGTCGCCGAGCTTAAAGTCGGCGCCGAGGCGCGCTCGGTCGAAACCTCAAAGTACAAGGGCTTCGAAGACAAGTATGCGATCGCCGGCGCGTACTGGCCGCCGCAATACGTGGTCATGGACGGCGCGACGCTCGAACCGCTCAAGGTGGTCTCGACCCGCGGCATGACCTACGACACGCAGGAATATCACCCCGAGCCGCGTGTGGCCGCGATCGTGGCTTCGCACTTCAATCCGGAGTTTGTCGTCAACATCAAGGAAACCGGTCAGATTTTGCTCGTCAATTACAAGGACATAAAAAATCTCAAGGTGACGACAATCTCCGCCGAGCGCTTCCTGCATGATGGCGGCTTCGACAAGAGCGGGCGCTATTTCCTGGTTGCGGCGAATGCGCGTCACCGTATTGCGATCGTCGACACCAAGGAAGGAAAGCTCGTCAAGGTTATCGAATCGGGCGGCCAGACGCCGCATCCGGGACGTGGCGCCAACCTGAATCATCCGAAATATGGACCGGTGTGGGCGACGAGCCATCTTGGCAGCGAAACGATCTCCTTCATCGGCACCGATCCGGTCAAGAATAAACAGAACGCATGGAAAGTCGTGCAGACCGTGGAGGGCCAGGGCGGCGGATCGCTGTTTATCAAGACTCATCCGAAATCGGAAAATCTCTATGTCGACACGCCACTCAATCCCGACGCCGAGATTTCATCCTCGGTCGCCGTGTTCAAAATCAAGGACCTCGCCAAGGAAAAGCCGGAATACAAAGTGCTGCCGATCGGTCAATGGTCGGGCATTTCCGAAGGCCAGCGCCGCGTCGTCCAGGGCGAGTTCAACAAAGAAGGCACCGAGATCTGGTTCTCGGTCTGGAACACCAAGGCGCAGGAATCGGCGATCGTGGTTGTCGACGACAAAACGTTGACGTTGAAGTCGGTGATCCGCGACAAGCGGCTGGTGACGCCGACCGGCAAGTTCAACGTCTACAATACACGCAACGACATTTATTGAGATCACAGCGCCAAGGCGGCGCGGCTCGCAAGATGCCGCGCCGCCCTGCCCGCAACCGCGCGGGCGGCAAATTTCGAGAGACCTGTTTTGTTCATTATCGGCCAAGTGGTGACCATCGCCATGCAACGGAGCGAACACGACAATGCAACGTTCGTGGACGATATCGCAGTGGTTGCCTAGCGCGGTTGCGATTGGCTGCATGATAACGGCATGGCCGGTGCTTGCCGGTGAAGCTCCCGATACAGCTAAACTCGCCGCCCTCGTGCGCCAGGACTGCGGTTCATGTCACGGCCTTTCGCTGAAAGGGGGGCTTGGCAAGCCGCTGACGGCGGAGCGGCTGGCGCCTTGGGATCGCGACCAGATCCTTCATATCATTCTCGATGGCGTTCCCGGCACGCCCATGCCGCCATGGCGGCCGCTCCTGACTGAATCCGAAGCCCGCTGGATCGCAAACAAACTCAAGCAAGGCACGCTCCAATGAATTCCATCATATGGAAATTGGCTGTGCTTGTTTTCAGCGTGATCGCATCGCCGCTGATGGCGGACGAGCTGCGCGGCACCGGCAACCTCGGTATCGTCATTGAACGCGCATCTGGGTCGCTGGTCATTATCGATACCGGCAAGCACATGAAACTTGGCCGCATCGAAGGGCTGGGCGATCTTTCCCATGCCTCGGCCGTGTTTTCGCGCGATCAGCGTTATGCCTTCGTTTTCGGCCGCGATGGCGGGCTTACCAAGATCGATCTTCTGACGGGCTCCATCGTCAAGCGCGTGATGCAGGCCGGAAATGCGATCGGCGGCGCTATTTCCGATGATGGCATGCTGGTCGCTGTTTCAAATTACGAGCCCGGCGGGGTTCGCGTCTTCGATGCCGAGACGCTGACACAGGTTGCCGACATTCCCGCCATCGGCGCCGACGGCAAGAATTCGAAGACGGTCGGCCTTGTCGATCTGCCTGGAAGGCGATTTGCGTATACCCTCTACGATGCGGGCGAGATTTGGGTCGCCGACTTTTCCAGCGATGAAACGCCGCGGATCACCAAGCTGACCAACATCGGCAAGCTGCCTTACGACGGCAATGTGACGCCCGATGGCCGGCATTATCTCGTGGGGCTGTTCGGCGAGGATGGTGTGGTCCACGTCGATATGTGGCGTGAACCGCTAAAGCCGGAACGCATTCTCGACGGCTACGGACGCGGTGAAGAAAAGCTTCCCGTCTACAAGATGCCGCATCTCGAAGGCTGGGCGGCGGCCGGCCATGTGCTGCTCATTCCAGCCGTCGGCCGTCATGAACTGATTGCCGTCGATACACGCACATTCAAGGAAACCGGACGCATCGCCACCTACGGCCAGCCAGTCTTTGCCGTGGCCCGGCCCGATGGAAGGCATGTGTGGGTGAATTTTGCCCATCCGCTCAACGATACAGTCGAGGTGGTCGACACGCTGACGCTCAAGGTCATCCAGCGTTTCAAGCCAGGCCCGGCGGTGCTGCACATGGAGTTCACGCCACGCGGCCATGAAGCCTGGGTGTCGGCGCGCGACTCCGACCGCGTCTATGTCTACGACACTTCAACTTTTTCGAAGAAGGCGGAAATCAGCGCGCTGAAGCCCTCCGGCATCTTTTTTACCGCCCGTGCCACAAGGATCGGACAATGATGCCGAGCCCAGCCGAAATTGCGCTCATCGACCGCTGGCAGCGAAACTTTCCGCTGGTCGAGCGTCCTTTCGCGGTGGTCGGCCAAATGGCCGGGCTTGATGAGGACACAACCATCGAGACGTTCCATCAGTTGCGCGAGACGGGAGTGATTTCCCGCATCGGCGCCGTGGTCAGGCCGCATACAATTGGCGCGAGCACGCTGGCAGCCATGCAGG
>Ga0315281_10015370_pt1 | contig 10269 bp, 9 predicted proteins | sample YL17G07_0_MG_FD_204540 | JGI IMG/M metagenome (GOLD analysis project Ga0315281, IMG submission 204540) | Sediment microbial communities from Yellowstone Lake, YNP, Wyoming, USA - YL17G07_0 | ecosystem: Environmental > Aquatic > Freshwater > Lake > Sediment | place: USA: Wyoming | collected...
AAACGACTCCGGCGTGGCCAGATGCACCGTCACCGACTGAAACACATTCTCTGGCCGCTTCAGCGCCTCGTTGAATATCCGCGCGTCGCACCACACCTCGGAATCAAACGAAGATCCCCCCGCGTCGAAAATGCCCGTCACCAGCCAGTGTCCCCCGCCAAAATTCACGGTGTTTCCCAGTGTCAGCCCGGCATAGCTGGCCGACGCATTTTTGCCCACGATCAATTCCGAAACTCCCGCCTGGAACATGCGCCCCTTCACGATCTTCACGCTGGGCCGCACCAACAGCACGTTTTCCGATACCCCGCGAACCTGTACATTGGCATCCGTCCCCGTGCTCAGCAGCGGAAACGGCATGACTCCCACCACTTCCTGCGTGACCAGCGGCCCGCTGGAATCACGAGCCACCCCGGGCGCGTCCTGAATGATCTTCACCGAATCCAGCGTGATCGCCCCCATCATCTCCGAAGGCGCCCCCGCACGCAGCACCAGCGCGTTTCCGTAGGAGCCCGAAGCCACCAGCGTGGCCCGGAACCCCCGCGCCAGCGAGAGCATGGCCACGAACACGCCGACCGTCCCGGCAATTCCCAGCACCGCGACAATTGCCGACGCCCACCGGGCTTTGACGCTGCGCACGTTGTAAATAAGAGGAATGGCCATGTCTAAACCCTCCGAAACGCATTCACCACGCGCATGCGCATGGCGCCCATGCCCGGAAATATTCCGCTGACCACCCCCACCAGCAAGGCCACGGCAAAACCGCCGCCCATCATGGAAAGGGAAAGCACCAGCCCGGGAAGCAGCCCGTTCAATGCAGTCCCCAGCAGCGGCACGGCCAGGTAGGCCAGACACAGGCCCAGCAGACCGCCGGCCATGGCGATCACCAGGGACTCCGCAAGAATCAGGAAAAGCACCGTCCGCCCGGAGAAGCCGATGGCCTTGAGCACCGCAAATTCCGCCGTACGCTCGCGCACGGAAATCGCCATCGTGTTCCCGGTGACCAGCAGCAGCGTGAAGAAAACCACCGTGCCAATCGTCAGGATCAGGAATTGAATATTCCCAAACTGTTTCACCCAGTTGGCCGCGAACGCCGATTCCGTCTCCGTTTTCGTCTCGCTCGGCGAATTCGCGAATTCCGCGTCAATGGCCTTGGCCACGCGCAACGAGTCCTCCGGATTCTTCACCCGCAGCACGTACCACCCCACCTGTCCTTTGATGCTGCTGGGTACCCGCTCCTGAAAATAGTCCCACCGGAACCAGAACTGCGTGTCGTCGTCCTGCGCCCGCTTGCCGTGATAAATCCCCCGCAGATTGAACTCCCACGCTCCCCCGCCCCAGATCGTGGCCCGGATCGGAATCCGGTCGCCCACTTTCCATCCAAACCGCTTCGCCGTGCGCTCCCCGGCAATCGCTCCTTCGCGGTCCTTCAGGAACTCATTCCATTGCTCCTCCGGGACCACCAGTTCGGAAAAGACCTGCCGCTGATTCTCCGCATCGATGACGAACTGCGGAAAGAAATTCTTCTCATCCTGGTAGATTCCCCCGAACCAGTTATTGTGCGTAATCGATTCCACTCCGGGTATGCGCAGTATCTTGTCGCGATAGGAAAGCGGAATCGGGTTGATGATGGACACCCGGTTGATCACCACCAGCCGGTCCGCCCCGGCAACTTCCGTGCCCCGGCTGAAGGCGTCGCGCACCACCGCCAGGAAGGCAAACAAAAACAGCGCCATCGCAAAGGACCCGATCGTCAGGATCAGACGGAATTTCTTCCGCAGCAGATTGGCCCACAACAGCGCGCCGTATTTCATGCCCCGCCCCCGGCCCCCGCCCCGTGCGGGTGTTTCGGCGCCTCCACCAGCACTCCTTTTTCCAAATGCAGCGTGGTATGCGCTCGCGCCGCGATCACCGGATCGTGCGTCACCATCAGCACCGTCTTTCCATGCTTGTCCACCAGCTCTTCAATGATGGCCATCACCTCGTCCGCGCTCTTGCGGTCCAGGTCCCCGGTGGGCTCGTCGCAGAGCAGAAACGTCGGGTCCGATACAATGGCCCGCGCGATGGTCACCCGCTGCTCCTGCCCGCCAGAAAGCTGCCGCGGGTAGTGCTCCATCCGGTCCGCCAGGCCCACCACGCCCAGCGCCGTCTCCACATGCTTGCGCCGCTCCGCTTTCGAAAGTCCCGTCAACAGCAGCGGCAGCTCCACGTTCTGAAATGCCGTCAGCACCGGAATCAGGTTGTACATCTGAAAAATAAAGCCCACGTGCCGCGCCCGCCATTGCGTCAGCTTGCTCGCCGACATATGCGTGATTTCGTCCCCGTCCACCGTGATGCTTCCCGCCGAGGGCACGTCCAGCCCTCCCAGCAGATTCAGCATGGTGGTCTTCCCGGACCCGCTGGGGCCCATGAACGCCACAAAATCTCCCTTGTCCGCATCCAGGTCCAGTCCCTGCAGCACTTGAATCGTTTCCCCGCCGCGGCTGTACGTCTTGTTCAAACCCCGCACCTGGATCAGGCTCCGGGAATCGTTGGGTCCATCGACACGGATCATGCTCGTCTCCTACTGCCGGATTTCCACCGGGTCTCCATCCTTCAAACTCTCCGGCCCTTTCACCACCAGCGAATCGCCGGGACGCACCCCCGCCACCACGGCCACCTCATTGCCTCGCTCCCGCCCCAGTTTCACGGCCCGCCGCTCGGCCTTTCCTTCGCGCACCACAAACACAAACGAAGCTCCGGCGTCCGTTCGTACCGCGCTCTTGGGAATGTAAGCCAGGGCCTCCGCCGCTTTTTCCTGCTCCCCGTCCCGGGACTTCCCTTTTCCCACGGCCTTTTCCTCATCGAGGAACGCTACTTTTACGCCCATGTCCGGAAGTATGAAATTGTGCTTCTCCAAATCGATGATCGTGATGCGCACTTTCACCGTTGCTTTTTGCCGGTCCGCCGTGGGGATCACCGTGCGCACCTTGGCGGGAATCGGCTTGTCCGGATAGGCGTCCAGCGTCGCCGTCACCGGCTGTCCGGGCCGCACCCGCGCAATGTAGGACTCATTCACGTCCACTTCGATCTCGTTCGATTGCATGTCCACGATCGTCGCGATCCCCGTGCGCGTGAAGCCCCCTCCCGCGGACACCGGCGAAACCATCTCCCCCACCTGCGCGTCCTTGGACACCACGATCCCCGCGAACGGCGCCCGGATCGTGCAATTGTCCACCGCCTGCTGCGCCACCCGAATTCGCGCTTCCGATGCCGCCGCCTGCTGCCGCGCCAGCTCCGCTTTGGCCTGCAAACTTTCCACCGCAGTGCTGGCGTTGTCCAAGCCTTCCTGCGTCTGAATCCCGGCCTTCTGCAGTTGTTCCGCCCGCCGCAGCCCGATCTGCGCGTTTTTCAGCTGCACTTCGTAGTCGGCGATGGCCGCCTGCGCCGAGTCCCGATCCGCTTTCGCCGAATCCAGCGCCCTCCTCGTGTCCGAGTCGTCCAGCGTCGCCAGCAACTGCCCCTGCGCCACCCGCGTTCCCTCGTCAAAAAATACCCCGGTCACTCTCCCGGTGATTTTCGCCGCGATCGTAGCCCGGCGCCGCGGCGTAATGTACCCGCTGGCGTTCAAAAGCGCCTGCCGGCCTCCCTCTTCCGGTTTCCCCGCCGCGGCCACTTCCACCATCGCCTTCTGGTTTCGCAGCACATAGCCCGCAACGAGCAGCCCCGCCAAAAGCAGCGCCGCCAGGCCGGCATATAGAATGCGCCGGTCCATCCTGCCCTTCGCGCGCTTCCCTTCCTCGATGCGCAGCGAGCCCAGGTTCGGTCTTGTCGATTCGAGCTTCAGTGCCATCGGCGGACGGTTTTCTCCTGAACCCCTGTTTCCATTTAACCCTCGCAACCGGAATTACTATACACCAGTCCAATAACCCCGCCATTTTCGCCCATTCCGGAAACACGGGTGCCCTCGGAGCCCCTCGCCCCTCATGAAAACCGGCCTCAAGTGGGTTTACGATTGCGGTTATCGGAAAGTTTCATTGGCATCGCCGCCGGGCAATCTCCCGCCTCTGCACGCCGGCACAACCCGCGCACCACTCAGGCGATCATAATGTTCTTGAGCCCGGCCTTGTTCTTCAGCACCACCGTCGATCCCTTCACCTGCAGCAACTGCTTTTTCTTGAAGTCCGCGAACAGCCGCGACACCGTCTCCCGCGACGCCCCGATCACCTGCGCGATCTCTTCATGCGTCAGCGTCAGCTTCAGCCGCACATCCCCTTTGCTCTTCCCGTCCTGCTCCGCCGCCAGCTCCAGCAAAAAACGCGCCAACTTCTCACCCGCCGAATGCGAAAGCCCGATCGTGCGCATCTCCGCCAGCGCCAGATGGTAATTCTCGCTGATCTGCTGCGCCACCCGCAGCGCCACTTCTCCATGCTGCGCCAAAAATTGCAAAAAATCCGTCCGCCCGATGAAATTGATCTGGCACGCCTCCAGCAGGTCCGCCGTCTCCTGATACTGCTTCCCCGATACGCTCGCCGCCAGCCCCAGCACGTCTCCCGGACTGGCGAACCTCAAAATCAATGTCTTGCCCTCCGGCGAGGATGTCGACAGCTTCACCCTCCCGCTGCACACAATAAACACTCCCCGCGGCTCCTGCCCTTCCACAAACAAGGTCGCTCCCCGCGGATAAGACGATGCCGAAGTGATTTCCGATAGCCGCTGCAGCGACGCCGGCGGCAAATTACAGAACAGCCGCTCTTCCCTGTGCGGACAGTTCAGGCAGTTCTCGATGATCGGCAGTCCGTAGGGCGCGCGCATCTCTTCCCCCGCGCGGATTATACCCCTCCGCGCCCCTGCCTCAAATGTCCGGTTTTCTTCCATGTCCGCGCTGGCCGCTCCCGGCGGCTCTCTTCAGCTAACGGCAACCCCGCACATTCGTCTGTGACTCCCGTCACATCCGCCGTGACGCACAAACTCCCGCTCCGGCTACTTCTTCACAATCGTCAGCTGGCTGGCCACGCACTGCCAGCTTCCGTTGATGTTCACCCAGGTATCCGTGAACCGCCCCATTCGTATGAACGCCTTCCCGTTCTTCACCCCGCGCTCCTTGTACAGCCCCGCCACCACCGCCGTGTCTCCGTAAAAAAACACCGTCAGCGAACGATTGCCCTGCTGCGTCGAATCGTTCGTGGTCTTCTTCAGGCTGGCCAGGTACTTCGTCTTATCCATGAACTCCCCGTATTCGTCCGTGTACACAAACGTCGGCGCCAGCATCTGCTGCAGCGCTTTGATGTCCGCCCTCGATTCCGCCTGCTCCCACGCATTCTCCAGCGCGATGATCCGCCCTTCCTGATTCGATTGCCCGCGCACCAGCCTCGCCATTCCCACCGCCGCTCCCAGGCACATCACAAAAACCACCAGCTGCTTTCTCATAAGTGCATACCTCGCTTTCTATTCCAGATTCCCTGGTCCCCGATGCGTCTCCGGCCGGGCCGCAAACACACCTTACCTCAGTCGGCTCGCAAGCTTAGATTATGCTTAGAATTCCTTTTGATTGGAATAATCCCGCCACCGCCTGTGCGGTGAACGGCACCCGGGATACTGCTCCCTTACATCATCAATCCGGATTGCGGCTGCTCCGCTCGTCCCCCGCCGGGCCGCCGGCCATCGGAATCGGCGCGCCCAGTCCCGCAATCTCCGAACCCAGCCCCAGCTTCTGCAAACTCCTCGCGTCCATCTTCCCCGTCGGATTCAGTCCCTGCTCCCCCTGAAATTTCTTCATCGCCGCAACTGTCGCCGCGTCCCATTTCCCGCTGGACTTTCCGCTGTAGGCTCCGCTCTTGGTCAGCGCCTGCTGGATCTCCATAATCCGCCCAGCTTCCGGCGCTTTCTGCCCGCGCACCCGCCGCCCTCGGTTCACCCGCCCTTTCGATCTCTTCGCCGCGCTCTTCCTTACCGTAGCCTTGCGGCTGACCGGCGCCTTCTTCCCTCCCTGCGCCGGCGCCCCCTCCACCGCGCACGGCAGCGACAGCGCCCCCATCAGCACCGCCGCCACCCCATAAACGCTCCATCCTCTTCGCATAGTCCCTTTTCCCCGGCCGCCCGCTTCTCTCTTCGCCGCCAGGCTTCCCTTCGATTTATTATTACTGATTATCCGCCGGAACCACCCCGGAACGGTAGAGCGTCCCCAGACGCCCCCCATCCAGCCGCCTCATTACCTTGAAGATGACTTCCTGGCCCGGCTTCAGCTTCCCGATTGCTTTCCGGTAGTCCGCCACGTCCGCCACCGCTTCGTGGTTCACTTCCGTGATGATGTCTCCCGGCGCAAACTCCAGATCGTCCGCGAAGCTCGCCGGCTCCACGCTGGTCACCAGCACTCCCTTGCTGAACTCGATTCCCGCCCGGCTCGCTCGCGCCGGCGTAAACTCTTCCACGCGCAACCCGAACTCCGTAGGAACGTTCTCCTCCGGCTGTTCCCCGCCGCGTGCCGCCCGCGCCGGGAACACCTTCACCCGGTCTTCCACCGTCGCCGAAGTCTCCTTCTGCTCCCGGTCACGCACGTACCCCAATTTCACCTTATCCCCAATCGTCGCGTCCGCGATCGGATTCACCAGGTCGTTCCCCGTCTTCACCGGCTTCCCGTTCACGCTGACGATCACGTCCCCGGCCTTCAATCCCGCCTTCTCCGCCGGACTTCCCGGCGCCACATCTTCGATCACCACGCCGTGCTGCGCTCCCAGCGCCTTCAGCGTAATCGGATTCGTCCCCCGCCCCTCGGTAAAGCTCACCCCGATCGACCCGCGCGTCACCCGCCCCTTCGTCGCAATCTGGTTGTACACCACCAGCGCCACCGACGACGGCAGCGCGAATCCCACTCCTTCATAGCCCCGCCCGCCGGTCATGATCGCCGTATTGATCCCGATCACCTCCCCGGCCAGATTGATCAGCGGCCCTCCCGAATTCCCCGGATTGATCGCCGCGTCCGTCTGCAAAAACCTCTGGAACTGCCGCCCCATTCCCGGCCGCCCCTTCGCGCTGATGATTCCCGCCGTCACCGTCGCCTGCAACCCGAACGGGCTGCCAATCGCCAGCACCCAATCTCCCACCTGCACCCCATCCGAATTTCCCAGCCGCGCCGTCGGCAGATCTTTTCCCGCCTCAATCTTGATCACCGCCAGGTCCGTCTCCTCGTCCACTCCCACCACCTTGGCCGTGTACCTCGTCGCATCGTCGTTCAGCTGCACCTGAATCTTCGTGGCCTGCTCCACCACGTGATGGTTCGTTAAAATGTACCCGCGCTTGTCCACGATCACGCCCGAACCCAGGCTCCGCTCCGCCGCCGGTCCGTCCTGCCCTTGCGGTCCGCCGTCGAAAAACCGGTCAAAGAAATCCTGGAAAGGGTCTTCCTGCTGCTGGCCGGGCGCCGGCCGCTTCTTCGGGCTCCGCTTGCGGTCCATAATCTGCGTCGTCGAAATGTTCACCACCGCCGGTTCCACCTTGTTCACCACTCCGGCGAACGACGTGGACATCTGCGTCGGCTCCGGCATGGCCAGCGGCGTCGCCCCTCCGGCAAATCCCATTACACGCATGGCCGACGCGTGGCCCGAGATCAGCGTCCCGATCAGCATCCCCGTCGCCAGCGTCAGCGCCACGAACACGCTCGCCAGCAATTTCCTACGCCGCGCCCAGACCACCAGTTCCTTCACCTGCTCGCCCATTGCTCGTTCTCCTTGGACCCTCGCCCCAGAAAAGTATAGCATCGCCGCCGCGCCGCAACGGCTGTCGTGCCTTTCACGTTCGTATGCGGAAACTGTACGGAAAGACAGGTTCCGCACAGCCTCATTTCCACCGCTACTCCTTGGACGCTCCTTCCACCCATTTCGTTATCCGCGCCCAGCGCTTCCTCCCTGAAATCCGGATTTCTGGCTCTGCTTTTATCCAGCCCCTCTCTCTTTTCGCTACACACCCTCTCTTCTCTCTTGACACCGCGCCCGCCTTTCCCACACACTGTATTGGACTCGTAGCTGAGTCACACGTGGCGATTTAGGGCAACTTGCTCCACGTAAAAAACTGCTAAAGAGCTGTTGAGATTCTTAGAAGTTTTTCTGAGACCTCCGAGCACTCTTTGGCACGGAGGCTTTTTTATTTCCCCCTCCGCGCTGCCCTGGATCATATTCCGCGTGACTTCGCCGCAGCCTCGCGTCTTTGCGCGCGCTGCCGTTTTTGGAGTTTTTCGATGGCTGAACTGTTCGAACTGAAATGCCGCGATTGCGGTAAATTGTGGGGCAACGTTCCCCGCTCCTTCTGCGAAGACTGTTTTTCTTCCCTCGAAGTCACCTACGACTACGCCGCCATTCGCAGCTCTCTCCGCCGCGAACAGCTTTCCGCGCGCCCCAACACCATCTGGCGCTACGCCGAACTCCTCCCCGTTTCCCCGGACCAGATTCCTTCTCTCCCCGTCGGCGGCACTCCCCTCGTATCCGCTCCCCGCCTCGCCAAATCCTGGGGTCTCGGCGAACTGCACATCAAAAACGACGCCGTCTGCTTCCCCTCTCTCTCCTTCAAGGACCGTGTCGTCGCCGTCGCTCTCACCGCCGCCAAGCGCTTCGGTTTCGAAACCGTCGGCTGCTCCTCCACCGGCAATCTCGCCAACGCCGTCGCCGCCCAGGCCATTCGCGCCGGCCTCGCCGCCTGGATCTTCATCCCTTCCGATCTCGAAGCCGCCAAAGTCATGGCCACGCAGATCTATGGCGCCAAAGTCGCCCGCATCGCCGGCAACTACGACCACGTCAACCGTCTCTGCTCCCAAATTGCCGATAAATTCCGCTGGGGCCTCGTCAACGTCAATCTCCGCCCCTACTACGCCGAAGGCTCCAAAACCCTCGGCTACGAAATCGCCGAACAGCTCGGCTGGCGCCTCCCCGACAACGTCGTCGTACCCATGGCCGGCGGCTCCCTCATCACCAAAATCTCCAAAGCCTTCCGCGAACTCACCGAACTCGGCTGGGTCGAACCCAAGCCCGTCCGCTTCTTCGGCGCGCAGGCCACCGGCTGCTCCCCCATCTCCACCGCCGTCAAGCGCGAACTCGACCGCTTCGAGCCGCAAAAGCCCAACACCATTGCCCGTTCTCTGGCCATCGGCAATCCCGCCGACGGTCCCTACGCCATGAACGTCATGCGCTCCAGCGGCGGCTGGGCCGAAGATGTCTCCGACCCCGAAATCGTCGCCGGCATGCGCAAGCTCGCCGAATTTGAAGGCGTCTTCACCGAAACCGCCGGCGGCGTCACCACCGCCGTCGCCGAAAAGCTCGTCCGCCAGGGCCGCATCACTCCCGGCGGCATAACCGTCCTGTGCATCACCGGCAACGGCCTCAAGACCACCGACGCCCTCATCGGCGAATTCGCCGCCTCCGAGCCCATCCCCCCGCGTCTCGACGCTTTCGAAGCCTATCTCGAAGGCCGGCTCTCCGCGGCCGCCGCCACAAAATAAAGGAGCCCAGGAAAATTTCCATGCCCGTCACCGTTGAAATCCCCACCGCCTTTCGCCGCTTCACCGACAACGCCGCCACCTTCGATGCCTCTCCGGCCACCGTCGCCGCCATCCTCGACCAGCTCACCACAAAATATCCCGCCCTCGCCCGCCACATCCGCGACGAAAAGGGCCAGATCCGCCAATTCCTCAACGTCTATCTCAACGAAGAAGACATCCGCTTCCAGGGCGGCGAATCCTGCTCCGTAAAAGACGGCGACCGCGTAATGCTAGTCCCCTCCATCGCCGGCGGCTAATCCCCGGGAACGCCATTCTCCCGAATGGCGTTCCTCTTTCTTTTCTTCCTCTTTTCTTCCTCTTTGCTCCCTCTGTTTCTCCGCCTTCACCTCTTTCCTTTTCCCCCTCTTCCTCGCCGCACGAATATCGCCCGCCCCTCCGTAAATTTCTCCCCTCCCGCCCCTCAAATTGATATAACTGTCTCCCGCCAGTTGTCTTGGCCATCTCTTCCCAGGAGCCCCTCCCACATGGACACCCACTCTCCCCCATCCTGGCCCTGGCCCGACTCCCTCGACGCCCTCGTCGCCGCCCCCGCATTCCACAAAAAACTTTTCGAAGACGAGCACGTCCGCTACCTCGAAGTCACCATCCGGCCCGGCGAAACCGTTCCCGTCCACACCCACCGCTGGCCCAGCGTCCTCTATGTCCAGTCCACCAGCCACTTCATCCGCCGCGACGGCGAAGGCAAAATCCTCTTCGACTCCCGCCAGGCCCCGCCCCCGCAGCCCACTCCCTTCATCGAATGGCTC
>Ga0315281_10015371_pt1 | contig 10269 bp, 10 predicted proteins | sample YL17G07_0_MG_FD_204540 | JGI IMG/M metagenome (GOLD analysis project Ga0315281, IMG submission 204540) | Sediment microbial communities from Yellowstone Lake, YNP, Wyoming, USA - YL17G07_0 | ecosystem: Environmental > Aquatic > Freshwater > Lake > Sediment | place: USA: Wyoming | collected...
AGGGTCAGACCCTGGAAAGTAACGTTCTTGGCGTTAACAGTCCAGGCCACGGGAACAACCGTGTCTGCTGCTGCGCCGGAAGCTTTGATGGTTAGTCCATCTTGAGTTGTCGCAACGATAGTGATCGCAGCGGCTTCCTGATAGAGACCGGGGCCTAATTCTACAGTATAGCCAGCTCCAGCAAGGTCGACTAAAGTTTTAACCATGTTCGCGCCGACTCTTTGGTCCATAAGGACACCCGTGGAGTTATATAACTTCACTATACCGGGAGGTGTCACAACTGTAGGATTAATAATTGTATAAGCACTTGAAGCAACAGCCGTGGTTTCCTGGCTGGTCTTTACTGTGAGTGTATAGTCACCAGCCGTCGCAGGATTGGTAATGCCTGCACTGATTACAATAAATACACTAGCCGTTGAACCGATTTTATCACCTGCCGCCAATGTGTAAGTGACTGTGCGGGAAGTGGCACTATAAGACCATCCAGCGCTATTAATAGATGCTGTAGCAGTAGCGCCAGTTCCGTTGCCTCCAGTGAATGAGACAGCCGGGGCAGAGGTGTAACCAGCGCCAGGAGCGGTAACAGCGACGGATGCAACTGCAAACCCTAATGTAGCAGTAGCAGTAGCCCCAGTTCCTGGTACTGCGCCGGAATCTGTGATGGTTACTGTAGCGGTGGTATAACCTGAGCCACCAGCGGTAACAGTGACGGCTGTAACTACACCAGCGGCAACGGTTACCGTAGCCGTAGCGCCTGCACCATCACCGGTAATAGCGGCGGTGGTAGTAGCCTGAGTATATCCAGTGCCGCCCGCGGTAACTGCGATGGATTTAACCGCGCCAACTGTAGCTAAGGTTGCTGTCGCAGCAGCGCCGGCACCACCACCCCCAGTGAATCCAACTGTTGGGGCAGCGGTATAACCAGAGCCACCGGCGGTAACAGCGACACCAGTCACTGTTCCTAGAACACCGCCCCCGGTAAGAACCGCATTAGTCCAAACCGGTGGAGTCCCAACCCATCCAGGACTAGCTGAAATGGTAGCAGTTGGAGCCCCAACCACCGTGCCTGATGGGAAGGTTGCTGTAACGGTATCGCCAGCAGCAAGAGCTGTCCCAATTGTAAAATTGATACTGTAACCAGCATTGGCCATACTGATTATATTCTCGCCAGCATCAATTGTAACTGACGGCACAGATAAAGCCATTGCTGGTGCTATCGATAGCATGCTCACCAGCACGGCGACTGTTGTCGTCACGCCAAGAATTCTAAAGAATTTGCTTTTCATCGACTTTTAATTTCTCCTTAATTTAGATAAGTTCTCGTGCTCGAAAAGCTTCCACGAGAACCGATATTTGCTGAGTAAAATTTCTTGCACTAAATCAGCGTATCAGGCTGTTTCCCTCGCGGGTCCATATCATAGAACCACCTCCTTCATTTACATAATCTAAATTTTATTATAACACAAAACGCTCAGATGTCAAGCCTGTCAGGCTCGATTGGCATCTGAAACAACCTATTATAGCACGTCCTGTCAACAGACTAAATCCCCCGAAAGTTTGTCACTTAAGAACTTTTCTCTTATTATCATTCCAGCCCTTCTTCTTCCGTTGTCATTCCCGCCACTGTCTTCCTTTGTCATTCCAGCCTCCGCCTGCCCCGTACTTCAGTCGGGGATCGGGAATCCAATGAATTACACAACAGCGCCATAATTAAAATATATAACGCAAATAATAAGAATTTGTTAGTAAAATTACTTTTTACTGTCGTAAGAATAGTTTAACAAAGTGAATTGTCATTGCGAGCCCCGATGCAATCGGGGCGCGGCAATCTGGTGTGGATGAGGGGGTTACCACCCAACCTCCAGATCGCCGCGTCATCCCGATGAAATCGGGATTCCTCGCGATGACAGAGAGAATGATTATCCTTGAATATCCTCGAATAAATCCCTGTATGCAGGATTCATGCTGGTAATCAGACGGACTTTATCCAGGCGCGAGCCTGCTTTGATCTGCTTTTCTCTAAATATCGCACCTGCGATGTCAGTGCCTACTTCAAAATAAACTAACTTAATCAGTCGGTATTTTTTAGTAAATCCTTCGACTGAACCAGACTTATGCTCCAATACCCTTCTATAAAGGTCGTTGGTAACACCGACATAAAAGATCTTATTTGAGATGTTGGTCATAATATACACATAATAGTATATTTCGTACACAGTTCGTAATTATACCAAATAATAAACTGTCATCGCGAACCCCAATTGCATCGGGACGTGGTAGTCTGGGTTGGAGGAGGGGTTTGCCACCCAACCTCCAGATCGCCACGTCATCCCGATAGTATCGGGATTCCTCGCGATGACAAATAGGAGTGATAAAAGGTGAGGTCGTTACTGTCTTTGCGAGCGCAAGCGAAGCCCTGTCCCGTACTCCGATACGGGAGCGGCAATCTGGTGTGGATGAGGGGGTTACCACCCAACCTCCAGATCGCCGCGTCATCCCGACGAAATCGGGATTCCTCGCGATGACAAAAAGACCATTAGCAGGGCTGATCGCGATGAAAAAATAAGAAGTGTTAGAACTAAATGTCATTGCGAGTGAATGCCCTGTCCCGTACTCCGATACGGGAGCGGCAATCTGGTGTGGATGAGGGGATTACCCACTCCCTTCCAGATCGCCGCGTCATCCCGATAGTATCGGGATTCCTCGCGATGACAAATAGGAGTGATAAAAGGTGAGGTCGTTACTGTCTTTGCGAGCGCAAGCGAAGCCCTGTCCCGTACTCCGATACGGGAGCGGCAATCTGGGGTGGATCAGGGGATTACCACCCCCTTCCAGATGCCGCGTCATCCCAATGGTATCGGGATTCCTCGTGATGACCAATAAAAAGGGATGTTTCCTCTCTGTTTACGGAGAGGAAGTCAGAAGGTGGGGGTGAGGTCGAGAATAAAAGGGGAGCCCGTTTTCACGAGCTCCTCTTGATTATTGTTTATTGGCTATTGTTCCAGGTTTATCTTTGGAACATTCCCGGACCGCAGAATCCTCTGCCCATACCCCTGAACCCGAAACCCGGCGCAACTTTATCCAGCGCAGCCGGTCTCTGTGCCCACCAGGACGAAATCTGGTCGGCTTCTCCCTGTGTAAGCCGTCCGTTAGTTACCGCATTCGATAAGGCTTTCTGGAAAGCAGTCGCCTTTAATTCCTGGCTTGCCTGTTTGAAGGCGTTGGTTAACGCATCCTTGGTTACACCGAGTTTCGCGGCAACCTTTTCCATTACCAGCGGCTGCCCGATGCCGTTAAATCCATGACACCAGCCCCAGCGTATTATCCTGCTGCGTACGCCCAGGAACCGGCCGTATAACTCCGGTTTGCTGATTGCCGGTCGAGACTCCCACCAGGCTTTCATGGCTGCCTTGTCGGCGGGATCAGGCTGTTTGTCGAGCCAAGCCAGTAAGGCGGTCTTATCGGCGGCGGTTATGATGTTGTCGGTAACTGCTTTATCAAGCGCGGTTGTGATTGCTTCTTTTGCCGCCTCGATGCGCGCCTCTTTCAAGGCTGTTGTAAGCTGAGCTTCGGTTTTTCCCACTAGTTCCGCGACCCTTGCCAGGAGCGGATTGCTTACCGCTGCCGGTTGGTCCTGTGCCATTACAATCGCCCCGCCGGTCAATGTCAACACCACGGCCGCGGCGATGACTGCTAAGAAAATCTTCCACTTCTTTGACATTTCTGTCACCTCCCCTGAGTCCGATCAATAATGCTACCTTTATTATATAGCACTGCAATGTTTTCTTTACAACTGCTTTGTTAGTCTGTCATTGCGAGGGCCTCCGATTAGGAGGGGGTAGAAACAATATTACCGTTCTGTACCAGATTGAACCTCTCCCTTTAGTAAAGGGAGATTGAGAGGGATTTAGTAATTAAAATCCCCCTTAATCCCCCTTTTTCTAAGGGGGAAAATCCATTTCGTCGTTGCACTCCTCGCGATGACTGACTACCTTATCTCGTAGACTACCTGGACGTTCAGGATTATTTCCATTTGCCCGGCGCTGATCTGAGTCGTATCGAAGGCTGCACCCGCGGCTTCGGACCTCGAGTAAATCGGGGTGGGTGGAATAGTTGAAGCAGAACCTTCATTAATATAGATCGCCTTCCCAAGTTTGACGCCTGCCAGGTCTGCCAATCTCTTAGCTTTGTCGGCGGCATCAGCCATCGCTTTTTCACGAGCCTGGTCGTAGAAGTGTATCGGGTCGTCGACATCGAAACTGACGCTGTCCACCCGGGTTAAGTCGCCGCCCGCCAGAGTCACCGCATCTATGACTGTGCCGGCTTTCTCGACATTGCGAACTTTCGCGACGACAACATTGCTTACCTGGTAACCGATTGTGATTTCCTGCTGTTTATCAGTGTCCCACCGGGTAACTTTCTGGATATTGAAGTAACGGGTCTGGATATCAGCATCAGCCACGCCGTTGGCTTTGAGAGCATTCATCACGGCTGTCATGGCTGTATTCGCCTGGGTTTGAGCTCCGGCGACTGTTAACGCTTGTGCTTGAATGCCGAGCTGTATGTTGACGACATCGGGGGTTGCCTGTACCTTACCTTCACCAGTGACCCAGAGCCCCTGGTTCGCCTGGTTGCCGGCAGTCGATCCCTGGCATCCAAACAGGAACAATCCTGTCAGGACCAGGGCGAAAACCGCGGTTGCTAAGATTATCTTTTTAATCATTATTATTCCTCCACCATTTTTTATTCCACTAATATTTATAACGAACAAACTGGATACAGGGTTAGCCGGTAATCCATTTTACTTCCTTTTTCTCCAGTTTTACTCAGCTTCCTTTTTCCCCCATGTCATTCCAAGCCTCCAACCCTGTCCCGTACGCTTGTCCCGTACTTGGAACGGGATGATACGGGATGGAATCCATGGAATCGTTACTCTCATGGATTATCAAGTCAAGTCCGATAATGACACGTAAAAAGAAGCAGGGATTTAATATTTACCGCTCTGTTACTGTTTCAGGGTTTTGAGGTCCGCCAGCATGCGGCGAATGGTAATCTTGTACTGCTCCGGGATGGTAGGGTCCTTTAACCACTTTTCGAGCTGTTTGGGATGATTAAAAGCATAGTATTCAATCATCTTGGTCAACTCATCTGCCTGGCCGGTTTCTGCTTGCAAAGTAGAATCAGCTGCCCCTGTTGGGGGGATAGCAAGGGTGATTTCAGGCGCAGGGGAGGTGGGCTCAGTAGCTTTTTCTGGCGGAGGCGAAGTAGCTGCTGCTCCACCAGAGGTGTTGTCTGTCGCGGCTTCTTCGCGCTGCGCTTCAGTCGTTGCCATGGTTGTTAAAGCTTCACCCTGTTCGCCGGAAGTAATATTGTTAACCCGATTGACATTATCAATGTAGTTGCCGGACACTATATCAACACGCTCCGTGCTTGAAGTGCCGTTCTCCAGCATGTAATTCATTTCCGCTACCCTGCGGTCTGCAAAGGTCAGTGATAGCTCAGCTTTTTCCGCATCGGAACCGGCTAATTTTAAGCTGAGGTTCTCGGTAAAGAGTTTCACCGGGTATAAGGGGCTGCCAGGCATGCTGGAATCGGCTGCCAGGAAGGTGCCGCCGCCGATGACAAATACCAGCGCCACGGCTACTGCTGTCAATGCCCATCGCGGCTGCAAACTGAACCACGAAGCCCGCCGCGGTTTCCCTGCCTCCGCCATTTTCAGCTGGAGATTATATCGAATGCGCGCCTTGAGTTCTGCGGTCGGTTTGACGTCAATCGCCTTGTTAACCGACATCGCAGTCCGCAGCAGCGGTTCGAGTTCTTTTGCCTGGTCGGGATATCGCCCGAGGCACTGTTCGACCGTCTCTGTCCCGGTCAACAGCTTTTCCAGGCATTCATTAAATATGTTTTCTATTCTAGATCTTTCCATCGTATTCGCCTGCTTTGAGTACCTTACGCAGCGCGATTATGGCGCTGTGCTGCAATGCCTTAACTGCATTCTCGCTTCTTCCCATCGCCGTCGCTACTTCTGAAATGGATAGCCCACCTGCAAATCGCAGACTGACGACTTCTTGCTGCGCTTTAGTCAACTGCTTGGTAGCAATAACAACTTGCTCGATATTTATTTTAAGTTCGACTTCTCCCTGGGGATCGCTTTCTCCCTTGAAAGGCAGCGACTCATCTAGCTGCACAGTCGGTTTTTTGCTCGCTTTCCTGATAAAATCTACTATCTGGTTGTGGGCGATGCGGTACAGCCATGCGCTGAAATGTACACCCTGGTACTGATACGAGCCTATCGATTCATAAGCTTTAATAAAGACCTGCTGGGTCATATCTTCAGCCTCAGTCCTGTTTCCAATCTTGATTACCACATACCGGTAAATTTTATCGAAATGGCTTTCATATAGCTCTGCGAAAGCCTCCTTGTCCCCCTGCCTTGCTTTGTGGACAAGGTTTTTCTCGTCTTGCACTGGAATAACTTCCCCTTCATACGCCAAACCTTGTTTGGTGATATAAGTTCGAGGTATTTATCCCCGTGCTAATATTATAACGTTATGTTTTGCAAAAGGATAGGCACAGATTCGGAAAAAAAGTTCTGCTCAGTTCTTGTTGTTGCTAGTATCGGTAAGCTGTAATCCGGTTGTGACCTAGTAGATGATCCAGAACGCGCTGCTCTAAACATACATTCCCTCGTAAGAAGCAGATGAAGTATATGAAGGCAGGAGTGTTAAGGGGGCGGAGCCCCCTTACATTTATTATCCCTCATAAGGATCAAGAAAAACGTGTAAAAGCAGAAGTGGCAAGGGGGGCGCAGCCCCCTTACAATTATTCTCCCTTCCCTTTTTTTATCAGGGAAGAGCCTGCCCCGCACTTGATGCGGGGGATACAGGGATAGGTCGTCGGGAACAAATTCATAACGAACAAAAAACAACAACGCTATATTGGATTCCAGATAGAACGTGCATACTCGATATTGGGTTCGTTGTGATTTAACCCGAAGCGTATACAATCAAAAAATGGGGAGAAGCACTTTTTAAACCAATGCAATAGTCTTTTGTAAAAGGTTCATGTGAATACTCGGCTCCCCTGTGTTAGAATCTTTGGTTAAGAGGGATTTTGTTGATGTATATCCGCCCCATGACCAAAGAGGACGTGACGCAGGTCGCCAGAATCGACAGGGAAGCTTTTCCAACTGAATGGCCGCCGACAAATTTCCGGCGAGAGCTTGAAAACCACATGGCTTATTATATCGTGGCAAGTGAAGGTCCTATCGCTTCGAACCAATCTAACTCTAACGAGAAACCTTCGACGAACTTGATAGACCGCATTAAAAATCTGTTAAAACGGCGCAGCTATGACCCCCCAACGACTGAAGAGCATATTATTGGCTATTCCGGCATGTGGATACTCGCCGACGAAGCGCATATCATGAGCATCGCCTCCACCGAAGAATATCGACACAAAGGAGTCGGAGAGGCGCTTCTAATTGGAATCATTGACCTCGCCAGGAAACACCGGGCGCGTATTGTTACCCTGGAAGTACGCGTATCGAATACGATTGCGCAAAACCTGTATTTGAAATATGGATTCCGCAAGACCGGTTTGCGAAAAGGCTATTACCTCGATAACCGTGAAGATGCAATTATCATGACGACCGACTATATCAATTCACCAGAATTTAAGGAACATCTGCAGCGGTTAATGGAAGAACATGTAAAACGGTGCGGGGAAACGCGTTTCGATCTTGAAAAATAGCTTAGGAACCAAGAAGCTAGCGGTCGCCGGTGAAAATGTTCCACAAAGAAGGGTATTTTAGCGGCAGTTCCTTGTGACCGGTGTTTGTTACCATCCAGTCCTCGAGCTCTTTCAGGCTCTTTTCAAGCAGTTCCTTGTATTTTGTCAGGTCAAGGCTCTTATAGGAGTCGGATTTAGCTTTTTTTGCCGCCCGGATTGGTACATTGAGTTCATCAGTAAGGATAAATGTTTCTTTGAGCAGCGTTTTCTGAGTCTCACTGAGGAAACCGATTTTGGTCTTATTCATCTCCCAGTTATTATGTTCAAAAATTCTCGGTTTTATCCGCTGCTGGAAAGTCTCGATCAAGACCAGGTTCAGTTTAATGTCGTAAATAAGTGATTGGATGATCTCAGGGTATTTTCGAGGATTATTCCGTGGTCTTAAAAGCGTGAACAGAAGGAGAATAATTAAAAGCGAAATAATAAGAATCCAGCTACCAAAGTTCATGATTTATTACTCCGTGCTGCTGAAAACGCTTACGTTTCAGAAGCGAGTTTGCCGCCCGTACCCCAGTTATGTTTGGGTACATCCCTTAATATAATATGTAAGGAATCAGCCGGGACCCCGACTTTTTGGAATGCTGATGTAATACCTTCAACAAGCTGTTTTTTCTGGTCGATCGTCCGACCTTCCCACATTTCGACAATGACAACTGGCATGACTGTACCTCATCCTTTTATGCTAGGCAATTAGACAAACTATCCGGGTCGTCTGAATTTATTTTTAATAGCTTCTGTCTGTTGAAATTTATCGAGCTCTTCCCCAGACATAGCTTCGATATTTTTTAATGCGCCGTGTTCCATTCTGATGTGAAACATTTCTTTGCATTTCCAGCACTTGTATGGGCCATCGAAAACAGGGTCTGAAATTGAAAAAGTGCCCTCGGTGTTACATTTGGGGCATTTGATCTTGGTTAACATCAGCGTTTGCGACCTCCTGTTACTATAACTTTCAGTATACCACTTTTAGCTAAATTAAACGGTTTTTTGAGCCTTTTTCACCAAAATACAGATATTCCGCGAGAAGATTTTTAGCGGAAACCGGAAGTGTCTTTCTGCGGATATTCTAACCACTTCAAAATCCGCCTGCCGTGCCAGTTGTACCAGCTTACCATAAGTGAAGAGATGGTAGTATCGATATAGAGTTTTGTCTTTCATGCGCCATGGGACCTTTAAATCCTCTCGCTTGAGCCAGAAGCGCGGCTGCCAGCGGTTCCAGACGGTAATAAATGCCTCGCCTCCAGGTTTCAAGACGCGTTTCAATTCATTAAAAGCAGGTAGCCGCTGTTTGTTGGTGAGATGATGATAGGTTGCCACGGCGATTGCTTTATCGAAGGAAGCGTCTTTATAAGGAAGTGCTGTGGCGTCGGCAGTTACCAACCCCGCAGTAAACTTATATTTTTCAGCGTATTTCACAGCGAGCTTTAACATTTCCACCGAGAAATCAATCCCATGCAGTTCAAACGATTTTATAAACGGGAGGAAATCAGCGCCGTGCCCGCACCCGATATTGAGCAATTTGCCGCCTTTCCATCTGATTGCCAGCTCTTCGAGCTCAACTCGAAAGATCGTATGGTGCCGGAAATTGTACCAGCTGCGCGCTATCTGGTTGAATACCTCGCGGAGATTATCTGTCATATTTGAGATAGTATAGAGGATTAATTCAAAAGTTAAAAGTCAAAAGTGAAAATTTTTAATCTTTGAGTTTTTACTTTTGCGTTTTGAGATTTGAATTAGATTTGCTACACTATTATTGCCATGCAGAAAAGACCAACCGTTATGAAAAAGTTCACCCGGACCATTTCCGGCGTAACACCGGTAGCCGTAATGACCCAACCGTCGCCGTGTCCTGGTAAATGTATATATTGTCCCACCTATACCGCCACCCCGCAAAGTTATACTCCAGAATCACCTGCGGTTCTGAGAGGTCGCGAATGCGAGTTCGATGCCAGGCGCCAGGTAGAGGTGCGGTTACGAGGCTTAGCAGATATGGGGCATCCAATCCAGAAGGTTGAACTAATTATCATGGGCGGGACTTTTCTGGCAACTCCTGACGAGTACCAGTACCGGTTCGTCAAGGAATGCTACGATGCCATGAACGGTGTCGAGTCTGCTACTCTTGAAGAAGCTAAGCAGATAAATGAACAAGCAGTATCACGCTGCGTCGGGCTGTGCATCGAGACCCGCCCCGATTATTGCGGGCAGGAAGAAATCGAACGGATGCTGGAATTCGGTACGACGCGCGTAGAAATCGGCGTGCAGACCCTCGATGATGAAATATATCGATTGGTACGACGAGGACACGGTGTTGAAGCGGTCGTAACTGCCACCCGCTTGCTAAAACAGCATGGAATAAAAGTGCATTACCACTGGATGCCGGGATTACCGGGTTCTAACCCGGCGCATGATCTGGAGATGTCGCGACAGTTATTCGATGACCCGCGCTTCCGCCCCGACGGACTGAAAATCTACCCAACC
>Ga0315281_10015372_pt1 | contig 10267 bp, 7 predicted proteins | sample YL17G07_0_MG_FD_204540 | JGI IMG/M metagenome (GOLD analysis project Ga0315281, IMG submission 204540) | Sediment microbial communities from Yellowstone Lake, YNP, Wyoming, USA - YL17G07_0 | ecosystem: Environmental > Aquatic > Freshwater > Lake > Sediment | place: USA: Wyoming | collected...
CCGCCCACGCCGGATACGTCGCCTGAAACTCCGTCTGCACCGTCTGCGCGGTCTCGTCCGCTGATTTCCCCTGGCGTTTGAGCGCGACCGCGCGCGACTGAATCGCCTTCATCATCGTGCGCTGCTCAGCGATCAGCGAGGCGTCGCCCACGGGGCCGTGGCTCGGGACGACCTTCGCCGGGCGGAGTGGCTCCAGCTGATCGAAGTCCGCCAGCCAGGCCTTGACGCTCGAGTAGGGGCTCGCGAACGCGACAAACGTCCGGTTCATCACCACGTCGCCGGCAAAGAGGATGCGGTCGCCTTCCACCCAGATGATCGTGTCGCCGCGCGTGTGCGTCGGCCCCAGCGACAGCATCCGTACGCGTACGCCGCCGAGGTCGAGCGTGTATTCGCGATCGAAGACGATGTCGGCTTTGCGGAACTGGGCGTCCTTGAGCAGGTCGGCCACCAGTGGCGATCGGCCGGCAAACGTCTTCGCCAGCGCCAGGCCGAACTCGTCGATGTCCTGCTGCTGTGCCTGGGCGCGAATCAGCTTCGCGGTCGCGGGAAACGCCGATTCCCCGAGCGCGTGCTCGGGGTGGAAGTGCGTGCTCACGACGTAGAGCTCCGCGTTCCTGCTGACGCCGTTCGTCGCCCGAAGCACGATGTCCCCGTTGCGCGGCCCAAGGCCGGTGTCGACCACCAGCGTGGCCTTTGTGCCGACGATGATACCGACGTTCGGGACGAGGCCGACGTTGCGATCGGAAATCACGTGGACGTGGTCGGACACCTTCGCGATCGCGCTCTCTGCGATCAAGGGGTCGGCCGGCGGCTGCTGCGCTGAGACGACGGCGCCGGCGATCGCGGTCGCCGCCACGCCGGCAACGAGCGCGAATGCGTGGGTCCGCTGCGCGCGAACAAATGGAGTCATGCCGCGTATTAGACCACGCGTTGGACGTTCGTCGATAAGAAGAAACCGCAGAGACCGCAAAGCGCGCGGAGATCTCTTTGGGAAGAGATCTTCTCTGCGTTCTCCGCGATCTCCGCGGTTTGTTCGTTAGCGCTGCGCAATCTCGCGCGGGGCGCCACACGTGGGGCTCGCCGAAGCCCTTGGGCGAAGCCGGCGGTCTGCTGGTCGCAGAATCTGCACTCAGTGCACCACCGGCACATCGCTGTTTCTGCAGCGCACGACAGCCTCGATCTTCAGAATGTGAGAGAAAAGCTGCGGGACCAGCACGGCACGCACCCTGCTAGACATGACGACGATGGTAGACTTCCGGAAAGGCGGAGTGATGGCCGACAGAATCGACAATCTCACCGAGCGCGTTCAGGCCGTCGAGGGAAAAGTAGATCACTTGACGGGCCGGGTCTACGTGGTCGAAGACCGGGTCCACGTGGTCGAAGAGAAGGTGGACCATCTCTCCCGGAAGCTGGCCGAACTGTCGGCGTCGGTGGACCAACGGTTCGACGCCGTGGACGCGGCGTTCGTCGAGCAACGGCAGTACACCGAATTCGCCTACGCGCGGCTCGACGCCAAAATGGACGCCGGCTTCGGGCGCGTCGATGTTCGGTTCGATCGCCTCGAGCGCAAGCTGGATCAGGTCATCGACCTGCGCCGCCCCAGGCGTACGCGCAAGCCGCGCCGCTGACTCGCCTCCCGACTTCACACGCTGATCGTCACCACGTTGCCGATGAACGTCGCCGGGAACTGGCGCAGCGCAGACGAAGCGGGCCCCTTCACCACTGATCCGCTGGTGCTGAACTCCGATCCATGACAGGTGCAGACGTAGAGACTGTTGGCGAAGCCGGTGACGGCGCAGCCTTCGTGCGTGCAGACCGCGGTCACCGCGGTGAACGTGCTCTGCGCGGTGCGCGCCACGAGATATGTGCCCGTGGCCGCCTGCACCGTGGCGGCACCGCCGACGAGGGCCAGCGGCGACGCGGCGTCGATCGTGATCGAAAGACTGCGGCCCACGAGTGTGCCGGCGACCGACGGCAACTGAGGCGCCGAACTGGGCGACGTGGGGCTTCCGCCGCATGCGGGCAGCGCCGCACCAAGCGTCAGCAGCGAGACGGCCTGGCATGTGCGGACACAGAATTCGCGCCGGGTGGACAGTGGAAATTCTCGCTCGTCGGAATCATTCATAGACGCGCCATCATGCAACCACCATTCCAGGCCGATGCGTCGGCGTTGTTTCGTGGACCCAGACCGGCCGTCCTACGGGCAGGACAGATTTCGCTCGCTGAGGGACACGGCACGCGGACGCGGTTACCAGCTTCCGCTCGCGCCCCGCAGTAGCGCCACGAGTTCCGAGCGCGTCTTCGCATCGAGCACACCGGCGTCGTCGTTGACGTAGCCCGCGGGTTTGGGCAACGCCGCATGGAGGCACACCGGCAGCGCGAGCAGCACCACGCCGAACAGCATTCGTTTCAGCAACGGTCGGCCTCTCTGAATCCAATTCGTCGCTTCGCCGACACCGACGGCGCGACGAGTTCGCGAATGACCTGAGAGACCGCCTTGAACCGTGAGTCGCATTTCTTTTCGAGTGCGTCGAGCTTGAGGGCGATCTGCGCGCTCGACTGGAGAATGCGCCGCTGGCGAACGAACGCACGCATGATCTCGATGTTGACCCGGACTGCGCAGCGGCTGTGCAGGACGCCGGACAGCATCGCGACCCCCTGCTCGGTGAACGCGTAGGGGAGGTACTTGCGGTGCCGCCCGCGTCCGCTCTCTAAGGTCACAACTTGTGACCTTAGACATTCAACCTCGTGGGCATTCAGTTGGAACATGAAATCCGCTGGAAAACGAGCGCGATGACGCTTCACGGCTTGATTGAGAACCTTGACCCTCGTGGTAGAGGGCCGCCAGAGCCGCATCGAGCATGACGCCGTGCCCTCGCAGGATCAAGATCGCGCGATGGACCCGTTCTGATACGACGACTGTTTGCGACCGACGTCTCCTCGCCATCTTGCGCGCAGATGCAATCGGAGTACCCACGTCCCTGCCGGCGCCAATCGAAGCGGCGTGAGGTGCGCCTGCCCATTTCTGCGTACTTCGCCAGCCAGAGTGTGAATGTTTCAGCGATCCTCCGTAGCCTCAGCCGGCTGCAACCTTCGACTCTGAGAAGAAGTCAGCCGGCATCGGCCGACGAAGTCGCCAGACGAACGCGATCGGCCGCTCGCGTTCGTGCGAGGCATGGTCCGCCAGTCCAAGGAACATGTAGGGCTCGGTGCGGTTATCCATCTTTCGGGTTCGCCTCACAAACAGCAGGATGTTCGTGCCGCGCACCATGTGGTTGATGTAGCGCTGCCCCGTGACAGAGGCCTGTGTCGTGACACTCTGCGACTCCCAGTGAAACAACTCAGACGAGATCGCGAAGTCCCGATACATCGTCGTTGGCGAGTACCGATCCTCAGTCTTTTCGAGCGTGACAAAGAACAAGTCGCTGTTCGTCTCTTTGTTGTGAGTAGTGCCCTCTCGAATTCGGTGCGGTCGCTCCAGCGTCATCTCGCCGAAGGCTGTCAGGATCTCATCGAGGCTGTAGGAGGCATGGACCGAAAGGGGCACAGGCTCCCAGACGGCACGGGCGTCGATCGGGAACGTCATGTGCGCTGACTGTTCCTCGAGAACATCTAGTAACTCGCGGATCTCCGACAGGATTGCTGCATGGGTCCACAACTCCGCCATCGACGCGTCCAGGCTCACCCACGTTCCGTGACTGCCCCACAGCGTGAAGTGAAGCCCCAGAAGAATTCGCCGCTCCGATTCGGGTAGCGCTGAAGCAGTCGGCGGCGTGTCCCTGGCTAGGCACCGTCGAAGAAATGTCAGCCGCGTTCTGTCGTCCAAATGAAGGAGCCTTGGCAGCGCTTTTGACAGGTGATCTTCCTGTGGTCCAGCGGCTCCGGTGGGAAGACCCACTTCGCGTCGTAACCTCGTCCAGGACCACCCCGGATGCCGATAAAGCTCGTCGACGGCTACTCCGGCCTCGCGCAGAAATTCAGCCAGCGTCACGTCCCTGCCGACGTCCCGCAGTTCACGGACGAAGCTCTCGAAATTACCACCGATCGTCTGCCTGAGATTCTCTAGAATCAGGTTCTGCGCGACTCGATCGAGCTGAATCTTGCAGCCCGCTGGAAGGTACGGAAAGCCTTCTTCGAGCTGTCGGATCACGCCTCCCCTGGTAGTCTGTGTGAGCGCCCGGTAGCGTTGATCGAATCGGAATTTCTGGTGAGCGTTTCCGATGAAGTCGAGCACAGTGAGGCAGGACTTGCCGAAAGACTGGCGAAGGCCACGGCCCAGCTGCTGCAGGAATACGGTGGCGCTCTCGGTCGGACGGAGAAACAGGACCGTATCGATCTCTGGAACGTCCACACCTTCGTTGAACAAGTCGACCGCGAACAACACGTTGACCTCACGTGTCCGCAGCTTCCGCAACGCTCCATCTCGATCTTCGTGCGGACTCTGCGAGGATACAGCCGCTGCCGGCAGGCCAATCCGGTTGAACTCCCGAGCCATGAACTTCGCGTGCGCGATGCTGACGCAAAAACCTAGTGCCCGCATGCGCCGCGGGTCGGCGACCTTGTTTTGAATCGCCGCCGCGACTATGCCGGCGCGCGCATGGTTGCCGGTATAGAGGTTCTCGAGTTCCGCAGCGTCGTAGCCGCGACGAGACCAGGCCACGTGCGACAGGTCCGTGTTGTCGTGCAGTCCGAAATAGTGAAATGGGCACAGGAGGCCACGCTCGAGCGCTTCCCACAGGCGCAATTCGATAGCGATGCGCCCATCGAACCAGCCCAGCACGCTCTGGCCGTCCGCACGCTCTGGCGTCGCGGTCAGGCCCAGCAGGATCGTCGGCCTGAGGTGGTCCAGCAGGCGGCGGTAGGTGTCAGCAGCCGCATGGTGGAACTCGTCCACAACGACGATATCGAACGCGTCGGGGCGGAGCGCAAGAAGGTCGAGTTGGGCCAGTGACTGCACCGATGCAAACACATGACGCCATTCGTCCGGACGATGACCATCGACGTAGAGTTCACCGAAGGCGCCATCTCGCAACACCTGCCGGAATGCCGCCAGGCTCTGCCCGAGGAGTTCCCTTCGGTGAGCCACGAACAGCAGGCTCGGATTGTCCCTCTGCTCGCGGAGGCGACGGTAGTCGAGCGCAGCAACAATCGTCTTCCCTGTTCCTGTTGCCGCGACGACCAGGCTTCGGAAACGGTTATGGCGCTCCCGCTCGACGGTCAGGCGCTCGAGGATTTCTGTCTGGTGCGGATACGGGATGACGTCGAGTGCCGCGAACTGAATCGTGTCGGCCGCAAACGTGGACTCCAACGCCCTGTCCAATCTTGCAGCGTCACGCGCCGGGTCGTAGGACTCGAAGTCCGGCTCCGCCCAGTAGCTGTCGAAGGTCGCCTGAAACTTCGCCAGAATGTCCGGCGCGGTGACCTGTGAGAGCCGCACATTCCATTCAACGCCGTCGACGAGCGCCCATTGCGTCAGGTTGGAGGACCCGATGTACGCCGTCGAGAATCCTGTCTCGCGCTGAAACAGCCACGCCTTTGCGTGGAGTCTCGTCGAGCGCGTCTCGTACGACACCTTCACCTTCGCACCCATCTTGACGAGCGTGTCCAGCGCCTTGCGCTCCGTCGATCCGGTGTAGGTCGTTGTGATCACCCGAAGGTCCCGCCCTCGCTCGCAGTGTGCCTGGAGTTGCGGGAGCAGGAGGCGCAGGCCGTTCCAGCGGACAAAAGCACAGAGGAGGCCGATGCGGTCGGCAGACGGAATCTCGCGCTCCAGCGCATGACCGACGGCTGGCTCACCGCGCGCGTTCACCAGGAGGTCACTGGCTGAGAGCGGCACATGCGGCCGCGCCGGATATCGCGTGCCACCGGCGGGTACGTTGACGATGTCGGCGATCGACAGGAGCGCCTCCGCCGGAGCGTGGACGGTCGTCCCCGTATCGACCGCGCTCTTTGGGCTCGCAGCCAGCATCTCGAGGACACGATTACAGATCTCGACCTGGTGCTCGAGGCGTTCTTTCTCCGGCAGCGCCTGCAAGACGCGGCGGAGCACTTCAGAGACGTGCCTGGTCAGAATGTCATGGGAGTCGGCAGGTCTGAGAGGTTCGTGCTGTATCTGAACGATGTTGCCGTCCAGAGAGCCAAGGGCCGCAGAGAGCTCTCGAGTGATGAGCTGCTCGTAGAGGCCCTTGGGAAGGATCATCGTCGCCTATTCTCTCCTCAAGTCAGGTCTCAGCGCCCAGGAAAGGCGACTTGGCCAATACAATGGCCGGGTGAAGAAACGTGGCCACGACGAGGAGTCCTCCGACGCCGACGCCTTCGCTCGGGCGATGGCGGAGGAGCACGTCGTCCGCCTGCCGCCCGACACGCGGGGGCGGGTTCGCGCGACTCCGCCGGTCAGCCTGCCGCCCGCAGCCGCGCCGGCCCGCGATGACGATGACGAATCAGACGAGGACTTCACCGCGCCAGGCGTCGATCGGCGCGAGATCAGGAAACTGAAACGTGGTGAGTACGTCGCTGCGGACCGGATCGACCTGCACGGCATGACGGCCGCCGCCGCGTCCGCGAGGGTGGCGCACTTCCTCGAGACGAGCCGCCACAACCGCCATCGCTGCATTTGCATCGTCCACGGGCGCGGCCTGCGGTCGCCTGGCGGCGTGTCGGTCCTGAAGGCGCGCGTGCGGAACGACCTCCGATCGCATCGGTCCGTGCTCGCCTACGCCGACGCACCGAAGTCCGACGGCGGCGCCGGCGCGGTCTACGTGCTGCTGCGACGGCAGGCCTCATGACATCGATGAGATCTTCCACACGTTCGAGACAATGGGTCAGTCGGAACAGGCCATTACGCTCATGGGCGTAATCACACTTGCGGTCGCCGGCTGGATGCTCGCCGCCGCCGTGATGGCGCTGCTCTGGGCCTGGCATCTCCGCCGGCAGAACGCCGGCATCGTCGACGTCGGCTGGACCGCGCTCGTCGCGGGGCTGGCGATCCTCGACGCACGGCTCGGCGACGGCTGGGAGTACCGCCGCGCGGCGTTCGGCTTCATGATGGGATCGTGGGGACTGCGACTCGCCGTCTACCTGCTCTACGATCGCGTGCTCAACCGGCCGGAAGACGGACGCTACGTCGAGATGCGGCGCGACTGGGGCGCGGAGGCGCCGCGCCGCTTCTTCTGGTTCTTCCAGACGCAGGCGCTCGCGGCCGTCGGCTTCTCGCTGCCCGCGCTGTTCGCGTCGACGAACCGCGAGCCGCGCTTTTCCATCATCGAACTCGTCGCCGCCGGCCTGTGGGTCGTCGCCTTCGCCGGTGAGTCGACCGCGGATCGTCAACTGCTGCGATTCAAGTCGAACGCCGCCAACCGCGGCCGCACGTGCCGCACCGGGCTGTGGAAGTGGTCACGCCATCCGAACTACTTCTTCGAGTGGCTGATCTGGATCGCCTTCGCGCTGTTCGCCGCCGCCTCGCCATGGGGCTGGATCGCGTTCGCGTGCCCCGCGGCGATGCTCTATTTCCTGCTCAAGGTCACGGGGATTCCACTCAACGAGGCGCAGGCGCTGCGGTCGCGGGGCGACGAGTATCGCGAGTATCAACGATCCACGAGCGCGTTCGTCCCCTGGTTTCCGAGGAGCTCCTGACCTTAAGGCGCGAGCTGACAAGGGTTTCCATGGGGTAGCGCAAAGGGAACCGTTCAGGTTACACTTACGTATCATAATGTCGTCTATTGTCATAAAGGATACGTTAAATGTTCTCAAGAAAAATCGTCCTAATCCTCGCTAGTCTTCTGGTCGCATCCTTCCCGGCATTCGCCCAAACACCCGCGGGAACCATCGCTGGTCGCGTCGCGGACGCCACCGCCCTCCCACTGCCCGGCGTCACCGTGACCGTCCAGGGCGTCGACATCACCCGGACGTTCAGGACCGACGGTGAGGGGCGCTTCCGTTTCCTCGACCTCGCCCCGGGCGACTACAGACTCACCTCGACGATCGAGGGCTTCACCACGAACGTGCGCGAGCGCGTGATTGTCGGCGTCGGCCAGACCGTCGAGCTCCCGGTGACGCTTGCGATCGGCGCGCTGACCGAAACCGTGAACGTGACGGCCCCGTCGCCGATGGTCGACGCGAAGCAGACCGGCACGGCGACCAGCGTCACCTACGACGAGCTGTCGAACATCCCGACCTCGCGCGACCCGTTCTCGCTGCTGCGCTCGATCAACGGCGTGCTGGTGGACCGCGTCAACATCGGCGGCAACGAAACCGGTCAGCAGTCGAACTTCGTGTCGAAGGGCACGCGGCCGCAGGATGCGGTCTGGACCATGGACGGCGTCGCGATCACCGACATGACGCTGACCGGCTCGTCGCCGACCTACTTCAACTACGACAACTTCGATGCGATCCACGTGTCGACCGCCGGCCAGGCCATCACGCAGCAGACCGGCGGCCCCGGCCTCAACTTCATCGTCAAGCGCGGCACGAACCTGTTTCACGGCGGCGCGCACTCGTACTTCGACAACGATTCGCTGGAAGCGTCGAACGTGCCGGCGGAGCTGGTCGCCAAGGGAGTGACGCCGGAGACGGCCGATCACACCAAACAGGTCTCGGACTACGGCGTCGAGATCGGCGGACCGCTCGTCCGCGACAACGCATGGTTCTACGGCTCGTATTCGACACAGGACGTGCGCCTCGTACGGCGCACGGGCACCCTCGTCGACCGGACCCAGCTGAGGAACCCGAACCTGAAGGTGAACTGGCAGGCCACGCCCAAGGACATGGTGAGCTTTCTCTACTTCAACGGGTTCAAGGTCAAGGACAACCGCAGCCCCGGCACGGCGGGCATCACGTTCGATGCGCCGACCGCGACGTTCCACCAGGACAACGCCTACACCGACAACCCGCTCCACGGGCTGTTCAAGATCGCCGACGACCGCGTCATCCGCCCGAACATGTTCATGACGGCGAAGTACGCGTACTTCAACACCGGATTCCTCCTCACGCCGGAAGGCGGCATGGCGCTCTCGTCCGGGCGAGACCTTATCGCCGCGCGGTCGTACGGCTCGACGGTGCAGAGCTTGAACATCCGTCCGCAGATGACCGTGAACGTGGATCTGAACTCCTTCCTCAGCGGGCTCGGCGCGTCGCACGACGTGAAGTACGGCGTCGGCTGGCGTCGGGTGAACGCAACCACCGCCACGCTGTGGCCGGGCAACGGCATTCTCGGGGTCGTGCAGACGCCGACCACCGTGATCGCGCAGGTGTTCCGCGAAGGCCGCGGCACGAACCACACGTCGTACGCCGACTTCTACGTCGGCGACACCATCTCGAAGGGTCGTGCGACGATCGACCTTGGCGTCCGCTACGACCACCAGGGCGGCCGCGCCCTCCCGAGCGCCACCGCGGCGAACCCGGCCTTCCCCACGCTCGTGCCAGGGCTCGTCTTCGCCGGCTACGAGGCGCCGTTCATCTGGAACAACGTCTCGCCGCGCGCGGGCCTCACCTACGCCCTCGGCGAATCGCGCAAGACCGTGCTGCGCGGCAGCTACGCGCGCTTCGCCGGCCAGCTCGACTCGGCCAGCGTCGGCTACATGAACCCGACCTCGTCAGCCGGCGTGGCGGTGTATCGCTGGCTCGATCTGAACAGCGATCACCTGCCCTCGGCCGATGAAGTGCAGACCAGCCAGTTCCTCGGCACGGCCAACGGCTTCAACGCCGCCAACCCGACGGCGGTGACGTCGGCGAACCGGATTGACGCGGACCTCAAGGCGCCGGTCACGCAGAGCGTCGTGGCCGGGCTCGATCGCGAACTGCGCGCGAACCTCGCCGTGCAGGTGCACTACACCTACACGCGGACGACCAGCCTGCTCGGCAACGCGACGTTCTCCGTGACGCCACGCGTGGGGGTGACACTCGCCGACTACGCATCAGGGCCGACGCTGACGGGCACGCTGCCCGACGGCAGCACCTACAGCGTGCCGACCTTCATCGCCAACCAGGCGAAGGTGACGGCGGGCGGCAGCGGCTTCCTGCTGACGAACTGGAACGGCTACTCCACCGACTACCACGGCGTCGAGGTCAGCGCGCTCAAACGGCTGTCGAACCGGTGGATGGGGCGCGTCGGCGTGTCGCTGAACAACGCGCGCGAGCACTACGCGCCGGAAGCGATGTACGACACGAACGGCAACCCGACGCGGACGATCACCGAGCCGCTCGTCGACGGCGGCCAGTTCGCGCCGCAGAGTTCCGGTAACGGGGTCGGCAACGTCTACATCAACGCCCG
>Ga0315281_10015373_pt1 | contig 10267 bp, 4 predicted proteins | sample YL17G07_0_MG_FD_204540 | JGI IMG/M metagenome (GOLD analysis project Ga0315281, IMG submission 204540) | Sediment microbial communities from Yellowstone Lake, YNP, Wyoming, USA - YL17G07_0 | ecosystem: Environmental > Aquatic > Freshwater > Lake > Sediment | place: USA: Wyoming | collected...
ATCGGCGACGCTGACCTGGTCGTATTCAACGCCAAGGTCTACACAATGGATCCGGGCTCGCCGCGCGCCGAGGCATTCGCGACCAAGAGCGGACGGTTCGTCGCGGTCGGGAGCAGCGCCGAGATCCGCTCTCTCATTGGCAAGAAGACCCAGACCTTCGACGCCAAGCAGATGACGATCGTGCCCGGCTTCATCGATTGTCACAACCACGCCGGCGGGACCACCCTGCTCTACGAGGTTCTTGTTGGTAACCCATTTGAAGTCGAGTTCGTCACCATCGCCAGCATCATCGAGAAGCTCAAGGCGAAGGCTGCGACGCTGCCCGCAGGCACGTGGGTCGAGGGCTACTTCCACGACGACACGAAGCTCAAGGACAAGCGGCCGCTCACCAACCGCGACTTGGACCTTGTGTCCACGGAGCACCCGGTCGTCGTTCGCCATCGCGGCGGCCATACGTCGTTCTACAACAGCAAGGCCTTCGAGCTGGCGCACATCACGAAGGACACGCCCAATCCGCCGGGCGGAACGTTCGATCACGACGCGAACGGCGAGCTCAACGGTCGGGTGACCGATCGTGCGACCGGCGCGATGAATGGGGCAGGGCGGCGCGCCACGTTCACTCCCGAGCAACGCGCGCAACGCGACCGCGATGGCATTGCCCACATCTCCAAGCAGTTCGCCCGCTACGGACTCACGAGCGTTCACCACGAGGGCGGAGACCTCTCTGCGATTCAGGAGGTGCGCGCGCGTGGCGAACTGCTCCACCGCGTCAGCTACGAGCCGAGCGGCAACGTCCTCAGTTCCATGATGGCCGCCGGCATCACAACCGGCTTCGGCGACGAGTGGATCAAGTTTGGCGCCACGTCGGAACACACGGTCGATGGGTCGTTTTCCGAGCGGACAATGGCACTGAGCACGCCCTACGCGGGCCAGAACGGCTACAAGGGCAACGTCACCGAGACGCAGGACACGCTCAATGAATGGGTCGAGCGAACGCACCGCGCCGGTATTCAGGTGAACTGCCACGCCAACGGCGACGTCGCGATTGACATGTACCTCACGGCGATTGAGCGAGCGCTGAAACTGGCGCCGCGAGCGGACACTCGTCCCAAGATCACGCACTGCACGCAGATCAATGACGACTTGGTCCGGCGCATCAAGGCGGTCGGCGCCGTCCCCGCGATGTTCACCACGTACGCCTATTACAACAGTGACAAGTTCCCGTTCTACGGCGAGGAGTTGATGAAGCGGTGCATGGCGTTCCGCACGCTGCTCGACGCCGGGGTTCCGGCCGCGGCGGGCTCGGATTTCAGCCCCGGGCCGTTCGCACCGCTGATGGGCATTCAGGGCATGGTGACGCGCACCGGGTGGGACGGAACGACGTGGGGCGCCAACCAGCGCATCACCGTCGATGAGGCGATCAAGGTCAACACGATCAATGGCGCGTGGGCCTCAAAGGAGGAGACCCTCAAGGGATCGATCACCGAGGGCAAGCTCGCCGATTTTGTGGTGCTGGCCGATGATCCGCACACAGTGAAGGTTGAGAAGATCAAGGACATCCAGATCGTGCGCACCGCGGTCGGCGGGGCAGCAGTTTATCAGGCGTGAACAACGAAGCCGCTGGCGACGCGCTGGATCGGCGGTCGGCCCTGGTCGAGAGTCTTGAGTTCCGAGACCAGCTCTCGGCACACTGCGGTACTGAGTGCATCTGAGTCGTAGTGGTGATGTTGTGAGCGTTGCACTGAGGACTGAGTGGTGAGATTGGCGCTGAATTCAGAGTTGTGAGTAAGTCATGAGGGAGTTGTGAGGGAGTCGTGAGGGACGGGAACTCAACACCCGGCACTCAGAACTACGCTCACGCCTCACATCTATGACTCAGATGCACTCAGTACCGCAGTTGCTCAGTACTGTTCTCAGGACTCAGAACTCAAAACTCAGGACTCTCGTAGCGGACAGGGGTGAATCCCCTCCCAGCGGTTGCATCGCATTCGGTCGCTGATAAGTTCTTGCCTTGGATACGATCCAACTTCTGACGGCGGCCGAACCGATTGCAACCGTCTAACCGAGGTCTCAATGAATTCCGCACTCGCCAGCACCAGCAAACACGTCGCACTGCTCGCCGCCGTCTTGGTCACCTCCGGCATTGGCATTGGGATCGCCGTCGATCGTGTCGCCTTCGCCCAGCAACCAGCCATCACGCGCACTGTTCTTCAGACAGCCGACGATCCGGGTTCGCCGAAGTACGAGGCGATCATGGCCGTCGCCGTGATTCCGGCTGGCGGGACGTCGGGGCGCCACATCCATCACGGCATCGAGCTCGCCTACGTCCTCGAGGGCTCGGTCATCATTGAACATGAAGGCGAAGCGCCGGTGACGCTCAAGGCGGGCGACGCAATCAAGAATCTCATGGCCGTCCACAACGCGCGGAATCCGGGCTCCACGCCCGTGAAGATCCTCGGCGTGTACATCGTCGAAAAAGGAAAGCCGCTGGCGGAACCCGCCAAGTAACGTTGCCCGATCAGCGCTCGTAGTATCGTCACGCCCCCTCACTGGACTCATATGATTCAGATATGCCTTCCGCGATCGGCCACGGCCGCCGTTGCCGCAGTTGTGCTCGCAGCAACCCCAGCCGTCGGACAGATCCCCGCCGCCGACTTCGCCGCCCGGCGCGACTCACTCGCCGCACGGGTCGAGAATGGCATTGTCGTCGCGTTCGGTGGCCGCACGCTCGTCCACGATTACGGCACCTTCTTCCAGCTGCCGGCGTTCCACTATCTCACCAACCTCGACGAACCGGACGCTGCGTTCGTGATGGTCGTCCGCGACCGGCATGGAGCAGGCACGCTGTTTCTCTCGCCGATCAACGCCCGGACAGCGTTCTACTATGGGCAGCGGGCGGATTCAGCATCGTCACAGCGGTTGTTCGGGATTGCCGGCCGACCGTTCGACGCGTTCGGGGCGATGCTCGATTCCCTCGCCGCCTCTGGTCTCCCGTTCTATACGCTCGCCGATTTTGAAGACGCCGACTTTGCGCGCAACGATTCGTTGACGCGGGGACAGGCAACCATGCGAGCGCTCGCGGCGCAGCACGCCGGACTCGTCGTCAAAGACGCGCACCCGCTCGTCAACCAGCTTCGCGCCCGCAAGAGCGCCGCCGAGATTGCGCTCCTCAGGAAGGCGGCCGAGATCAGCTCCGAGGGCCATCGGGCGGCGATGCTCACCGCCAATCCGCAGCACGAATACGAATTGCGAGCGTCGCTCGAATACACGTTCACGCGGCTTGGCGCCGAACGGCCGGCGTACGGGTCGATCGTCGGCGCGGGGATCAATGGCACGCAGCTGCATTACATGAAGGACACAGACCCCGCCCGTCCTGGCGACCTCGTCGTCATGGACGCCGCTGCCGAGTTTCATGGATACGCCGCTGACATCACCCGCACCATCCCGGTCAGCGGCACGTTCACAAAGGAGCAGAAGCAGATCTACCAGCTCGTGCGGGATGCGCAGGATGCGGCCGAACGCAACTCAAAGCCCGGCATGCGCGCTCAACCGGCGCAGGACTCGTCTGTGATGGTGCGTGCCCGCGGGCTGGCCGCGCTTGGTCTCGTCGAGAGCATGGACGCGACGTTTGACCCGCCGTGGCCGGTCACCTGCGCTCAGCAAGCGGCGGCGTGCAGACAATCCAACTTGTGGATGATCCACGGCATCTCGCACGGACTCGGCCTTGCCGTTCACGATCCGGTCCAGGCGTCCTTTGGCGACGCCACCTATCGGGTTGGCGATGCGTTCACGATCGAGCCCGGGATCTACATCAGCACGCGAGCGCTCGACGTGCTTCCCGACACGCCAAAGAACAAAGCGTTCATCGCCAAGGTGCGGGCCACCGTGAAGAAGTATGAGAACAGCGGGGTCCGGATCGAGGACGACTACATCATCACCGACAAGGGGCTCGAGCGGATCAGCACCGCGCCGCGCGAGATCGCCGAGATTGAAGCATTGATGCGGCGGCGGGCACGAATTCAGCCGTAGGATGATCGATCGGCGATCGTTCCTGTCGACTGCTGCGGCCGCGATCGCCGCGGGTTCACTCCCGGGTGTTTTACAGGGCGGCGCGACCCGACGCTCCGCGCCACGGGTTCTGCCCTCGCCCGCTCAACTCGCCTGGCAGCGCGACGAGCTCGCCCTCTTCTGTCACTTCGGCGTCAACACCTTCACCGATCGCGAGTGGGGTGACGGCACCGAGAATCCCGCGATCTTCGCCCCGACGCAACTCGACGCACGCCAATGGGCCCGCGCCGCTCGCGCCGGTGGGTTCAAGGCGATGATCCTCACCGCGAAACACCATGATGGCTTCTGCCTCTGGCCGACCGCGACGACGCCGCATTCGGTCGCGTCGAGTCCGTTCCGGTCGGGGAAGGGTGACGTCGTTCGCGAGTTCGTCGATGCCGCGCGCGCCGAGGGATTGCGTCCGGGACTCTATCTCTCGCCCTGGGATCGTAACAATCCGGCCTACGGCGATTCGCCGCGCTACAACGATCTCTATTGCGATCAACTGACCGAACTCCTCACGCGGTACGGTCCCCTCGCTGAAGTCTGGTTCGATGGAGCGAACGCCGAAGGGCCGAACGGCAAGCGGCAGGTCTACGATTGGCCGCGCGTATTCGCCCTGGTGCGGCGGCTCCAGCCCGAGGCGGTGATGTTCTCCGACGCCGGTCCCGACGTTCGCTGGTGCGGCAATGAGAATGGCATCGCCGGTGATCCCAACTGGTCCACGGTCGATCCGGCTGCGGTGCCGTATCCGGGCGCGGATGGGCCGACGATAGGGCCGGCCCTCCAACATGGCGATCCCAGCGGCACGGTCTGGCGGCCCGCCGAGGCCGACGTATCGATCCGGCCAGGCTGGTTCTACCACCCGGCCGATGACGCGCGCGTGAAGTCGGTCGATCGATTGACCGATCTCTACTTCAGCTCCGTCGGGCGCAACTCGAAGTTGCTGCTCAACGTCCCGCCGACCCGCGATGGTCTGTTGCATGAGAGCGACGTCGGCCGGCTTGCTGGATTTCGCGAGCGGATGTCAGGGATGTTCGCGAATGACGTCGCCCCGGCCGTTCAACAACGGTGGCGCGCAATCGACGCGTCGGTCGCAGAACTCGAGCTCGACCTCGGCCGCGCCGTCACGATCTCGATAGCGCGACTAGCCGAACCCATCGAACGGGGGCAGACGATTTCGAGCTATGCGCTGGACGGCGCACTCGATGGTGAGTGGAAGCCGATCTCTGGTGGCAGCACCATTGGCTACGCGCGGCTCGACCGGTTCGCGCCGGTCAGCATTCGTCGCGTTCGGCTGCGGGTCCATGGCGCCGCGGATGCGCCCCCGCGGCCGTCGCTGCGATTGTTCGAGGCCAGGTAATGCTCCAACGCCCGCCGCGCTCGGTTGTCGCGCTGCGCGCTATCGGCCCGATGCGGTGAGGCTCGCCGCGAGCGCCCGGTACCGGGCAAATCCCGGGCGCAATGTGTCGAGGAGGGCTACGAAGCGCGGATCCGTGCGAAGCGAAGTGAACGCCGGATCTCGCTCGAGCCACGGCAGGCTTGGATAGCCGTTCTCCACTGTGTACCTCAGCCATTTCAGCGCGAGATCGATGTCTTCGAGGACGGTGTAGGCCCACGCAAAGACGAGGGTCGTGTGGTGATAGTGCCCGAAGCCCTCGCCGATCCTCGTGGCTTCGGCAATCTTCGCTTCAACAAGAGTTCGGTCGCCGTCGAGGGCGTGAAACAACGCCTGCATGGATGTCAGGATGCCACCGTCATCCTTGAATTGAGCCTTGGCGGCTTCGATTCGAGATTTGGCCTCGCTGGTGCGGCCGGAATAGAAAAGTGCGCTCGCAATTGTAGTCTCGACGTATGATCGCACCATGCCCTCGGGATTCGCGGCCATCATGGTGTAGGCATCGTCGTACTGGCCTCGCAACAGCGCCATCAGCCCGATCGTAAACTTGAATGCCGGATTGCCCGGGTTGACTTCCTCCGCTCGTCTGAATCGTTGCAATGCCTCGTCGATGAGTCCGACGTGGAAGTAGATCCCCGCGAGAAACAGGTGCGCATCACCCAGGTTTGGAGCGACGGCGAGAACCCCATGCACCTCGGCGATCGCTCTCTCATGCTGAAAGCCGCTGCTCGGTCTCCACAAGAGCCGGGCGCGCGCCATGTGCGCCGCTGGAAGCTCGGGATCGAGCGTGAGCGCCTTGGCGACCGCCTCCTCGGCCTTCACCTCCCATAGCTTCTCGCGCCCCTCGAGGAAATAGCCTTTGCTGCTGTAAGCGATCGAGAGCTCCGCGTACGCTTCGGCAAAGGTGGCATCGAGAGCAACGGACTTCTCCAACATATCGATCGTGGAGTCAGCAGCGGCTTTGCCCGCGCCGTAATACCCCTTACCACGCAGGTAGCAATCGTATGCCTGTGGGTTGACGGTGCGATCGGCGGCCAACCGCGCTTTCTCCTTCGGGGTCAGGGTGAGCGCGACGGCGTTGGCAATGGCGAGTGCGACTTCGTTTTGCAGGTTCACGATGTTGGCGACGTCGCGCGTGTAGCTCTCCGCCCAGAGCGTATGGTCGGTCGCCCCTTCGATCAGCTGGACCGAAATCCGAGCCTGGTCGCCGGCCAGCACCACCGATCCTTCGACCACGACCTGCACGTTCAGTTCGCGTGCGATCTCGGACGCGGACTTGGGCGACTGCTTGTACTTCATCATCGCCGAACGGGAAATGACTCGGGTCAGTGCGCCGATCTGCGACAGCTTGGTGATCAACTCGTCCGTCATTCCGTCGGCAAAATAGTTCTTGGTCGCATCGCCTGAAAAATTGTCGAGCGGTTTCACCGCCAGCGACTCGACGCGTTGCGTCTTTTGCTGCGCCGTCGCGACCGTTGCCGCATCGTGGGCCAGCTTGGCGTGCGCGAACTTCTCGGGAATCGCCGGGTTGCCGACTTCGTCCGTGATGAGATTCACCAGCTCGAGGCGAACACCATGCTTCACTTCGACCTGCCCCAGATCATGCAGGTGCGGTCGCCACCGCCCGTACTGCCCAAGGTCATCGGCGACGCGCTTTGACAGCAGGATGTGGCCCGCGTCGCCGCAGTCCATCACCCGTTGCGCCATGTTGATGCCACCGCCCGCGACGTTCGACCGGTCGTTGACGTCGATGACCTTGTTCACCGGTCCGCTGTGAACTCCCTGTCGAAGTCCCAGGTCCGAGACGCCCTTCAGGGCCTTTGCAATCTCCATCGCGCAGCGAACCGGCGCCTCTGGACTGGTAAAGAACACGAGCACCATGCCATCCCCGGTCGGGAGCCGGATCAGCTTGTCGGCTGCTTCGGCGCTACGGAACGCCTCGGTGTTGCGGACGATCCGGTTCAGACGATTCGAGCGTTCCGTCTGCTCATCGACGAGCAGCTTCGAAAATCCAACGACGTCCATGAACAGGACGTGCCCGATCTCGAGGTCGGCCTCACCGGGCGGATATGGTGCCGTCATTGAATGATCAGATCTCCCCGCAGCCGCAGATCCTTCGACGACGCTCCAATGAGAATCCTGAACGTCCCCGGCTCGACGACCCAGCGCATGTTCGCGTCCAGCATCTTGAGTTGCTCACGCCCGACGCTGAATGATACTTCGCGCTCCTCGCCCGGCTCGAGATGCACGCGAGTGAATCCGCCAAGCTGGATGATCGGGCGCGCGACGCTCGCCAACAGGTCGCGCACGTAGAGCTGCACCACCTCGTCTCCGGCGCGCGTGCCGGTGTTCTTGATCCTGGCCTTGATCGTCGCGCGGCCATCCTTGGGAATGATCGCCGGCTCGATGGTCAGCGATGAGTACTCGAAGGTCGTGTAGCTCAGGCCGAACCCGAATGGAAAGAGCGGCTGCCCGGTGAGGTCGAGGTAGTCGTCTCCGCGCCCCGTCGGCTTGTGGTTGTAGACGAGCGGCAACTGTCCTTCGGCCACGGGGAAGGTGATCGGCAGCCGGCCCGCGGGATTCGCGTCGCCCCAGAGAATGTCGGCGGTTGCGGGGCCGCCCATTTCGCCCGGATACCAGACGTCGATCACCGCGCCGACTTTGCCGAGCCAGTGCGACATCGTCACCGCGCTACCGCCAACGATGACGACGACCACCGGCTTTCCCGCGCCGACGACCGCGTCGATCAACTCCTCCTGGCGACCTGGCAGCTTGAGCTGCGCACGATCCCGGAACTCACCTTCCTCAAGACCAGCCACGACGATCGCGACGTCACTCGCCCGGGCCGCGGCCACGGCGCTGTCGATCGACGCGCGCCACCCGTCATCGGCGCCGGTGTCCCAGACCAACTTCACTCGCGCATTGCCGGCGCTCTCGAAGAACTCGAGGCGAATCTCGTGGGTCGAGCCCGCCGCGAGCGCGAGGTCGGCGAGCTGCGACCCGTACGACCGCTTCTGCCAATCGTCGATCACGAGCGTTCCGTCGATCCAGAGACGGTAGCCGTCATTGCCCTCAACGCCGATGCGCCGCGCGCCGCCTGCCGGCGCCCTTACCGTGCCGGTCCACCGCACCGAGTACCAGTCGAACGGAATGCCGCGCCCCGGGGAATTGAGCGTCCAACCAAAATTGATCTCGCGGTCGGTTCTGACCAGTCTCGGCGCGCCCAGTAGCCTGTTGTTGTCGAAGTACTCGCCACGCAGTCCGCGCACCGCGCGGCCGCTGTCCGTGGTCGAGAGCTGACTCGTCGGCACGATGACGTAGTCGTGCACCACACGCCCCGGTCCCGCCGCGTAGCGAACACGGTCGGCGCCGATCTTGGCGCGAATGCCATCGAGGATCGAGACGGGAGCGATCCCGGGGCCACTGTATCCGCCCAGTCGTGCTTCGACCGCGTCACCACCGACCACGGCGACCGAGTTCACGCCACGAGACAATGGAAGCGTATGGCCGTCATTCTTGAGCAGCACGACCGCCGCCCGCGCCGCTTCGAGCGCCAACGCGCGATGGTCTGCGTGCCCGTTCCAGTACGCGGCGCTATCCGGGTTCACGAATGGGTTCTCGAACAATCCCATCTCGAACTTCGCCCGCAGCACGCGCGCGACGGCGCCGTTGATCACTGAGTCCGACATGATCAACTGCCGGAACGCGTCGAGATACGGACGGCTCTGCTCGTACGACGACTGGAAGATCACGTCGAGTCCGGCTTCGAGCGCATCCTTTGTTGCCGAAGCAGTACTCGCTTCGGTATGGTGGAGCACGGTCGAGCCACCGGTCGCGGCGGCATCGGAGATCACGAAGCCGGTGAATCCCCAGTCCTTCCGAAGCCGATCGGTCAGCAGCGCGCGGTTCTGCGTCGCCGGCGATCCATCGACCGAGTTGTAAGCGCTCATGATCGACCGCGCGCCGCCCTCGTGGATCGCCGCCTCGAATGGCGGATAGTACGTCTCCTGCAGCAGACGCTCGCTGAACTGGATCGGATAACTGTCGCGCCCTCCGTCGCCGACATTCGCGACGAAGTGCTTCGGCGTCGCCACGATGCCCGCCTGCTCGAACGGCTTCACGTACGCGACGCCCATCCGCGAACTCAGGAACGGATCCTCACCGTACGTCTCCTCGACTCGGCCCCAACGCACATCGTTGGCGATGTTCACGACCGGCGACAGGATCTGCCGAATCCCGCGGCTCCCCGATTCACGCGCCGTTGCCGCGGCGACGCGACCCATCAGTGCCGAGTCCCACGTCGCGGCAAGCGCGATGGCCTGTGGAAAGACCGTCGCTCCTTCGCTTGTGAGACCGTGCAGCGCTTCCTCGAACGGGATGATTGGAATGCCGAGCCGGCTCTTTTCGGTGAAGTAGCGCTGGATGTCGTTGATGCGCTTCGCGTGGCGTTCGGCCGCCCCAACCCCAGGCCCAACGCGAATCTGGAGACCAAACGATCCGGCCGAGTAGTCGTTCGCTGGCGTGTCCAGGTCGCCTGGCGTCATGTACAGCTGCCAGAACTTCTCGTCGAGCGTCATGTGCGCGATCAAGTCGCGGACTCGCACATCGACAGGGAGCGTGGCGTCATGATAGACCGCGGGGCGGGCGGCGGCGTTACGTGCCGCACTATCGAGCGCGAGCAATCCGTTCAACACCGACTGCGGCGCCAGGAACGCTGAACCGTGGCGAATGCCACGTGGTGTCTTGAGTGAGTCGGTGACGAGTTCAAACGTCGCGAAATCCTTGGTGCGCACCGCGCCGTAGTGGCCCCGCGTGTACTCG
>Ga0315281_10015374_pt1 | contig 10267 bp, 6 predicted proteins | sample YL17G07_0_MG_FD_204540 | JGI IMG/M metagenome (GOLD analysis project Ga0315281, IMG submission 204540) | Sediment microbial communities from Yellowstone Lake, YNP, Wyoming, USA - YL17G07_0 | ecosystem: Environmental > Aquatic > Freshwater > Lake > Sediment | place: USA: Wyoming | collected...
CTAAAACTGAATCAAAAAGCTCTGCAGCATACCTTGGTTTATCAGTCAATTTTGGCATATGAAATCCAAGAATTAAATGTGCCTGGTCAATTCCTTTTCTTTTTTCAGTTATTCCCCCATTTTTAAGCACAATAGGAATATTTCTTATTTCCTTGTTTGTTTTAGGAAATTTTCTTGCTTCATCTAAAACACTGCTTAAACCTGCATTCCCCACAACTGAAAAGATTATATTGTTAGTGGAGTAAATTGAATTAAATAATTCAATAACTCTTTGCCTGGATAACCCTGCAACAGTTTTCAGATCCCCTGTAATAGACATACTAAAAGGTTTTTGATATAACATTTCTTTTATCTTTTCTAAAACATAAGAACCAGGATTATCATGGTACATTTTAATCTCCTCTAAAATAACTTTTCTTTCTCTTTCTAATGCTTTTTTTTCAAACAAAGGATTTAAAATCAAATCCCTGGTAATATCTGCCCCTAATTCAAAGTATTTTGCAGGGAGTTTATTCCAATAACTTGTTAATTCCTCAGCAGTAAAAGCATTGATAATCCCTCCTTTACTCTCAATCTCTTGTGGAATTTCACTAACACTCCTAGTTTTAGTTCCTTTAAAGACAAGATGCTCAATAAAATGGCTTATTCCTTTAATTTTCTCACTCTCGTGTTGAGCGCCAAACTTCACACTGCTTGCTACAGTGACAACAGGAGTTTTTCTTTTTTCAAATATAACTGTAATCCCATTATCAAGTTTCTTTCTATGGAATTCTGGTTCAATCATTTTTTCCTCCAGAATTACATGCTTGAAAATTTCCTAAAAAAATTTTCATTGTGTAAAACTCTATCTCTTTCATATAAAGCTCGCAAGGATACTCAACATTTTAAGGTTGGGAGGAATTGCGTCCTCCTTTTCTTTTAATTAAGATTATATTCAAAATTAAGCCAATAACAGCAACTCCTGTTATTAAATAATTATAAAATAAAATATTACCCTGAATAGCATGTTTATAATTTAAAATCATATTTATCAAACTATAAACACCACCACCTATCCAAAAACCTATTCCAATATAATTATAAATTTTTTTTACCATTTTCTTTTAAGATACCCTACCCTTTAGGGTATGGGAGTATGTCATTTTATTATGAAAATTTTATCTTCTTTCATTTTATTATAATATTATTAATAATATTCTTATACTTTAAGTTATACAGATGAATATCTTAAATCATCATTTATATCTCTCTTATTCTAATAAGATACTAATAATTAATATTAAAGAAATCTAATTTATAAATTTATATCTCAGAATCCGCAAATCCCAAATAAATTTTATTACTTTCCAAATCTTCTTTTTCTGCTCTTAAATTCTTCAATGCAAGAAAGCAAATCTTGTTTTTCAAATTCTGGCCACATTTTATCTAAAAAAATCCATTCAGCATAAGTAGCCTGCCATGGCAAAAAATTACTTGTTCTTTTTTCTGCTCCTGTTCTTATTACTAAATCAATATCATCGCTTAGCCATAAATTTTCCTGTAAATTCTTTTCATTAATTTCTTTTCCGTTTTTTACTAATTTTTTTACAGCTTCAACAATTTCCTGTCTTCCTCCATAACCTAAAGCAAAATTAATAACATAATCATTATAATTTTCAGTCATTTTTTCTAAATCCTTAACAAGATTTTGTATTTCAGAATCAAACAATTCTATTTTTCCAATAAATCTTAATTTTATTTTATTATCATGTATTCTTTTGTCTTTTTTTAATTTAGAAAATTCTTTTTTAAAAATCTTCATCAAAAAATTAAATTCTTTTTTAGGCCTGTTAAAATTCTCTAAAGAAAAACAATAAAGAGTCATCTCTTTAATCCCAAGCTCCTTGCACCAATCCAAAAGTCTTTCTATTTTTTCAGCGCCTAACTCGTGTCCTCTCCATGGTTCTAACATTAATCTTTTTGCAAAACGACGATTTCCGTCGAGGATAATTCCAATATGTTTTAATTGATTTTCTTCCATATTCTTATTGATCTTTATCATTTGAAATACGTTAATCCTTTATAAATTTTAATAATGATTGATTATTTATTCTATGTCTAGATTTTCTAAAAAATGCCTGTATTCTCCCTCACTTTTAATATTGAATTTAATCTTAATCTCCTTTTTAAATTCAGGCATAAAAAGAACAGCACTCTCTGCTTCCCCACCTTCAAAATCAATCCTGAATTTATGTTTTTCACTTAATTTTTTTAATTTTTTTAATTTTTCATTGTCAATAACAACTCCTAACCATTCTCTTCCTAATCCGTCACAGGCAATCTTAGTTAAAATAACTTTAAACTTATTCTCAAGCAATTCTCTCCAAACTTTTTCTCCATTATAATTCCATAATGGAGCATAAAACCCTAATCCTAATTCACTGCATATTTTCTTAATTCTGCCTCCCTGATATGAGCTTGCTATGCCTCCAGCGATAATGACATCCACTTTATCTTTAACCTGAACAATCAGCTCTTTTAAATCATCAACTTCTTTATTTTCTTCTCCTTTGCTCTTTTGAATAATCAAATTATCTTTTAATCCAAGCATCTCAGCCTGTTTCTTTAATAAATTTAAATAAGGTTTATGAAACATAAAACTATCAAAATTATCAGGAATGATTGCAAGAAGATATTTAAGATCATAACCTTCTAGTCTTGCTTTATGCAAAGCTAAACACGAGTCCTTGCCTCCTGAGAATAATACCGCACATTTCTTATTCATAAAAAACAATAGAAAAATCAATTTATAAGATTAACTAATAAACAATAACAAAAACTATTCTATTTTTTTCTTTTTATTAAGAACCAAGCTATTGCAATAATTGCAAGGATTACAATAATTACCACTATTAAAAGAATTATTAGCATTATACCTATTCTCTTCTTTGACACCTCTTCTTTGATAACTTCTGGTTTTTCAATAACTAAAACATTAAAAGAAGCTCCTATTGAAGTGCTGAACCCCACCATCCCGCCTTCTCTTGGAGTAATGTCTCTAAATACTAATTTCACAGGGTATTCTTCTCCAACCCTAGCATTGTCTGGTATGTTTACCTTTAAATGAACTGCTGCACCAATGGGTTGATTAGCTATGACATTATATTCTTTTGAACTATCAGTTATTTCAACTATATCTTGTCCTTCTGAAATTTCAGGAACAATTATTAAATCTCCTTCACTAATAGAGCTTTGCAAACCAACTACAACATCTGAACCTTGCTCAGGATAAAGTCTTAATGGATCTTGCGTGCTATAAGGAATGCTTACTCCAAAACCACTAACAAAATTTAAAGAAGCAACTAATGATAAGACTACCAAAACAATAAATTTAGATAATGATTTCATAGATTACATAATCAAACAAGATTTAAAAAACTATTTTTTTCTTTTTATTAAGAACCAGATTATTGCAATAACTACAATAATTGCAATTATTAAAAGAATAATTGTTGTTGTGCTCATTCCTTCTCCCTGAGGAGTTTCTACAACTGGTTTTTCTGCAACAACTACTTTAAAAGATTTTTCTATAATTGTACTAAAACCAACAGTTCCTACCTGGGCTCCAGGCACTTCTGAAAAACTTACAGTCACTGCATATTCTTGTCCTATGCTTGCGCTTGCTGGAACACTGACTTTTAATTTTGCATTAACCCAACCATTAACAGGCACACTATAAACATCATTAGCATCTAAAAATTCTGCAATCTCAACTCCTTCTAAAATACTTGCTTTTAATTGAATTGCCTCATTATTTTGCAGATTAATTAAAACATCTAAACTCTCTCCAGGATATAATTTTAAAGGATTTTCATTGCTATAAGCACAACCAACACCAAACGCACTAATACTCATTATTGAAATAAGTAAGACTAATACTGTTAATTCAAATATTTTTATTGATTTTGTTTTCATTTTCATTTTAAGCAAAAGTTATTACCCAAGACCTGGTTGCATTATAATCCTGACTTGACAATCCTATTAAACCTGCAGTGTCTAAACAAAAATTTAATTCAGACTGACTTCCTGCATCTGTTGTCGCCTTAGGAACACTAAATCCAGTAATAACAGGATTAGTATCTTGTCCTAATGTTATTCCTCCGCAAGTTGCGGGATTTGCTGGATTAGCAGTAAATGTACTTGCTAAAATAGCATCAGTAGCTAATGTAACTCCTCTTAATTGTGTAGCATTAACTTTTGTAGTAGGAATAGGAGAATTTCCATCATTATCTACCATGTAATTATTATCAGAATATCTATCAGGATCACTAGATGATAATGGAGGGGTTGTCCAGTTTAAATAATTAACAGCAGAACTCGCAGCACTAACACTTGCAACAGTAAATTGTTTAGTTAAATTAGTCCCATATCTATTAGATGTATCTCGAACTATTGCGCTAATATTCCAGTTTACAACACCATTAGGGTCATCATAGTATCTCATAACTACTGTGCAAGAATAATTAACTGCATTGCCTGTACAAAGAGTTCCACAAGCAACCGGTCCTAATGTAACACAACTTGAATTAAATCTTGTTATGCTTCCTGTCCTAAAGAAACTAGCATTAGAATTAAAGGTTCCAGGAGTAGAATCTAAATTACCAACCCCTCCACCTTGCTGTGCAAGAAACCAAAGTTTTACTGAAATATTACCGCTGCTTGCAGTTCTTATATTAGGAGTAACTGTGTTTAAAGTACCTTTTCCATCATCAACAGGGCTTACATAAACAACAATAGGAGGATTAACATCAAGAATTTTAACTCTTGCTGTTGCACTTTCAGGCAATTCTCCTTCTAATTCACTTTTATCACCAAACCCAAACCAGTCTTTAATTCCAGCACTGACCAAGCTAACAGAACTAATTAATAATAAACTTATAATGATTATGCCTAACACCCTTTTACCACTTTTCATAAATCTTATAATATTTCCCCCTTTATAAATATTTCGCGAGTAAAAAACATTATGAATTTATAACAAAATATTAATTTTAATCTTAATAATTAAAAAAAATAAAATTTAATCTTAATAAAATAAAAATTATACCGCTCAATTATTTTTTGTTCTTTAATAATATTAATAATAAAATATAAAAAAATTATCAGAGTAAAAGTCAAATAAAAAATTATTAATCCTAAAAATTATTCTGATTTTTTATTAATTCTCGAATATAAGGTGCTGATATTTCTCTGGTCTTTATTTAACATCCTGGCAATATCAATATTCCTGTATCCTTTTTTCTTCAGGTAGCTTACTAAAGATTCTAATATGCTTAATTTCCTGTTAGAGAAAATATTAACATCAATATAAATTTCTGCTTGTTCAGCTTCAGTTTTTTCACTTATTCTATTCATTGAATTATTATACTCAGTCCAGATAGTGCTCTCACTCCTATTGGTTAATTCAGCAATCTGGCTGAATTTTAATTTCTTGCTTTCTTTTAAATATTTATACAATGCTTCTGCTGGGCTTATTTCTTGTTTAAAAATTGTTACAGGAATTAATAATTCTTTTTTATCTTCTGATTTTTGTGTGAGCTTTTTATTAACCCTTAAATACAAAGTGCTGATATTTCTCTGGTCTTTATTTAACAGTCTGGCAATCTCAATATTTCTGTATCCTTTTTTCTTCAGGCAGCTTACTAAAGATTCCAATATGCTTAACTTCCTGTTAGAAAAAATACTAGCATCAACAAACAAGCCCCTGTCTTCTTTAATCTTCTCTTTTATATTCTTAACAGCATTATTATAATTAATAGAAATAGTAGATTTATTTCTTTTAATCAGTCTTGTAATTTCCCCAACACTCAATCCTTTATTTTCTCTTAAATACTTGCATAATGCTTCTGCTGGGCTTAATTCTAAGCTAAAAATATTTAAAGGAATATTAATTTTTTTCTTTTTTCTCTTAATAGAAATAAGAACAGCAAACCCTATTACCCATGGAAAATTTTGAGGGGTCTGATAAGTTCTATAAGGCAAATTATATGGAACTTGCCGTATATAAAAATAAAGGTTGACTATTCCACTTGAAGTAGAGTTTTTTGAAGCTAATGAAGAATTAAATACATCCACTGCTGAACCATTGATTAATAAAATTCCATTCCCTCCTCCATCAGAAGTATTAACAGAAAAATTATCAACTCCTATAGAATATGTTCCATCAATAAGATTGCTCCCATTTATTTTAATAATAGGGATATCAACATTACCTGTATTATTTGCTATAAGTGGATTGCCAAGAACAGGTTTATTTTTCTCTCCTGGAGCTAAAGTTCCCCAATCCAAAAGAGAAGGATTACTAACTGCAGTTAAATAATCATAATGAAAAATAGTAGAATCATTTATTCCAAAAGCAGTGCTATTATCTGCAATTGAAACACTAATATTCCAGTCCCCGCCCTCATCAAAATATAACATCCTGACAGTGCAGGTATAATTTGCATAATATCTGCTCCAATTTGCAACCCTGACACAACTCAAATTAGTCCTTGATTGTTCATATCTTATTTTTGAAAAATTAGCTTTAGCACTGCTATCATTCAAATCAGTATAACCATTCCTGTCATAAGCTGTAAAGTTAAAATTTACATTTATTATTCCTCCTAACAAAGGTGCAACATTTGTAATATTCTGAACCCAGATTATTTTTGGTGGTTGATTTCCAAGTGTAAAAACATCAAGAATAAGCCCTCCAAAATTACTTTTTTTGCTTTCAGCAGTTACATTTAACTCATGAACATCTGACTGTGTTTTGTTATCTGCATAAATTGTATATAAGCTGTAATAATTTCTTGCTCCATTATTAATATAATCAATTATAGTCCAAACAGGAGTCAGGCCAGTTGAGAAAGTAGTTAAATTAAACTGATAATTCCCTGTTCTATTAAATGCAGTTACATTCGCATTCAAGATGTTTCTATTGCCAGTATCATTAACATATGCCTGATAATACCATTTTCTGATAATCTCTCCTCCAGAAAAAACACTTTCGCCAAGGTTATTGTATGAGACATTTAAAAAAGTTATATTTTTAGAAGAAACACTAATTCCTGAATCAGAGAGGCCTATTATACTTATATCTTTAAAAAAATTATTATTTGAAAAAGCATCCAAAAAGATTGCATACTGATTTGTATTAATAAAAATATCTTCGAAAAATGAATTTGTAGATGCCAAAATCTGAATTGGATAACTACCTATAATCCCCCAATAAAAAGTATTATTCAGTACTTCTGCATTCTGTAGGCTATTAAATTTAATTTTTGAATAAAAAGTATTATTAATTAATTTGGGATTATTTGCATTTATAAAAACAGCAGCATAATTATTCGCTCCTGTTTTTGCCATGCTTATATTGCAATTCATAATCTTTGTGTTTGTTGAATTAGAAAAAATTGCATTTTGGTCCTCATTCACATTAATATATCTTCCTAAGCAGTCTAAAGTAACATTTGGCGCAGTTATATTCAAACAAGTATTTCCAGAGCCTTCTGTAACATCTTTTATAACAAAATAAACATTTGGTTCATCAAGAGTTGTGTAGTTAAAGCATCTTTTAATCTGCAATCCTCTAAGCAGAGGATAACTTTCTCCTTGTTTCATTATCCAGATTCTGCTAAAATCCCAATTAGAAAATGTGTTTTGGATTTTCATTTGTGCTGTTGTTTTTCCAGTGCATCCAGAAGAAACTCCGCAATTAGGATATCCAGAAGTTTCATTATCAAAAAAGCAATTAGAAAATTGATAAGCAACCCCGCTTGTCTCCCCGACTAATCCTCCGATAGTTAACCCAGTAGGATTAAAAACACTGCCTGCAGCATAAGAATTTATTACCTTTGAACTCAAATCTACAATCCCCACCAATCCTCCGATTCTGCTTCCTCCTATAACATTCGCATTAGAATAAGAATTATTTATTGTGCCATAATTCCTCCCAATTAAGCCTCCAATCATACTTCCTTCTGACTGAACAAACCCAGTAAAATACGATCCATTAATTAAGCCATAATTCTCCCCGACTAATCCTCCAATTCTGAAAATAGTGCTGCCACCACCAGTCATAATCTCTCCTTTTGCATAACAATTTGTAATTGTTCCGTTATTCCAGCCCGCTAGCCCTCCAATAAATTCATTTGCATATTCCCCCCCACCCCAAATCTTTATTTTTTCTAATCTAATATTTGAAACTCTTCCTGTAGAGGAAACATTTCCAAATAACCCTAAAAAACTTCCAGAATAAGTCCAGCCTTTTTGCTCTGTTCTGTTTATAAACAATCCTTTAATTACATAATCCTGGCCGTCTAAGCTCCCCGTGAACCCAGAATTTTCATTTCCTATTGGCTCAAATCCATGCCCTTCATTATAAAATACCCCACCAGGATTCTGGGTATCATAGGTGCAGTCTATATCCTTGACAATTTGATAATCTTTATCCAAATTATTCTGAATATTTTGAAGCTCGATACAATTGCTAATTAGAGAATTATATCCTCCTGACTGCAGAACCAGGCTAATCTGCCTGTTAGCAGACATATTTACGCTTGTGCTATTTTGAGAATATCCACTCTTGGTTGCAGTAACAGTATAGTTAGAATAATAAGTCTTTAATGCATTGTTCACATTTTTATATTCGAGTAGGGCTTTTTTTATTCTGCCCTCTGCGTCAGTTTTCTCATTACTAAATGAAGGATTGCCATTTCTATCTTGTGCAGAAACATCTGCATATTGCAAAGGATTTCCTACAGAATCTCTGACATTCACATCAAAATACCAATGCATGTTTAGTGTTCCTAAGCCACCTGCTTGCCAATTGATTCTTATTGCAGAACCATCTAATTTCGTTACATTTGTAAAATTCCACTCTCCGCCCTTATTATTACTGTTTATAAATAATTCCTGAACTCCTGCATAAGAAGCATCTAAAACACTATCTTGGATTATAAAATTTTTAAATTCAGAGCTACTGGGCTCTTGCAGATAAAAGCTATAAGCCCCAAGCCCCTTAGTTTCCACATGCATATTGGAAAAAGAGCTATTAGTAGACCTATAAAAAAATTCAATGCCATAAGAGTTATCATCAAAAGTTGTAATTGTATTTTTTGAAAAATTATTAAAATTTGACTTATAAATACTTAACCCATGCGCAAAAATTCCATGAGTTATTATTGTATTATTCAATACAGTATTATTTAGGCAAGATGATAAAGAAATCCCGGATTTAGCACTTGTCCAAGAACCATAAATTGTAATTAAATTACCATAAAGGAGATTATTAGAGCCTAAATATAAATTAATCCCTGCAATACTATTACCTGAAGAAGTAATATTATTGTTTGAAAGAGTGTTATAGTTTGAGCCCATATATAAAAAAATTCCAAAACTATTGTTCCCAGAAGTTATAATTGTATTATTGTTTATTGTTCCATTATTTGCCCAAAAAAAATAAATTGCATGTTTACTATCAGTATTAGAAACTCCTTCTTTTATTTTGCAGTTTTTAATTGTTGTAAAATTATAACCCCCAGTGTTATTAATACCATACCCTTCTATGCCAGCATAAGAATAATTTATTTCATGTCCTTGGCAATCAAGAGTTACATTATTTGCTAAAATATTAAAACAAGTTTCAGGAGAAGAAACATCAGAAGTCAAAGTATAAACAGTATTCAGAGAAGTTAAATCCATGCAATTGGAAATCTGCCCTTGCTGATTTTGAATTATTATGCTTCTTTTTTCAGTCATATTTACATTTCCAGCAGCATCTTGAGAATAAGCAATAAATTTATGTTGCCCGGTATTTAAATTTGTAAAATTAACTCCAAGAATTTTTGAAGTTTGATTAGAATATAATGCACGTATTTCTTTTGCAGATAAGCTTCTATTAAAAACAACCACATCATCAATCTCTCCATTAAAAAAATTCTGGGCAGCTATATTGTCTGCACCAGTATATGCCCCGATTCTGAAAGGGTTGTTAGATTGAAAATCTGCCCCACTCCATTGTGAAATTGATTGCCCAGCATCATATCTGCCATCTACATAAATTTCTGCATTTCCATCTCTATCCCAAACAAAAGTCAAAAAATGCCATGCTCCATCAGTCACAAGTGTGCTCCCGCTTATCTGAACATCTGCCCCGCCATTTCCTTGCATAAAAATAGTTGCAACCCCTGTTGTTCCTAGCCATGCAGCATATCTATAATTTTGTGCAGCAGCTATTGCTTTA
>Ga0315281_10015376_pt1 | contig 10266 bp, 8 predicted proteins | sample YL17G07_0_MG_FD_204540 | JGI IMG/M metagenome (GOLD analysis project Ga0315281, IMG submission 204540) | Sediment microbial communities from Yellowstone Lake, YNP, Wyoming, USA - YL17G07_0 | ecosystem: Environmental > Aquatic > Freshwater > Lake > Sediment | place: USA: Wyoming | collected...
CAACAGCGTGACGACGAGCGTCAGCAGCAGCGTGGCGCGCCATGGTCCGAGCGCGCGCGCGCCGGGGGCAAAGCGGGAGATCATGCGCGGCGCTTGCGGGCGACGGGCTTGTGCAGTTTCACCGGCGCGGCGCGGCGGCGCAGGCGCAGGTTCAACATCTCGACGGCCACCGAGAATGCCATGGCGAAATAGATGTAGCCGCGTGGCACGTGGAAGTCGAGACCCTCGGCGATCAGCGCCGTGCCGACCAGGATCAGGAATGACAGCGCCAGCATCTTGATGGTCGGATGTTCATCGACAAAGTCGCTGATGGCGCGCGCCGCGAACATCATCACGAGCACCGCGATCACAATGGCGATGGCCATCACCGCCACCTGCTGGGCGAGGCCGACGGCGGTGATGACCGAGTCGAGCGAGAACACGATGTCGATGATGGCGATTTGGACCAGCACTCCGGCAAAGGACGCGACCGCCTGATGCTTGCGGGTTTCGGCAGCGCCTTCGAGACTCTCGTGGATTTCAGAAGTGCTTTTTACCAGCAGGAACAAGCCGCCACCGATCAGGATCAGATCGCGTCCGGAAACAGCCTGATTCAGCACGCTGAAGAGCGGCGTGTTCAGACTCATGACCCAGACCAGCGACAGCAGCAGTGCGAGGCGCGTGAGCATGGCCAGCGCCAGGCCCAGCACCCGCGCCTTCTGGCGCAGGCGCACCGGTAGCCGGCCGACAAGGATGGAAATGAATATGATGTTATCGATGCCGAGCACGATTTCGAGCGCTGTCAGGGTGGCGAGCGCTGCCCAGGCCTGCGGATCGGTAAGCCATTCCATAAACGGTCTCCAGGGAGGAGGGGAAGTTACCGCCGTACGGCGGCCGATTGATGCGGCAGTGTAACAGGCGCGGTGTGAGGCGGGGAATGTCAGCCGATGCCTCTTCCCGGGCCCAAAACAACTGTGCCGGCACAGGGCCGGCACAGTTGTTACCGAAGCTTAAGCGGACTCAATGCTTGCTGCCGTGCTTGGGCGTGCTCTCGGCGATCTTGTCCATGAGCGCGAACAGTACACCTGAAATCACGAGCAGGATGTGAATGGCCATTTTCCAGGCGATGGCCTTGTCGATGGCGGTCCAGGTCCATTCTCCGTTTTGTGCGGCCAGTGTCTCCAGGCCGGCATCGACGTTCACGAACGCCTTGAGCAGTTCGATGGCGGAGATCGCGACGATCGAGGCGATCACCTTGATCTTGAGGCCGGAGAAGTCGACCTTGCCCATCCAGTCCGGGCGATCTTCATGGCCGCCGGTGTCAATCTTGGACACGAAGTTTTCATAACCGCTGAAGATAATGATGATCAGCAGGTTCGCAACCAGCGACATATCCACCAGCGTGAGGATGGCGAGAATAATGTCGCCTTCGGTTCCGCTCAGCACGTGCGGCACCAGGTGAAAAAATTCCTGGCCGAATTTGATCAGCAGAATCAGGATGCCGGCCACCAGGCCGAGGTAGAACGGCGCCAGCAGCCAGCGGCTGTTGAAGATCAGGACTTCCAGCAGGTGTTCAATGGTTTTCATATGAATGGGTTATCCGTTGGGGTCTGTTATTCTTGCCCGGACAGAACGGGCGAGCCGGGCGAAATTATCGGTAAATCGTGGCAAGTTGCAAGGGGTCTTTGCACGCCAGCCACTTGGTGGCTGGCGGTGTCGCCCGTGGGCTTGAAATTCGTCTGGAGAACCCTAACTTCCCCCTGTCCCATCAATATTCATTCGAGTTGGAGATGCCTGCATGAGCGTTGAGACCCACAAGGAAACCCTCGGTTTCCAGACCGAGGTCCGGCAGCTGCTGGACCTGATGATTCATTCGCTGTACAGCAACAAGGAAATTTTCCTGCGCGAGCTGATCTCGAACGCATCGGATGCGTCCGACAAGCTGCGTTTCGAGGCGCTCAGCGACGACGCCCTGTACGAAGGCGATTCGGACCTCAAAATTCGCGTGACCTTCGACAAGGCCGCGCGCACCATCACCCTGAGCGACAACGGCATCGGCATGAGCCGCAGCGAGGTGGTGGAGAACATCGGCACCATCGCCAGATCCGGCACGCGCCAGTTTCTGTCCTCGCTCTCCGGCGAGCAACAGAAAGACGCCAAATTGATCGGCCAGTTTGGCGTCGGTTTCTATTCGGCCTTCATCATTGCCGACTCGGTCACGCTGGTCACCCGCCGCGCCGGTCTGGGCGCCGAACACGGTGCGCGCTGGACATCGGACGGCAAGGGCGAGTACACGCTGGAGACGGTCGAGAAGCCGGCGCGCGGCACCGACGTCATCCTGCATCTGCGTGAAGGCGAAGACGAGTTTCTCGAAGGCCTGCGTCTGCGCACGATTATCCGCAAGTACTCCGATCACATCACCTTGCCGATCGTAATGCGCAAGGAGAACGCCGAGGATGACGAAACCGTAAACCGCGCGGCGGCGCTCTGGGCGCGCCCGCGCAACGACATCAAGCCGGAAGAGTACGACGAGTTCTACAAGCATGTCGCGCATGACTTCGAGGTGCCGCTCGCGCACGTGCATGCACGCGTCGAGGGCAAGCACGAATACATCGCGCTTCTCTATGTGCCGAAGCGCGCGCCCTTCGATCTCGGCGACCGCGAGCATCGCCACGGCATCAAGCTGTATGTGAAGCGCGTGTTCATCATGGACGACGCCGAGCAGCTGCTGCCGCCGTACCTGCGGTTCGTGCGCGGGGTGATCGACAGCAGCGACCTGCCACTGAATATTTCGCGCGAAATCCTGCAACACTCGCGCGATATCGAGGTGCTGCGCTCCGGTGCCACGCGCAAGGTACTGGACCTGCTCGACGAGCTGGCGCAGAAGGAGCCGGAGAAATACGCAACCTTCTGGAAGGAGTTCGGCCGGGTGCTGAAGGAAGGCGTGGTCGAAGATCACGCCAACAAGGAGCGTCTGGCGAAGCTGCTGCGCGTGGCGACCACGCACGCCGATCAGGACACGCAGAACGTTGCGCTCGCGGACTACGTGGCGCGCATGAAACCCGAGCAGAAGAACATTTACTACATCACGGCGGAAACTTTCAGCGCCGCCAAGTCCAGCCCGCACCTCGAAATCTTCCGCAAGAAAGGCATCGAGGTGTTGCTGCTGTCGGATCGTATCGACGAATGGCTGGTGACCCATCTCACCGAATTCGACGGCAAGCCGCTGCAGTCCGTAACCAAGGGCGATCTCGATCTGGGCGCGCTGGCCGATGAAGAGAAAAAACAGCAGGAGCAGGTGACGGCCGAGTATCAAGACCTGGTCGCGCGCATGAAAACCGTGCTTGCCGAACAGGCCCAGGACGTGCGCATTACCCACCGCTTGACGGACTCACCGGCCTGTCTGGTCGCTGGAGCACACGACTTGGGCGCGCATTTCGAGCGGTTGCTGAAGTCGGCCGGGCAAAAGGTGCCGGGCAGCAAGCCGGTGCTGGAGATCAATCCCGAGCATGCCCTGGTGCAGCGGCTCAAGGACGAGAGCGATGCGCAGCGCTTTGGCGATTGGGCGCGCATTCTGTTCGACCAGGCGCTGTTGAGCGAAGGCGGCCAGCTGGATGATCCGTCTGGATTTGTGGCGCGCGTCAACAATCTCTGGCTGGGGCTCATGAAGTAGGCGCATTCCCCGCAGATTTGTGCGCCGCGCTGCATGCCGGAATGTTAAGATTCCGGCATGGATGTCTCCCGCCTGCTCGATGACCTGAACCCCGCCCAGCGTGAAGCCGTGGCGGCCCCGCCGGGGCCGTTGCTGATCCTGGCCGGCGCCGGTTCCGGCAAGACGCGCGTGCTCACGCATCGCGTGGCGTGGCTAGTGGAGGTACTGAACACCTCGCCGCACGGCATTCTGGCCGTGACCTTTACCAACAAGGCGGCGGCCGAGATGCGCGGGCGCATCGAGAACATGCTCGGCTTCGGGGTCGGCGGCATGTGGATCGGCACTTTTCACGGGCTGTCGCACCGCCTGCTGCGCGCCCACTGGAAAGAGGCCGGGTTACCGCAGAACTTCCAGATCCTGGACAGCGAGGATCAGTACCGCGTCATCAAGCGCCTGCTCAAGGCGCTGGAACTGGACGAGGCCTACTGGCCGCCGCGCCAGGCGCAGTGGTTCATCAATGGCCACAAGGACGCTGGCCGCCGCCCGGCACAGCTGGGCGAGGGCCAGGACCCGCAGACCCGCCAGTGGATCCGCATCTACCGCGAATACGAGGACAGCTGCAAACGCTCCGGGTTGGTGGATTTTGCTGAGCTGTTGCTGCGCGCCTTCGAGCTGCTGCGCGACAACACCGCGATGCGCGAGCACTACCAGAGCCGCTTTCGCCAGGTGCTGGTGGACGAGTTTCAGGACACCAACGCCATTCAGTACAACTGGCTGAAGCTGTTCGCAGGCGGACATAACAATTTATTTGTGGTCGGCGACGACGACCAGTCGATCTACGGCTGGCGCGGCGCGCTGGTGGACAACATTCTCAAGTTCGAAAAGGACCACCCCGGCACCAAGGTCATCCGCCTCGAGCAGAACTACCGCTCGACCGGCAACATCCTGAAGGCCGCGAACGCGGTGATCGCGCACAACGAGGGCCGGCTCGGCAAGGAGCTGTGGACCGATGGCGAAGACGGCAAGCGCATTGTGCTGTACACCGCCTTCAACGAGATCGACGAGGCGCGCTTCGTGCTCGACCGCATCCAGGCTTGGGAAGCGGCCGGCCACAAGCGCGCCGAGGTTGCCATTCTGTATCGCTCCAACGCCCAGTCGCGCGTGTTCGAAGAGCTGCTGGTGCAGGCCGGCACGCCGTATCGCGTGTACGGCGGGCTGCGTTTTTTCGAGCGCGCCGAAATCAAGGACGCGCTCGCGTACCTAAGACTGGTGGCGAGTCGCCACGATGACCCGTCGTTCGAGCGCGTGTGCAATGTGCCGACGCGCGGCCTCGGCGACCGCACGCTCGATACGCTGCGCCTGCACGCACGCGCCAAGGGCCTGTCGCTGTGGGAAGCGGCGCAGTCGCTGCTTGGCGAGCAGACGCTGGCGGCGCGCGCCGCCAACGCCCTGAAAGGCTTTCTCGATCTCATCGAACGTCTCGCCACCGACAGCGCCGGCCTCACCCTCGGCGAGCAGGCCGAGCAGGTGCTGCACGGCAGCGGCCTGCTGGAGTTCCATCGCAACGACAAGAGCGAAAAAAGCGAGGCACGGGTCGAGAACCTGGAAGAGCTGGTGAACGCGGTGCGCAACTACGAGCACGATCCAGCCGAGGGCCTCGACCCGCTGTCATCGTTTCTGGCGCATGCCGCACTCGAAGCCGGTGAGGCCGAAGCCGAGGCCTGGGAAGACTGCGTGCAGCTGATGTCCCTGCACTCCGCCAAGGGGCTGGAATTCCCGCTGGTGTTCCTGACGGGCCTGGAAGAGGGCCTGTTTCCGCACCAGCGCTCGATCGAGGAGCCGGGCCGGCTCGAGGAAGAGCGCCGGCTGTGCTATGTGGGCATGACCCGGGCCAGGAAAGAGTTAGTGCTTACTTATGCTGAAGTCCGCCGCCTGTATGGATCAGAGCACTACACCAGCCCATCGCGCTTTCTGGGTGAAATCCCTCCGGAGTTGATTGAGGAAGTGTGCGCCCAGGCGGTGGTCACGCGCCCGGCGTGGCGCGGGCCGGATGCATCGGCGGATATTTCGCCGCATACTGGCGAGTCCGATGGCGCCGCTGGCGTGCGGCTGGGAACGCGCGTGCGCCATGCCAAGTTCGGCGAGGGTGTGGTGCTGGGCATCGAGGGTCAGGGCGAGCACGCGCGCGTGCAGGTGAACTTCCACGGCGCCGGATCCAAGTGGCTGGTGCTGGCCTACGCCAACCTGCAGCCGATGTAATGCCAGCCGGTCTGCTGGAATGATCTATAGTAGGAACACCAGCAGCTGGCTGTAACGGCTGTGGTGGCGGATTTTGTGCAGGCGCTTACCAAAAATGGAGAAAGATGTGAAATCGGAGCAGGGCATTGAGGCCGGAACGGCCAGAAAGGGATTGGCGGGCTGGCTCAAGGACGCGCAGGGCGGTTTATCGGCGGGACGCAGTTTCGTGTTGCTGTTGCTGCTGGCGCTCACCGGCGCGTTCATTGCGAGCGCCGCCGATTCCGGAATCTGGTCGACAGCAGTGCTCATGGCGATTCTCACCGCAGTGCTTGCTCATGCCCTGATTATCACGCCACTGTCGCGCGACTATGAGACGCATCTCCATGCCAGGTCACGTGCCGCGCTGTCCAGCACCGTGGACACCCTCACCCGCATTCCCAATCAGCGCGGCATTACCTCCAGCCTGCTGGACGCCATGTCCTACGCCAACCGCTACAATCACCCGTTGTCGGTGGCGTTGGTGGATCTGGATATGCTGACTAGCATTAACCGCGAGCTGGGACGCAAGGCTGGCGACAAGGCATTGCAGGCTGTGGCTTCGGTGTTCACCGACACCCTGCGCATGCCGGATCGTGCCGGGCGTTATGGCGAAGAAGAGTTTCTGGTGATTCTGCCCAGCACCACGCTCAAGAACGCCACCAGCATCGCCGAGCGTATCCGTGACGGCGTGGAAGAAGTCGACTGTGAACACAGGGGCCAGAAAATTCCGGTCACGGTCAGTATCGGCGTCAGCAATTTTCTCAAGGGTGAAGATCTGGAACGCTTCCTCGTGCGAGTCGACAAGGCGCTGAAGGCCGCCAAGGCCAGCGGCCGCAATCGCGTGGTTGCCGAGCGGCGCGCCGCCGCCAAGGGTAACAGCCGCGGCACAACCGAGCGGCGCGCCGCTACGGCGCATTGATTGCCGAAAAAGTGCGGCGTGGTCCCGGGCCACAGGCCACGACTCCGGCAAGTTTGCCGTGCCGTTTGGCGTTATCAGCCGCCTTCGGCACAATGTTTTTTCGTCCACACGCCACCTGGAGAATAAAATCATGAAGCGACGCGACTTGATCAAAGGGGCCGGCGCCGGATTGCTGGCTGGAGCCTTTAGCACGGCCCGAGCCGCCGATTTGCCGGCAGTCACTTGGCGTATTGCCTCGAGCTTCCCGAAGAGTCTCGACACCATTTATGGCGGCGCAGAAGTGTTTGCCCGGCGCCTTGAGCAAATCACCGATGGCAAGTTCAAGATCCGCGTTTTCGCTGCGGGCGAAATCGTCCCGGGCCTGCAAGTACTCGATGCGGTGCAAAATGGCACCGTCGAGTGCGGCCACAGCGCCGGTTACTACTATGTCGGCAAGAACATGGCGCTGGCATTCGATACCGCCATTCCGTTCGGCATGTCGGCGCGCCAGCAGAATTCCTGGATGACGGCTGGCGGCGGTGCCAAGCTCGTGAACGAACTGCTCAAGGATTACAACGCGAAAATGTTTGCCTGCGGCAATACCGGCACGCAGATGGGCGGCTGGTTCCGCAAGGAGATCAAGTCACTTGCGGACCTGAAGGGACTCAAAATGCGCATCCCCGGCATCGGCGGACAGGTAATGGCGCGCCTCGGCGCAGTACCGCAAACACTTGCTGGTGGCGATATTTATCCGGCCCTGGAGAAGGGCGCGATCGATGCGACCGAGTGGGTCGGTCCCTACGATGACGAAAAGCTCGGGTTCCAGAAGGTGGCCAAGCACTACTACTACCCGGGCTGGTGGGAGGGCGGCGTGCAATTGTCCCTGTATGTGAACCTCAAGAAGTGGGCTGAATTGCCGCCGGCCTATCAGGCGGCGTTCGAATGCGCCGCCGCCGAGGCCAATGCACACATGCTCGCCGAGTACGACACCAAGAATCCGCAGGCGCTGATGCGGCTCATCAAGGATGGCGTGAAGCTGCACCCTTATCCGAAAGACATATTGGCAGCGGCACACAAGGCGGCAACGGAACTGTACGATGAGGAGTCTGCCAAGAATCCGGCCTTTCGCAAGATTTATACCGAATGGAAGGCTTTCCGCAACAACAGCAACCAGTGGCTCAAGGTCGCCGAGAAGTCGTTCGCCGATTACATGTACTCCGTAAAGTGAGCGGGTAGAAAACAGCGCGGGCCCCGTCCGGGGCCCGCGATTTTTTGTGCCGGCGAAAAAGTGGCCAGAGGGTTATTCGGTAGGTAGCTGAATCTCGATGGTTCCGCCCGAGTCCACGGCCACTTCGTGACCGACGATGCCCGGGAAGTACAGCACCAAAACCACCATCACAATCTGGAGCAACACAAACGGAATGGCGCCCCAATAGATATCGGAAGTCCGGACTGATTTTGGCGCAACGCTGCGCAGATAGAAAAGCGCAAAGCCGAATGGTGGATGCATGAACGAAGTCTGCATGTTGATGCCGAGCAGGACGCCGAACCAGACCAGGTCGATGCCCAGCTTCATCGCCACCGGTGCGAGCAGCGGCACGATAATAAATGCGATTTCGAAGAAATCGAGAAAGAAGGCGAGCACGAACACCAGCAGGTTGACGACAATCAGGAAACCAGCCTGGCCACCCGGGAGGCTGACGAGCAGCGATTCCACCCAAAGATCGCCGTTCACGCCGCGAAATACCAGACTGAATACCGTAGAGCCGATCAGAATGAAAATCACGAAGCTTGTGAGCTTGGCGGTAGCATCCATGGATTGACGCAGCACACCCATGGTCAATCGCTGGCGCGCCACGGCCAAAACCAGCGCGCCGACGGCACCGAAGGCACCACCCTCGGTCGGTGTCGCCCAGCCAAGGAAAATGGTTCCGAGCACAAGAAAGATGAGCGCGAGCGGCGGCAGCATCGTGGACAGCACGCGCATGGCCAGTGCACCGCCATGCAACGTGCGCGCGGACAGTGGCAGGGGCGGGGCAGTTTCGGGACGGACCAGCGTGACGCCAAATATATAGGCGACGTAGAGGCCCGTCAGCATCAGCCCGGGAATGACCGCACCGGCGTACATGTCACCGACCGACACGCCCAACTGGTCGGCGAGCACGATCAGCACCAGGCTTGGTGGAATGATCTGCGCCAAGGTACCGGAAGCGGCGATGACGCCGGTAGCCAGGCGCGGCGCATAGCCGTAGCGAAGCATGACCGGCAGCGAGATCAGGCCCATGGCAATCACCGAGGCGGCAACCACGCCGGTGGTGGCGGCCAGCAGGGCGCCGACGAAAATCACCGCATAAGCAAGTCCGCCGCGCTGCGCACCGAACAGCTGGCCGATGGTGTCAAGCAAGTCCTCGGCCATGCCGCTGCGTTCGAGCACAAGCCCCATGAAAGTGAAGAAGGGAATGGCCAGCAGCGTCTGATTGGAGAGGATGCCGAAGATCCGTTCCGGCAGCGCCTGCATCAAATTGAAATCAAACAGGCCGATTTGGATACTGATCATAGCGAACAGCAGCCCATTCGCGGCCAGCGAGAATGCTACCGGGTAACCTAGCAGCAGAACCAGGATTAACGCCGCAAACATGAGCGGTGCCATCAGGTCGGCGCTCATCCCCGGAACTCCCCTATTTCGGCATGCCTCGGCATGCATCCAACGCGACGGATCATACCTTTTCCACCGGTTGTTCTTCCTCAAGCTTGATGTAACCCGCAAGAAAGGCCGCGCGTTTGATGAGTTCCGAAAGCCCCTGCAAGGCCAGCAGCAAAAAGCCCAGCGGCGTCATGACGCGTACCGGCCAGCGCAACAGCCCGCCGGCGTCCGGTGACAACTCATGACGTGTGAATGATTCGGCCAGCGCCGGCCAGGAAAGCATCACCAGCAGCCCGCACAACGGCAACAGAAAAAACAGCGTGCCGAAGATATCGATCCATGCCTTGGCGCGAGCGGACAGGTGGTCATAGATCACATCGATTCGCACGTGGCCGTTGTGCTGGTGGGTGTAGCCCGCACCCAGCAGAAATATGGCAGCGAACAAGTACCACTGGATTTCAAGCCAGGCGTTCGACGACATGCCGAAGGCATATCGAATCGAGGCATTACTGGCGGAGATCAACGCGGTGGCGAGCACGAGCCAGATAACCATGCCTCCGACACGTTCATTCAGGGTGTCGATGGTTCTGGAGAGGGCAATCAGCTTTTTCATGTCGGGTCGGTTGGTTGCCAGCCGGCAGCTATTTTTCTGTTATTCCGAAATAACCGGTGCCGCCAGATCGAATCGATTCTGGCCAACCCCCGCAGCAAAGTCAAAGCCTGATCGCGCCGATCCGGTGAAGAACACAGTCGCATGTTCTCCGGCTCCTGGCTTAACCCAGCAATGCTTCGACCACGGCGCACCACGCCGCGGCA
>Ga0315281_10015377_pt1 | contig 10266 bp, 9 predicted proteins | sample YL17G07_0_MG_FD_204540 | JGI IMG/M metagenome (GOLD analysis project Ga0315281, IMG submission 204540) | Sediment microbial communities from Yellowstone Lake, YNP, Wyoming, USA - YL17G07_0 | ecosystem: Environmental > Aquatic > Freshwater > Lake > Sediment | place: USA: Wyoming | collected...
ACACGGTCGGCACCGGCGCCGTCATCCACCAGGAATTCTCGCGCCCCGAGTCGTTGGGTGCTCACGTCATGGAGAAGCTCGGGCCGCCGCCGGCGGCAGCGATGCCGAACGCGGCCCTCAACGCGCGCGCCGTCGACGCCTATCTGACGCTCGGGCTCGAGGAGATGCGCGCCGATCTGACGCTGGTGTGGATCAGCGATCCGGACCATACCGCGCACAACAAGGGGATCGGATCGGCGCCATCGAACGAATCGCTGCGCCTGGCCGACGCGGAGATCGGCCGCATCGAGGACACGCTGCGCGCGAAAGGGCTCTCCGATCGCACGAACATCATCGTCGCGTCCGATCATGGGTTCTCGACGCACACCGGCACGCTGAAGCTCGCCTCGCTGGTCGCGCCGTTCGCGCACCCTCTCCCCGACGGTTCACCCGACATCGTCGTCGCCGAGGGCGCGATTCACTTCCGCGCCGGCGCGGACGCCGCGCGCGTGACGGCGATCGTCGCCATGCTGCAGCGACGGCTGGAGGTTGGCGCGATCTTCACGCGGTCGAAGCCGGGCGGTGGACCTGAAGGTGTGGTGCCGGGGACGCTCTCGTTTGGCGTCGCGCGTTGGCATCACGCGCGCTCCGCCGAGATTCTGGTTTCCGCGAACTGGACCGACGAAGAGAACGAGGCGGGCTACCCGGGCAAGACGACCGACGGCGGCGTCGCCGGACATGGCACGACGAGCTCATACGATATCCACGCCACGCTGGTTGCCGCCGGCCCGGACGTTCGCGAGCACGCGGTCAGCGATGTGCCCACCAGCAACGTCGATCTTGCGCCGACGCTCCTGCGGCTGCTTGGTATCAGGATTCCCTCGTCCATGACCGGTCGCGTGATCGACGAGGCGCTGCGCGACGGACCGTCGATCGCATCGGTGAGCGTCGATCGCTCGACCGAAATGGTCAAGACGCCGGAGGGTCACTACCAACTGATCGCGCACCTGTCCAAGGCCGCGGGCCAGACCTATCTTGATTTCACCGACGTGAAGCGCCCGTAGCGTTAATGGAGCGCGTGCCATTCGAGAGCGTGGCGCAGCGCTTCAGCGCTGCGAACGCCTACGCAGGGCTGAAGCCCTGCGCCACGCGACAAGCCCATGCGTCACGACTCTGACTGTGGCGCAGCGCTTTAGCGCTGCGGGCGCGACCTGTCAGAGATCCGGCGGCAGGTGGCTGTTGGTCAGGCCCGCGCGCCGTTCGAAGTACGCCTCGACCGGTGGGAGGACTCCCAGCACCACGAGCGTGATCACCGCCGTCGCGGTCGCGAGCGCGTACTGTCCCATGCCGGCGGCGACGCCGATTGCGGCGTTCACCCAAATCGTCGCCGCGGTCGTCATCCCGTGGACGGTATTGCCGCTGCGCAAGATCGCGCCGCCGCCGAGGAAGCCGATGCCGGTGACGATTTGCGCGGCGATGCGATCGGCCGTCCCGCTGTCGTGCCCCATCGCGATCGACAGGATCGTGAACAGCGCCGACCCGAGCGCGATCAGCATGTTGGTGCGCAGCCCCGCGGGCTTCTGGCGGTATTCGCGCTCCAGGCCGACCGCGGCGCCGAGAACGGTCGCCAGCAGCAGACGCCAGACGAGATCAGCCGGCATGTGACGGATCCTAGCGCGTTTTACAGGTCGGCGACAGGGCGCTCAGCCGCAACGTGGCGCACGGCTTCAGCAGCAACGCGGCGCACGGCTTCAGCAACAACGTGGCGCACGGCTTTAGCCGTGCGTCGCAGCACTCAAGCGCTGCGCCACAGAATGTCGCTGCGCGTTCCGCAGATACGAGTACAGAAGTTTCATGTTGTCAGGACGACCAGATTACCGCACACTCTCCGAATCATGCGCACACTCTTTGCCGGCATCTCAATCGGGTTGTTGATCCTCACGGCGCCGCCGCGCGCGGCCGAGCCGAACTGGCATCTCATCGCGACCGTCGCGGAGAGCTGCAGCTGCACCGTCTCCTGCCCGTGTAACTTCGGCGGGGAGCCGACCAAGAACCCCTGCGAGGGCAACCGGCTGATCGCGATCACGTCGGGGCACTACGAAGGCGTCGATCTGGCCAACGTGTCGTTCCTCGTCACCTTCACGATGCGAAGCTGGTCGAAGATCTACGTCAGCGACCAGGTCAGCGAGAAGCAGATGGCCGCCGTCGAATCGCTCCTGCCGATCGCGTTCGCCGGCTTCCACCGCGGGATGCTCTCGTTCACGAAAGCGCCAATCACGATGGACATCACCGAGAAGCGGGTGAAGTTCTCTGGGCCGGAATCGTCGGTCGACATGGAAGTGCTGAGCGGGTTCGGCGGCAAGCCGGTGAAGGTGCTCAACCTGCCGAGCCCGGTGTTTCAGGACTACACGCAGTACAAGTCCGTCACGCACAAGCACGCGAGCGACAAGACCACGTTCAGCTACTCGGGCACCAACGGCTTCACGTCCACCATGGAGTTAGGAACTAAAAAGTAAAAAGTCAAAAGTCAAAAGTCAAATTCGGACTTCCCAGTTTTCACTTGTGACCTTTCACTTTTAGCTTTAATAGCCGGCCGCTTTCCCTGCTGAAGAGCGGCCGTCAGAACCGCCCTGAAGCCAGCCGCCGTCGCTGACGATCGCGGCCACCTGCGCGAGCACGACGCCGGGCGCGTAGTCCACGTCGTAGCCGCGGCTTTTCAGCAGCGCGACGGTGTCGGGCGAGATCCCGCGCTCGAGCGACAGCTTGTCCGGCTGCCACTGGTGGTGGAACCGTGGCGCATCCACCGCGTCCTGCACGTTCATCCCGAAGTCGATGACGTTGAGGATCACCTGCGCCACCGCTGTCGAGATGCGCGAGCCACCCGGCGCGCCGGCGGTCATGAACAGCCTGCCGTCCTTCAGCACGATGGTCGGCGTCATCGACGACAGCGGCCGCTTGCCTGGTGCAATCGCATTCACCTCGCCCTGCACGAGCCCGAACATGTTCGCCGTGCCGGGCTTCGCCGCGAAGTCGTCCATCTCGTTGTTGAGCAGGAAGCCAAGGCCCGGCACCGTGATGCCGTTGCCGAAGCCGCCGTTCAGCGTGTAGGTGACCGCCACCGCGTTGCCGTCGCTGTCGACGACGGAGTAGTGCGTCGTTTCCATGCGTTCGCTGCCGGCCGGTTTGCCGGGGAGGACGCGGTCGCTGGGCGTGGCGCGTTCGGGATCGATTGACGCGCGCAGCATGGAGAGATACGCCGGATCGAGCAGCCCGGCAATCGGCACCTTCACGAAGTCGGGATCGCCGACGTACGTGTTGCGGTCGGCGTACGTGCGTCGCATCGCCTCGGCGCCGTAGTGGATCGCGGACGCCGATCCGGCGCCGCCTTTCTCATATCCCGTGCCTTCGAGAATGCCGAGCATCTCGAGCAGCGCGATGCCGCCCGAGCTGGACGGCGGCGCCGTGATGACGGTGTAGTTGCGGTACTTCCCCTGGAGCGGCGTGCGCTCGATCGCTTTGTAGCTCTTGAGATCGGCGAGCGAGATCAGGCCGCCGTGCTTCGTCATCTCCTCCGCGAAGCGCTTCGCCGTCTCGCCTTCGTAGAACTCGTTCGCGCCGTTCTTCGAGATGCGCACGAGCGTCTGTGCCAGCTCCGGCTGGACGAGCGTCTCGCCGACGTCGTAGAACGCGCCGTTTTTCTGGAAGATGCGCCTGGACTCGGGCGAGCTCGCGAGATCGCGCGATCCCTTCAGCCCCTCGGCGAGCGCGTACGACACAGGGAAGCCCTTCGAGGCGAGCTCCACGGCCGGCGCCATGTTCTCGGCCCACGTCTTCTTGCCGTACTTCGACACCGCGATCTCGAACCCGCGCACGGTGCCGGGGACGCCTGAGGACCGCCAGCCTTCGATGCTGTCTTTCGTGAGCGCGCCCTTCGCGTCGAGATACATGTTGCGCGACGACTTCTCCGGTGCCCGCTCGCGGAAATCGATGAACGTCGTCCGGCCGTCGGCGAAGCGGATCAGCATGAAGCCGCCGCCGCCGAGGTTGCCGGCGAACGGGTGCGTGACCGCGAGCGCGAAGCCAACCGCGACAGCCGCGTCCACGGCGTTGCCGCCGGCCTTGAGTACGGCCACGCCGACGTCCGCCGCCTGGGCCTCCATGGCCACGACCATGCCGTGCCGCGCGCGCAGCGGCTGGCGGACGGCGTTGAGCGGGACGGAAAGCGCGGCAAGAAGAACGCACAGAAGGAGAGCCAGTCGTCTTCGCATAATGGGCTCATTGTATTTCAGACGGTAGAATGGCGCCTATGCTGACCGGCGAGCTCAAGAGCCAAATCGATCGCATCTGGGCGCGTTCTGGTCGGGCGGCATCTCGAACCCGCTCGAGGTCATCGAGCAGATCACGTACCTGCTGTTCCTGCGCCGGCTCGACGATCTCCACACGCTCGAAGAGAACAAGTCGCTTCGGCTGGAGAAGCCGATGGAGCGGCGCGTGTTCCCGGCGGGCAAGGACTCGAGGAAGCGCCCGTACGAAGATCAATCGCTACAAGGAGGTGGTTCACGAGAACGTGCAGCACCGTCCGCCGCTCGAGATCCTGGCCGAGTTGGTCGGGATGGAGCACGAGATCGAACGCGGCATGCGGGAAATGAAGGACCTGCTGAAATAGGGCCCGTGGTGGCCCCACGCCGCCATCCCTCCAAGCACGTTGTCAGGCTAAGACAAATAGTGCTATCTATTTGACATGTCATTTGACGACGAAATTGCCCGCAGGTATCCCCACCTGAAATTCTCAAAACACTGGGAGTTAGAGGGAGACGCGCTCTACTTGCTTGGCGGATGTGACGCCATTGTGGAGGCGATCCGGCGCAGTCCGTTGCAGCCGGAGTACCGCAAAAGCCTGCTGCAGGTCTCGATGATCAAGGGGGCCCAGGCCACGACGGCGATTGAAGGTAACACCCTCACCGAATCGGAGATTCGAAAGGTTGCCGAGGGCGAATCCCTCGCACCCAGCAAGCAATATCAAGAGCGCGAGGTCCTCAATATCCTCGATGCCATGAACGAGATGCTGCAGGCCGTCGCCGTGGACGGCCGCGGCACCCTGATTTCAGCCGATCTGATCAAGCACCTTCATCGCGGAGTCGGGCGGGAGCTGGGCCAGCACTTCGACGCGATTCCAGGTCAGTTTCGGACGGATGCTCGCGTTGTCGGACCGTACCGATGTCCGCAACCGGAGCACGTCGAAGAACTCGTCACTCGTCTTGCCAATTTTCTGCCTCAGGAGTTTGGCTTCGCGGCAGATCGACAGACGTTTGCCGATGCGGTCGTTCAGGCGATCGTGACCCACGTGTATCTGGAATGGATTCATCCCTTCGGCGACGGCAACGGCCGGACCGGCCGGCTGCTCGAGTTCTACATCCTGCTGCGCGCGGGGAATCCGGATATCGCGTCGCACATTCTGTCGAACTTCTACAATCAGACTCGACCCGAGTACTACCGGCAGATCGATCAGGCAGGCCAGACGCGAGATCTGACGGCGTTTCTGCGATACGCGATTCAGGGCTACCACGACGGCCTCAAGCAGGTGATGGGAGCCATTGCGGCGAGCAACATCGACGTCGCATGGCGCTACCTTGTTCACTCAAAGTTCGCGGAACGTCCGTACAGGAAGAAGACAGTGTTCAAGCGCCGTCGTCGCCTTGCGTTAGCCATGCCGCCAGCTTCTGCGCTTTTGCCAGGAGAGATCATGATGCTGACGCCAGAATTGGCGCGAGAGTATTCGGCCTTGACGGAACGAACTCTGCTGCGCGACCTGGAGGAACTTCGCCAGATGGAAATCGTGACCGAGGATAAGGGGAAGTTCCGGCTGAACCTTGACCTGCTCGGGTCTCACATGCCGCGTCATCGTCAGGGTAGCACCGCAGCAGCTTGATCGATGGTCAGTCTCAGAGCGACGGCGGCCGGGGGGACACCTGAATACTGGGCCCAGGTTGCCAAGGGTGCGCGAGGGGTCGCACAACCCGGCCTGAATGCGTCGACACTCAAGGCGCTCGCCGTGCCTCTGCCGCCTTTAACGGAGCAGCGGCGGATTGCGGAGGTGTTGGACCGGGCGGAGGCGTTGCGGGCCAAGCGCCGCGCCGCCCTCGCCCAACTCGACACCCTCGCCCAAGCCATCTTCCTCGGCCTCTTCGGCGACCCCGGTACAAATCCGAGAGGATGGAAAACGAGGCCATTTCGCGAGCTGGTAAGCGAGTTCCGCTATGGCACCTCAAACAAATCGCAAGCTCACGGAAAGCCTGCTCTGAGAATTCCGAATATGATCGGCGGGATCATCGATCTATCGGATCTGAAGCTGGTCCCGGTTGACGCCACGGAGTTCGAGCGGCTGAGACTTGTTGATGGCGACGTCCTTTTTGTTCGCCCAAACGGTAATCCTGATTTCGTGGGTCGTTGCGCGGTATTCGACGGCTCAGTTGCCGCGCAGTCCGGTTTCCCTGCAGCTGAATTCATCTTTGCGTCCTACCTGATCCGCGCGAGACTTCGAGAACAGCTGACGCCGATTTACCTTCGCGAGTCCATGCTCGGGGCTGAGGGAAGGCGAGAATTGCAATCTCGATCGAAGACATCCACCGGGCAGTTCAATATCAACACCGAGAACCTCGGGGCGATTGCCGTACCGGTTCCACCGGTTACCCTCCAACGCGATTTCGCCCGTCGCGTCGCCGCTGTGGAGAAACTGAAAACCGCGCACCGCGCCTCGCTGGCCGACATGGATGCGCTCTTCGCGTCCCTCCAGCACCGGGCGTTCCGGGGCGAGCTCTGACAGGGGCGGGTAGGGCAGGAAGGGCGGGACGGGCAGGACGGGCAGGACAGGCGGGAAGGCCGGGAAGGCAGAAGGGCAGGAGTTGAGAACGCTACAATCGTGTGGCAGCACGTTGATGCGCACGCGATTGTTCAAAAGCAAGAAGTCTCCATTCACCCACGGCACCGACGGGATCGCGGCCTTGTCGTCATGGCTCGCCGACGAAACCCGGGTCTGGATACCTCGCGGCCAGCTTCGACGCCGTCCGGGAGAACCTGAAGCTGGGCATCAAGGTGCACGCCATCGAAGCCGCCTGACGGCTGCACCAGCGTCCGGGTCGGGCTTCCTCTGCCGCATATAATCAGGTCGACAGGATCCCGAAGATGTTCACTCGCATCGAAGCGCGCCGGTTCAGAAGCTTGAAGGGCGTTGACCAGGAGCTCGGTCAGTTCCGCGCGCTTGTGGGTCCCAACGGGAGTGGCAAGACCACCTTCCTGGATGTCATCGCATTCCTGAGCGATCTCGTACGAAATCGTGGAGACGTCAGGGAAACGGTCCGGGTACGCAGTGTCACCCTTGAAAAACTGCTCTGGATGGGTGAGGGCACCAATTTTCAGTTGGCCGTAGAGGCCGAGATCCCCGACTCGGTCAAGCATACGATGGCGGAAGACAAGCGCCATTTCCCGCGCGTGAGATATGAGATTGAAGTCGCTCTTGATGAGGCGAACGAAGTTGGCATCGAACACGAAACCCTGTGGTTGACCGATGCAATGAACGGACACACCGGACAGAAGCGCCTTGAGTTTCCGAAGCCTCGCGAACTGAAGCCGAGCTTGTTAGTTCCGCAGGGTCCCAGAAGACGCGCGGCGATTACAAAGAAACCGAACGGGAACGACAACTACTATACCGAGGGCCGCAAGTCGTATATGCCCTCGTTCAAGTTGGGCCGAACCAAGTCCGCTCTCGCTCACGTCCCGGCAGATCAAGAGAGCTTTCCGGTCAGTATCTGGTTTCGCGATCTCCTCGAGAAGGGAGTGCAGACGCTTGTCCTCAATGGGCAGGCGATTCGGCAACCGAGTGCGCCAGGAGCAGGACGTCAGTTCAAACCGGACGGTTCCAATCTGCCCTGGGTCGTCGACAGCCTTCGCCAACATCAGAAACGTTTTCGTCAGTGGCTCGATCACGTCAAGACGGCCTTGGTGGATGTCGTGGATATCGAAACCGTCGAGCGGCCTGAGGATCGACATCGCTACCTTGTGCTCACCTATGTCAATGGCGCACGCGTGCCATCGTGGCTCGTCTCCGACGGAAGTCTGAGGCTGCTCGCTCTGACAATTCCGGCGTACCTGCCAGACCTCGTTGGGACGTTTCTCATCGAAGAACCTGAGAACGGTATTCATCCGCGTGCGATCGAAACGGTTGTTCAATCGCTCTCTTCAATGTACCAAGGTCAAGTGCTTCTGGCGACGCACAGCGCCGTGGCCCTCAACATGATCGAACCGCGCGACGTGCTGTGTTTCGCAAAGGATGCCATGGGAGCGACGGACATCGTTTCAGGTGCTGAACATCCGGCACTGCAGGCATGGAAACGGGGCGAGCCAGACCTCGGAGTCTTGTTTGCCGCGGGCATCCTGAGCTGACGAGCGCTCTGTATGCGCGACCTCGTCCTTCTCGTGCCGGACAAGAATACGGAATACGTCGTCCGTGGTGCCCTGGGTCGAGGACAAGCGCTCGGGATTCGTCGGATCGATTTCAGCGTTATTGTGGACCCAGGCCGCGATGGCGGCGTGCGGCGGCGAGGAACTCAGATCCTCCGGGTTGAACGTCAACAGTTCACACATGCTGTGTTGATGTTCGACTACGAGGGTAGCGGCGCTGCGACCCCTGCGGGCGATCTCGAAACGGAACTTGACGCTGCTCTGACTGCAGATTGGGCCGGCCACGCGAAAGCCATTGTCATCGAACCAGAACTCGATGTCTGGATGTGGGGAGCGGAAACCCACATCCGGGAGGTCATTGGCTGGCGGGGCCCATCAGGGATCCGCGAATGGCTCGTGGCACGGCAGTTCGTGTTCGATGCTCACAACAAGCCCGAGCGTCCGAAGGAAGCCATGGAAGAGGTCTTTCGGCACAGTCAAGTACCGCGCTCGTCAGCCCACTACCAGGCTTTGGCCGGAAGGCTCAGTCTCACGCGGTGTCAGGATCCAGCCTTCCTCCGTCTGCGAGGTGCAATGACTGCGTGGTTCGCACCCCAGGCTATCGGCGGCTAGCGGCGCGGAGAGGGCCCCCCGTTACCGACGGCCTACGGAACCTGCGCCGACGTGGCGCACGACTTCAGTCGTGCGGGAGACCTCACCCGTCTACGGAACACCGCCCGGAGTGGCGCTGCGCACCGACGTCGTATCACTCCTGAAACGGCGATCGACCTGCCGGGCTTCGAGGCGCCCGACAGCTTCGAGCGCTTCCGGGCCAAGGCGCGCGCCTTCCTCCGGGAACATGACGACCACATCGCCATCCACAAGCTGCGCATGAACAAGGCGCTCACGCGGTCGGACCTCGCCGAGCTCGAGCGGATGCTGACCACCAGCGGCGTCGGCGGCGCCGGCGATGTGCAGAAGGCGAAGCAGGAGAGTCACGGTCTCGGGCTGTTCGTGCGGTCGCTGGTCGGGCTCGATCGCGAGGCCGCCAAACAGGCGTTCGCCGGCTTTCTTGCCGGAAAGCCGTTGAATGCGAACCAGATCGAATTCGTGAACCTGATCGTGGACCACCTCACGGAACACGGTGTGATGGGCGCGGCGCTGCTCTACGAGTCGCCGTTCACCGACCTCACGCCGCGAGGCCCGGACGGCCTCTTCACGTCATCGCAGCTGGATCAGCTGCTGGCCGTCCTCGATCAGGTCAGGGCATCAGCGCTCGCAGCCTGACCCGCATCCTTCTCTCCTGTCCATGACCGTCAATTCCGACTACCCGGAGAAGGTTGGGTGTATGCTCTCGGTCACCCGAAAGAACCGAAGGAAATCCCGCGCACTCGACCTGTTGAAGAGAGGTGCACGATGGGTGTCAGAGACTTTGTCGGGAGAAGCATGTTCGTGCTGGCGTTGTGGGCGTGCTCCACGCTGTCCGCGACGGCGCAAGGGGTCGGAGCGATCGGCGGCACCATTACGGATGCGTCCGGTGCCGTGCTTCCTGGGTCGACGGTGACGCTCTCCAATCCCCGGGGCACGATCGGTGGCAATCAGGAGGCCGTCACCGACGAGCGAGGGGCCTTTCAGTTTCTCCGGCTCGTACCGGGGGCCTACAGCGTGAAGGCGGCGCTGCAGGGATTCCGACCGGCCATTCAAGAGAACATCGTCGTCAACGCTGACGTGACCGCGCGCGTCGATCTGAAGCTGGAGATCGGCACGCTCTCGGAAGGCATCACCGTGAAGGGAGAATCGCCCCTGCTGGATACGACGTCCGCGCTGAGGCAGACGGTGTTGTCGCGCGAG
>Ga0315281_10015378_pt1 | contig 10265 bp, 6 predicted proteins | sample YL17G07_0_MG_FD_204540 | JGI IMG/M metagenome (GOLD analysis project Ga0315281, IMG submission 204540) | Sediment microbial communities from Yellowstone Lake, YNP, Wyoming, USA - YL17G07_0 | ecosystem: Environmental > Aquatic > Freshwater > Lake > Sediment | place: USA: Wyoming | collected...
CAATTTTTAAAAATCGTCCTCCAAATTTCCTTTCAAATAAAGTTGGTTTAGGTAATAATTGTTTATTTAGAGGATTTATATCTATTAATATGTATCTAATATTGAGATGTTTTAATGTTGAAATTACATTTTCAGGCTTATCAGAATATAACGCATTATTAAGAATATTAGTACTATATATTGTGGTATACCCATAAAAACCTGACAAATCTATCATAAAATAATTTTCCCCAGTAAATTCAAATACAAACTCGTATGGTTTAAAATATGATTTTATTTGTGCATATCTCTCTGATTGAATATAATTTTTGGCATGTTCTAATTGTGTTAATCCAGATTCAAGCGATATATTCTTTATACACCTTTCAATTAAAGGCAATTCTCTTTTAAATGGGTCTCCACTAAAATCAGAACCCTTATTATTGAAAGATGATTCAAAAGGATGGATGTAATCGCCTTTATAATCAAAGTTACAACGTTGTATTATATTAATAAAATACCGTGCTGCGTTAGTACTAAACCAAGCATTATTCAGAAGAAACAAACAAAGTAAGAAAATAAAAATAATATTAATAACTTTACTTTGAGTGAATTTATTAAGTGGCTGGAAAATAACTGACTCTTTTAATTTAATAATTGTAAGAAAGAGGATTTGAGCAAATGCAAAAACAAGCCATGAAAAAGAATAATAAGTAAAACGAGGGCATATTATATTGGCAAATATTATCAGCATAACTATTTGCAGGTTATATATAGTAAAAAAAAGACTGAATACTTTATTATCTTGGAAAATAAGAGGCAATAAACATAATATGATAAGAAATATGCCCCCATAATGAAATAATGCCACGTATATATAAAACATTAATAAATGTACATTTCTCTTATGTTTCTGCCCTAAGTCCAAATGATTTATGGCTATCTCATTATTTATCCACAAATTATACTCATCCAAACTTGTATAATATTCTGGATGTATTCCAGAATCTAATAAATTATTATCTATATTTAATTCCGAGATATAAGAGTTTGTTATTTGATCAAATATTGTCCCACTGTGATAATAATTTATCATTTTAGGCAATATGAATAATAAGGCTATAATAATTATTGCCTTAAAAAATGATTTTGATAATATTTGCTTCTTATAGTAAAGGATTACTACTATTAAAAATGTTGTCGAAGCTAAACAACTTCCAACTATTGTTACTCCGCTTAATAATCCAGTAGATAAGACGGCTATCCAAAAAAAAATCCTATTATTTTTTGATATAAACAATAATATATATATAAACGTAACACTATAGAACAATAATAAAAAAATCATAGGACATTTTAACGGTGTCATAGATGGATATGCCCAGCAAGACACAATTAATAATATAAATAATGATGTACTTAAGATTGCTATATTTCTGTAATTAAAAATACGCAAAACTCCATAGAAAATGACCATAACAGTGAAAATCGTCATTCCTACATTTATATACGGCAGAGATTGTATAAATGATGGCAATAATGCTGGTATTACCATCAAGTCTGGATAATAATATTCATGTATCTTTATTTCAAATGCAAAAGGATTTGGCACCATACTTTTATTATGAATGATTGCCTTTAAATGATGGATTTGTTGCATATGAACATCGCCTATAGATTGATTTAACTCTAACGATGCCATAAGATCAACTATTGAGAAAATAACAAAAATTGCAATGATACAAGCAAGAAATATCCAATTCCAACTTAACTGTATACTTGGATATGATTGTGTCTTAAAATTCCTTGAGATTACAGCTATCAACAGGACAAATATACCATAATACCAAATAGTCAAAATACCAAGAATTCCGCCTATAATTCCTATACAAATAATAGAGATAATTCCTATTAAGATATAATCTATATTGAGCAGGGGCGAACCTATGTGTTCATCCTCAGGGCAAACACGCATCTGCGCCCCTACAAAAAGACCTTGAAAAATATTGGAAATATTAAAGCCGACAAAATATAATATTGCAAAATAAACTGCAGTGTATATGATATTAATAAATACTGAAACTACAGGATGCTCCAATGATCTGGTCAGGTTAGAAGAGAAAATATTCAGAAATGCAAAGCTCAAGACCAGAAATAGAAAGGTAATATCAGATTTTTCAATTACTTTATATTTATTCCAAGTATTATTCATTATTTCTCATTATCACGACTTTTCAAACGATCTGTTGGCCACGCACCATACTTTAATCCTATAGGAGTTTTTAAGGTATTTCTAAAATAGTTCCAAGCAGAAATAGGTTTGAGATCAAAGAAAAAATATTCTTGAAAGAGATTCAAACTACCAAGAAAATCATAGAATTTATTAGGTTTCAAATGAATACCTTTGTTGATAATTTGCAACAGTGATTTATGTTTCACTGCAAGTGAAAAGAGATTTGCAATATTGATAAATTCATTTTGAAATTTGCTTTTTATTACAGGATTTAAGGCATCATAGACAAAATCATCTAAGGAATAATCTTTTTTAATATACCCATTTTCAATAGCCCATTTTGTCAGATCAAGGGCTGGATGTGCAAGAAAGACATTGGCTCTGGCAAAATCTACTTTACACTTTGCATTAAGGTCTATTGTGCTTAAAGCCTCTTCAAGAGTTTCAGACGGTAAACCAATCATATTTGTGACCATTATCCTTATTCTGCTTTTCCTAAAGGCATGGCAGGTTTCAATTGCCTGCTCATCTGTCCATGTTTTTTTCAGAAGTTCCTTTCGTACCCTTTGACTGCCTGATTCTAAACCAATCTGAACACCTGTGCAGCCTGCCTGCCCTAAGAGTTCAATTACTTTAAGCGGGGTATCAGCTCTCGCATTACAAGAAAATGGCAATCCTATCTTCTTTTTATATACTGGCGCAAAATCTTCAAGCCAGTTTATGTCATGCCCAAAGGTATCATCAGAAAAATGGATTCTATCTAAACGAGCTATACTTTGTACTTGTTCAATCTCCCTAACTATATATTCAGGGCTTTTATGTCTTACAAATTTACCCTTTCCCTTCATCTCGCGTTTATATATTGGTGAATGACAAAATGAGCATGGATAAGGACATCCGATTCCTGTTACAAATCGTTTCAAAGACATATCCTTTAAAAACTTATACTTATAAAAAACTGAGCGGTCAGGAATAGGTAGCTCATCAAGGTCTACAGTTAAATTTCCAATCTCGTTTTTATGCCATATTCCATCCACTAATGCCCAAAGACTGCTAATATTGGTAGCGTCAGCGCCACTTGATAGATTATCAAGAAGTTTTGTTAACGGCTGCTCTCCTTCGCCCCTGCAAATATAGTCAAATGCGCCTGAATCTGCCATATGTTCAGGATAAAATGTAGAGTGAGGACCTCCTGCAATAGTAGGCAATTGAAGGGCATCTCGAATTTCCCTGCCAAGTTTATACGCAAATCTATGCGCCCCAGTTACTATACTAAAACCTATAATATCAGGCTTAGTCTCACGAATATAGGAATAGACATCTGGAGTATGAGAAAATAAAATCATATCTGATTTATGACCTGAGCGAGCAACCGCTGATACCAAAGATGCAATACCTAATGATTCTTGTAATCCATTTTCTACAATATAGAGTATCTTCATAGTTTATTTTCCTGTGAGCATTTCATTTACTGCAGTTATTGCCATTTGCATCGTGGCATGAATGTTAACATAACAAAAAGCGCCCTGTCGGCCAGTGCTGATTACATTTTCTAAAGAATTAATATATTTCTCAATGATCTTTAAATCTTCCCTAAAACCAACATGATAAATAGGATATGCCTCTTTATATCTGTAAACACAGGTATCTAAAATCTCTTCCTTTGTTATAAGACCTTCATTTACAAGGTCTTCAATCACTTTTTGAGTAATATCGTCATCTGTCTTCAACCCTGCTAATTGAATAGAATAATCCGTCATCTCTGCAAGTATTATACTATTATTAACAGGAATAGTTTCTAATCCATGAGTAGTCGGCTCGCTTAGTCTGTTATAAATGGAATTCCTAAAATAAGTTAATATAGCGTCGCGTACAGGTTTTCGTGAAACTAATAGTCCGCAGACAGTTAAAGGGAGATATTTCAAACGCCTAGCACTAGTTAACACATCTATATCAGGCGCTGGCGTTATCAATTCTATGAGATAATTTATAGGAATCGTAGAAATAATATTTTCTACTTCTTTATATTTTATCTCGTCATTACTGATATATTCAACCTTTACAGCCTTATTATTTTCAATATAGATTTTTTTTATTTCTACATTAGTCTCAATAGAACCATTATGTTTAATTACATGCTGCGCTATGGTATTAGTAAGTTCATTGATTCCATTTTTACAATAATAAAGTTTCCCAATTGCCCTTTCAGTCAAGTGATGTCCAGAAAACATTTTCCCAATACCAAGTTTTTCAAAAAGGTCATGAACAATCTTTAAGACATCAGATCTAGGTATACGCTCAAGGGCAAATGCCTTATCTAATTCTTCGCATGGCATACCCCAAAATTTATGTGTATACTCTTTAAAAAAAATATCATACAGGGTATTGCCAAAATGTTTTTTCAGCACATCTGCTGAATTCGCTGGTTCTTTTTTGAACAATTTCCATTTTACCATTGAGACAAACATACTGATTACACATTTTAATGAAACCTTAAACGGCAGATTAATTAATATATCAATGCCATTTAAAGGGTAACGATAGTATTTATCTAAAAACTTAATCTGAAGTCTGCCTGCCCTATCAAACTCAAGTATATTAGACCCCATCAGATTTTTTACACGCGTTCTTAATTCCTCATTATCCGTATGAAACACGTGGCTTCCATACTCATAGATATTCCCAGCCTTCTCATAATAAGAAATCAATCCTCCAACTAGTTCCTTTCTTTCTAGTACATGTACAGCCTTACCCTTGTCAGTCAACTGCCATGCTGCAGCAAGTCCTGCGGCTCCTGCTCCAAGTACAATGTTTGTTTTCTTCACAATTCTCTACCTTTTAGATAAGAAGGAAACGGACGAAGATTTTGTTGCCTTTTATTATAAAATTGAATAATTCTAAATTTCCATAATATGTATCCAATATTGCCTAATAATACAGAAAAATCAAGAGATTTGAGATGATTAAATGCACGGCGCATATAAAATAATATCTTTACCAATAACAGCAATACTGGAAATTTACGTTGTTTCACGGTGTAAGGTTTTACAAATCTTAGAAGAAAATTAAATATTATTTCAGGAGGTCTAATCACTGCTAATAGATAAATCATAATATTGGCTATTGAAGGAAATACTAACCATATTCCTATATCAATAGATTTACAATCAATTCCTAACTTGGCAAATTCATGAGAAAGCTCAGTATTTGGCATTACTCTCAATGATGAGATATTCAAAGTAAATGGTCTATTTAGTTTATAGAGCATTATAAGAGTATCAATAATATCTTGTCGTTCTTCTATTGGATTATCAACTATAATATCATATGATGGCGGAATCATATATTTGGAGAATTCACTTATTATTGAAGCAGCTTTATATATTGAATCAGAGGTAGTTGGTCTTTTATAAAACTTTTGTATCCTATTACTTCCGCTTTGTATCCCCATCCTAACCCTATTCATTCCTGCCCATATTAATATCTCCATTTTTTCATGCTTCACATAAGTAGGAAAAAGGCCGGAAACGCCAAAGGGTATATTTATTTGTTTCTTCCATTTTTTTGCGAATTCTTCTAAAGTTTGTAACGGAATTGACATAAAACTATCATCCTCAAACCAGACAAATGAAATATGGGGTTGAATATTTAGTATATATTTTATTTCATTTATTATATAGTCTACCGTAGGATGTCTTAACCTCTTATAGTTATTATCATTATCAATAAATTTTGAATTGCTGCAATAAGTACACTTATTTGGACATCCAATTGACCAAATTGCAAAATATGACAAGGCATTTCTGGAAAGATAATCTGAAAGTATCATCGGGATAAAACCCTCTTTTGGTTTATATATAAGTTCATCATTGCCATAATGAAGAAAAGGAAAAGTCTCCATCTCTTTTTGTGTCTGAAGAGGACGTAATTGATTTTTCTTTATCTGCCCTTTTATATTGAACCAGAAATTTTTTACATTCAAATAATCCTCATTATTTTTATACAACAATAAAAACTCTGTAAATGCCATTTCTCCTTCGCCAATACAGACAGCATCCGCATAATCAATTGCATCATCACTATTTACTATTGGATGAATACCACCCCATACAATAAAGACATTTGAATTGATTATCCGAATTGCATTAATTATTTCTTTTGTAGTTTCAGCAAAGTGTGTCATGGATGAAATGCAAATCATATCTGAGTCAGCAAAATGTTTAGCGATTTGGTTAATTATTTCAATAGTATAATACTTACTTTTCATTAACTTCTTAATGAGCAATAAATTTGAAACAGAAATTATATTATAAGGCACAACATAACATACTTCAATATTATCGTGAAGTGATTTAGCAACCGCAACCATTTTTCTAAATCCTATTGAATTAATTTCACTTCCAACAGCAACGAATGATATTTTCATATCGTAATACCTCTCTTATAATTATATTTCAATTGCTCGTAAGAAATCCTCACGAAGTGTGATATTTTCATATGATGCTTTTTATCATATTGTAATTGCGGCCTATCAAGAGTCCATTTTTTTTACAATTCCACGTAATCTTAAAACCCCTTATAAAAAACATATCCATTCAATAATAATCTTATCAGTTTTATAATTATTTATGCAAAAAAACTTTTCATTTCTTAAATCCAGATGAGCCAGACATAATAATTCCCAGTGCATCAGAGCCATGATTAAAGATTAGATCAATAACTGAAAGATGGCTGATAAAACCGTCATATAGCTGAGAATATGTTGGATGTTGGTAATCTTGAAATCTAAACGCTATATTTTCCCTCTCAAATAATAATGGCTCAATATAAGATTCTGCTCCATTAGTTGAAATATAAACACTAGCATTAAGTTCTTTGCATATTGCAACCAACCTCTGTGTTTTTCTACCCTTTATATTTAATTCAGATGAATAAATTATTTTTGTCTTAATTGCAAGGGTCTTCATTAAATAATGGATGATTTCCATATCAAGATCAATCAATTTTGCCCATTGTCTATTATAAATTTCCTCAATAAATGGTTGATGTTCTTTAAAATGAGGGGATTTGCTATAATTTTGCACAATTGATTTATAATGTTTATGCTGCCATATTTGATCTCTAAATATTTCTACTTCATTAATCTTTTGCCCGCTCCTGCCCTTTGTAAGCACTGGCACGCTCAACCAAATAAAGCCGTCAGCCGTTCGTATTCTATTCCTATTTCGCCAAGAATTTTTATCATAGTCAACGTCATCATAAATAACAAACTTTTCACAACAATTCATTAGTTCAAAAAAACCTAACCATGGAAGATAACCAGGCTGCATAACGCTGATTATCAAATCATGCCCCCTTCTCTTTAATACATCCATAAAATAACTCTACATCCCTAAGAAGTTTGTTATACACTATCTCAATCAAATCATTCCAAACTAAAGCAGCAGATTCTAAGGGACCAACAATTTCTCCAATCACTCCATTATCAGAACGTAACTCAATAGGAACTCCTGGTATTGAGCCAGGCCAATTATATTCTTTTTTTTCTACAGATACCTGATCTGTTTTTTTCAAAATCCCGCCTCCACCAATAAATAAAATCATCTCCATAATATCTGCATGTTTTCCTAACGATATATTATATTTTTTGGCTAATCCATTAAAATAATCATAAAGAGGAATAACTGCAATAGGCTTTGGACTGCCTTTATCAAAACTTTGATTTACCAAATCACATGAAACCTCAAATAAATCACTCTTATTTATGGAATGTCCGTCAATAAATATGCAGGCATCAAATCCCCCATTAATAATGCCTTTTGCAACCTCTCTAATCAGTGAACGAAAGGTATCATGGGATATTGATACAGTCCCCGGATAGTTTTTACATACCAGAGTATTGGTATAGATTATCTCTGGATATACAAAAAACCTCCCTCCTGATTTATCATCTAAGGCAGTACAAACATTTGTTGAAAGCACAGTATCCGTATTTAAAGGCAGCAAGCTGCCATGCTGTTCTAATGAACCAGTTGGAACAAGGGCAATATTATAGAAGTTCTCACTTTTGTTTAGTCTTTGATGAGTTATTATCTCATTAGTCGTACTATTCCCTATTAACATTAAGCTGCCCCCCAGCGTTTTTCATCACTTTAAAAAAGTTATGTTTCCATGATTTGTACTTCCAGTCTTCGCATTTTGAACATAACGGCATTTCTTCATATTTTCCAGTTAGAATAATATTTCTCCATTCTTTAAATGCCTCTCCATTCCAGACTTCTTTTATACTTTGCTCATTAATATTCCCCATGAAATAACCGTCTTTTACATCAAAATTACAAAAGGTTACTTCCCCTCCAGCAAGTATAACCATCCTTTCAAATGGATATGGGCATGGAACACGTTTTTCTGGCGGCAGATATGTTTCTTTTGAATATACATTTTTATCAAGAGTGCCATAGGTTAAATACTTACGTATTATAACATTATCAACGCCAATACCCCGCCAAAATTCCTCAACTGCCTTTACATCAATTTTATCAGGGTTTTCAACGATACTTGCCAATATACAAGTAGGAGAGTTTATCTTTTTCTTATAAGATACCATATAATCAATATTTTTAAGAAGTGTGGCAAAATTGAGACCATGTCTAATCTCTGAATATGTCAATTCATCCATTGCGTCAACTGATATTTCTATGACATCCACCCCTCTATCTATCAATCTTTTCGATTTATCAGGGGTTAATAATGACCCATTTGTAATACAGCCGCATTTAACGCCCTTTTCCTTTGCCTCTATCAATAGATCAGGCAAGTCAGGCTGCATAAAAGGCTCGCCAGTTCCAGTCACTCTTATAAATGCCTTATAATGCGCGCACTCATTTATTATCTTACGAAAAAGGTCTGACGACATCCATTTTGCATCTTCCCTTTTTCTTAAACTTGAGTCCATAGAAAAAGGACAATGAATACATCTACTGTTACATACATTAGACATTGTAACCATTATCATCAGAGGAAATTCCTCAGCGCCTTCTTTAAAACCAAAACGCTCTGGCAGATGTTCTGAAAATTTAGAATTATTGATCATTATTTTCTTTCGTCTACAAAATAAGACCTTTCAGTATCATCAGGATAATAAAATTTAGACAATGGAATCTGCCAATCATTACAGGAATTACATGGTTCAAAATCAAATTGTCCTCTATAGTGCTTTTCACGACGTTTTTTCATCTCTCCCTGCCAAATCTCTTTTATGCTTTGTTCATTAACATTCCCGCATATATATTGCCCATCCATGTCGCCGTCACATTGACAAACATTCCCATTCCATAGAATTTCTAAGTTCCGCATTAGCCATGGACATGGCATATTTCGTTCTTCTTGTTTTTTGGTAAGAAGGGCAGAGCCAACTAAATTACCCCAACCTTGTTTGAGACGTAATTTAATGGTTGCGCCTTCATTTAGCCAATATGTTTTAAAGTCTTCTATCTCATCTTCATTTTCATCCATTACAATATACTGAAGAATAATCTCTGTCTCTTTATCTTTGAATTGTTCAATCATATATTTTATATTATCTACAACACGTTTGAAATTTCCCCCTCTGCGAATTTTATTATAAGTTTCTTCTGTAAAGGCATCTATCCCAACTATAACCTGTTTCACACCTAATTGATGTATCATCTCTATGCTTGTTTTATCAATTAAAACAGCATTTGTATTTAAAAACACAGGGATATTTTTTAGTTGTGCATATTGAAGATATTCAAAAAGCCTTTTACCTAATAAAAAAGGCTCGCCCATCACTGCTGTCCATAGTTTAGTATTATTTTTTTCTAAGGCTATCTCATCAACAATTTTTTGAAATAGTTTGAATTCCATTATACCGCTTTCCCGGGTTATTTTATCGTTGCCAATTGGACACATTACACATCTTAAATTACAACCACATATAAGCTCTACCATTACTTGCGGTGGGAAATCTATTTCTTTGAGAGTTTTATATTGTATTTCAATATCTTTATCAGATGGTTTTATCTGCACATTG
>Ga0315281_10015380_pt1 | contig 10265 bp, 8 predicted proteins | sample YL17G07_0_MG_FD_204540 | JGI IMG/M metagenome (GOLD analysis project Ga0315281, IMG submission 204540) | Sediment microbial communities from Yellowstone Lake, YNP, Wyoming, USA - YL17G07_0 | ecosystem: Environmental > Aquatic > Freshwater > Lake > Sediment | place: USA: Wyoming | collected...
GCACCCATGCCAGGCTCTGGCTGACCTTTTGACCATTTATGAGAGGAAGGGGGAGCTAAACGGTCTAACCTTAGCCTTCGTTGGCGATGGTAACAATGTGGCTCGCAGCCTTATGCTGGCGGCTTCGCTTACTGGGATGAATTTCAGGATTGCTTCCCCGCCCGGCTATGCTATTGAGGATAAAACATTGCATCTGGCCCAAGGCAACGCCGTTAGCAGTGGTGGTGAGATACTTTGCACTGATGACCCGCGTCTAGCGGTTAGCCGGGCTGATATTGTTTATACTGATGTCTGGGCAAGTATGGGGCAGGAGGCTGAGGCTGAGGTGCGGCGCAAGATATTCGCTAGCTACCAGGTGAATAGTGAGCTATTGTCCTTAGCCAGGGAAGATGCCATATTGATGCACCCGTTACCGGCTCATCATGGTGAGGAGGTGGCTGAGGGGGTCTTAGATAGTCCCAAGTCAGTGGTCTTTGACCAGGCGGAGAATAGGTTACACCTGCAGAAAGCGCTGCTGGCGGAGATACTGGGAGGGCTGGAGATTCCGCTGGCTGGCTATCGCTAGGGATTTACTACCTCATCCCCTTAATCCCCCTCTCCTTCAAAGGAGAGGGGGAAGAAAAAGAAAAGAGGGGTTTCACCCCTCTTAAGCACCCCCGTTAAGTTAGTCTCCTTCGAAGGAGGAAGGAGATTTCTGAGAGGCGCAAATGTGGGTAACAAGACTCTAGGGGGACGGCTTTAATGAAATGTTAATGCCAGTTTTATGGGTAATTAATCCCGTTAGCCTAAAATTGGGCAGTGAGCAGATTGAAAACAGCTTTACCCTCGAGGAGGTAAATAGATAGCTCTTCTCTTTTTAGATACTTTGGAGAGAGTCAAAGCGAGGCGAATACGGGGCCCCCGCAAAAACAAAGTTTTTGTGGGGTAAGAAGCCTCTCTTATAGGGAGTTTAGGAGGGACGAAGTCCCTCTTCAGAAAAATATATGAGCAAACCGATTGTGGCTATTATTGGCCGACAGAATGTGGGTAAGTCTACCCTATTAAATCGCTTGGCGGGCAAGAGGGTAGCTATTGTTGCCGACCTGCCCGGGACTACCCGCGACCGCATATTTGCTGCTGTTTCCTGGCAGGGGGTTGAAATTACCTTAGTTGATACCGGCGGTCTAGAGGTAAGACCCAAATCCTCTATTGCTCGAGGAGTCAAGGCTCAGGTTGAGGCGGCTATCGCCGAGGCTGACCTTATTATTTTCTTGGTCGACACCAAGGATGGGGTGGTTCCCTCTGACCTTGATATTGCCGAGATGCTTCGTAGTTCAAGCAAGCCTTTAATACTAGTGGCTAATAAGGCGGATAACCCTAAGCTTGAGAGTGAGGCGGTAGAATTTTATCAACTAGGGCTTGGTGAGCCACTGGCGATTTCAGCCTATCATGGTCGGCGCACCGCTGAACTGCTGGATAGGGTTTGCTCTCTGCTGCCGACCCCCAAGGTTGTTGAGACCAAGGCTGAGATTATGAAGCTGGCTATCGTCGGCAGACCTAATGTGGGTAAGTCAACCCTGTTAAATGCCATCTTGGGTGAGGAACGGGCTATCGTTGATGAAGTCCCGGGGACTACCCATGATGCGGTAAATACACTGCTTGACTTTGATGGTCAAAATGTGATACTTATTGATACTGCTGGTATCAGGCGGCGGGGTCGGTGGGGGGTGGGAGTGGAGTGGTATAGCGTAATTCGTGCCCTGCGGGCTATTGATGAGGCTGATATAGCCCTGCTTGTGCTTGATGCCACTGAGTTACTTACATCTCAGGATAAGCACATCGCCGGTTATGTTCAGGAGGCGGCTAAAGGAGTTGTATTGGTAGTTAATAAGTGGGACCTAGCTCAGAGCAAGAGTGTAGCTGAATATAATAGATATATCAGGAGCCAGCTCAAGTTTATGCCCTATGCGCCAGTGGTTTATATTTCAGCTAAGTTTGGGCACGGGGTGGACAAGGTAATGCCTCAGGCGTTTGGGGTATATCAGGAGAGACTCAAACGACTATCCACCACTGAGGTTAACAGCGTGGTTCAGCCGGCGGTAGCGGCTCATAATCTGCCGAGAAAGGGCGGCAAGCAGCTAAAGATTTTTTATGCTACCCAGGCGGAGGTTAATCCCCCAACCTTCGTCTTTTTTGTCAACGACGCTAAGTTAATCCATTTTTCCTACCAGCGCTACCTGGAGAACAAGCTGCGTCAGGCATTTAGCTTTGGTGGCACTCCGCTTCGTTTAATATTTAAGACCAGAGGCGAACCATGATAATTGCCAAGTTTGTCGCTGTAGTGATAATTGGTTACCTTTTGGGCTCTATCCCCTTTGGTTACTTGATAGGCAAGCGGCAGGCTAGGGTGGATGTCAGACAGTATGGTAGTGGCAAGATCGGGGCAACCAATGTCCTCCGAACCGCAGGTCGCAAGTCAGCAGCTATGGTGGCTATCCTGGATCTGTTGAAGGGAATGCTGGCGGTGGTATTTGCCGGGTTGATAGTCGGCAAAGGCTACTTAGTGGTAAGTGGCATTGGCTTGGGCTCCCTGGTTGCTGAGGTTCTGGCAGCGTTAGCCGCTGTAGCTGGACATAATTGGTCGGTGTTCCTCAAGTTTCACGGGGGTAGGGGGGTGGCTACCTTCTTCGGCGGGTTAATCGCCTTATGTCCACCAGCAGCAATATTTGGTGGCGAGATTATAATTATTGGTGCTGGTTTAACCAGATATGTATCGTTGGGCTCCCTTGCCGGAGCCGTCGGTAGCTATGCGGTATTGGTTCCACTCACGATTATGAATGGCTTCCCTATAGAGTACCTGTTTTATGCTCTAGCCGGGACAATAATCATTTTTGTTATGCACCGGGATAACATTGCCCGATTGATATCGGGCAATGAGCACAAGCTCGGCGAGAAGGCAGAGAGGAGAGACTCGCCCTTGTCTGACCACACCGAGGGCGCAGGATAAGGTATGCCCAAGGTTGCCATTATTGGTACCACTACTTGGGGGGTAACCCTGGGGGTGGTACTTTCAGGTAGAAAGGTGGAGGTTGGGCTGTGGGCGCGAACGGAACAAGAGGCGGCTGAACTGAGCAGTGTCAGATATCATTCCGGCGCGCTTTCCGGTGTTATCTTCCCCTCTGCTCTATCAGTCACCAGCTCATTAACTGAAGCCTTAGCCGGAGCCAAGGCAGTAATCCTGGCGGTGCCATCCCAGAGTATGCGGCAGAACATAAATGCAGTTGCCGAGTACTTGGATGGTTCAATGTTGATAGTTAGTGCCGCCAAAGGTATGGAGCTTGGCAGTAACAAGCGGTTGTCCCAGGTAATTGCTGATGAGATAAACCCTGATTTTTGGTCTAATATCTGTGTTCTTTCCGGACCTAATTTGTCACAGGAGATTCTCCAAGACCTGCCTACGGCTGCCGTAGTGGCAGCCCAAGATGAGGCTGTAGCCAGAAAGGCTCAGCGGCTGCTAAATACCCCCAACCTTTGTCTATATACCAATACCGATGTCATCGGCGTGGAGCTGGGAGGGGCATTAAAGAATATTATTGCCCTGGGTGCTGGCATAGCTGACGGGCTAGGCTATGGTGATAATGCTAAGGCAGCTTTAATCACCCGCGGTCTCACTGAGATAGCAGCTCTGGGTGTCGCCCTCGGGGCAAATCCACTGACCTTTTCCGGGTTGAGCGGCTTGGGTGACCTAATCGCTACCTGTTCTAGCCAGTTAAGTCGTAATCACTATGTGGGGGAGGAGTTAACTAAGGGGCGCTCACTAGAGGAGATAATCAGGTCAATGAGCGGTGTTGCTGAGGGGTTAAGCACTACTATTGTTGCTCACAATCTCGCCCGGCAGCTCGGGGTGGAGATGCCAATTACCGAGAAGATTTATCAGGTGCTTTACCACGGGCTTAGCCCTCGTCAAGCCGCCTTGGAGCTGATGGAAGCCAAAGCCGGGCATGAGCTGGTGGGGCGAAGGTGGCAATTGTTCTCTCTGTTTAAGCGCTGAAGCACTAGTTACCGACCACGGCGGGAAAATCCCTTCCATTTTTCTGGCTTGGGCATATTGGCTGGACCTAAGCTATCACCGAGCTCCTGAAGCAGCTGGCGCTGCTTTTCAGTTAGGCAGTCAGGGGTGACGACAAAGAGCGTAACCAGCTGGTCGCCATGCCCATCTCCATGGAGACGAGGAACCCCTTGCCTTTTCAGCCTGAACACCTGCCCAGTTTGGCTGCCAGGCGGAATCTTGAGTTTGGTTTTGCCGTTCAGGGTAGGCACCTCTACCTCAGTGCCCAGGGCAGCTTGAACAAAGTTGATTGGCAGCTCGTAGAGGATATCATCATTATACCGGCTGAAGAATTCATGCTCCTTAACTGACAGGGTGATGTAAAGATTGCCTGGGGAGCCGCCCCTTGTCCCGGCTTCCCCCTCGCCTCTGAGACGTATGTGCGCGCCATTGTCAACCCCAGCCGGGATATTAACTATAATGTTACGCTTGTGCTTCTCTCTACCTGTGCCTCGGCACTGGGAGCAGGGGTCGGTAATAATTCTGCCGTCACCGTGGCATTGACTACAGGTGGTGGTGTGAGTGAAACGACCGAACAGGCTCTGCTGGACCCGGTGCACCTGCCCAGTGCCATTGCAGCTGGGGCATCTCTTGGGCTGGATACCTGGCTTGGAGCCAACGCCGTGGCACAATGAGCAGTTCTCGGTGCGTAATATGGTTATCTCCTTTTTACCGCCCAGGGCTGCTTCCTCAAAGGAGGTGGTAATGCTGTAGTGGAGGTCAGCGCCACGTTGTGGTGCTTGGCGAGTGGCTGCGGCTGCGGCGCCAAAGAAGGCATCAAATATATCCCCGAAGCCGCCAAAGTCAAAGCCATCAAAACCTCGCTCGAAGAGTGTCCCACTGCCATGCCCAAAGCGGTCATAGGTAGCACGCTTATCCGGGTCAGAGAGGACTTCATAGGCTTCGTTTACCTCTTTGAATTCTTCCGCCGTCTTATCATCACGATTGTGGTCAGGGTGATACTTAAAGGCTAGCTTACGAAATGCCCTCTTTATTTCCTCATCGGTAGCGTCTCTATCTACCCCAAGAATCTCATAGTAATCCCGCTTGATTGGCATGTTTTTACAACCCTATCCCCTTTATCCCCTTCCCCTTATCAAGGGGAAGGGGAATTGGTTTTATAAGAGGGGCTTCGCCCCTCTTTAACTTCCTTAATTTAAACCTCTTTAAATTCGCCCTCCACGGTGCCTTCTTCGCCGCCCTTGCCCGGGGGTGTTTCACCACCGGGGGGTGGTTGCTGTTGATAGATGGCAGCGCCAATCTTCTGCATCGCCTCGGATAGCTCCTGCATTGACCGGCGGATGGCGTTTATATCGGTGCCTTGTAGTGTTGAGCGCACCGCTTGAATCTTGCTCTCTACCTCTTGGTTCAGGTCTGAGGGTATTTTATCCTTCTGCTCCCTGAGCGTCTTTTCCGCGGTGTAAGCCATGGTGTCGGCAGCGTTTCGGGCTTCTGCTTCCTCACGGCGTTTGGTATCCTCAGCGGCGTATGTTTCGGCTTCCCGCTGCATCTTTCCCATCTCTTCCTTGGACAGTCCGCTGGAGGCAGTGATGGTGATTTTCTGCTCCCGACCGGTGCCCTTATCTTGAGCCCTAACACTGAGGATGCCGTTGGCATCAATATCAAAGGTGACCTCAATCTGGGGTACTCCCCGTGGCGCTGACAGGATGCCATCAAGCATAAACCGTCCCAGCGTCCGGTTATCGGCAGCCATAGGTCTCTCCCCCTGGAGGACATGGATTTCAACACTGGGCTGGTTATCAGCGGCAGTGCTGAAAATCTGGCTCTTAGCGGTGGGAATGGTGGTATTGCGGGTGATGAGGGGGGTAGCCACACCGCCCAGGGTCTCAATACCGAGGGTGAGCGGGGTAACATCGAGCAAAAGAACCTCCTTTACTTCTCCCTTAAGCACTCCCGCCTGAATGGCGGCACCTAGAGCTACTACCTCATCGGGATTAACCCCCTTATGCGGTTCTCTGCCGAAGAATTGTTTTACCTTTTCCTGAACTAGTGGCATTCTGGTCTGCCCACCAACTAGAATCACTTCGTCAATCTGAGCTGGAGTCTTCCCGGCGTCACCCAATGCTTGGCGGCTGGGTTCTAGGGTTTTCTCTACTAGGTCCATTACCAGTTGCTCAAGCTTGGAACGGGTGAGGGTGATATTCAGGTGCTTGGGGCCGCTGGCATCGGCGGTGATAAAGGGAAGGTTTATTTCAGTCTGCGTGACGGTGGACAGTTCAATCTTTGCCCTTTCCGCAGCTTCCTTGAGTCGCTGTAAAGCCATCCTGTCCTGGCGCAGGTCTATTCCCTGGTCCCGTTTGAACTCATCGCCCAGCCAGTCTATGATCCGCTGGTCAAGGTCATCACCACCAAGGTGAGTATCACCGCTGGTTGACTTGACCTGGAAGGTGCCTTCACCAATCTCAAGGATGGAAATATCAAAGGTACCACCACCAAGGTCGTAGACGGCGATGGTCTCCTCCCCCTTCTTATCCAGTCCATAGGCTAGAGAGGCAGCCGTTGGCTCGTTGATTATTCTCAGCACATTAAGCCCGGCTATGGCACCGGCATCCTTGGTCGCCTGGCGCTGGGCATCATTGAAGTAAGCAGGGACGGTGATTACCGCCTCAGCTACCTTCTCGCCAAGGTAAGCCTCAGCATCTGCCTTCAGTTTTTGCAGAATCATTGCCGAGATTTCTGGCGGACTATACTCTTTTCCCCCCATCGCCACCTGCACCTCATTATTGGGTCCCTTGGTTACCTTATAGGTCTTGCGGCGGGCATCCTCCTCTACTGGCAGCTCCCGCCCCGCTGGCTCCCCCCAATTACGCCCCATAAAGCGTTTAATACTGTAGATAGTATTCTCCGGGTTAATGATAGCCTGGCGTCTAGCTATCTGCCCTACTAGGCGCTCCCCGCTCTTATTTATCGCCACTACTGAGGGGAAGAGGGTACCGCCCTCAGCGGAAGGGATAACTACCGGCTCCCCTCCCTGCATTACCGCCACCTCACTAAAGGTTGTCCCTAAATCAATTCCTACAGCTCTTGCCATAGCTTATTCCTCCTCTCTCTCTTCTTCTCCGTTGCCCACCACTACCTTGGATGGGCGAATGACCCTGTCGCGGAACTTGTAGCCCTTTTGTAACTCGTCAACAACTATCCCCTCTTCACCCTTCCCCTGCATCGCTGCTTCATGCAGGTTTGGGTCAAATGGTTCCCCCACCGCCGTGATTGGGGACAGTCCCTGTGCCTCTAAGACTCCCCGCAGCTTGCGCTCAATAAGCCTAATACCCTCTACCCAGCTAAGGTTAGCTAGGTCATCTGGGATAGAAGCTAAGGCTCGTTCCCAATCATCCAGAATTGGCAGAAGGTTAAGTATAAGTATGAAGTTGGCAAACTGGCTAATTTCATTCTTTTCCTGCTCAACTCGCCGCTTGTAGTTAATAAAGTCTGCTTGGGCTCTCTGCCAGCCAGCCAAATTGGCTTCAGCCCTCGCCTTCTCCTCAGCTAAAGCCTGCTTTAATGCCGCTATGTCCTCAACCTCAGCAACCTCGTTGGTTTGCTCTTCCTCTGGCTGTTCTTGTTCCATTATTCTCTACCTTGTCCCCCCTTTAGTTTTTATTAACCTCACCCCCTGTATCCCCTTCCCTTACTAAGGGAAGGGGGTCAGGGGGATGGGTTATATCAGAGAGGCTTTGACTTTCCTTATGAATTTATATTGCTTGGCTTTCTCCTGTATAGCTCAGCTACCAGCTGGCTCAGCACCAAGGAGAGATAGCTTACCGTGGAGATGGTTCGGGCATAGGGCATGCGGGTGGGACCAACCACACCGATAACGCCAATGGCTTCTTCAGGCAGCCCATATTGGCTGATTACGACACTGCAATTTTGAATCACCTCTGCCTTATTCTCCTTGCCTATGATTACCTGCACCCCTTGGCTGGCTATATCCTCAGGGGTGATTATCCCGAGTAGCCTTCGGCACTCAACCAATTCCATTAGGGTTAGCACCTGCTGAGCGTGGTGAAATTCTGGCTGGTTGAGGGCAAAGTGGAGTCCATCAAGGTAGGACTTCTCATACTCCTGCTCGTCTTCAGCTTGCATTATCTTGAGCAGGCAATTGTATAGCTGCTGTTCGGTGGGGGAAAGCTCTATCTTCTTGGCTAAAATCTGCGCCCGGGTCAGGTCAGCATAAGCAGCATTTAGTTTACTTGCCATGGTGGTTAATTCTGATTGAGATACTGCCTGGTCAAAGGTTATTAGTTGTTGCCTTAGCCTGGCACCGTGAAGGACAACGATAGCCAGTGCCAGTTCCTCTTGCAGGGCTACGACTTCAAGATGCTTAAATTGGAAATTTTCTGGCTTGAGCATTGCCACTATAGCTACATTTTGGGCTAGCTGAGCCGTGAGCGTCGCCGCCAGGCTCAGCCACTCCTCTAGTTCCCCCTCCACCTGGTGGAACAGATGTCTTATTAAAAGCTGCTGGGCTGAGGGGAGTCTAATATCACCTAGAGTCTCCACATAGTAACGGTAGCCCCTGTCTGAGGGTATGCTCCCGGCTGAAGGGTGGGGACGGGTAATATAGCCCTCTTCCTCTAGGTGTGCCATCTCATTGCGGATGGTAGCTGAACTTACCGCCAGCTCATAGTTGTCAATGAGGCTCTGCGATGGCACAGGCACTGCCCGAGCAATATATTGTGCCACTATAGACTTGAGTATTGCCTCACCCCTATGAGATAGCACCTTTACCTCCTTAAGTTAGCAGTCTAATGTTAAGACTGCTAATCTCTCTTTAACTTACCACCTTTAGCTCCTCTTGTCAAGAGGGGGGCGAGATTGATTGGGGGACACTACCTATGCTATATTTAGACAAAATGGATATTAGCTGGCTAGGTCATTCTTGCTTCAGGCTCAAGGGCAGCCGCGCCACAATTATCACCGACCCTTATTCAACGGGCTTGGGTTACTCACTGGGCAAGCCTACTGCCCGTATTGTAACTGTGAGTCATGAGCACCCAGGCCACTGCTATGTTGAGGGTGTTGGTGGTCAACCGAGGGTGGTTAGCCGACCGGGTGAGTATGAAATCAGTGATGTCCTGATTATCGGGATAGCCACCTTTCACGATGGGGAGGGGGGCAGAAAGAGGGGTAAAAATATCGTCTACCTTATGGAGATAGATGAGATATCGGTATGTCACCTTGGTGACCTGGGGCATGTGCTTAATAATGAGCAGATTGAGGATATAGGCAATGTGGATGTGTTACTGCTTCCGGTGGGTGGGGTGTCCACGATAAATGCCCCTATGGCTGCCGAGGTAGTGAGGCAGCTTGAGCCTAAAGCCGTAATTCCGATGCATTACAAAACCCCGGCGCTAAACCGGGAGTTGGAGCCGGTGGATAGATTCCTTAAGGAGATAGGGGCAAAACAGGTCAGTTCCCAGCCTAGACTCTCCATCACCAAGTCAAACCTTCCGCCTAGCTCGCAGGTCTTCTTGCTTGATTATCTCCACTAAATCCCCTAGAGCTTCAATACCTTTATTGTTAGTATTATCATCGTGATTAGCATCGTTATCATGATTAGAAGGAAGGTGAGGAGCAAGACGCCACCTAGCGGCACTAGCCACTCTGTCCAGTTGGGGGTGGCTGGGGAGGTTGATTGGGGTGGCTCGGCTGGGGTTGAGAGGAGCGATGAGGTCGTTGGCGCTGCCTCAGTGGTAAAGGCACTAACCGCGCTCCACGGGCTGTAAGTGTTAGAGCTGACAGCCCTTACCTTCCAATAGTAGGTAGTATTATAATTTAGCTCTATATTGGCCTGCCAGGCAGTGGTGGGTAAGGCGTAGGTGCCAGTCTTTAGGATGGTGGGGTTGTTAACGGCAGTCTCGGTGGATACTACTAACTCATAGCCATCGGCGCCAGCTATGGCGCTCCACTGAAATATTGGTTTTACTGGCACCCCGATGGCGGCAGCTTGAGGGCTGTCTAGCTCCGGGGCATAGGCCTCAGTGCCAAAGCTGGTAGTAAATGACCACTTATCTGACCAGCGGCTTAATACCGGCGTGGTGGCTCTCACCCGCCAGTAGTAAGTAGTAACTGGGTCAAGGGCGGGCAATTGGGCTGAGCTGGCCCTGGTATCCCCCTCAAAGCCAGTGGGGACGCTCGAGAATTCGGTATCATAATT
>Ga0315281_10015381_pt1 | contig 10263 bp, 7 predicted proteins | sample YL17G07_0_MG_FD_204540 | JGI IMG/M metagenome (GOLD analysis project Ga0315281, IMG submission 204540) | Sediment microbial communities from Yellowstone Lake, YNP, Wyoming, USA - YL17G07_0 | ecosystem: Environmental > Aquatic > Freshwater > Lake > Sediment | place: USA: Wyoming | collected...
TTTCCGCCGACCGCCATGGATGGCGGAAGTGCGGAAAACGCAGGAGCAGCTTTTCCGCCGACCGCCATGGATGGCGGAAGTGCCGGAACCGCCGGAGCCGTGTTCCGGCCGACCGCCATGGATGGCGGCCGCTTCGGGCTCCTGCAGTGAATGAGGCTTCATTCACTCGGCATTACTCCATCCCTGGGGAAGCTCTAAACAAGTATTTTATTGTCATTTCGACCGAAGGGAGAAATCTGATAACGCGATAATGATGCCAGACTTTCACGCCGGCAGATTTCTCGCTGCGCTCGAAATGACAACTTATGCAGAGTGCCGGGCGCGAAGCCGTCAGTGAAGGAAGCCTCATTACACTGGACAAACGCAGGAGCAGTTTTCCGGCTGGTGAAAAATGCCCGAGGCCTTTCAGCGTACGCGTCGCAACATCGCCAGCGCCAGGCCGAAAAACAGCAGCACCGGCAGGGCCGCACCGATCAGCGCGGGGATACCATACAGCAGACCGAAATAACCGAAACCACGGCTCACCACAAAGAATGCCAGCCCCAGGACAATCCCCATGAGCAGACGCGCGCCAATGCCGCCGCTGCGCTGCTGGCCAAATACGAAGGGGATCGCAAGCACCATCATCACCACAGTGGCGAGTGGCGCGATGAGTTTCTGCCAGAAAGCCAGCGCGTACGGACCGGTATTTTGTTTGTTCTGCTCGAGATGGCGGATATAGCGGTACAGGTGCAGCACCGACAGGGCTTCGGGGCGCACGGCGAACACCGACAGCAGGTCGGGGGTCAGTGCGGAACCCCACTCCTGCTCCGGGACACGCCGGCTCTGCACCCGGTTCTGGCCGAGCCAGCTCTCGCTCACGTCGGTCAGCCGCCATTGCTTGCCGTCGAGGTGACCACGTTCGGCGCTTGTTTGCAAACGCAGGCGGTCTTTTTCATCGAACTGGTAGATGTCCACCTGCAACAGCGTTAAATCCGGCAACACCTCGCCGACGTGCACATAGGCCGAACCGTCGCGCAGCCACAAACCGAAATCATTTTGCTGTTTGATAGGCACCTTGAGGGCGGTCGTGCGGCCCTGTTCGGCCATGCGTTCGGTCTCCGGCACCAGAAATTCACCTGCCAACACGGCGATCACCGCCAGTACCAGACCGACCTTCACGGCCGCACCCACAATGCGCAGCACCGATACGCCGGCGGCGCGAATCGCTACAAGCTCGGCATCCACCGCCAGCGCCGACAAACCCAGCGTCGTGCCCAGCAGCGCCGCCATGGGGAACACCTCGACCGTCTGGCGCGGCAGCGACAGCAGCACATAACGCATGGCGTCGGCCAGCTGATAGTCGCCCTTGCCGACATCGCTCAGCGCATCCACGAACTGGATGAGCGAGAAAAACACCAACAACACACCCAGCACCAGCGCGGTGCTGGTGATGATGCTGGCGGCGAGATAGCGATCGAGAATCTTCATGCCGCGCGCCTGCCGAGCAGCATTGGCACGGCCGGCAGCAGAGTCCGATTGGTGGCGCGCCGCCAGAAGAGATAGGCGCCGAGGGCGAGAAACAGAACGTGGATCCACCACAACCCCAGTTGCGGCGGCACGCGCCCGCGCTTGAGCATGGCGTCGCCCACCCCCAGCAAATTGCTGTAAAGGAAATACGCGAAGATCGCCACGAACAAACTCAAATATCGGCCGTGGCGCGGCTGGGTGTAGGAAAACACCAGCGCGAACACAGTGAGTAACAGCAGGCTGATCGGCTTTGATAACCGCGAGTGCCACTCAGCCCGGGCGGCCGCGCTCGGGTCAGCGAGCAGTTCCTGGCTCGGCTTGGCGTGCAGCGAGGTGAGGCGCAGCACCGGCGTCGGCGGCTCGATACGAATGGTGTAACGCTTGAAGACGATAACCTGGTAATCGCTCTGGCCGGGCGTGCCGTCATAACGCACCCCGTCAGCCAGAACCAGAAAGCGGTCACTGCTGGCCGCGTCCGTCACCTCGTGGCCGGTCTTCGCTACCAGTACGTCCTGGCGACCGAGATGGCGGGTGGCGACGAACACCTTTTGCATCTCGCCATCCGCACCGATGTCTTCGACATAATAGACTCCGCCTTCGCTCGCCGTGCCGCTACGCCGCAACTCATTGAACACGCCAGGCGTGATCGCCGCCACCTCGTAGCGGCTGCTGTCGTCCTGTTTGATCTGCGCCACCAGGCGCGTGGCGACCGGCGCGAGGTAGAACGCAAGCAGTGTCACCACCGCCGCAAAGCCTGCGGCAATCAACAGCACCGGCCGCAACAATTGCGTAAGGCCAACGCCACAGGCGGCCAGTACGGTCATCTCGTTGTCCCGGTACCAGCGCCCAAGCGTCAGCAACAGGCCAATGTAAAAGGCGAGCGGCAACACAAGACTCAGAATCTCGACAGTTTGCAGGCCGAGCATGGTGAAGATGAGCTTGGCGGGAAAACTGCCGGCCGCCGCCTTGGCCAAAATCTTGACCAGACTCACGACCATGAATAGCGCGACAAAGACGAATGCCACCGCCAGGGTAGTGGTGGTCAGCTCGCGCAACAGCGCCCGGTTAATGATCTGCACGCGCGCGCGCCGCCAGCCCTGGGCCGGCAGAGAAACATTGCCAAAAACAGCCGAAACGGGCGATCATGGTGAGAATATGCTGGATCGGCAAAGATTCCATCCGGTTAGGCACGTGGACCTGCGGTTATTTGCGAGAGAATCGCAGTCTGTGTGTCGGTATCCGGAGAAACTATAACATAAACATCCGCGCGTAAATCCGCCGGAACCACGGGAGCGAGCATGGAATACACGGTCAAAAGCGGAGACCCGGAGAAACAGCGCAGCGCCTGCGTGGTGATCGGCCTGTTCGAGGGCCGCAAGCTCTCTGCCAGCGGCAAGCGCCTGGACGCCGCCGCGCAGGGCGGCCTCGCCGCGCTGTTGCGACGCGGCGACATCGACGGCCAGAATGACCAGACCCTGCTGCTGCACAACCCGGCGGGCCTGTTGTGCGAACGCCTGCTGCTGGTCGGCTGTGGCAAGGAAAAAGAATTCCACGAAGGGCGCTACCGCGACGCCTTGTCGAAAACGGCCAAGACCCTGTCCAATACCGGCGCCGCCGAGGCGGTGCTGTACCTCACCGAGCTCGACGTGAAGGGCCGCGACATGGCGTGGAAACTGCGCCATGCCGTCGAGAGCATGGAAATGGCGTTGTACCGCTTCGACCGTCTCAAGAGCCACAAACCGGACAAGAAACGTCCGTTGCGCAGACTGGTACTGAGCGTCGGCAAACGCAGTGAACTCGCCACCGGCGAAACCGCCGTACTGCAAGGCCTTGCCATCAGCGCCGGCATGCGTCTCGCGCGCGATCTCGGCAACCTGCCGGGCAATATCTGCACGCCCGGTTATCTCGCCGATCAGGCGCGCGAGCTTGGCCAGCAATACGGCCTGAAGACCACTGTGCTGGAACGCGCCGACATGGAGAAGCTCGGCATGGGCTCGTTGCTCTCCGTCTCACGCGGCAGCCGCCAGCCGCCCAAGCTCATTACGATTGAATATAACGGTGGCAAGGACGGTGAACCGCCGGTGGCGCTGGTCGGTAAGGGCCTGACCTTCGACGCCGGCGGCATCTCCATCAAGCCGGCGGCCGCCATGGATGAAATGAAATATGACATGTGCGGCGGCGCCACGGTGCTCGGCGTCATCAAGGCCTGCGCCGAGCTGAAGCTGCCGATCAACGTCGTCGGTGTGATTCCGTCGAGCGAGAACCTGCCGGACGGTGACGCCAACAAACCGGGTGACGTCGTCACCTCCATGTCCGGCCAGACCATCGAAATCCTCAACACCGATGCCGAGGGCCGGTTGATTTTATGCGACGCGCTCACCTACACCGAGCGCTTCCACCCGGCCGCCGTGGTCGACATCGCCACGCTCACCGGCGCCTGCGTGATCGCGCTCGGCGCACACGCCAGCGGCCTGCTGGCCAACAACGACCAGTTGGCGCGCGACCTGCTGAATGCCGGCAAGTACGCACACGACCGCGCCTGGCAGTTGCCGCTGTGGGACGATTACCAGAAACAGCTCGACAGCAACTTCGCCGACATGGCCAACATCGGCGGACGCGAGGCCGGCACTATTACCGCCGCCTGCTTCCTCGCGCGCTACACCAAGAAATTCAAGTGGGCGCACCTCGATATCGCCGGCACCGCCTGGCTCTCTGGCCGGGCCAAGGGCGGCACCGGCCGGCCGGTGCCGCTGCTGACCACCTGGTTGATACAGCGCAGCGAAACAAAATGACCAAGGTCGATTTCTATCTGCTGGGCACGGGCAGCAACAGCCGCGCGTTGTTCGCCTGCCGGCTTGCGGAAAAGGTCTGGCGCCTCGGGCACCGGGTTTATCTGCTGGCGGGCGATCCACCGGCGGCGAATGAACTCGACGAGTTGCTCTGGACCTTCAGCCAGGGCAGCTTTGTGCCGCACGCACAGTACAAACAGGAGGAAGACGCCAATCACCATGCCGATAGCCATCCGGTGTTGATCGGTCACGCCGAACCGCCAGCCGCTTTAAACGACGTACTCATCAGCCTCAGCGCCGAGGTGCCCGCGTGGTTCGGCCGCTTCACGCGCGTGGTCGAGCTGGTGGGCGCGAGCGAAGACGACAAGGCCCGGGCGCGCGAACGCTTTCGCTTTTACCGCGAACGCGGTTACCCGCTTGAGACCCACAATCTCTGAAAGGCAGTGCTGAGTGATTAGTAATGAGTGATAAGTTCTTGGCGGCGCGTAGCGCCGACATTTACCTGAGCCGCTCTGATTAAGTTCGTACTGTCATTTCGACCGAAGGGAGAAATCTGGTAACGCCATGATGACGTTTGACGTTCACACTATCCGATTTCTCGCTACGCTCGACATGACAACGTGTTCAGAGTCTCTCCGGCTACTTGGAACCTGGAACTAATAACTTGGTTTTTTAAAGACGCATGAGCCCGACCCATAAACCCAGGCCGCCGGACAAGGGCGCGCCGCCCGAGCACAAGCCGTCGCGCAAGGTCGCGCTCGCTGAGGTGATGCGTTCGTTGCAGGATTTGGTCAGCAACGAGCTTGCCGTCGAAGCGGCGCCGCAACCCGGCGAGATGGCCGCGACGAAAAAAAGAAGGCGCACGGACCCAAAGCAAGCGGCTGCTCGCGCCGTCGACCCACCGGCCGGCAGTAACGACGTTCGCGAAATCGAATCCGTCACCCCGGAAGACCTGCCGGCAAGCGTCGCCGGAATCCCGATCGCGCACAAGCCGCTGACACCCGCGAAGCAAAACGAACGGAGCAGGGCTTCATTAACTTCGGCGCCCGCAGGCGGCTTGCAGCATGAGTTGCCGTATCTCGATAGCCACACGCCAGCACCGCCCGCCAGCCCGCCAGAACCCGCCGCGCCCATCACGCTCGGCAATATCCCGGAACCATTGTCCGAGACGACGCTCACCCTGTCCGGAGAAAATTGGGACGACATCCCGGTGCTGGAAGAAGCCGTAGACCTGACAGAAGAAACCGATACCGACGCGGCTGGGCCCGGTACACCGGCGCCGCCGGCGGCTGTACTCCCCGCTGCCGGCGCGGCGCGGCGTCTCGCAATTCAGGTCGCGGCGCGTCTCAATGTCGAACTGCGCAAATCGGGTCAGACGGGCCTGAACAGCGCAATCATCACCCAGCTTGCAAAAATGCTCGAGGAAGCGCTGGCGATGAGCGCCGCAAACAGGGAAAATACCCCGCCGGACAAGCACTGATTTCCGGCCGGACTGCGCGCTGAGTTTGCGTATTCCTTCGCCACTTACACAAACACACAACAACCCGATGGCATCACCGACCGAACACCCCGCAGCGCTGGACAAGACCTACGAGCCACACGCGATCGAACAGCGTCTCTACGAAACCTGGGAACGTGCCGGTTACTTCCGCCCCGCTGGCAACGGCGCGGCGTACTGCATCATGATCCCGCCGCCGAATGTCACCGGCAACCTGCACATGGGGCATGCGTTCCAGGACACGATCATGGACGCTCTCACCCGCTGGCATCGCATGCGCGGCGACAATACCCTGTGGCAGGCGGGCACTGACCACGCCGGCATTGCCACGCAGATGGTGGTCGAGCGCCAACTCGAACAGCAGGGCAAGTCGCGCCACGACCTCGGGCGCGAAAACTTTCTCAAGCGCGTGTGGGAGTGGAAGGCGCAGTCCGGCGGCGCCATCACCCGGCAATTGCGCCGCATGGGCGCCTCGCTCGACTGGTCACGCGAGCGCTTCACCATGGACGCCGGCCTGTCGCAATCGGTCACGGAAGTCTTCGTGCGCCTGCACGACGAGGGGCTCATCTATCGCGGCAAGCGCCTGGTGAACTGGGATCCGGTACTGCACACCGCCGTCTCCGATCTCGAAGTCGTTTCGGAAGAAGAAGCCGGATCGATGTGGCATATCCGCTACCCCATCGTAGGCACGAACGACCACCTTGTGGTCGCCACCACGCGCCCCGAGACGTTGCTCGGTGACGCCGCTGTGGCAGTGCATCCAGAGGATGCGCGTTACAAGCAGCTCATCGGTAAGATGGTTGAGCTGCCACTTACCGGCCGTACGATTCCGGTGATTGCCGATGACTACGTGGACAAGGAATTTGGCTCTGGTTGCGTGAAGATTACACCGGCACATGACTTCAATGACTATGAGGTTTGGAAGCGTCACAAGGAGAGTTCTGCACTTAAAGATCAACCACTCAACGGTTTGATCAACATCTTTGACAAGAGCGCAAAAATTATTGGCAAAGTTCTTGAAACAAAGGGCCAGACCATCGACGAAACTTTGGGTCTAACTCATGACGCTATAACGGCGAGAAAGCTGATACCGGTCAAATATCACAATCTCGACCGCTTCGAGGCGCGCAAGCAGATTGTTGCCGATCTCGAAGCCGCCGGGCTGCTGGCGGAAATAAAACCGCACAAGCTCATGGTGCCGCGTGGCGACCGCACCGGCGCCGTGATTGAACCCTACCTTACCGATCAATGGTACGTGAAGGTCGCACCGCTCGCCGCCGAGGCCATCAAGGTGGTCGAGGACGGGCGCATCAAGTTCGTGCCGGAGAACTGGTCCAAGACCTATTACGAATGGATGCGCAATATCCAGGACTGGTGCATCTCGCGCCAGATCTGGTGGGGGCATCGCATCCCGGCGTGGTACGACGACGCCGCTAACATTTATGTGGCACGCACCGAGGCCGAGGCGCGCGCCAAGTTCAAACTCGCACCAAGTGTCGCGCTCAAGCAGGACGACGACGTGCTCGACACCTGGTTCTCATCGGCACTGTGGCCGTTCTCCACCCTCGGCTGGCCGGAACAAACAAAGGAACTGAAAACCTTCTACCCCACCAGCGTGCTGGTCACCGGCTTCGACATCATCTTCTTCTGGGTGGCGCGCATGATCATGATGGGCCTCAAGTTCACCGGTGAAGTGCCGTTCAAAGAGGTCTACATCCACGGCCTGGTGCGCGACGCGCATGGCCAGAAAATGTCCAAGTCCAAGGGCAACATCCTCGATCCCATCGACCTGATCGACGGCATTGATCTCGAAGCGCTGGTAAAAAAACGCGCTGCCGGCCTGATGCAGCCGCAGATGGCGAAGAAGATCGAGCAGGCCACGCGCAAGGAATTCCCGGCCGGTATTCCGGCCTACGGCACCGATGCGCTGCGCTTCACCTTCGCCTCGCTCGCCACCCAGGGGCGCGACATCAAGTTCGATCTCGGACGCATCGAGGGCTACCGCAACTTCTGCAACAAGCTGTGGAACGCGGCGCGCTATGTGCTGATGAATACCGAAGGTCATGACTGTGGAGTCACTGGCACGCTGGAGCTCAACGCCGCCGACCGCTGGATCATCTCGCGCCTCAATGAGGTTTCGGCAGAGGTGGAGACGGCGCTCCACGAATACCGTTTCGACCTCGCCGCACAGGCTCTCTACAGCTTCACCTGGAACGAGTACTGCGACTGGTATCTGGAACTTTCCAAAGTAACACTCACCGATGCCAAGGCGGGCGCGGCGGCGCAACGTGGCACGCGTCATACGCTGGTGCAGGTATTGGAAACCGTGCTGCGCCTGCTGCATCCGGTCATTCCATTTATCAGCGAAGAAATCTGGCAGCGCGTCGCGCCTCTCGCCGGCAAGACCGGGGCGACCATCATGCGCGAACCCTATCCACGCGCCGACAGCGCCGCGATTGACCGCAACGCCATCGAGGAAATGCGCTGGGTGATGGATGTGATCGCCGCAGTCCGCAACATTCGTGGCGAGATGAATATTTCACCGGCAAAGCCGCTGCCGGTTCTTTTCCAGGGCGGCTCTGCCCCGGAACAAACGCGTCTCAATCGCCACCGGCCGCTGATCGCGTGGCTCGCGCGCACTGAATCGCTCACCTGGCTCAACGCCGGCGAGCACGCGCCGGAATCGGCCACCGCGCTGGTCGGCAACCTGAAAGTGCTGGTACCGCTGGGCTCGGCCATCGACAAGCAGGCCGAGCTTGAACGCCTGAACAAGGAAATAGATAAAACCGACAAGGACCTGCAGAAAGAAAAAACCAAACTGTCGAACAGTGAATTCGTCGCGCGCGCGCCGAAACAGGTCGTGGAGGAGGTAAACGAGCGGGTGCAGCAATTCGAGTCCAAGCTGGTCAACCTGCGCTCCCAGCACGCCCGGGTCGCCGCGCTGCCGGGTTGAATCGCTCACGGGTGAAGACACCAGCCGGATATGCCAGAATGCGGCACCGGCTTACCACGACAAAACCACCATGCAAGACGAAACGTACAACAAAGAGGAAAAAATCCTGCGCATGTTAAAGCGCGTGCTGACCGACATCGCCAAAGACACCTCCACCCCGCCCGGCATGAAACATCCGCTGTCCGGGGACACCATTCAAAGCATCCGCGACTGCCTCGGGCTCATCACCGCACGCGAGACAGAGCTGGCCGAAGAATCCGGCCGGTCCAGCAAGGCGCGCCCGGAGTACGTCGACGAACCGAAGAAGACGCACATCGTGACCTTGCACAAACCGAAGACGACGCCAGGGAAGGCGGAGGTAGACCGCGTCGGGAACAGGCGGTCGAAGAAACCGGACATCGACAAGCCGCATTGAGCGGCCACCGCTTGCCCTCGGCAACTGCTCCCGGCGTTGCTCTCGGCTCTGGCTTCCTGCTTCGCCCTACCTCGTCCATCCTTGGACTCGTACCTCCTCGACGGCTGTTCCAGACGCCGTTCTACCTCCTCCATCCATGGAGTCGTGCATTCATGCAGTCGTCATTCCCTCTCCCGGAGGGCCCTCACCCTTTGCCCTAGGGAAGCTCTGAACAAGTTCGTAATTGTCATTTCGACCGACGGGAGAAATCTGATAACGCGAGGATGACGCCAGACTTGCATGCCGGCAGATTTCTCGCTGTGCTCGACATGACAACTTGATCAGAGCTTCCCCAGGGAAGCTCTGATCAAGTGGCTTCTTGTCATTTCGACCGCAGGGAGAAATCTTTATGTGACTGAATCAACTCAAAGTTATTCAACCAGGATTTCTCGCTGCGCTCGAAATGACAACTTATTCAGAGCTTCCCTGGTGAATGAAACCCCCTTCACCAGGGAGAGGGGAAGTTGGTGAGAATCCATATTCGGTCGAGGCGAGCCGGGGACGCTTTCGCGCCATCATTTTTTGATCGACTGAAGTCCATTGCGCAATACCGCCACGTCGAAGCCACGCTGGCGTAACAGGAAAGCGGCCACCTCGCTCTGCACGCCGTTGCGGCAATACAGGACGTACGGACAGACCGGATCGAACTGCGGCAGGCGTGTGCGCAACTCATCAATCGGGATGTTCACACTGCCCTTGAGCGCGCCCTGCTGAAATTCAGCGGCGCTGCGCACGTCCACCAGGCGCGCGCCACGGCGCAGCCGCTCCTGGGCCTCCTCCACGGTCACGTAGGTGAGCAGCGGCTTCACCAGCAATTCTTCAAAGTCGGCTTTCGACAGGCGCATAACGATGCCGTCGCTCATGGCCACGATATTGGCATTGCGCGGTTCGCCGGAGAGCAACGCCTCTTCGCCGAATACGTCCCCGCGCTTAAGCCTGTCGACCAGATTGACCTTGCCTTGCGCATTCTTGCGCGACACGCTGAGCTGGCCCTCCTTGACGATGTAGTAATAGTCGCCCAGCGCGCCTTGGCGAATGACCGCTTCGCCGGTCTTGACGG
>Ga0315281_10015382_pt1 | contig 10263 bp, 8 predicted proteins | sample YL17G07_0_MG_FD_204540 | JGI IMG/M metagenome (GOLD analysis project Ga0315281, IMG submission 204540) | Sediment microbial communities from Yellowstone Lake, YNP, Wyoming, USA - YL17G07_0 | ecosystem: Environmental > Aquatic > Freshwater > Lake > Sediment | place: USA: Wyoming | collected...
TCCTGAAAAATCCTGTGAATCCTGTCTAATTTTTTTCGCCTTGCATCCGGTATTCCGCCGACCTGGCATGCGCTTGCAAGCCCTCGCCATAGGCCAGGGTCGCGGCGATCTTGCCCAGCACTGCGGCGCCTGCGGCGGACACATGAATCAAGCTGCTGCGTTTCTGGAAGTCGTACACACCGAGCGGCGAGGAGAAGCGCGCTGTGCGCGAGGTCGGCAGCACGTGGTTGGGGCCGGCGCAGTAATCGCCGAGCGCTTCGCAGGTCATGCGTCCCATGAAGATGGCGCCGGCGTGGCGGATTTTTTTGGCCCAGATTTCGGGGTTGTCTACAGAAAGCTCCAGGTGTTCTGGGGCGATAAGATTGGCGACATCCATCGCCTCATCCAGGTCGCGCACCTGAATCAGTGCACCGCGTCCTTGCAAGGACGCGCGGATTACATCTTTTCGGGGCATGGCATCGATCAAGCGGTCGATACTCAAAGCCACCGCGTCGAGGAAAGCGGCATCCGGCGAGAGCAGGATGGACTGGGCTAATTCGTCGTGTTCGGCTTGGGAAAATAGATCCATGGCGATCCAGTCGGGATCGGTCTTGCCGTCACAAATCACCAATATCTCGGAAGGACCGGCCACCATGTCGATGCCGACCACGCCAAACACACGGCGCTTGGCCGCCGCTACATAAGCATTGCCGGGACCGACGATCTTATCCACCTGGGGGATGGTCTCGGTGCCGTAAGCCAGCGCGCCCACGGCCTGCGCGCCGCCGATGGTGAATACCCGGTCGACGCCGCATATCGCTGCCGCAGCCAGCACCAGTTCATTGACCACACCGTCGGGCGTGGGCACCACCATGATCAATTCCGCCACTCCCGCCACTTTCGCCGGAATCGCATTCATCAGTACTGACGACGGGTAAGCCGCCTTGCCGCCGGGCACATACAAGCCGACCCGGTCGAGCGCCGTCACCTGCTGGCCGAGCAGGGTGCCATCGGCCTCGGTGTAGCTCCAGGACTGCATCAATTGTTTGGCATGGTAAGTCCGCACCCGCTCCGCTGCCTGCTCCAGCGCCTCGCGCTGCGCTGCGGGCAGCCCATCGAGCGCCTGCTTGAGGCGCGGTTGAGACAGCTCCAGCGCGGCGGACGAGGCCGCATCCAGCCGGTCGAAACGCCGCGTATACTCCAGCACGGCGGCATCGCCTCGCACCTTGACGTCGCGCAGGATGCCCGCTACCACGTTATCGATGGCCTCGTCCTGCGCGCCCTCGAAAGCCAGAAGCTGCTTCAGGCTTTCATCGAAGTCTGGCTGCGTGGTGGAATAACGTTTGATGGTTAACATGATGGTGTGGAATTCGAGTTTGCGCGATACTGCGATTTTACAGGAAAAGTCACACACACGACTCGCGCTAAGGATACGAAGATGAAAAAAACCGACCTGGAAAAAAACAAGGGTTTGAAGCTCAACAGCAAAATGCATCAGGCAGGTACCCCGGGGCGTTTTGGCAAGGAGGCAGCCGCTGTTGCGGGACGGCGCGAACAGCGCAAGCAGGATCAATCGCTTGGCCTGGTACCTTTTGCGGTGAAGCTGAATGGCGATCTGGTGAAGCAGATTCAGGCGTTGGCGCAGGCGCGACAAACCGAACTGAACGAGGTAGTGGCAGAATTGTTGATGAAAGGACTCGCTGCTTGAGCGTGGATTTTTATAGCGTTAAGCAGCGATGATCAACGCCCCAAAAAAACTTCTCGCCGTGATTGAATTCCTCGCGCACGCAAGATTTCCGGCATTCTACAAGTCGCTCGGTTTTGAAGTGACGGCCGAACGGCAGGTGCGCAAAGCGGTTTCGCAGATGCGACAACTTCATCCCGATGTGATCGTGGCAGATTTTTATTTCCAATCGGATTTTCGCGATCGCTTGAGTAATTTGGAGTCATTGCTGGCGGCGGCGCAGCCTTTCAAGGAAACGCGGATATTGGTATTTTATGAAGCGCAAAGCGCAGCCGCTTTGGAGCGTGTGCGGCAGCGCCTGCGCATTGATGCGGCGCTGCCGATGCCGGTAACGGACGTAGCAATTGAGGGTGTGCTGAGCGGTTGGCGATAGCCTGCGTGCTGATTTTATGAGACAAAACTAAATGTCCAATTGTCCTTGCGGTTCCGGAGCGGAATTTGAAAGCTGTTGCGGACGCTATTTGAGCGGTGCGCAACTAGCGCCAACGGCGGAGGCACTGATGCGCTCGCGTTATTCCGCCTTTGCCCGAAATGATACCGCTTACATCGACCGTACTTGGGATCCGGCGACGAAGCCCCCTGCGGATAAAGGGGGTGCGGATGAGTCATCTGAAGCGGTAGAATGGCTGGGTCTGGAAGTTAAAGCCACTCGTGCCGGCGGGCCGGAAGACAGTCAGGGCATGGTGGAATTCGTCGCACGCTGCCGGGTAAACGGCGTGGACGGGCAGTTGCACGAGGTGAGCCGTTTCCGCAAGGAAGGGGATGCATGGTTCTACGTGGAAGGGGATTTCGTCGAGCGAGGTACCGCGGCACGTAGCGCACCCAAAACAGGGCGCAACGACCCTTGCCCTTGCGGCAGCGGCAAGAAATTCAAGAAATGCTGTGGTGCCAGGGAGGTCAATAACTGACAAGAGGAGCGTTGCCAAAACGCTGACGAAAATGGAGGCTGTAGTTCGGTTCAAAAACAAAAGGAGGGGAGCATGGATCTGAAAGGGGCAGTGCTGATGTCGGGACAACCTGGATTAATGGACAATTACATGCTGGTGATTCTTGGGGTAATGATGGCGATGGGGATGCTGGGCGGAATCGCCAATTACTACATGAGCGAGAGGCAGGCTTCCGGTACCCGGAATGATGTATTGAAATATGTTGTGCTGGGGGTGGTCGCAGCCCTGAGCGTGCCGCTGTTCCTTAATATGATTTCGAGCAATCTGCTTGATGCGGCGCGGGCGAAGCCGGCAGACTTGTTTGTATTTGCCGGGTTCTGCCTGATATTCGTCATTATGTCCCGGCGCTTTTTCGAGAATGTCGCCAATAAATTGTTCCAGCAACTGGATCAGGTTAAACAAGAGGTGGGCCAGCTCAAAGAGGTCAATCAGGTGCGTGACGCAATCCAGATTGAAGAAGCTTTGGTCGAACCGGCTGCAGCCGAACCGGCCGCGATTAAAAACGATTTATCCAAACTCGGTTATAACGATGTCGAGATCATGCGCGCCATCACTGAAGGTAATTTCGTCTACGGCAATGTTTCCGGTATCGCCAGTGAGACTTCGCTGTCCAAGGAGTTGGTCAGCGTACGGCTGACCCTGCTGAAAAGCATGGGCCTGATCGAGTTGAAGATCAACGAGAAAAACGTGCTGCACTGGACGCTGGCGCAGAAAGGAAAGCAGTTCCTGGGTGAGGTGATGGAGAGCCAGGAGGCAAAGTAGAACGTGTTGGTTGATGACGCTCGACAGTACAACGTTCCAGACAGTTATCTCGGCGCCTGGCAGCGGCTTGATGAGAAAGATGCAGCACCCCGCACATTCTGGGTGCAGACCAGGCGGTTGTACGCGAGCATTGCCATCCCGCCGGAACGGGAATTTTGTGCAGGAAAATTTTCTCTGAATGAGTGCAGTGATGATGAGCTGCTAAAACTTGCCGGCCAGGAAGGGGTTGCCGGTTCTTGTATCGTCGAGGGTGATGTATTGCACCGGCGGCGCCAAATCGACTATCAGACCACTCGGGGCAAACCGTTTGTCCGGCGCATGCAAGCTGACGGCGAACAACTCCAGGAAGAAACTACCGCCGGCACCGGGCGGATAAACTGGCACCGCATCAGTGGGAAGAATGCCGAAGTCATCGCGTTCCGTTTTCAGGACGAAAATGCTGCGGATCTGGGTGTTCAACGCAGAGGGCTGCTGCTGGTAGTCGGCGACCACTTCATTTTTGTGCGCGACCGTACCATCTTTGTACCCCACTCCGAGTCGCTTGAGGATTATATGGAGTGCAAGGATTTTACGCATGACGAACTCGTGGCGTTGCTGGATTTCGAGGTTTCTTTCGGGGTGCGCAGTTCAGGTAGCTTGCCTTGGGAGATTCGCTTGTCTACCTTGCCACACCGTGAGGGGAAAGCATTATTCAAGGCGGGGGAATTCGATGCCATTGCCAAGAATGCCGGCCGCCTGCCGCAACGGATCAGGCAGGACGGCGAAATATTTATGCGGCGTTGGTCGCTAGACGAGTGGACTAACCCGACAGCATAAAGCTTGGATCGGTCTCCCCCTCAACTGCTGGTGCAGTAAGTCCTTTCAATCTTTACGGAAATGTGAAAAAATTCGTTAACTTTAACGAATTTAGCTGGTGGCAGAAATGATTGATCGGGACGGTTATCGCCCGAACGTTGGCATTGTCTTGTGCAATGCCAAGAATGAAGTGTTTTGGGGCAAGCGCATCCGAGAACATTCCTGGCAGTTTCCGCAAGGTGGCATCAATGCAGGTGAAACGCCTGAGCAGGCCATGTATCGGGAGTTGCAGGAAGAGGTCGGGTTGCTGCCCCATCACATCAAAATTCTGGGCCGCACCAAAGATTGGCTACGCTACGATGTGCCCCAACACTGGGTCAAGCGCGAATGGCGGGGCAGCTACAGAGGGCAAAAGCAGATATGGTTTCTGCTCAGGCTCACCGGGCGCGATAGTGATGTCAGCCTGCGCGCCAGCAGCCACCCCGAATTCGACGCTTGGCGTTGGCACGACTATTGGGTGCCGCTCGAATCCGTGATCGAGTTCAAGCGCGAAGTTTATCGGTTGGCGTTGAGTGAGCTGGCGCGCTTCCTGAGCCGGGAATAGTAGCGTCGATTGCTGCCCAGGCACTGAACTCAGGTTTCCATCCGAGTTCACGCTGGGCCCGGCTGCAGTCGAGGGTCAAGCTGTTGCCGATTCCCGCCAGCCAGGCCTGTTCCCCCCCTACCCCAAACAACTTCAAGGCTCCATAGAGCGACACTTGCGCCACAGGCATCGGTAGCGCTACCGCCATTTTGTATCGGCGCCGCACCAGCACCCGGAAGCTGAACGTGTCCTCTGCCGCCAAATTGTAAGCCCCCGCCGCCTGCTGGTTGAACAGCGCCAGCATCACCGCTTCCGCCACATCCTCCTCATGCACGCATTGCAGCAACGGCTGAGGCTCCGGCAATTTTATGGTGAATGGCTGGCGCACCAGCCAGCGCAGCAGCGGTTGGGCGTGGGGGCCGAGGATTACATGCGAGCGTAGCCGCACTGCTTGGGGGTGATGTTGCTCCAGCCAGTTTTCCAGTTTTGCTTTGTGCTGGGCATAGAAAAAGTTGGGGAGCGGGGCTAGTGGGGCTGTTTCCGTGAGCGTTTCGCCGCTGCCATAGACTGAAGCGCTGGAGAGGTGGATCAATCGTTTGACCCCAGCCTCCGCTGCTGCGCCAAACCAGGCTGAGCTTGCTGTCACGTTGACGGCGTGCATGGTGCGTGCATCAGTGCGGCCGCGCAGTACCACGAAGGCTAGGTGGATCAGGGCGTCGCAGCCGTGCAGTTTTTTGAGGGCTGTTGGGTCGCGCACGTCAAGTGTGTGAGTTTCCAGTTTTTCGTGGTGGAACGCGGTGTGGCGGATGTCGATGCCGATTACTTTGCTGACCGCGGGGTGGGCGCAGAGTTTGGGGAGGAGGGCTTGGGCCAGGTGGGAGTGGGAGCCGGTGAGGAGGATGCGCATGTGATTTGTAGTGGGTGATAATCACCTCATTATCCACCATCACCGTCATTCCCGCGAAGGCGGGAATCCAGGTATTTTCTCCCTTCTCCTTCGGGATAACCAGCGACTTGCCCGCTTGCGGGCCTAGTCGTCTGGCTAGTAGTTCCACCAGAAGGGGCGGGGATGAGGGAGCTATGTTTCCGTCGCCGCTTTAACTTTGAATACGTTATTGTGCGCTTCGCGCGGGTGTTTGAATTGCCGGGGGCTGCCCGGCGGCAGGTACCTTTCTTTTGCTTCGCCAAAAGAAACGGTATTATGTAGCAGCCGCACAAACCAATAATATACAGGTGGTTGCGCAACAGAATTGATGATTATCTGCCGTTGACATCAATTAAACGGCATCCTTATTACGATTGGCCGGTTTCGGCAGAATCATCCGTCCCAGTGCGACCCTATTCCGCCAGTCGCGACCAGGTCGTTAACGGTCCGTTTCGCACCATAAAGCGGTTACTCATTTGCACCATAATTTTCCCGCCTTCCCTCAAAATCCTTCAGACAAGATGGCGTTATTTTTGTCGGAATTCTTTACAGTTCCGCCCGTAAATCTTTCAGATGTAATTCAACCATTCGCCATAAAACCATTGAACACAATGTTATTGAACAATATTTAATTTTTACCCGATATCCTGGAATGGATATTGCTTGACGGTTCTGGTCTGCTCAAAAGCAATAGTGGTTCAGGAAAAACAGCACGGAGGGTGTCAGTACTTATGCCCACCTTTTTTCGATTCTGCATCTTTAGGCGGGAAAACAAGAATACTCAGGCGAGTGACCTGGGATTCAAAAGGGGCATACATGCAAGCGTATGGGGCGGGAAGTGGCGGCTGTTGTCATATTAGTGCTGGCCCGATCGATCGGGTAATACGGCGCGGTCTCGGACTATTTCGGATATCCCATTTATTTCCAGAAAATTATAGGAAGACAATGTCTAGGGCTGGTATTTTGCAAAAAAAGCCCCCCCTACACATCACAAGTGAACCACTAAAACGATCATGCCTAGGCCGTCTTGGCTTGGTTTTCCTATGTGTCTTGTCCGCACCTTCACACGCGGATTTTTCCGCCGACTATTTTCCTCTCAATGTAGACTCGTACTGGTTATACGATGGCACCGCTACGGTGTATCAAGATACCGGCATTTCGGTTAGTCACGCAACGACCAAGACTTTGGCCAAGCAGGGCATGGGGTTCAGCGGCGCACTAACAACAACGTTGCTCGATGACGATTTAAGCCCGATCTTAGGCCAAGGTGGACGCGCATTGTGGTATTTTGCTAACAGCCTCAATGGCATCACGCTTTATCAGACCTCAAGGCCCGGAGCAACAGATTGCACCCCCTACGCTCCGCCAATAATCTACTTTCCAACTTCCTTTACGATCGGAGATACATTCAACGGTAGCGCTGATTTCACCTGCCATGTTAATTCCAATGACTATCCAATCCAGGTCAATCGCGTTGCGCGAATACTGGGCTATGAAAAAATCACTGTTCCTGCAGGAACTTTCGATGCCCTGAAGCTAGAAGAAAACATTATATGGACAGAGACAATAACCGGCATTCCGGTGCCCATTCAGTGGCGAGCACATCATGTGAGTTGGTATGCATACAAAATCGGCGAAATTCGCCGTAAATGGGAAGACTATAACCCGAAAAATGCCCTTGACGTTAATGGAGAGCTCAATCTCATAGCTAGTGACCTTAACGGAGATAGAAGCGCACAAAAAGACGATGGCAATAACTGCGACTGCAGTATCGGCGACCCCATCAACTACGGCACAGGGAATTCATACCAGACCGAACTCGACTACCAAAGCACCGGCCCGTTTCCCCTAAGATTTCAGCGCGCTTATAATAGCCGCACAGCCGTGGCAACCGATCTCGGAAGCAACTGGCGCCACAATTATTCGGCCCATCTGCACTTTATTCAAAGTGGAGCGAAGAGTACTGCCATCATGGTGCGCCCCAATGGCAAAGCCTATACTTTCCAGCAAAACGGCACCACCTGGAACAGTGACGCCGATGTTAACGATAAACTAGTCACTGTCAGCGATTCGAACGGAAATATTACCAGTGCCCGCTATATCAACGCCGACGACGAGACGGAAAGTTATGACGCCACAGGCAAGCTCTTGGCGATTCAAAACCGAGCTGGCCTGACGCATATGCTGGCTTATAACTCTGTTGGGTTACAGTTAACGAGCGTTACCGATAACTTCGGACACAAGCTCAGTTTTAGTTACGACACCGCCAACCGAATTAGTGCGGTAAGCGATCCAGCCGGTCAGAATATTAACTATGGCTATGATGGTAACAACAACCTCATTAGCGTGGCGTTCCAAAACGGTAAGGTGCGTAACTACCGCTACAACGAAACAGCCTACACCGGCGGCACAGATTTGGCGCACGCGCTCACGAGTCTCAAAGACGAAAACAATGCGGTGTTTACAATCTGGAATTACGATAGCCTAGGGCGCGCTATCTCTTCTGAACATGCGAGTGGCGTAGAAAAAGTCAGCATTACCTACAATGCCGACAACACGCGCACAGTAACTGACAGCCTGAATCAACCCCGTCAATTCGGTACCCAAAAATTACTGGGCGTCTCTAAAAATACCAGCCTATCCTCACCGTGCAGCGATTGTCGAGACGGGAACTCGGCTACCAAGACCTACGACGCCAACGGCAACGTCGCCACCCGCACCGACTTCAACGGCAACGTCACCACCTACACCTACGACCTCACCCGCAACCTCGAAACCAGCCGCACCGAAGCCTTCGGCAAACCAGAAGCACGCACCATCACCACCCAGTGGCATCCGACTTACCGTCTACCCACCCAGATCACCGAGCCTAACCGTGCCACCATTCTTAACTACGACCCACAAGGCAACCTGATCCAGAAAGCCATCATCAGCACTGGCGGGGCCCGTGTCTGGACCTACACCTACACCACCGCAGCCGATGGCACCTTGCCCAACCTGCTCAAGTCCGTAGACGGCCCGCGCACCGATGCGCCCGACCTCACCCAGTACTATTATGACACCCAAGGTAATCTCACCTCCGTCATCAACGCCCTCAACCAGACCACGCGCATCCTGGCCTACGACCCCCACGGCCATCCGCTGCTGATCCAGGATCCCAACGGGCTCATCACCAGCCTCGCCTATGACCTCCGTGGCCGTTTGGTCTCCCGCACCGTCGGTAATGAGACCACCAGCTACAACTACGACGGCGTAGGCCAGTTGACCCAGATCACCCTGCCCGATAGCAGCTTTATCGCCATCACCTATGACGCCGCCCATCGCCTCACCGGCATCAGCGACAGCCTGGGCAACCACATCGCCTACACCCTGGACAACATGGGCAACCGTGTCCGTGAAGATGTCTACGACCCGGCCAATGCTCTGGCACAAACCCGCACCCGCGTCTTCGACGCTCTGAGCCGACTGGCACAAGACATCGGCGCACAGAACCAGACCACCACCTACGGCTACGACGCCAACGGTAACCGCACTGTCGTCATCGACCCCGTAGGCAACACCACCATCAACGCCTACGATGCGCTGAACCGGCTGATCCAGGTCACCGACCCCAGCACCGGCCTGACCCGTTATGGTTACGACGCCAACGACCACCTCGCCCAGGTAGCCGATCCGCGTGCACTGGTGACCACATACAATTACGACGGACTGGACAACCTCAACCAGACCATCAGCCCCGACACGGGCAGCACCATCAACACCTATGACGATGCCGGCAACATCAAGACCGCCACCGATGCGCGCGGCAAAACCGCCAGTTACACCTACGATGCCCTGAACCGCGTCATCCAGCTTGCCTACACCGGCACCACCGGCATCGCCTTCCAGTACGACCAGGGCCCCAACGCCATCGGCAAACTGAGCGGCATGGGAGATGAGACCGGCGGCACCCAGTGGAGCTACAACAGCCAGGGCCGGGTAGCCGGTAAATTCCAGCAGGTTGGCGCCATGTCCCAGGCACTGGGCTACAGCTACGACAACGGCGGCCGTCTCAGCCAGATCGCGTACCCTTCCGGCAAGCTGATCAGCTACACCTACGCCATGGGCAAGATCGACAGCATCAGCATCAACGGTGTGCCGCTGATGACCAATATCCAGTACCAACCCTTTGGCCCGGTCCAAGCCTGGACCTGGGGTAACGGCACCCTGTATGTGCGCAGCTTCGACAGCGACGGCCGCATTGCGACCCTGCCGCTGGGTAGCAGCGTCCGCCAGATCGGCTACGATGCCGCCTCGCGCATCACCTCGATCACCGACCCACTGCTGCCCATCGCCAATCAGAACTACAGCTACGATTCATTGGACCGCCTCACTGGATTCGTCAACAACTCCACCACCCAGAGCTATGCCTATGATCATGACGGTAACCGCATAGGCAGCACCTTGGGTGCCACCCCTTACACCTACAGCCACCCCCCGACCAGCAACAAGCTGGGGCAGGTGAGCGGGCCGACGCAAGTGAATTACC
>Ga0315281_10015383_pt1 | contig 10263 bp, 9 predicted proteins | sample YL17G07_0_MG_FD_204540 | JGI IMG/M metagenome (GOLD analysis project Ga0315281, IMG submission 204540) | Sediment microbial communities from Yellowstone Lake, YNP, Wyoming, USA - YL17G07_0 | ecosystem: Environmental > Aquatic > Freshwater > Lake > Sediment | place: USA: Wyoming | collected...
CCGGTTCCGCGGCCAGCCAGCCGGGTGCCCGCCCTTCTCATCAGAAATGATGAGCGGGCCGAGGGGCACGGTTACGCCGCCCCGGTCAGCCCGTGCCGCATGGCGTAGGCCGCCGCCTCCGTCCGGATCGCGCAGCCGGTCTTGGCGAGGATGTTGCGGACATGGGTGGCCACCGTATTGAGGCTGATCGCCAGCACAAAAGCGATATCGGCGTTGCTGCGGCCGATTGCGATCAGTTGCAGAACTTCCAACTCCCGCACGGTCAAATCGTCCTGCGCCGGCCCGTCCTGTATCTTTGGGGCTGCCAGCACCTTGGAAACGGCGGCCAGCCGGTCGGCGATCTTCGTCTCCGCCGCGCACATCCCCAGCGTCCGCGCGCTGTCGCCGGCCAGACGCAGCAATGCGGCGGCCTTCTCCCGATCGCCGGCGCCGTCGCGGGCGAGCAGCATGGCGGCGTAGTCGTGCTGCGTATGGATCAGCGGTGCGCGCGCGCCGGTTCGCGCATTCATCGCCAGCGCCGCCTCGAAATGGATTTCCGCGTCCGGCCAGCGGGACATGGTGGTGCATAACAGCCCCAGATGGCGCCCGCCCGATCCGCTGTAACCGACGCCGTTGCCGAGCACGATGTTGCTGTCCGCATAGGGCAGCAGCAACCGATAGAGCGCCGCCGCCCGGGCGGTGTCGCCGAGTGCCGCGCAAACCTCGGCGAGATAGACCATGCAGGTCGTCCATCGCCCGTCACGCGGCAAGGTGGAAAAATCCTCCACCGCCAGGCGTTCGAATTCTGCGCGCGCGTCTTCCAGATGGCCGAGCTCGACATGCAGCAGAGCCAGCCCCGGTCGCCAGGTCGCGGCCGCATGCTGGCGGAGGAACGCGGCCACCGCCGGCTGCAACGCCGCCAGCCGCCCCTGTTCGCGCCGCAACGTGAAGATCTGCACGCTCAATAGGTCGGAGAGCTTGGCGCGGCTGTGCGCGAGCAGATCCATTGCCTGCTGAATGATGCGCTCCGCCGCCTCAAGATCGCCCTTTGTCAACGCCAGCATCGTGCGGTAGCCGAACAGGTGCACCGAGTAGGTCGCCTGCCGGATGCGCGCATCGACACGCGTCAGCGCCTCAAGGTCCGCCTCGACTGCCTGCAGGTCACCGAGTTCCAAGTGAAGCGCCACCCGCCAGGAATGCGCCACGGCGACGAGTTCCATGTTGCCCGCCTGCTCGGCCGCCCCCAGCATCTCGGTCGCGCGCGCGAGGAACTCCCCGGTGTCGTGGGGTCCCCGGAAGAAGCCGAACATGGAGCTGAGGCTGGTCGCGAGCACCGCCGGATTGCTGAGCTGGCGAGCCAGGGCAACCGCCCGCGCTGCCTGAATCTGGGCCGCTGCCTCGGCGCCGGCATACACCAGCGCCCGGGCCAGCGCGCCGGTGACCTGCGCCCTGAGCGCCACATCCGCTTCGGCAAGGTTTTGGAGCGCCCGTTCCAGCAGACGTTCGGGTGGCGGATCGGCAGGCATGCCTTGGCGCCAGGCCGTTTGCTCGTAGGCCAGTGCCGCCCGCGCGAGCAATTCAGGCATGCGCCAGGCCGAAGCGGCCTCGGCGGCGGCGCGCAAATTTTCCAGCGCATGCGGAAAATCATTGGCCTTGCGCTGTGATTCGCCCAGTAGGAACAGCAAGGTGCCGCGCTGCGCCGCGTCCGCTGCGTCCGCCTGTTCCAGCATGTGCAGCGCCGATTGAAAAAAATAGATCGCATCCTCGAACGCCAGCAGCGCATCGGCGCGCTCCCCGGCCCGCGTCGCGTAATCGATGGCGCGATCCACATCGCGGTTGCCGGCGGCTTCCAGAAAATGGCGGGCGAGGTCCGGCAGGAAGGGATCGAGGTCGCCGCGGCGCAATGCCTCTATCGCCCCGCCGACGACGCGATGCAGCCCCCGGCGCCGCGCGGTTCGCAGTTCATCGTACAGCGTCAGCCGCACCAGGTTATGCGTGAACTGATACTGCGCCGCGGCCGTCTCCTCGATGATCCGCGCCGAGACGGCTTCATCCAGCGCTTCCAGCAGCGCATCCCCGGGAAATTTATCGGCGGCGCGCTGCAGCACGTCGAGGGCAAAATTGCGGCCGATGACGGCGGCAACGGCGAGCACCTCGTTGCAGGTGGCGGAAAGCAGGTTGAGGCGCCGGCCGATCACCTCTCGCAAGCCTTCCGGAATGCGGATCAATGGCCGCGCGGCGACACGCATATCGGCATGCTCCGCCGACCCGACGGGCTGGAAGACGCCCTCCTGTTCCAGGAACCGCACGACTTCGCGCAGGAAAAGAGGATTGCCCTCCGTCTGCTCGTAAATCGACCCGGCGAGCCAGCCCGGCGGCACGCTGCCGGTCGCGGCGGCGATGAACTGGTGAACTTCCGGCGCGCTCAGGCCCGACAGATGCACACGGGCAAAATGCGGCACCCGCGCCAAGCCGCCGAGGGCATCCGATAACGGGTGCTGGCGCGAAAGTTCGGTTTCCCGGTACGTGCCGATCACCAGCAGCCGGCTGCCGGCGATCTCGGGGGCCAGGAATTGCAGTAGGCGCAGCGACGACACGTCCGCCCAGTGCAGATCGTCGAGCACCAGCACCAAAGCCTGTCGGCGGCAGAGATTGGCCAGAAACCGCGCGATCGATTCGAACATGCGGAAGCGCGTCTCGGCCGGATCCTGCAGCCGTGCCGGCGGCTCCAGACCGGGCAGGCGCGCGCGGATTTCCGGCACGATGTCGGCGATATCGGCCGCCCCCGGCCCCAGATCGGTTTGCAACGCATCCGCGTCGTGGTCGTGCACGCAGAGGCGAAAAATCTGTACCCAGGGCCAATAGGGTGGCGCCCCGGCCTCCTCGTGGCAGCGCCCCCACAGCACCCGGGCCGCATGCTGCGTGGCATAGTCCGCCAGCTCCCCGGCGATGCGCGTCTTGCCGATCCCGGGCTCGCCGGCCAGCATGACAAGGCGGCCATTCCCGGCGAATGCGTCATCGAGGGCAGCGCGCAGCACACTCAGCTCCGGCTGCCGGCCGACAAAAGCCGTATCGGCGGGATTTGCGTGCCGCGTCGTGCCGGTCATGGCGGTGTGTTCACACTCCGAGCGTCAGATCACCAAGTCTCTACGATAGCGCAAGCCAACCGAATTGCTTGACAATTATACTCAGGCCCTTTTGTGTCTTGGTAAGGACGCCATCCCCCGGCTCGGATCATCGCCCCATTGCGCAGCAGGCCCCTATGCCCCTTTACCTCATCGAGCGAAGTTTTGCCGACCAGGTGTCGGAGGATCGCGAAACCTTCGCCGGAATCGTCCAGGTCAACGACGAGGTTGGCATCCAGTGGTTGTATTCCTTCCTCAGCGCCGACAAACGAAAGACCTACTGCCTGTATGAGGCGCCGAGTGCCGAGGCGATTCGTCTGGCGGCCCAGCGCTTGAAGATCCCGGCTGACGCCATCATCGAAGTCAGCCAACTGCAGCCCAATCTTCCGGCTGTCTAATCCCCCAACGGCTAATCCCCCAACGGCTAATCCCCCAACGGCTAATCCCCTTTGGGCCGGCCGCGCTGGCGCTTGGTCTCGGCGCGGAGGGATTTGCTCTCCAGCCGCCGCTCCTTCGCCCCACGCGTGGGTTTCGTGGCCCGGCGCACGGGCGGCGGCGGCGCTGCCGCCTCGCGGATCAACGCCAGCAGCCGTTCTTGCGCATCCACGCGGTTGCGCTCCCGCGTGCGGTGCCGCTGGGCCGAGATGACCAGCACGCCGTCCTTCGTCAGCCGCCGCCCGGCCAGGCGCTCCAGCCGCGCGCGCACGGCCTCGGGCAGATTGGCCGAGTGGCGCACATCGAAGCGCAGCTGCACCGCGGTTTCGACTTTCTGGATGTTCTGACCGCCCGCGCCGGACGCCCGCAAAAAATCCTCGTGCAGTTCGGCCTCGTCGATCGAGATCGCGCGCGTCACCGGGATCATGGGCATGTCACGCCCCCACGCGCGTCTCCACCACGCCGACGCCGGAGAACGCCACCCGCACATGATCGCCAGCGGCGAGCGGGAACTGGCGCACGAACGACCCCGTCATGATAATGTCCCCCGCGCGGATGGCGCGGCCATAGTCCGCCAGCTTGCCGGCCAGCCAAATGACAGAGTTCAGCGGATTGCCGAGCACTGCGTCGCCGCTTCCCGTGACGACAAGCTCCCCGTTGATTTCCACGCGGCAGCCCACCTGATCCAGCCGCATGTCCGCCAACGGCACCGGCGCGCCCAGCACCACGGCCTTCTGTTGCGCGTTGTCCGCCATCGCCACCGCGATCTGCGCCGAAAGATCGCCGCGCGTCTCGATGATTTCCAGCGCCGGATGCACCCCGACCACCGCCGCGCGCGCCTGCGCCATGCTGATCGCCCCGGAAAGATCTTTGTCCGTTCGCAGGCATAGTTCGCACTCGAAGCCGGGCTTGATCAGTTCTGGCGCGCGAAACACGTGGCCGCTCGGTACCTCGTCCAGGATGCAGCCGAACACCGGCTCATGAAAGCCGAATTGTTCCTGGATCGGCTTGGCGGTCAGCCCGACCTTCCAGCCGATCTGGCGTTCCCCCGCCGCGCAACGCCGGTCGATCAGGCCCAACTGGATGCGGTAAGCCTGGTCAAGGGTTAGCCTGTCGAACCAGGCCGCCGGAAAAAATTCGTCGCGCTGGCGGGCCTGCCAGAAATCTTCCAGTGCCGCCGCCGCATCAAATGCCATCGCCACATCTCCCCGGGACCAGCGGCAAGGGTAACAACCAGGCGCGTCGCGGCCAAGGCGCCCACGCGGGAATGGTTGACGCCGCCGCCCTGGGCCGGCACGAGTCAACACAGAATCGATCAACCCGAGGGGATTCGGCCATGCGCCGCTTCGTTGCCAGCGCGCCGAGATGAACGACCTGACCATCTTCCATCCCAGCGCGGATCCTGCCGAAATACTGCATCGTGTCTTCGGCTTTCCCGCGTTCCGTGGCTTGCAGGAAGCGGCGGTGCGGCGGGTCATCGGGGGCGGCGACGCGCTGGTGCTGATGCCCACCGGCGGCGGCAAGAGCATTTGCTACCAAATTCCCGCCCTGTGCCGCCCCGGCACCGCCGTGGTGATTTCTCCCCTGATCGCGCTGATGGACGACCAGGTGGCGGCCCTGCGCCAGGTCGGCATCGCCGCCGGCGCGCTGCATTCGGAACTCGATCCGGCGGAAGCGCGCACCGTGATGCGCGACCTGATCGAGGGCACGCTCGATCTCCTGTATGTTTCGCCCGAACGGCTGCTGTCGAACGGCACGCTGGACCGGCTGTCCCGCGTAAAAATCGCGCTGTTCGCGATCGACGAAGCGCATTGCGTCTCGCAATGGGGCCACGAATTCCGCCCGGAATACCGCGCGCTGGCGTGCCTGCCGGAACGTTTTCCCGGTGTGCCGCGCATCGCGCTGACGGCCACGGCCGATCCCCGCACACGCGCGGATATCCTGCACGCGCTCGACATGCCGGACGCGGAAATTTTCGTCGACAGTTTTCACCGCCCCAACCTCCGCATCACCGCGCAGCCGAAGACGGGAGAATCCCAGCAGCTGCAAGAATTTCTGGAACGCCACGCCGGTGAATGCGGCATCGTCTATTGCGGCAGCCGTGCAAAGACCGAGCGCACCGCCGAGCGATTGCGCGGCAAAGGAATCGCCGCGATCACCTTCCATGCCGGCCTGGCCGCCGAGGAAAAGCGCGAAGGCCACGGCCGCTTCCGCACCGGCGAGGCGGTCGTCATGGTCGCCACCATCGCCTTCGGCATGGGCATCGACCGCCCCGACGTGCGCTTCGTCGTGCATCTGGACATGCCGGACAGCCCGGAATCCTTCTACCAGCAGATCGGCCGCGCCGGCCGCGACGGCGATCCCGCCGAAACACTGCTTCTCTACGGCGGCGAGGATATTGGCCGCGCGCGTCATTGGCTGGCGCAGTCGGCGGCACCGGAAGCGCAGAAGCGCGTGATGCGCGATCGCCTGGAAATGATGATTTCGCTTACCGAGGCCACCACCTGCCGCACGCGCGGCCTGCTCGCCTGCTTCGGTGAAATTCTTCCCGAGGATTGCGGCCATTGCGACAATTGCATCAACCCCGTCGCCACCTTCGACGGCACGGTGGAGGCGCAGAAGGCACTTTCCGCGATTTATCGTACCGGACAGATGTTCGGCGCGCTGCACATCGTCTCCGTCCTGATGGGGCGTGAGACAGACATGACGCGCCGCCACCACCACGAAAACCTGCCGACCTGGGGCATCGGCGCCGATCGCTCGCGCGCGTTCTGGCGTGGCGTGATCCGCCAGCTGATTGCCCTCGGCGCGCTGCGCACCGAAAGCGGGGAATTCGCCAGTCTTTCGCTAGTCTCCGAGCGCGCCCGCCCGATCCTGCGCGGCGAGGAGATCGTCATGCTGCGCCACGAAGACATGGTGCGCGACCGCGAGAAGGAACGCGCCGAGCGGCGGCCCCGTGGGGACCAGCGTGCCGAGCCGCGCACTGGGCCGCGCATCGCCGTGGACACGACCGATGCGCCACCTGGCCTTTTCGAAGCATTGCGCGTCTGGCGCGCCGGAGAAGCGAAGGCGCAGCGCATTCCACCCTATGTCATTTTCCACGACAGCGTGCTGCGCGACATCGCCGCCCAACGCCCCGCTACCCAGGAGGAGCTGAGCCAGATCAAGGGTGTCGGCGCCTCGAAGCTGGCGCGCTATGCTGTACCGGTGCTTGGCATTCTCGCCGCCCATCCGCCCGCCACAACAACCGGAGAAGCCCCATGACGACCCGTGACGAACTGCGCCGAGAGGCCGATGCGATGCACGCGCGCTTGTTCGGTGTCCACGCCCCAGCGCCCGCGCATGTTCCCGCCGAACTCGGCGATCTGCTGAACGAGATCACGCACGGCGCGGTGTGGAACCGCCCGGGCCTTGCCTTGCCTGAACGCATGCTCTGCGTGCTGACGGCACTTGCCGCCAATAATCGCCTGGGGCCGCTGCGCCGCCATGTCGGCCCCGCGCTCGATCTTGGCCTTTCTCCCGTTGCGATCCAGGAAATCTGCCTGCAGGCGCTGCTCTATTCCGGTTTTTCCGCGGTGGAAGACGTTTTCGGGGTGTGTGGCGAGGTGTTCGCCGCCCGCGGCGTCACGCCGCCGGAGCCACCGCGCGATACGGCCTCGCTCGAAGAACTTTCGGCGCGCGGCACACAACGGATGAACGCTGTGCACGGCACACGCGCACAGCAAGGCTATGCCGCTCCGGAAAATACGGTCACGGGCGCGCTGTACCCGGCGGCGATCCGCTACGGCTATGGCGCGCTCTGGTTCCGCCCAGGTCTGGAGGCGCGGCAGCGTGCGCTGATCTCTGTCGCGGCCTTTACCGCGCTGCGCATGCAGGACCAGCTGAAGAAATTTGGCCAGTCCGCGCTGAATGTCGGCCTATCCAAGACCGAGGTGATCGAGGCGGTGATCCAGACCGCGCCCTATAGTGGCTTCCCGCCGGCGCTCAACGCGCTGGCGGCACTGTCGGAAGCGTTTCGCTGAACGCAGACGAAAAGGCCGGGTGGTGCTTCAGTTTCCGCTGGCCACGGCCAGGCGCGAGGCCGGGGCCATGACAGGCGCGGCGGGCGGGGCGAGGACATAGACGCCACGCTCCGTCCCGTGCGTGGCAAAGCGCGCTGAAATCCCCATCACCGTCTCCGCGCCGCCGAGATAGAGCAGGCCGTCGGCCGGCATCTGCCGCGCGATCGCGTCCAGCGCGCGGCCCTTGGTGGGGGCATCGAAATAGATCAGCACGTTGCGGCAGAACACGATATCAAAACCACCGAGGCCGCGCAGATCGGCCAGCAGGTTGAATTCCCGGAATTGTACCATGGCGCGGAGTGCGTCGTTCACGCGCCAGTTCAACGCGTCCTTGCGGAAATATTTGACCAGCATCTGCATGGGCAGGCCACGCTGCACCTCGAACTGCGAATAGAGCCCGTCGCGCGCGCGCACCACCTGTTCTTGGGAAATGTCGGTGCCGATGATTTCGACGCGCCGATCACCGAGCGTGGCGCGGCATTCCTGCACGATCATCGCCAGCGAATAGGCTTCCTGGCCGGAGGAGGAAGCGGCGGACCAGATTCGGATCGTGCTGCCGGCCGGGCGCGCGGCGATCAGCTTCGGTAGGGCATATTCCCGAAAATGCTGAAACGGTTTTTCGTCGCGGAAGAAAAAACTTTCATTGGTGGTCATCGCCTCGACCACCGCGCGCGCCAGCGCGTCCTCCGCGGGTCCCCGCAGCCGTGCGGCCAGCGCGGTCAGATCCGGTAGCTTCTCCTGCTTCAGGATGGTGCCGAGCCGGGTTTCCAGCAGATAGGTTTTGTCCGTCCCGATCGCCAGGCCGGAGCGGGCTTTCAGCAGGTTTGCCAGCGTCTCGAACGTGGCCTGGGGCAGGGGCGCGCTCATGCCGAGCCGCCGTGCAGCAATTGCAACAGTTTTGGCGCCATCTGCGGCAGCGGCAGGATGGCATGGCATAGCCCGGCCTGGGCGATCGCCCCGGGCATGCCCCAGACCACGCTGGTGGCTTCGTCCTGTGCCAGCGCGGCACCACCGGCCGCGATCACGGCGCGGGTGCCGGCCAGGCCGTCATGGCCCATGCCGGTGAGCATCGCCACCAGCACGCGCCCGGAGCAGGCTTCGGTGGCGCTGCGCAGCATCGGATCGACCGACGGGCGGCAGAAGTTTTCCGGTGGATCGGTGGTGAGGTGCGCCATCATTCCGCCTGGCACGGCACGCACCAGCAGATGCCGGTCGCCAGGCGCCAGATGGATGTGACCCGGACGCAGCATTTCGCCGTCCTTCACTTCCGCGCACGGCATGGCGCCGAGCTTGTTGATATGATCGGCCAGGATCGGCGTGAAGGTCGCGGGCATATGCTGGGTCAGAACCACTGGCACGCGCACATCCGGCCCCAACGCGCGTACCAGTGTGAACAGCGCCTGCGGCCCGCCGGTGGAACTGCCGATCGCCAGCAGCAGCGGTGGCAGTCTTCCCACCGGGCGCAACACGATCTTCGGTGCGGTGTGTGCAGGCGGCGGCTCGCTTTGCCGCAGCCGCGCCAAGCCGACCACTTTCGCCAGCAGCTCACGACGAAAACTATCGTCGGAGATCGTCTCGGTAGAGGGTTTCGGCACATAGTCGGCCGCGCCAAGCCGCAGCGCCTTCATGGCAATTTCCGCCCCGCGTGTGGTGAGTGTCGAAGCCATGATCACCCGCACGGCGGGATCGGCCCGCAGCAGCAATGGCAGCGCGGTCAGCCCGTCCATCTCCGGCATCTCGATATCGAGCACGATCACGTCGAGCTTTTGTCGGCGCTGCTGTTCCAAGGCCTGGCGGCCATTCACGGCCCGGGCCACCACGCGGATGCGCGGATCGGCTTCCAGCATACGCGTGATCGCACCACGGATGACGAGGGAGTCATCGCACACCATCACCCGTGCGCTTGTGTTGCCCGTGGGTGTGTCCGTGGTCCGCGCCGCGGCCAGCCGAGGCATGAGGGTCACGCAAGGCCCGCCTGCGCGAATTTGCCAAGCAGGATTTCGGCATCGAACGGCTTCATGATGTATTCCTGCGCGCCGTGCGCGATCGCCTGCTCGATGAACGACATATCGCTCTCGGTGGTGCAGAACACCACCGTCGGGTTGTCGGGGCCGAACTCCGCGCGCAAGGCTTTCAGGAATTCGATGCCGTTCATGACCGGCATGTTCCAGTCCAGCAGCACACAGTCTGGCATGGCGGCACGGCAGGCTTCCAATGCCTGGCTGCCATCCTCGGCTTCCGCCACGGCGAAGCCGCTTGCTTCCAGAATGCGACGCGCCACCTTGCGCACCACGCGGCTGTCGTCCACCACCAGGCAGGTGCGTGCCATGATCGGGTCTTAAGCCGCTTCGCGCTGGGCCAGCAGCCGGGCGACGTCCAGCACCACCAGAAGCTGGCCGTCCAGGCGGTACACGCCCTTGCTGTGCTCCGCCCAGACCGCGGGAAGGGTGGGCGGGTTCTGCTCGAGATCGGCATCCTGCAGGTTCATCACCTCGGCAACCTGATCGACCAGCAGCGCATAGAGCTCGCCGTTCTGTTCTGCCACCACCGACATGCGCGCGACATCGGCCGGCGCCGCGGGCAGGCTCAGCAGGCAGCGCAGATCGATTGCCGTGACGATCCGCCCGCGCAGGTTCAGGCTGCCGGCGATTTCCGGCGCAGCG
>Ga0315281_10015386_pt1 | contig 10262 bp, 7 predicted proteins | sample YL17G07_0_MG_FD_204540 | JGI IMG/M metagenome (GOLD analysis project Ga0315281, IMG submission 204540) | Sediment microbial communities from Yellowstone Lake, YNP, Wyoming, USA - YL17G07_0 | ecosystem: Environmental > Aquatic > Freshwater > Lake > Sediment | place: USA: Wyoming | collected...
ATCTTGGCGCATATTGAATTCGGAAGTAAACATGAGCGCGCCAGTGGGACACACTTGGATGCAATTTCCGCAATACACGCACGCCGAATCGGTGAGATCAACGGCGAACTCAGTAGAGATTCGGGCATCAAAACCCCGTCCAGCGACACCGATGGCAAAGGTATTTTGCCATTGCTCGCCACAGGCATCAACGCACTGATAGCACAAAATGCACTTTGAGTAATCGCGAATGTACAACTCGTTGTCAATTTTGACTGGCTGATGAACATTGAGTACGACCGAGCCATCGGCAACGTGATGGTGTCCGGTAATTGCATCACCTCGATCGGTGGTTGGCGCGGCGGGAGAGCCAAAACGCGATGGGTCTGCGCCGTAGTGTTCGTTCCAGCGCTCCACGTTTCTTGTCAACGAAAGATCCACGGATGACCCGAGCAACTCGAGCACAAGTTTTCGACTGTGTCGCGTGCGCTCGGTGTCGGTGTGTACCACCATTCCGGGTTCGGCTGGTCGCGAACATGACGGAACGAGTACCCGTGATCCGTCCAACTCAACCATGCACACACGGCATGCATTCTTCGGAGTGATCGTGTCGCCGTAGCAAAGCGTTGGAATTTCCTTGCCCATTGATTGGCAGGCAGTAAGAAGTGTGGTGCCTTCGGCAACCGTGACTTTTTCTCCATCGATGGTTAGTTGGACGGATCTTCGCACTTGCAGGCCGGTAGTGATATTGGTGCTCATCAGGCAAAGACTCCGAGTTTGTCTATTGCCGAGGCAATTGCACTGTTGGCAGTTTGGCCGAGTCCACAAATACTGGCGTCCCTCATCACTTGGCCAAGTTCGCGCAGTAATTCCAAATCGTCATTCTCCACGCCATGAGATAATCGCGAAATTACTTCTTGCTGGCGAACGGTACCGACACGACATGGCACACATTGTCCGCAACTTTCGTCCCGAAAGAACGCGGCGATGCGCTGTAGTTGATCGATCATGTTTACGCTTGTATCCAGCACAAGTACGACTCCAGAACCAAGAGTGCTGCCCGCTTGGCGAGTCCCTTCCAGCGTGAGTGGCAAATCCAAATCACTTGGACCGACAAATCCGCCGGCCGCACCTCCGAGCAGGATTGCCCGCAGCGTCGAACCATGACGCATTCCACCTGCTAGGTCGATCAACTCCCCAAGAGTGACGCCAAATTCAACTTCATACACGCCCGGTTGAGCCACGGCTCCTGAAACGCAGAAGAGTTTTAGACCGTTCGAGCCCTCCGTGCCCAATTTTGCATATGCGGCACCACCATGAACCAGGATTGGCAGCACATTGACGAGTGTTTCGACGTTATTGACAAGAGTTGGCTTGCCGAACAATCCAACCTCGACCGGGAAGGGTGGCTTGTTTCGTGGTTCGCCACGGTAGCCCTCGATCGAATTGAAGATCGCCGTTTCTTCACCGCAGATGTAGGCGCCAGCACCCCGGGCAATTTCAATGTCGAACGAAAATCCCGAACCCAGAATATTCTCACCGAGAAAACCGTTTTGGCGGGCGCTCTCGATCGCGTGATGCAATGCACGCCATGCCCGCGGATATTCGCCACGTAGATAGACCCAGCCTTTTGTACAGCCAGTGGCGAATCCGGCAATGGTCATTGACTCGATCACGGCAAATGGATCACCTTCCAAAAGGACTCGGTCTTTGAAAGTTCCCGGTTCAGATTCGTCAGCGTTGCAAACTACGTAGTGCGGTTGTGCGTTTTGCTCGGCAACTGCGCCCCATTTACGCCCAGTGGGAAATGCAGCACCGCCACGCCCGACGAGTCCTGCCGTCGTAACTTCGGCAATGACCTGTGTCGCGCCCATCGCAAATGCACTTCTAAGAGCTTCAAAACCAAGATGGGTTTGATACGCCGCAATATCTGTCGACGCATCCGTTCCGATTCGGCGAAGTAAGACCAACGAATCCTCTTGCCGACCGAGTTGCGGCACGGATGACATCACAAGCGATTCCTCGCTCGGCCAACCTCCGGCAACAAGTGCTTCTATTTTGGTTGGTGATGATGGTGCCAGAAGTTCATGGCGTGGTGAATCGCCAGCTTCAATAACAAGTGTCGCCGGCGCACGCTCGCAGGCACCGAGACACGGAGATGGATGAGTTCCCTTTGGTAGATCATGTTCTTTGTATCCGCCGGCGGCGCGGCAGGCCAAGTCGATGCACACGTGGATTTGTCGACGCGGTCGTTCTGTCATTGAAAACAATGCGTAGAAACTAGCGACACCATAAATCTCAGCCGGGGCGATATCGAGGCATTCGGCAATGTAATTAATCGCACCTCTACTAATCCAACCAACTTGATCGTTTACGGCATGAAGTACGGGTAGCAGAAGATGGCGCAATTGGCGAAATGATTCGCCTGCTCGGCCCGTGCGCAGATTGTCGGAATTCCTTTCTTCTCCGCGTGAGGATTTTGTATCGGAGCCGAGGAGATTGTCAACGGCACATCGTTCCTCAGCAGATGCGACGGAGGTGTTTAACTTGAGATCCACGGCGTGGACAGCGTAATAGAATTACTGGCCCGCAACCGGAACACGCTCGGAGAGTTTTTCCACGCGCACGGCGGCTGCCTTGAATTCCGCGGTCCCGGATTTGGGATCAGTGGCATCGATAGTCAGCAAATTGGTGTCGACTTCGTTGGGGAAGTGCATCGTCATAAATACGAGCCCTGGGCGGAGCGATTTATCAATGCGTACGGGTGCTTGCAGTGATCCGCGAGGCGAGGTGATTTGCACCATTTCGTCGTCGAGGACCCCGAGATCGTTGGCATCCTCAGGGGATATGTCGATTGTTTCGCCGAATCGGAGCGGGCTGCGAAAACCTCCCGATTGCACACCGGTGTTGTACGAATCAAGGCGGCGACCTGTCGTAAGTCGGAGCGGGAATTCGACGCTGGTTGATTCCACAGGTGGATCGTCAATCACCACGCTGAACGGGGCAAGTCGACCACGGTCGGCAAGTTTCTCCGCCCACAGACGCCCGTGGAGGAACGACGGCTCAAGTGTGTCTTCGGAAAAGCACGGCCATTGAATTCCACCAAGTTCGTGCAAGCGCGCATATGACATGCCCGCGTGCATCGGTGACAAACTGCGCAACTCATTCCAAACGTCCTCATTGGATTCGTAGGTCCAGTTGTGACCCATTTCGCGAGCAAGATCGGTGAGTATCTGGATGTCGTCATGGGCGTTACCAGGTGGAGTGAGTGCTTGATGCACAAGTTGGACTCGGCGTTCAGAGTTCGTTACTGTGCCTTCGCTTTCGCACCACGATGCCGAGCCAGGAAACACGACATCGGCGAGTTCCGCAGTTTTAGTCAGGAAGATGTCTTGAACTACCAGGAGATCGAGATTCTTGAGAATTTTGATGGCGTGGTGACCGTCGGCCTCGGATTGGGCTGGGTTCTCACCGATGACAAAAAGAGCGCGCAGATCGCGGCGTTCCATGGCTTCAAACATTTCGGTTAGATTCCAACCGTTTTTCGCTGGGATAGCGCATTCCCACTTTGCTTCAAATTTTGCGCGGGCAATGTCGTCTTCAACATCTTGAAATCCTGGCAATTTATTTGGGAGCGCGCCCATGTCACCCCCGCCCTGAACATTATTTTGTCCGCGTAGTGGGTTGAGCCCGGAACCCCATCGCCCAACATGACCGCACAACAGGGCGAGGTTGATGAGTGCCAGCACATTGTCGACGCCGTTATGGTGTTCAGTGATTCCGAGAGTCCAACAAATCTGGGCTTTCGATGCCGTGGCAAATGCATGAGCGATCTCGGCAATTGCTTCTGCCGGAACCCCGGTTACCGCGCTACCACGGGCCAATGTCCAGTCTTCAACCGAAGCGGCGTAGTCCTTGAAGTTTGTTGTAGAGCGAGCAATAAATTCGTCATTGGCCAGACCGGCGTGAATGATTTCTCGAGCGATGGTGTTGGATAAAGCAATGTCCGTACCGACGTCTATGCCAAGCCACAGATCGGCCCATTCAGCAGATGCAGTTCGCCGCGGATCCACTACATACAATTTCGCTCCATTGCGAACACCTTGTAACACGTGATGGAAAAAGATTGGGTGAGCTTCTCTTGCGTTCGAGCCCCACATCAAAATGACGTCGGTATCTTCAATTTCCTTGTATGACGATGTTCCGCCACCTGCCCCAAATACTGTGGCCAGACCGACCACGGAAGGAGCGTGTCAAGTTCTATTACACGAATCGATATTGTTCGAGCCGATTACCGCGCGGGCGAACTTCTGAGCAATGAAGTTCATTTCGTTCGTTGACTTTGAGCAGGAGAAAATACCAACTGCCTGTGGTCCGAAAGCATCTTTGACTTGATTGAAACCGGCCGCGGCTCGGGTCAGTGCCTCGTGCCACGTTGCCACCAGTAATTCACCGTTATCGCGAACCATTGGCTCGGTGAGTCGAACGAGCGGAGCAAAGCGATGTTTTTGCGCCATGTTGCTGCCAGCATAGTTCGGTCACATATCTCGCTCATATATCTGGCTCGACGGTCCCTATATAGTGGTGCGAGCAGTGTTCGCCCTCAATGACGAGAGCGATATAACGGCAAGGAGAGTTATGGCATTTCCATCGGATCTTGAAATTGCACGCGCTGGAAAGGCCAAGCCACTCCCAGAAATTGCAGCCCAAATGGGTATCGGTGAGCATCTTCTGGAGCCTTACGGCTCGAGCCTGGCCAAAATACGACTCGAGGCCATAGATGAGTTGAAGTCGCGTCCAAAGGCAAAGTACGTCGTGGTCACCGCCATAACTCCAACCCCGCTTGGGGAGGGTAAAACCACCACAACGGTTGGGCTCGGTCAGGCTATGAAGCACATCGGCAAGAAGGCCGTGCTCAGTTTGCGTCAACCTTCGATGGGGCCAACTTTTGGCATCAAGGGTGGTGCTGCCGGTGGCGGATACAGCCAGGTCATCCCCATGGAATTACTCAATTTGCACCTCACCGGCGACTTTCACGCGGTCACCGCTGCCCACAACTTGCTTTCGGCGATGGTCGATAATCATTTGCATCAAGGAAATGCGCTTGATTTCGACTTGCACAATATTTCTTGGCGTCGAGTGATTGACATCAACGACCGATCACTGCGCAACATTATTGTTGGCCTAGGGACCAAGGAAGACGGAGTGGTTCGTCAAACTGGTTTTGATATCACCGCTGCGTCGGAAGTAATGGCGATCCTGGCGCTGGCAACTTCCATGGACGACATGCGTGCCCGACTCGGTCGCATCGTGGTGGGCTACAACTCAAAGGGAGCGCCAATCACCTCCGAGCAATTGAGTGGTGCTGGTTCGATGGCTGTAATTATGCGCGAAGCGATCAAGCCGAACCTTTTACAAACATTGGAAAATACCCCGGTCATCGTGCATGCCGGACCATTTGGCAACATTGCCCACGGGAACTCATCGATCATCGGCGATCTCATCGGCATTCACTGTGGCGATTACTTGCTTACCGAAGCCGGCTTCGGTGCCGACATGGGTGCCGAACGTTTCTTTAATATTAAGTGTCGGACATCTGGGCTGGTGCCAGATGCCGCAGTACTCGTTTCCACCGTTCGCGCCCTAAAGGCTCATTCGGGCAAATACAAAATTGTTGCCGGCAAGGATTTACCGGCCGACCTCCTGGCTGAAAATCCTGCCGACGTGGAGGCCGGAGCGGCCAATTTGCGTAAGCAAATTGAAAATGTGCAAGCCCACGGTGTGACACCGGTTGTGGCGATCAACGCATTTCCGACCGATCACAAATCTGAGCATGATGTTATCCGCAAGATTGCTGCTGACATGAATGCACGCGTTGCCGTGTGCACGCATTTCCAAGACGGTGGTGCAGGGGCAACCGACCTTGCACGCGCAGTTGTCGATGCCTGCGAAGAGCAAAATAGCTTTCACTTTCTTTATCCAATCGAGGCGACACTGAAGGAAAAGATTGAAACGGTGGCGACAAAAATATACGGCGCAGCAAAAGTGGAATACTCAGCCGCAGCAAATCGGCAACTCAAGACGTACACCGATAACGGATTTGCCAACTTGCCGGTATGCATAGCCAAGACCAACCTATCGATTTCTGGCGACGCGTCATTGAAGGGTGCTCCAACGGGGCATACCTTGGCGGTTCGCGAAGTTCGCGCATCGGTTGGTGCCGGATTTATCTATCCGATTTGTGGTGAAATGCGAACCATGCCCGGACTTGGTACCAAGCCCGCCGCTTCCATCATTGACTTTGACGAAAACGGCGAAATTGTCGGTCTTTCATGACGGAACAATTCAAACGCACTTTAGGCGGGGCTATTCTCATGGACGGCGAAGCAGCTCGTGATGAAATTGTGGCCCGCCTACGCCAAGAAATCGAAGCAGCCGGATCCCCGCCGGTATGTCTGGCGACCGTATTGGTAGGTGATGACAAACCAAGTCGTATCTACGTGAGTTGGAAGCACAAAAAGGCCCAAGAAGCCGGAATGATCTCCAAAGGCCTTGAATTGCCGGGGTCAGCGTCGCAAGCCCAAGTCGAAGATGCGGTTTCTACTTTTGCTCATGACCCTGGGATCCACGGGATTCTTGTGCAGTTGCCGATTCCGAAAGGTTTGGATACGGAGAAAGTACTTTCGCTTGTTCCACCTGAAAAAGATATTGATGGTCTGACAGAACTTTCGATGGGTCGTCTGCTGCGCGGGTTGCCGGGTCACGTTCCTTGCACGCCACTTGGCGTGATGCGATTGCTTGAGCGTTACGGCATTGCAACGAAGGGCAAGCGTGCAGTGGTGGTTGGGCGATCGACTCTCGTCGGCTTACCCCAAGTTTTGTTGTTGGCTCGAAAGGGAACCGATGCCACTGTCACTTGTGCGCATTCGTTGACCACAGATCTAGTCGATGTATGTCGTGAATCCGACATTATTATCTCGGCGGTCGGAGTCGCCCACATCATCACCGCGAAACATGTGAAGCCAGGTGCAACTGTTATTGACGTTGGTGTATCGCGGGTTGAATCCAAAATTGTTGGCGATGTCGACTTTGCTGAAGTTCAAAAAGTCGCTGGGGCAATAACTCCGATGCCCGGCGGTACGGGTCCGATGACCATTGGCTGCTTACTTGAAAACACTCTCGAAGCGGCCAAGATGCTTGGCGCCTTTCCGCGTTAATTCGCTGGTTACACGGAGGCTGGTGCTTGCATCCGTCGTGCCGCGGCTTGGGTGAGTCGATCCAGAATGGTGGCCATGATCACAATCGCCAGTCCAACTTCGGCACCGAGACCGGTATTGGATCTTGTGAGTGCTTCAACCGAGCGATAGCCGAGACCCTCGCCCCCAACCATGCCGGCAATGATCGCCATAGCTAACACCATCATTACCATTTGATTGATGGCAAGAATGATGGATGGCATTGCCAACGGAATACGCACGCCCCATAAAACTTGACGCTGAGTGGCACCAAATGTTGTTGCCGCCTCGATGGACTCGGTGTTTACGTGTCGAATTCCGAGCGAGGTGAGCCTGATTCCGGGCGGGATCGAGTACACGACCGCGGCAAGCACTCCAGGCACGGGTCCAACGGTAAAGATCATCACAAACGGTATTGCGTATATCAGCGGTGGAATTGTTTGCAACGAATCGAGCAACGGTGCCAGAGCGGCTTCGGCGCGTGGGCGTCGGCCCATCCAGATTCCGATGGGTAATGCGATCAGGATCGAGATCACAACAGCGACGATGGTTTGGGCCAGAGTATTGCTCGCTTCGCCCCACATCCCGGTAATTCCGATGATCAGCAAACCTCCAGCGGTGGCAATCGCCAATTTCCAGCCGGCAACAAATAGTGCAAGAGATGTTGCCGCGACTACGACGAGTTGCCACGTGAATGCGCTATTGAGAATGTCCCGAGAACGAATTAGTAATTCACGAACGACGAAATCATTAAATGGCCGGGTGACGACATCAAATGTGTCGCGAAACCATCGAACAAAGCTGTCGACTGGATCTGCAAATGATGTGCTCCAAGAAAATGGAAAATTGTGGACCCCAACGGCACGGCTGGTTACCGACACGACACCCACTCCGATGATGAAAAGCATCACAATTCGCCAACTCAATTTTCGCTGACCCGAGCCTGGGGTGACGATAAGAGCTCGACTCAATCGATCGAGTACCAGAGCAACGGCGACTACGGCGAGCCCAACTACAAGTCCTCGACCTGGACTCAACAATCTGACTGTCCGCATAATTTCTTGCCCGAGTCCAGCGGCACCCACGAGTGTTGCAATGACGACAATGCCGAGAGCCATCATCACCGTCTGATTGATTCCAGTAATGATCGAAGGCACGGCGAGGGGCATCTGAACTCTCAGCAATGTCTGCCGCCGTGTAGCCCCAAACATTCGTGAAGCTTCGACTGCGGCCGGCGGAACCTGTTTGATTCCGAGTGCCGTGCATCGGACTACCGGTGGTAAAGCATAAATTACAGTTGCAATTGCGGCAGGAACTTGTCCAATACCAAACACGAGTACAACTGGAATCAGATAGACCGTTGCCGGAACAGTTTGCATCGCATCAAGCAGGGGTCGAAGCAAACCTTCAACGCGAGAATTCAACGCGGTCCATACTCCAAGGGGTAGTCCAATGATCACACTGATCGCCACCGCCACCGCCATCAATGAGATGGTTTCGATACTTTGCTGCCACACCCCAAAGACACCGGGGTACACCACCGCACAGGCGGCTAAAAGTCCGGAGCGCCAGCGACCAGTTCGAGCGATGATCGCAAACACAACGATTGGCGCAATGAACCACGGAAACCAACTGATGAACGATGTAACTGAATCAAGCGAAAGATTTACAACATTGGTAAGTGGATGAAAGAACCAATTGAAAAGCCAGTGATCGCTTCGGTTGTCTCGAATCCATGACTGCACATTGTTGACTGGTTCCGCCAAGCCAACATTCCATGACTCTGGAAATCCTCGGTTTCCAAATATTTGGGCTAATGCACACAGAGCCGCGATGGATAACGCTGTGGCGCCAAGACGCTGACGATTGCCGATGCGGCGATTGCCAGACGTGAGTGCAATGCTCACCGCTGTTCGTCCTGAAGCAATTTCGCGACACTAAGTCGATTCACAACGCCAATCGCTTCACCTGCATCGTCGATGACATTTATTGGCTCGTCATTGTCAAGCAACATGGGTATGACGCACTCAACGGCAGCGTCTGCGTGAACTGATCTGCCGCCAGGCTTTGCAGTTCCAACTACCGTCACCGATCGAACGCTGAGTACCTTTGCTCGCGGGATGTCGGTGGTGAATTCGCGTACATAATCGGTTGCTGGATTTGTGACGATTTCTTCGGGAGTGCCAACCTGATCAAAGGAGCCGTCCTTCATAATCGCGATCCGATCGCCAAGACGAAGTGCTTCGGCAAAATCATGAGTGATGAAGATGATGGTGCGATGCATCGTTTCTTGCAAACGAATTAGTTCGTCCTGCATTTCTCGCCGTATCAGCGGATCAAGGGCGGAAAATGGCTCGTCAAATAGCAATATCTCAGGCTCGACAGCCAGGGCGCGCCCCAGACCGACACGCTGTTGCATGCCTCCGGATAGCTGTTGGGGATAATGCTCGGCCCAGCCAGTAAGACCAACAATGTTCAATATGTTTGTGGCGCGCTCAATACGTTCGACCTTGGAAACTCCTTGGACTTCCAGCCCATAAGCAATGTTGTCGATGACTTTGCGGTGAGGAAACAGACCAAAATGCTGGAACACCATGGAAATTCGTCCTCTTCGGACGGCCCGCAGCGCTTTGTCGTCCATGGCCAGCAAATCTTCGCCATCAAGCAAAACTTCCCCACGAGTCGGTTCAATCAGTCGCGATAAACAGCGAATGAGTGTGGATTTCCCACTTCCGGAAAGTCCCATGACGACGAAAGTTTCACCTCGCGTCACACTAAATGAAACATCGCGCACAGCGACAGTCTGTTTAAGTTGTTGCAGAATTTCGGTGCGAGTAGCACCGCCTTGCGCACTCGAAATAGCAGAATCCGGCGACCCAGAACCAAATACTTTCCACAAATGTCGAACTTCGATTGCAAGTGATGCTTCCCCAGGCACATTTGAACCTTACTTGCCTTACCAACCGTGTTCGAAAACTTGAGTATGCTGTTGCGATTAGGGAATCTAAAATGGATTCTTCACAAGGGGGGAACAATGCGTTCTAGCAA
>Ga0315281_10015388_pt1 | contig 10260 bp, 9 predicted proteins | sample YL17G07_0_MG_FD_204540 | JGI IMG/M metagenome (GOLD analysis project Ga0315281, IMG submission 204540) | Sediment microbial communities from Yellowstone Lake, YNP, Wyoming, USA - YL17G07_0 | ecosystem: Environmental > Aquatic > Freshwater > Lake > Sediment | place: USA: Wyoming | collected...
CGGCATTTGCGTGATGAGTTTGATGTGCGGTGGGTGGACGACGGTGACCGAGTGAACGTGTTCGATGAGCAGGTCATGCACCTTCCAAGTATTGGTCGTCATCTCGACCACGATGGCATCCAAAGGATTCAAGTGCTGGGCAATCCAAGCTTCGAACTTATCCCAAGTGACGCGGGTCGGGCCACAGACAACGCGCAGTTCCCGGTCTACGGCGGTCGCGACCATGTAGTCGCGGTGAATGTCCAGCCCAAAGAAACGTTGGACGTTGCGGAAATGGACGCGGCGTTGCGTAATCTCGGGCAGGTCGGCCTCGCCGAAGGCCAACAAAGCGAGGCGGTCGGCGGGGGCCAGATCGTTGGGCATGTCTCCTTTCTGCACGATTGGCATCTCCAAAGTTGAATGCTGGGTTGTGGACATGAAGCCTCCTCTCGCCGTTTCGCTTCTGGCGAAACGGTTCTAATGCTCCGTGAAGTGGAGCAACGAATGAGGGCCATGCACGCCGGGATTTTGGGGCAAGAACTTCACACACTCCCTCGGATTCGGTCGGGGTGACCGACCCATTCCAAGCGGGCGAATTCGAGCAGGGCGATCAGACACAACCAGCGAGTTCACCACTGAATGAACGGCGGTGTCTCAATGCTCTCGCGATCGGCCCCAACGTCCTGGCCCCGGTAGACGCTCCTGCTCAACCGGCTGAGGAGAGTCTACCGCCTGGCGGGCATGGCCAATGATCGGAGAGAGAAGGGAGGAAACTTGCGGGGATGTGCTTAGCCAGACATGTGTCCGGGCTTTATAAAACAGCCCATACAGCCAAGCGGCGGCACATATCCTACTGAGGTGAGCTAACCAGACACGCGTCCGGGCTTCACAAAGCAGCCCATATGCCCATGCGGTTGCTCACTCCATGCGGGCAGGTGCACAGGTGCGGCGATCAGACATACGCTCGGGCTTTGCGAAGCAGCCCATACGCCCATGCGACGCCCACCTGCGCGGGCCAGCGGCTGCAAAGCAGCCGTTGGAGAAATGCCCGACATACCAATGGCAACCCAACTAATTATACCGATCCTTCGGGGATGATTTCGCAAAAGGATGGGCCAGCCGCTGATCAAATTTGGTCTAATCTATGGGTCAACTATGGCGTAGAAATCAATAAAGATTGGGGAGACACAAACTATCGTGTGATTGTGGGCCATATCAGAGGCGTACCAATATATGAGACCAGATGTGGCGGCTGGGCCTTGGGAAGTTGGCGTACACCTGATGAACTAAAGCTGGTTGAAGAGGCGGTTATTAAAATTTCCGACGCAATGGGCGGCCCGGGTAATCCCGCGAAATTCCGCTCCGCATTTGGGCGAGTTCGACTGGCTCGATGGAATGATAAACTCAACAAGCCTCCAGCCTCGCCACCGGGTGTGTTATCGGCTTATGCCGATACGGTTCTCACCAACTATACTTTCGACTATGGTACAGATTACGCCATATTCACCACCATCCACGAATTAGGCCATGTCTGGGATAGTCGAAGTGGGTATGGCCTGTCAAAAGGCCTTGTCTCAGCACTTAACACCATGCAATGTTACGGGCAAGACTGTATTTGGGATCCTTCATCCAACTCGGAAGTTCCCCCAGGGGCTCTTCAGGGTTGCACTGTTAAGCAAATTGCCAAGAACGAAAATAGTTGTGGTGTTATTAGTAATGATCCTGCCAAGAACACCTATCCTTATGCTTTCACTTACGGTGGTGGCGGTCCATTTATTGAAGGCCCTGGTTGGGAGGATTGGGCCGATTCGTTTGCCGACTTCCTATATCCTCAGTATTACCAAAACTGGAGCCCGCGCAGAACAAATCTGGCACGCGGAGGCATTAGGGAGTTGTATGTGCGTTTTCAGATTGAGCACATCAAATAGGAGATAATGCTATGAGGCCGAATCATTGGCGTAGTCTTACGGTTTTTTGCTTTCTCGGCATATCTCTGGCCGTGGCGCTTGCGGGCTGTGTGTCAATAACTACCCCGACTGCCACGCTCGAACCCTCTCTGACAGACCAAAGCATATTGACAGATTCTCCCTGTGCCGCGCCGTGTTGGTATGGGCTGGAGTTAGGGAAATCCACGAAGGCAGATGCGTTGATGACCGCTCAGACCTTGTCTTTTATTGACCCCGAAGAGTTCCCCGAAATTCCATATCGTTATTTGTATGTGTCTGGATCAGAACAGAAATATGTGGATGCCACATCTGTCACCCTACAGTGTCGGCAGCCCGAGAAGCAGGGATGTGCAATTCTGCTTTTCGTCAATGACTCTGTGAAAGAGATCTTGTTATTTCCAAACTATGCTCTCAGCCTCAATCAGCTGGTGACGCATCTTGGTGAACCGGAATATATCCAGTTTTCCCCAAAATCGGCTGAGAGTCTATTTTGTGGGATAGGCGTTGTTTGGAAACAACGCGGTATTGGAGCAGGTTTTAATGATGGGATTCGATGCCAGCAAGCACATAAAGACCAGCGGGTAGATAGAGATCTACAAGTTCGAACCATGAGTTATGTGTTGCCAGAAAATTACGCTCGCGAGAGCGTTCCGCAGGCTGGGCGAGATTTTCCCTGGGCGGGTTTCACAGAACCATAATGGCCCTGTGGTTAAAAACCACTGCGCCAATATGAAAGACGAGCCGAAATGATTTGGAAACCACTTCGTCTCGCCTTCCATTGGGGGATGACCAGATTATAAGTCCCCTTGGCCTCAAAAGGCAACGCCCAATTTTCGCTCACTGGCTATTGGGTCGCGCTTTTCCAATTGCATAAACGCAATGCTGTAGCCGGCCCGGTAGCCTAACGCCACCAGCCATTGCCAAACTTCGATTGTCCATGCGCCAAGATTACTCCGCGTTCGCCGATGAACTCTGTGCCTGCTTCTCCTTCGTGAGTCGGTTCGGCCCACGCTTCGTGCCCTTATCCGAACGCGGCTTGCGCGGTTTGCCGCGTTGGGCTTCCGCTTCAGCGCGCTTAGTCGCCAGCGCCTCACGTTTCGCAACAGCATCGGCTAAACGCTTCTCTTGCGCCGCCTTCGTATTCTGTTTCCGCCCGTTTCCTTTCGGCTCCGCCGCTGGCGGCGCTCCGGGCAACGACGATTGCGGGAGCAAGTAAGTCTTGCCGCTGAACTTCACCCGCGGCATCTCCGCACACACACCTAACGAGTCCAGGCACCAGCGCGTGAACTCCGGCGCAGTGCGCCCGCCCGGAATGTACTCGGCTCCGCCGAAGTCGTCGTAAGCGATGGTCATGAAGTTGGTGGCCACCTTGGCCCAGTCGGCGTAACGATCGGGCTGGCGCTTGGTCAGGATGTGCCAGACCGCCACCAACATCTGCCGCGCCAACGCCACGATGGCCTTGTTGCGCCCCAGACGCGGCTCCAATCGCTGGTAGACTTCCTTCCAGTGCGTGTTGACGTTGCGCGCGTGACGGGCGGCCATCACCATCGCCGAGCGCAGGTCCACTCGCCCGGTCTTGGTGATGGCCCCTTGGACTCTTCGCTGGCCGGAAGCATGCACCCGCCCGCCCAGCCCAGCATAGCCAACCAGATGCTCGGGCGAGGGGAAGCGTTCAATGGGGCCGATGGCGGCCAGGATCTTCATCGCCCCCAGCATACCCACGCCAGTGATTTGGAGCAGAAATGGCGCGCGGTCGTCGGTCATGAGTTCTTGGGCGATGATCCGATCCAGCCGGACAATCTGGGCCTGGTCGTGGTCAATCTGCGAGAGCAGCAACTCAACCGTAAGCTTCTCGACCGGCGTGCCCGGCAGCGACAACCACCAGTCGCGCAAGGACGGGCGAAAAGCATCTGTTGCCTTGGGTTTCTCGATTTGCTTAGAGAATCGCAACGAGTGAAGGCGGTTCTTGGCGATGGCGGAGCGCACCACGCAGTCTTCACGCTGAGCTACTAGCCGCCGCCACTCACGATACTTGTGCTCCGGCACCCAGATGCCACGTAGCAGGCCAGCGGCCAAGAAGGTCGCCAGAGCCTCGCACGCCTTGCGGTCAGTCATGACCGGCACGGACGTGATGACCTTCAGATGCTGGGGGTGGACAACCGTGACCGAGTGACAGTGCTCGATGAGCACGTCATGCGTAGCCCAGGTGTTGGTGGTCATTTCAATCACGACCGCATCGGTCTTGGTCAAGGTTCGGGCACACCAGGCTGGAAATCGTTCCCACGAGAGCGTGGTGGGCCGCACCACCGCGTTCAGGGTTTCGTCCACGGCGTAGGCCACGACATACTCGCGGTGCAGGTCGAGGCCGAAGAAGCGGGTGGCCCCCTTCAGCCGCGAACGGCGATAGGCGATCTCGTTGGGATGCACCAGATCGCGCAGGGCGAGCAGGGTGGCCGGAGAAAGCGGTGGGCCATCGGCAGGCCATTCAACGACAGGCGCAGACGCAAACGATGGAGCAGATACAAACGATGGAGCAAATGCAAACGACATCGAGCCTCCTTGCGGCGACAGCGGACCGCCGCCGCGAACGCCTCGGTTGCCCGAGGCCGCTGGGGCCGGATGGGTTGCAGGGCAGGACGCCTCACACATATCTTCGCGGTCGACCGGCGCACCGGTCGCCGCATGCGAACGAATTCGAGCAGGGTAGCCAATTACAAAAGCGGCCTCAGCCGTCTTAGCGGCGGTGCCATGAAATCACCGGCTGGCCCTCACGTCCTGGCCCCGGAGACGTGCCCGCTCGCGCGCCTGACGGTAGGATACCGCCAATTGACGAATCGGGAACGTCCGGCCTATTCAGTTTTCCGCCAAGACAAGGAGGCGATCAGGAGAGGCGCCAGGCGCGGCCACGCTCTCCGACGCGCTGGGGGCGCATAAATCCAGACGGCCGTCTGCTCGGAGCCGCGTGCCCGCGATGTTGACGACGTGCTCAAGGCACAGACTTCACCGCGGGGCACGCCTCATCCGAACCTGGGTTGACCCGGCCACCGGCAACAGGGTTCACCGCCGACCTGCCGGGCCCAATGCGCGCATTAGTTCAGGAACCCGGTGCTGTTTATGAGCGTCCGCTTTGGTCACCCGATGGACGTTATATTGCTTATAGCGCTATCGTTCCGAACAAGACCGGTCAGGGGCACCAATTGTTTGTTTACGATACCGTTGCCGGGGCCAGTTCACAACTCCAAACCAATCGGCTCTCCAGTCGTTTTCCAACTTGGATGCCAGACAGTAAGGCTTTGGTCTTTAGTGGTTATCGTGCGACGGGTGGCCGACTGGAACTGTTCAAGTTTAATCTGACGCACGGCTCTGTGAATTTGTTGTTAACCGAGAATGGCCCGGAAGAGAAAACTCAACCGGTTGTTTCGCCCGATGGTCAAAAAGTGCTTTACGTCGGATATGCAACCGACCCACCCGATAGCAATCGGGATATTTATTTGCTCGACCTGACCACCGGCCAATCCCAACAACTTACAACCAGCAGCGGGCTGGATTGGTTTCCGCAATGGAGTCCCGATGGTAAATCGATTTATTTTGAATCCTGGCGGACCGGAACTTTTATTTGGAAAATGGATGCGGATGGCAGTCACCAACACCAGATTACCCGGGGCCAACCAACCACTCGGCCCTTTGTTGGATTCATAGTGGGCTATTTACCAATCAACCCCTAAAGCACCGGCTTCTTTTTTGTGTCGTCCATAATTGTTGTCAATATGCGATTATCTGATCACCTTCACCTATTGCTTGCCAATCGACTCAATGAATATCGCCTCGTCGTCTGGTACGACGGCGAACGCGCATTCGGCGATTTCATCCGTGGCTTCCAGGTTTCCCACTGTCGCGTGGTCTTGGCGGCTGATTCGTCACTGGCCGCACGGCGGGAGGCTGAGGCCATCTATCAGGGACTGAACGAAGCCGGACACTCCGCTGTCAACGCCAACCTGCTCATCTATATCCCCCATACCCGCGCGCCTCAAGACCAGCGCACTCAGGATCCGTTTGAAATCTTTGCCGCCGCCGGGGCGGTCTTTGGTGAAGCGGAAAGCGAGCGTCTGCACTCGTTGGCTCACGCGGCCATGCCAGAAATGCTCGAACAGATTGACGGACTATTTCTTGCCAGCCAGCCCACGTTTGAACTGCTCAACCGTCTGAAACAGACTAGCGCCTACCCGTTGATTGAACAGGCGCTCGGCACTCAATCGGTGGTCGAGGCCTGCGCCCTGATGCTCGGCTCGGAGAAGGCCGCCGCGAAAGTGGAGGCTGTGCCGGGAGCGCGGGCAGAACTCTTGCGTTTACTTGAAGCTGAAGTTGGCTTCGTACCTCCAGCCAGAGCCAAGGCTTGGCCAACCATTCGTGACCGCTTAGGCGAGTACGTCCTCCTAAGCGAACTTGCCTTTGACCTGCCCGGCCCGTGGCCGGAGTCGCTGGTGAATGTCGCCCGCGCCGACTTGACGCGCCGCGAGCGCGTCTATGCCATTTGTGACCGCTTACGCGGCGCTGACGATATGCGTGAAGCTTACATTCTGCTGGCACAACGCATTGAGCGCGACCTCAAACTGCGGGATCACTTCCGGGACTACCAACATCTAGGTGTGCGTGACACCTTTGCGTTTGAAGAGCGTCAATACCTGGCAGCGCTGGCCACGGCAGTGCAACCCAATGATTTGTCAGAGTCCCGCGTCATCCTCGACGGGCGGCGCAAATCAGTCTGGCGGCATCAGCCGGAGCGGGCGCAGATTTGGCAAGTAGCAGAGCGGTGTGTGGATTTGTTGGAAACAGCGGAACGTGTCCAACGCGTCAAAACAACCCCACTGCGTGTGTCTGGCCTGATTGAAGCGTATACCCGCGCCGAGGGCTGGAGCGACATTGATCGCTACCAACGGCTGATGGAACAGAGTTGGGCGGACTGTATCGAAGGGGACGAAGTGTTGCCGATTCTAGACCTAACCCGCCGTCGTTATCGGGAGATCAGCCTGCGCCTGCAATCCCGTTTTCTCAAACAAGTCGGGGCGGAAGGCTGGCCACCGGAGGGGGCGTTGCGCCAAACGCAAGTTTTTGACCGATTCGTGGCCCCGGCCCTGGAGCGCCGCACGAAGGCGGCCTATGTGCTGGCCGACTCATTGCGTTTTGAGATGGGGCGCGCGTTGGCCGATGAATTGGTCGCGCTAGGCGAACTCACCCTGTATTCGGCGGCGGCCGCGCTCCCGACGGTCACTCCCAATGGGATGGCGGCGCTATTACCGGGCGCCGATGGTATGCTCAACCTGCGTACCGTCGGCGATCTGCTAACTCCGCACTTGGGCGACCGCCTACTCGAAAACTCCGATGCGCGCATGGCCCTGCTAGCCGAAAAATATCGCGCTCGCCGGCCACCAGCGCGCGGATGATTTGCAGGCCGGTGACGCCGGTGATATCGCTCAGGACCTGCATCAACTGCAAGTTCATCTGTTGCAACGCCTTCTGCATATGTTGAATATGCGCCGCCCGATGTTCGATCAGCAACGCACGCTGGCGCAGATAGGCCCGCATCACCACCAGTTCTGCCTCTGGCCGGAACGACGCCCGCAAGAACCCGTAACTATGCAAACGCTGAATCCACTGACAGTCTTGCACATCGCTCTTGCGCCCAGGGACGTTCTTGATGTGCCGCGCGTTGACCAGGCAGACTTCAAACCCGCGCGCTTCCAAGATTTCAAACACCGGCACCCAATACACGCCGGTCGACTCCAGCGCCACCGTCTCAATCTGGCAGGCTTGCAACCAATCTGCCAAAGCCTGCAGGTCGGGCGTAAAGGTCTGGAAATTGCGCACGGCGGGCTTGGCCCGCTCGGCTGGAACACAGCCCCAAATCTCGCTCGCGCCGATATCCAATCCAGCCGCATGGGCATGCACCACCGGCCAGCCCCGCTCGTCTCGCCCCTCATTGGTTGGTGTCGTCATGTGAGCAACACTCCTTTCGTCGCCCAGACCCAGTCAAGCGTCGTCAAACTCAAGCTACTCATCGGGGTCGACGCGCTCCTCTGCGCCGCCGCCACTCACGACAGGTCGCTTGACCAGAACCATACTCAGGGACGGGCCTCGATGCACCAGTGCGCTGTCGGTCTTAGCTTGTCGGGCGTCTACCATAGATCTTACACCCGCTCGGCGCTCCGGTTTCTGCCGCATGGCAATCGGCCCCGCCGTATGGAATACTCAGGGTGACGTAGCGGAAAAATTTTTGAATGCTGGCCTCGTGCGCCCGGAAGACCGGCGTGGCAGAGTCCCCGAGAAAGGCTTGCAGGATGGCTAGGTGGCATCGTCGCCGATAGCCATGGCTAGCCGCTGAGCTTTGGAGGCGCGTGGTGCGTTAAGCAGGGCAGTCAGCGGTGATTGCCAATCGTCGGTCGGCTCGCCATCTGAGACGAGCACTAGTGCAGGCGCATAGGCACGACTGGAAATTTGCTCACGGTCTTCGATGGTTTGCGTGGCTAGCGCAAAAGCCGCGCCCATAGGGGTTTGGCCTGAGGCTTGCATGGCTGCCCACTTGACCTCACTGGCGAGCTTAAGGGGTTGATGCCACTGGGCCGCTTTGCCGCCAAAGGTGATGATGCCTAGATGGATGGCGATGCGCCGGTCGTCTTCTTGGGCAAATTCGTTGATCATATTAGCGACGGCGGTGTTGAGCGCGTCTATCTTGCCGTGCTCTTTCATACTGCCACTGACATCCAGCAACAAGATGACGGGCAAGGGGCGCGGAGTACTGAGTGTGAAGTCTTTGAAAGTGGGCATATCCTAGTCTTTTGCTAATGAGGTTTTGTCAGCAGGCTCTTCAGAGAACTTAGCGGTAAATATCTTCAAGTCAATTTTTAACTCGCCCGCCATCTTGTCGCGCAAACGTTCTCGTATTTGGTCAAAGAGCATATTCACTTGTACCGACCGTCTATCAGGCAGGTTGAACTGCGGCGGCTTTATCCAGTGGTCAGTAAGAGGATTATATGCCTAATTGTGTGGCTGTTCACGCCGCCCATACGCTGCGCTAGGCGGCATTATTCGGTGGGCAGGCTGGCATATTGCCGTTCCGAGCCAGGCGAAGAGCCGCTTGGCACCGTTCTGGCATCGTGAATCAGACTGGACACCGGCTGGTGGATGGTTGTCACTTGACGTTTCAATTTCTGCTATACCGAGCGCGGGCACAAACTGCGGTTTTAGCGAGAGGCTCGCGCATCATCTGGTATGATTTTACCTATGACCATCCAAGTTGAGTTCACCCCAGAGATTTTGAAGGAATTGTATTACCAACGGTACAATCATCTTGCGCCGCTCGTGCAACGCCGCATGGACGCGCTGTGGTTGAAAGCGCATAGATTGCCCCAGGCGCAAATTGCAGAACTGGTCGGCGTCACCGAAAACACTCTCCGCGAGTATTTTGAACTCTACCAGCAAGGCGGCCTGGAGAAACTGAAAGAACTCAACTACTACCGACCGGCGAGTAAACTCAACGTCCATATCGTCTCGCTGGAAGCTTATTTTCGAGAGCATCCGCCCGCCAGTATCAAGGAAGCGCAAAGCGAAATCGAAGCCATTACCGGGATCCAACGCAGTGAGACCCAGGTGCGCGAGTTCTTGAAAAAAAACTCAATCTCCGTTGCCGACGGGTTGGGATGATCCCGGCCAAAGCCGACCCGGACGCCCAAGCGGCCTACCTGACCGAGACCCTCGCGCCCCGCTTGGCCGAGGCCCAAGCCGGAAAACGAGCCGTTTTCTTTGTGGATGCGGCGCATTTTGTGCTCGCGCCATTTCTGGGGTTTCTCTGGTCACTGACGCGGGTCTTCATCAAGGCCCCGGCCGGTCGGCAACGGTTCAATGTCTTGGGAGCCTTGAATGCCATCACCCATGAACTCGTTGCCGTGACCAACGACACCTACATTACCGCCGAGAGTCTCGGTGCCCTCCTCCATCAATTAGCGGCCTTGAACTTGGTCGCGCCGATCACGGTGTTCTTGGACAACGCCCGCTACCAGAAGTGTGCTCTGGTGCAAGCGGTGGCGGCCAGTTTGAACATTGAATTGTGTTACTTGCCTGCCTACTCGCCTAATCTGAATCTAATTGAGCGGGTTTGGAAGTTCGTTAAGAAACAGAGCTTGTATTCCAAATACTACACTGACTTCGCCGCCTTCAAGACGGCGATTGAAACGTGTCTCCGAGAAATGCCGACGACGCATAAAGCCGCTTTAGATTCGTTATTGACCCTGCGCTTTCAGCGGTTTGAAAAAGCGCAGTTTATGCCCGCGTGAGGTATAGC
>Ga0315281_10015389_pt1 | contig 10260 bp, 7 predicted proteins | sample YL17G07_0_MG_FD_204540 | JGI IMG/M metagenome (GOLD analysis project Ga0315281, IMG submission 204540) | Sediment microbial communities from Yellowstone Lake, YNP, Wyoming, USA - YL17G07_0 | ecosystem: Environmental > Aquatic > Freshwater > Lake > Sediment | place: USA: Wyoming | collected...
AGGCAAAAGTCGAGAAGCTTCATGACGGGGAAAGTCACCCTCCGATCTTGACCATGGGGAGATGGCACCTCTTCATTACGCCCCCGATGGGGCCGTGATGGAGGGGCTTGGTCAGGAGGGCTTCATCCATTTTCTTGTCCAGTTCATCATCACTGGCGCCGGAGCGGAGAAGGGGTTTCAAATCGGTCAGCTCTTCGGAGAAGAGGCAGGTTTTCAGCTTCCCGTCGGCCGTGAGGCGGAGACGGTTACAGGACCCGCAGAAATGGTCACTCACCGGGCTGATAAAGCCGATCTGACCCGCGGCCCCGGGGAATCGGAAAAGGCGGGCCGGCCCTCCGTGCCCGTTGTCCCCCTCGGCCACCGGAACCAGGGGAGAGAGCCTCTCGATCCGCTCCCGGATCTGGGCGCACGGGATGCAATGCTCGGGTTTCCACTCGCTCAGAGAGCCGATGGGCATGAATTCGATGAAGCGGACCTGGAAGGCCTCCTTCAGGGTGAGACGGGCCAAGTCTTCGATCTCCCCGTCGTTGAACCCGGCGATGGCCACCACGTTGATCTTGATGGGATGAATCCCCTCGCGGCGGGCCGCCTCAATCCCTTCCCACACCCGATTCAGATCTCCCCCCCGGGTGATCTCCCGGTATTTCCCGGGGTCGAGGGAATCCATGCTGATGTTCAAGCGTTTCAACCCCGCCCGGCGCAGATCCCGGGCGAATTCCCGGAGAAGAATGGCGTTGGTGGTCATGGACAGATCATTAACTCCGGGAAGGCCGGAGAGCTTTTCCACCAAGTGGACCACGCCCTTGCGCACCAGCGGTTCTCCCCCCGTAATCCGGATTTTGTTGATCCCCCGTTTCACTGCCAGCGCCGCCAGGCGCAGGATCTCCTCGTAGGAGAGAATTTCCGAATGACCGAACTGGGAAACCCCCTCCTTGGGCATGCAGTATTGACAGCGGAGGTTGCAGCGGTCGGTAACGGAGATGCGCAGGTAATTAATGCGCCGGTTGTAGGTATCAATCAGACCATTCATACAGATTTTTATTATAGCTTTTCCCTTTGGGCAGGGAAAGGAAAATTCTTCTCCGCCGAATTTGGTTCAGGGGGTCTTTAGGCGCTCTCCTCTTTTAGCCTTCGCGGGAATCGGTTCTATCTCCCGGAAAACCGAACATGGCACAGGAGGAAAATCGGTGCCCCCTTCACTTTCCGGGAAGTATGCATAAGTCATATTGAATTTCAGGTGTTGCCCGGCCCGAAAGCAAGGACGTTACGCGCAAAAATCATGAGGCGCGCCTCATTTCTTGGACCGGGCGGGCCTCCGGAATTGCGGAATGTGGATTGCGGAATGCGGATTGAAAAAGAAAACTCCAAAATCTGGAATCCGCAATTCGAAATCCGAAATTCCAGGGGCCGATGCTTTTTCCGCGTAACGCCCTTACTTCCGGGCCACAAGCTTGCTTTTTCGCACAAAAGGGGGCCGTAAAAGTGAAGGTGGGCAAGGAGGAAAATCTCGTTGATTTTCGCATGGGGATGGGCTACAAAGAATAAAAATATTGCCCATCTTCATAACCTTTTCCGGTGGGAGAGGGGACTGAATAAAAATCGAGCGCTTGGAGATCGTAACCATCGATGGCCCGGCTGGAGCGGGAAAAAGCACGGTGGGAAAAATGCTGGCCTGCCGCCTGAACTATATTTACCTGGATACGGGAGCCATGTACCGGGCCGTGGCCCTGCGGGCGCAGAAGGAAGGGATCGACCCGAAAGATGAGCCGGCCCTGGAGCGGCTCTGCGGGGATATGGAGATTTCCTTTCGGGAGAGCGGGGAAGGGCAACGCCTGATTTGCCAGGGCGAAGATGTCACCGAAAGGATCCGCGACCCCGAAATCGGCTGGATGGCTTCGGTCGTTTCCACCATGCGGCCCGTCCGGGAGGCCCTGAGTGCCCTGCAGCGAAAGATGGGCTCTCGGGGCGGCGTCGTGGCGGAGGGCCGGGACATGGGAACCGTTGTCTTTCCTGGGGCAAGGTTCAAATTTTTTCTGGTCGCGGACCCGCGGGAACGATCCCTCCGAAGGTACCGGGAACTGAAGGCCAAGGGACGGGAAATGAAGCTGGAGGAGGTTGAGAGAGAGGTAAGGGAAAGGGACGCCCAGGATTCTTCCCGGGAATTAGCCCCTCTCAGACCGGCGGAAGATGCCCACCTCATCGATTCCACCGGGCTGACCCCCGAAGAAGTCGTCGCCCGGATGCTGGCGATCATCCAAAAAAGCTGAAAATTTTCAGGTCGTTTCTTTATCCGTGCATTTAAAGCGGCCTTATTTTTTGAGGTGTTGATTTACCCGACGCCTGCTCTTTACACTGGCACGATTTATTGGTTGTGGTTTTTTTTCGATATGATATAATTCGTTCCTTGGAGACAGGAACAACGTCTGGGGGGTAATGGAATGTCTGAGGAAAAGGTGGAAGTATTAGCCCAAAAAGCGGAGGATGGGCCTCCGGCCGATGCCGCTGAAGAGCCTGCGGAAATCAAAGGGAAATCCGAGGAAGGAGAGAGCTTCCAGGAACTTTACGAAGAGAGCCTGCACGAAGTTGCCGAAGGGGAAGTAGTCCACGGTCGGATCATTCACGTGGGTCCGGAATTTGTGACCGTGGACGTGGGCTTCAAATCGGAAGGGCAGGTTCCCCTCCGGGAGTTCACCCAGAAAGACGGTACCCTGTCCGTCAACGTGGGGGACGAAATCTACGTCTTTGTGGAGCGCAAGGAATCGGAAACCGGGCTGGTCAACCTCTCCAAGGAAAAAGCGGACAAATTCAAGTTTTGGGAAGAAATCAGCCGGGCCTGGAATGAAGACCAGGTGATCGAGGGCAAGATCACCGCCCGCATCAAGGGAGGCCTCTCGGTGGACATCGGGGTCCTGGCCTTCTTGCCCGGCTCCCAGGTGGACATCCGGCCGATTCGCAACCTGGAAAAATTGATCGGCACCACCTGCAAATTTAAGATCATCAAGCTCAACCGTCGACGGGGGAACGTAGTCCTCTCCCGCCGGATTCTTCTGGAGAAAGAACGGGAGGCCCTGCGGGGCAAGACCCTGGAGCATTTGGAAGAGGGAAAGATCGTCGAAGGAGTGGTCAAGAACATCACCGACTACGGGGCCTTCGTCGACCTGGGCGGGATCGACGGCCTCATGCATATTACCGACATGTCCTGGGGACGGATCAATCATCCCTCGGACATCATTAAGGTCGGGCAGACGATCAAAGTCAAAGTCCTCCAGTTTGACCGGGAGAACCAGAGGTTATCCCTCGGACTCAAGCAGACCATCCCGGATCCCTGGGAACAGGTGGGCGAAAAATTCCCCCAGGGAAGCCGGGTCAAGGGAAAAGTGACTTCCATCACCGATTATGGGGCCTTTGTCCAGCTCCTGGACGGGGTGGAAGGGCTGGTCCATGTCTCCGAGATGGCCTGGACCAAAAGGGTCCGCCATCCCTCGAAGATTCTTTCCGTGGGGGATGAAGTGGAGGTCATGGTCCTGGATGTGGACCCCAACCAGAAGCGGATCTCTTTGGGACTGAAGCAGACGAGCCCCAACCCCTGGGACACCATCGCGGAACGCTATCCGGTGGGCACGAAGATTCAGGGGCGAATCAAGAACATCACCGACTTCGGGATCTTCATCGGGATCGATGAGGGGATCGACGGGCTGGTCCACATTTCGGACATTTCCTGGACCGAGCGCCTCAAGCATCCCTCGGAGATGTTTAAGAAGGGGCAGGAAGTTCAAGCCATCGTCCTGAATATCGACAAGGAGAACCAACGTTTTTCCCTGGGCATCAAGCAGATCCTGAAGAACCCCTGGGACGATATTCATCACCGGTACCGGGTGGGACAGCTGGTCAAAGGCAAGGTCACCAACGTGACCAAATTCGGGGCCTTCGTGGAACTGGAGCCGGGGATTGAAGGGCTGGTGCACATCTCCGAGATCAGTCACGAGCGGGTGGAAAAAGCCGAAGAAGCGGTCAAGACCGGGGACGAAATCCAGGCCGCGGTCATCAACGTGGATCCCAAGAAGCATAAAATCGGCCTCAGCATCAAGGATGTGGACCGGTACCAGGCCCATGAAGCCCGCAAAGAGGCCCAGCCGGCCTACGAGGATGACACCTCCGACTTCGGCAAGATGCTGAAGGAAGGCCTGGAGAAAAGGGCCCGGGAAGCCAACAGCGGCCAGGAATCCTGAATCGCGGATGAGAAAGTACCCCATACTGCTCGGACTGTTCGTATTCGGGGTCCTGCTCGGCCTCTTCCTCGTCAGCCTCTACGCTCTTGCCTATCTCTCCAACCGGGAAGAAAGCCTCTGGGGCGGGGAAAAGATCGCCATCATTGAAGTCCGGGGGGTCATCCTCGACCCCCAGCCCATCGTTGAAAAGCTGGTCAAACTCCGGAAAAACGAAAAAGTAAAGGCCATCGTGCTGCGGATCGACTCCCCCGGCGGGGGAGTGGGCCCGGCGCAGGAGATCTTCGCCGAGGTGAAGAAAGCCCAGAAGGAGAAGAAGGTCCTGGTATCCATGGGCTCGGTCGCCGCCTCGGGGGGGTATTACATCGCCTGCGCCGCGGACAAAATCCTGGCCAACCCGGGATCCATCACCGGGTCCATCGGAGTCATCGTGGAGAGCCTGAATGTGGAAGAACTCCTGCGCAAGCTGGGGCTGCGCTCCATGGTGGTGAAGAGCGGCAAGCACAAGGATCTGGGCTCCCCCCTGCGGCCGATGACCGAGGAAGAGAAGAAGCTTCTCCAGGGCGTGCTCGACAGCGTTCACGAGCAGTTCATCCGGGCCGTGGCCGAGGGGCGGAAACTTCCCGTGGAAAAAATCAGGGAGCTGGCCGACGGGCGGATCTTCTCCGGGGAGCAGGCCCGGGAGCTGGGGCTTGTGGATGAGCTGGGAAACCTGGAAGACACCCTGGCCATGGCGGCCACGCTGGCCGGAATCCGGGGAGAGCCGGAAATCATCTACCCGGAGAGGAAGAGATTTTCCCTTTTTGACCTCCTGCTCCAGGAGTCCGTCAGCAAGATCGTGGAGAGTTTGAGAGAGAGCGCGCCCCCCCTGAATTTTCTATATACCTGGCCCCAGAGCTGAACCTCTCCATGCCTCGTTTCGCCTCCCTGGATGTGGGCTCCAACACCGTGCGGCTTCTCATCGCCGAGCCCCACCCCGATCTGACCATCCGGACTCTTCGCCGGGAACGAATCCTCACCCGCCTGGGGGGAGCTTTCACCACCGCCCAGAGACTCGATGAAGCTTCGATGGAAAGAACGATAGAGGCCCTCCAATCTTTCGGGGGACTCCTGCGGCGGGAAAAGGTTGAAAAGGTCTTTGCCGCGGGGACCGGGGTCTTGCGGGAGGCCCGGAATGGCCTTGCCTTCCTGGAAAGAGTCCAGGAAAGAACCGGCCTCCGTCTTCGCCTCCTGACGGGAGAAGAGGAAGCCCTTCTGATGCTCCGGGGGGTTTTGAGTTCCCTCCGGGACCCGGATTCCCCGCATTTGGTAACCGATGTGGGCGGGTGGTCCACGGAGGTTCTCTGGGTGGAAAAGGGAGAAACGATCCGGACGGCCAGCCTGGGACTGGGTGCCGTTGCCCTGAGCGAGAAATTTATCAGCCATGACCCCCCGGTCGCTTCCGAGCTCGAAGCCCTGAATGAATATATCCGCTTCCCCCTGCGGGAACTCTGCCGGCGATGGGAAAAAGAGGGAGGGCGGGTTGAAAACCTCCACCCCCGGCTCGTGGGTACTGCCGGGACCGCCACCACCCTAGCGGCCATCGACCTGACCCTTTCCGCCTATGACCCACAAAAAATCAACGGCCATCTAATTTCCCTCCTCGGGTTGGAGGAAATCAGCCGCCGTCTTCAGTCGCTGCCGCTCGGTGAGCGGAGAAAGATCGCCGGTCTGGAGAAGGGAAGGGAGGATTTGATCGTGGCCGGCTCGGCCATCCTCCTGAACCTCCTGAAGATTTTTGAACGATCCGCCCTGGAGGTGATCGACTCGGGGCTGCTGGAAGGAATCCTCATGGAAGGCATGGACCGAATGCGGAATTCGGAATGCGGAATGGAAAATGAGAAAAAGCGTGGAGCGTGGAGCAGGGAGTAAGAAATATGGTTTTTGCGCGGGCTTTTTTCTCCATGCTCCTTGCTCTATGCTCTTTATCGTCCTTGACATCCGGGAAGGCGCATAATAGATTTATTTATAATCTTTTTGCAGGAGCCCGCCATGATCCCCGAAAAACTGAACGAAAGCCTTACCTTTGACGACGTACTTCTGCTTCCGGCCGAATCCTCCATCCTGCCCCGGGATGTGGATGTCTCCACCCAGCTCACCCAGGCCATTCGCCTGAATATCCCCCTCCTGAGCTCGGCCATGGACACGGTGACCGAGGCGCAGATGGCCATTGCCATGGCCCGGGAAGGGGGGATCGGGATCATCCACCGCAACATGCCGGTGGCGGCCCAGGCCGCCGAAGTGGACAAGGTCAAAAAATCGGAGAGCGGGATGATCGTGGACCCCATCACCGTGGACCCGGATCAGCGGATTTACGAGGCCCTGGAGATCATGAAAAAGTACCGCATCTCCGGGGTGCCGGTGACCCGCAAGGGAAAGCTGGTGGGAATCCTGACCAACCGGGACCTCCGTTTCGAAACCCAGCTGGATCAGCCCATCTCCGCGGTCATGACCAAGGAGAGACTGGTCACCGCTCATCCGGGAATCACCCTGGAAGAGTCCAAGCGGTTACTCCACAAGAACCGGATCGAAAAACTTCTGGTGGTGGATGAGCGGAATAACCTGAAGGGACTCATTACCATCAAGGACATCGAGAAGACGATCAAGTATCCCAATTCCTGCAAGGACCATCTGGGCCGGTTGAGGGTGGGGGCGGCGGTGGGACCGGGGGCCGACCGGGAGGCGAGGGTGGAAGCCCTGCTGAAAGCCGGGGCGGACGTGATCGTGGTGGATACGGCCCACGGCCATTCCCGCAATGTCCTGGAAGCCATTCGGGAGACCAAGAAGGCTTTTCCCGATTGCCAGCTCATGGCCGGGAATGTGGCCACGGCCGAGGGAACGGAAGCCCTGATCCGGGCCGGAGTAGATGCGGTCAAGATCGGCGTGGGGCCGGGGTCCATCTGCACGACCCGGGTCGTGGCGGGGGTGGGCGTTCCCCAGATCACCGCCATCCTGGAGAGCGCCCGGGTGGCCCAGAAAAAGGGAATTCCCCTGGTGGCCGACGGGGGGGTTAAATTTTCCGGGGACATCACCAAGGCGCTGGCCGCGGGGGCCGACGCGGTCATGATCGGAAGCCTCTTTGCCGGCACCGACGAGAGCCCGGGGGAGATGGTGCTGTACCAGGGACGGAGCTACAAGATGTACCGGGGCATGGGCTCCATCGAAGCGATGAAGAGCGGGAGCAAAGACCGGTACGGACAGGATGACGTGGAGTCGGAGTTGAAGCTCGTCCCGGAGGGGATCGAGGGAAGAGTTCCCTACAAAGGCCCGATTTCCTCCAGTATCTACCAGCTCCTCGGGGGGCTGCGTTCCGGGATGGGGTATGTGGGGTGCCGCACCCTGAAGGAATTGAAGGAAAAGAGCCGGTTCACCAAGATCACCTCCGCCGGCCTGCGGGAGAGTCATGTTCACGACGTCATCATTACCAAAGAGGCTCCCAACTACAGCCCGGGCGAGTTGAATTCCTGGAAGGAGTCTTGAGGTTGATGTCGGTGAAGGATTTTCAGGGAAGGATTCTCATCCTGGATTATGGGTCCCAGTACACCCAGCTGATCGCCCGGCGGGTGCGTGAAGCCCAGGTGTACTGCGAAATCCACCCCTTTCATATGAGCCTGGAAGCCATCCGGGCTTTTCAGCCCAAGGGCATCATCCTCTCCGGCGGGCCGTCCAGCGTGTACGAAAAGGACGCGCCCCTGAATCCCGCGGACCTCTTTCGCCTGGGGATTCCCACCCTGGGGATCTGTTACGGCATGCAGCTCATGACCCACGTCCTGGGGGGGAAAGTCGGCGGGTCCACCAAAAGGGAATACGGACGGAGCGAACTCTTCATCGATGATGAACGGGACCTCTTCGCCGGGTTGGATGGCGGAAAAACCATTCAGGCCTGGATGAGCCACGGGGACCGGATCGAAGTCGCCCCCGAGGGATTCCAGGTGATCGCCCATTCCCCCAATTCTCCCGTGGCGGCCATCCGCCACCAGGGCCTTAGGGCCTACGGAGTGCAATTCCATCCCGAAGTGGTCCATACCCCCCGGGGAAAGGAGATCCTTCACAATTTTCTCTTCCGCGTCTGCCAGTGCCCTCCGGATTGGACCATGGAATCTTTCGTGATCAAGACCGTCCAGTTCCTGAAGGAGCAGATCGGGAAAGAAAAGGTGATCTGCGGCCTGAGCGGAGGGGTGGACTCATCGGTCGTGGCGGTTCTCCTCCATAGAGCGGTGGGAAGCCAGCTGACCAGCATTTTTGTGGACAACGGCCTGCTGCGCAAGGATGAAGCGAAAAATGTGAAGGAGCTCTTCGCCTTCAACCTGGGCTTGAACCTGCGGGTGGTGGATGCCAGCGACCTGTTTCTGGACCGGCTGGCCGGGGTGGTGGACCCGGAACAGAAGCGCAAGATCATCGGCAACGAGTTCATTTACCTCTTCGAGAAGGAGGCCCAGAAGGCCGGAGGGGCCACGTACCTGGCCCAGGGGACCCTCTATCCCGACGTGATCGAGTCCGTCTCCTTCAAAGGGCCTTCGGCGAAGATCAAGAGCCATCACAACGTGGGCGGCCTGCCGGAACGGATGCATCTCCAACTCATCGAACCGCTGAAAGAACTCTTCAAGGATGAAGTGCGGGCCGTGGGGCGGGAACTGGGAATGCCCCGGGAGCTCATCGAGCGTCATCCCTTCCCGGGTCCCGGCCTGGCCGTGCGGACCCTGGGGACGGTGAACCGGGAAGACCTGGTCCTGCTGCGGGAAGCCGACGCCATCGTGGAGGAAGAAATGCGCCGCTCCGGGTGGTACCCCCGGGTCTGGCAGGCTTTCGCCGTCCTGCTCCCGGTGTACACCGTCGGGGTCATGGGAGACGAACGGACCTATGAACGGGTGGCGGTGGTGAGAGTGGTCCAGAGCATGGACGGGATGACCGCCGATTGGGTTGCTCTGCCCCCCGAGATCCTGGGGGCCATATCCAACCGCATCATCAACGAGGTCCGGGGAATCAACCGGGTGGTCTACGACATCTCCTCCAAGCCGCCCAGCACGATCGAATGGGAGTAAAACAGCAAGGAGCGAAGAGCAAGGAGCAAAGAGAAAAAAGCTCATAGCTCATAGCTGATAGCAAAGAATACGAGCTATGAGCCATGAGCTATGAGCTGATTGCTAATATGAAACACGCGGAATTCGTTCATCTCCATCTCCATACCCAGTACAGCCTCCTGGACGGGGCCATCCGGCTGGATGAGCTCTTCGAGAAGGCCAAGGAATACCGTATGCCGGCCCTGGCCATCACCGATCACGGGACCATGTTCGGGGCCATCGAATTCTACCAGCAGGCCCTGAAGAATGGCATCAAACCCATCATCGGCTGTGAAGTCTATGTGGCTCCGGGAAGCCGGCTGGATAAGACGACCAAAGGCCCCTCCGAGGCCTCCTACCATCTGATCCTCCTGGCCAAGAACCTGGCCGGCTACCGCAACCTGATGAAGCTGGTATCCACCGCCTTCTTCGAGGGCTTTTACTACAAGCCCCGGGTGGATAAAGAGCTTCTCCGGCAGCACCACGAGGGGCTTATCGCCCTCAGCGCCTGCCTCCAGGGGGAGGTGCCCCATTTCCTGGTCGGCGGAGACCGGAGAAGGGCTCTCCAGGCCGCCGACGAGTTGAAGTCGATCTTCTCCGACGGCAGGTTTTACCTGGAACTGCAGGAAAACAAGATCCCGGAGCAGAAGAAGGTCAACCAGGGGCTGATGGAGATCGCCAGAGAATTGTCCCTTTCTCTGGTGGCCACCAATGACTGCCACTACCTGAAAAAAGAAGACGCCCGGGCCCACGAGATCCTCCTCTGCATCCAGACGGGCAAGACCCTGAAGGACGCCGACCGGATGAGGTTTTCCACCGATGAATTCTTCTTCCGCTCGGTGGGAGAGATGGAGGACCTCTTCTCCTACTGCCCCGAGGCGGTGAGAAATACCGTGGAAGTGGCCGAACGCTGCAACCTGGAACTGAAGCTGAAT